>Ga0160428_1000192_pt1 | contig 77194 bp, 70 predicted proteins | sample SolpanmetagenomM_FD_108198 | JGI IMG/M metagenome (GOLD analysis project Ga0160428, IMG submission 108198) | Solar panel surface microbial communities from Lawrence Berkeley National Laboratory, California, USA - M | ecosystem: Engineered > Built environment > Solar panel > Unclassified ... | reverse complement strand
GGGGATGCTGCCGCCGACCCTGCGGGAGGAGCGCCTCGGCGAGGCCACCATCCAGGAGGTCTTCGAGGTCTCGAAGGTCGGCAAGGTCGCGGGTTGCCGCGTCACCGACGGTATCGTGGAGCGTGGCGCCCATGTTCGCCTCATCCGCGACAGCGTGGTGATCCACGAGGGCAAGCTGAAGACCCTCAAGCGCTTCAAGGACGACGCGAAGGAAGTCACCTCCGGCCAGGAGTGCGGCATGGCCTTCGAGAACTTCGAGAACATGCGCGCGGGCGACGTGATCGAGTGCTACCGGGTCGAGGAGATCCGCCGCACGCTCTGATCGTCCGGACCCGTCCGGACAGGGCGGCCGCGGCACCCGCCGCGGCCGTCCTTTGTTTTTTCAGACGTGAGCCGGCCGCCCCCTGGGCGCCCGCCGAGACAGAATGGCCCAGAAACCAACCCCCACCGGCCCCTCGCAGCGTCAGCAGCGCGTGGCCGAACTCATCCGCCACGCCCTCGCCGAGGTGCTCCAGCGCGGCGACATCCAGGATCCGGTGCTCGGCACGCATGTCGTGACCGTGCCGGAGGTGCGGATGTCGCCGGACCTGAAGCTCGCCACCGCCTACGTGATGCCCCTCGGCGGCCTTGACGAGGCGCCGGTGATCGCCGCCCTGGAGCGTCACCGGAAGGTGCTGCGCCAGGAGGTGGCGCGGCGCGTGAACCTGAAATTCGCGCCGGAGCTACGCTTCCGGCGCGACGAGACCTTCGACGAGGCGGCGCGCATCGACAGGCTGCTGCGGGACGAGCGCGTGCAGCGCGATCTCGATCACGGCCGGGATGACGACGAACCGGAGACCGGACCGGGGCATTGATCCCGACCACCAAACGAAAAGGGACGGGGCGCAGCTCCGGGGGACGCGAGGACATGACGGTTTCCACCGAAGACCAGCCGCAGGGTGAGCGCCCGGCCGTGAATTCGACCGTGGGTTTAACGGTGGGCCCGAACGCCGAGCGCCGGGACCCGGAAGGACGACGCCCGCAGCGCGGGCCGCGGCCCGACCGGCCCAAGCGCCGCGACGTCTCGGGCTGGGTCATCCTGGACAAGCATGTCGGCATGACCTCGACCCACGCGGTCGCGGTGGTGAAGCGTGCCTTCAACGCCAAGAAGGCCGGTCACGCCGGCACCCTGGATCCGCTGGCTTCCGGCATCCTGCCGATCGCGCTGGGCGAGGCGACCAAGACGGTCCCCTTCGTCATGGACGGCCGCAAGGCCTACCGGTTCACGGTCCAGTGGGGCGTTGAGACCGACACCGACGATGCCGAGGGACGCGCCGTCGCCAACAGTGACGCCCGCCCGGACCGCGCGGCGGTTGAGGCGGCGCTGCCGGCCTTCGTGGGAGCGATCGAGCAGGTGCCCCCGCGCTACTCGGCCATCAAGATTCAGGGTGAGCGCGCCTACGACCTCGCCCGTGAGGGTGAGGTGGTGGAACTCGTCGCCCGGCCGGTGCAGATCGATCGCCTCGCCGTGGTGGAGCACGACGGCGAGCGCACCGTCCTCGAGGCGGAGTGCGGCAAGGGCACCTACGTGCGCGCCCTCGCCCGCGACCTCGGCCGCATGCTCGGCTGCTACGGCCACGTCGCGGCCCTGCGCCGCACCCGTGTCGGCCCCTTCTCGGAAGCCGAGGCCTGCGCGGTCGGCACCCTCACGGATGACAGCCCCGAGGCCGCTCTCGCTCACCTGCGCCCGGTGGAGACAGCCCTCGACGCGATCCCGGAGGTGGCGGTCTCCCGCGACCTCGGTCTGCGCCTGATGCGCGGCCAACCCGTAATCCTGCGGGGCCGCGACGCCCCCGTGGAGGGCAAGGCCTTCGCCACCTGCGCCGGCATCCTGGTCGCCGTGGGCGACGTCGAGCGCGGCGAACTGGTGCCCCACAGGGTGTTCCACCTCGGCGGCACCGCCCCGAACCGCAGCGCCTGACCCCAGCGCCGGACCGCGGCGCCGTGCGCGGCCCCGGGCGTGGCCGGCCGCGCATCGGGCCGGGCATCCTGGCCTCCACCTGAGGCGCGTCGGCGCAGGCGGAACGAACCTGGGCCGTGGAACTTTGGCCCGGGCGGGTGATCCGGGTCGACGATGCGCGAGCTTGACTACGATGTGGCGGTGATCGGCGCCGGAACGGCCGGCATCGCCGCGTATCGCGCGGCGGCTGACGCCGGTGTCCGTGCCGTGCTGATCGAGCGCGGCCCCGGCGGTACCACCTGCGCCCGGGTGGGCTGCATGCCCTCCAAGCTTCTGATCGCGGCGGGCGCGGCCGCCCACGCGGCGCGCAGCACCGACCTGTTCGGCATCCGGGTATCGGGCGTGGCGGTGGATGGCCGCGCCGTCCTCTCGCGTCTGCGCGCCGAGCGCGACCGGTTCGTCGGCGGCGTGCGGGATGGGCTGGACGTGCTGCCCGGCGACGATCGGATCGCCGGCAGCGCCCGGTTCCGGGACGGGCGCAGCCTCGCCATCGACGATCACACGTGCGTCCGCTTCCGCGCCGCCGTCATCGCCACCGGATCGAGCCCGATCGTGCCCGGGCCGCTGCGCGAGCTCGGCGACCGGTGCCTGACCACCGACACCCTGTTCGAGATCGCGGATCTGCCGGATTCCCTCGTGGTCCTCGGGGCCGGTGCGGTCGGCATCGAGATCGCGCAGGCGATGGCCCGGCTCGGCGTCGCCGTCACGGTGATCGACGCGGGCGACACCGTCGCGGGCCTCGCCGACCCCGATCTGGCGCGCCAGGCAGCCGCGATCTTCGGCGCGGAGCTCGATCTGCATCTCGGCGCGGAGGTCCACGCCGCTGCGCCGGACGGCGACGGCGTGCGTCTCCATTGGACCGGGCGCGACGGGCGCGAGCAGGTCACGCGGGCGTCGCGGGTCCTGGCCGCCACGGGGCGGTCGCCGAACCTGGGGGCGCTGGACCTGGAGGCGGCCGGCCTGCGTCCCGGCGCGGATGGAATCCCGGATTTCGACCGTCGCGCCCTCGTCTGCGGTGGGGCGCCGATCCTGATCGCGGGGGATGCTGATGCTTGGCGTCCCGTGCTGCACGAGGCAAGCCGCCAGGGTTCGATCGCCGGCACTAACGCCGCCGCACTGGCCGCCGGACGCGCCGTGGCGGCGGCCGCGCCGTGGACGAGCCTCGCGATGGTGTTCACGCATCCTCAGGCCGCGCGGGTGGGCGAGCCCTACGATCCGGCTGCCGGAGGCCGCGTCGTGGGAGCGGTGGACTTCTCCGATCAGGGCCGCGCCCGGGTCGACGGGCTGAATCACGGCGGCATGCGGATCTGGGCCGATCGAACCGGGCGGCTGCTCGGCGGCGAGATGCTCGGTCCCGCCGTGGAGCACCTCGCGCACCTCCTCACCTACGCGATCGGCGACGGGCGCACCGCGCAGGACGTACGAGACCGGCCGATCTACCATCCGACGGTGGAGGAGGGGTTTCGGAGCGTCATGACGGAGATCCTGCACGGCACAACGGGACACTGAACGTGTTGCAAAGACAGCCATTGCGCTCGATCCATCTCAGCGCCATACCGCTCCCGATGAGCCGGTTTCGCACCTGATGCCGTCGAACCCGGCCCGCGAACACGGCGTCGATCTCGACGCCCTTGCCCCCGATGAACTCGACAGCCTGGACCAGGGCGTGATCGGGCTGGATTCGGCCGGCACGGTCGTGGTGTTCAGCGAGGGCGCCAGCACGATTTCCGGCTTGTCGCGGGAAGCGGTGCTCGGGCGCGATTATTTCCGCGACGTGATGCCGGGCACGAACGTCCCGGGCTTCCGCGGCCGTTTCCTGGCGGGAGCCCGCCGCGGCACCCTCGACCAGAGCTTCGACCACGTCTTCGGCCGCCTGCCGCAGCCGCTGCGGGCCCGGGTGCGCATGCGCCGCGGTCACGTCACGGGTGTGCGCCCGGTGACGTGGCTGACGATCGACCCGCTGGAAAGCCTCGGAGCCGGTCTGCCGCGCGAGGCCGTGATGGCGGCGATCGGCCAGCGGGTCCGCGCCGAGCCGGTGGATGCCAGCCTCTGCGAGCGCGAGCCGATCCACATCCCGGGATCGATCCAGCCGAATGCCGTGATGCTGGCGGCCGATGCCGCGACGCTGCTGGTCCTCGCCTACTCGGCCAACATCTCGGAGATCGTCGACCCGGTCGAGCCGCCGCTGGCGGGTCGGCCCCTGGCCGACGTGCTGCCGTCCGACTTCGTCGCGGCGATCCGGACCCGCCTGGCGGGCGGGGGGCTGGAAGATGGCCGCTCGCTTCGGCGGCGCCTGACGCTCCCGTGCTCCAGCACGCCCTACCACGCCGTCGCCCATGCCCATGCCGGGCGCCTGATCGTCGAGCTGGAACTGGAGCCGGATTCCGCGGACGACTTCGCGACCGCGAGTCAGATCGACACCGAACTGGCCGTCGGGCGCCTGCGCGAGGCCGGGACTTTGGCGGACGCCGCCCGGATCGCCGCGCTGGAGATCCGGGCGCTGACCGGCTTCGAGGCGGTGCTGGTCTACCGCTTCGACACCGACTGGAACGGCGAGGCGGTGGCCGAGGACAAGGCCCCGGATTGGTCCCGCAGCCTGCTGGGCCTGCGCTTCCCCGCATCCGACATCCCCGCCCAGGCGCGCGCCCTCTACACCAAGGCCAAGAGCCGCTTCGTGATCGACCGCGACAGCGTGCCGGTCGGGCTGGTGGCGGCGCCGGGAGCCGGCAACGGCCCGATCGACCTGACCTTCGCCCAGCACCGGACGCTCTCGCCGATCCACCTTGAGTACCAGCGCAACCTCGGCGTGAACGGCTCGATGTCGATCTCGATCATGGTCGAGGGCCGGCTCTGGGGCCTTATGATCGGGCACCATCGCCGGCCGCACTACGTCGCGCCGGAAACCCGCTCCGCCGCGACGGTGCTCACCGACGCCTTCGCCATGCGGGTGCAGGAGATCGAGTCCCGCCGGCTCTGGGCTGAGCGGCAGGCGCATCTCGACGTGGAGGGACGGCTCGTGCGCGGGCTGACCCGCTCCGACGACTTCGTGGCGGCCCTGACGGGCGGCGGGACGACGCTGCTCGACCTGTTCAGCGCCACCGGGGCCGGCATCGTCTCGGGCGAGCGGGTCACGCTGATCGGCCGGACGCCCCCGCCCGAGATAGTGACGGCGATCACCGGCTGGTTGCGGACGCGCGTGGGGGAGGGTGAAACCGGCTACAGCAGCAACAGCTTCACCACCGAGTACCTGGAGGCGGCTCCCTATCGCGAGATCGCCAGCGGCCTGCTGGCGGCTTTCCTGGACGAATCGCGGGAGAACCTGCTCCTCTGGTTCCGCCCCGAAGTGCCCAGCACGGTCACCTGGGGCGGCGACCCGCGCAAGCCCGTGCTGGCGGGCAGCGGCCCGGTAGCGGTCCTGCCCCGGCGCTCGTTCGAGCGCTGGATCGAGGAGCGCACCGGCTTCGCCAACCCCTGGGCGGATTGGCAGCTCCAGCTCGCCGGCTCCCTGGCGGAGGCGGTGGAGGGCGTCGTGCTGCGCCAACGCCGCAAGATCGACGAGCTGACCAGCCTCCTCGCCGAGAAGGAGCGCCTGCTCGAACAGAAGGATCTGCTGACCCGGGAGATCGACCACCGGGTCAAGAACTCGCTGCAGATCGTCTCGGCCTTCCTGCAGATGCAGCGGCGCCAGATCGCCGACGGCGAGGCACGGCAGGCTTTCGCCGACACCTCCGCACGGGTGATGAGCGTCGCGCGCGTGCACGACAGCCTGTACCAGGCCGACCGCGTCGACGAGGTCGATCTCGGCCAGACCATCGAGAATCTGTGCAACGATCTCGCGGGCCTCGCAGGCGATGGCCATGCCGTCGATCTCACCGCTGAGCCCGGCCTGATGGTGCCCTACCGAAAGGCGGTGGCGCTCTCGCTGATCGCCACGGAACTCGTCACCAACGCCTTCAAGTACGCGGCGAACCCGACCGGCGGCGGACGGGTGGAGGTCAGCGTCTCGGCGTCCGGTCCCGGTGAGGTGCAACTGCGGGTCTGCGACGACGGCGCCGGTCTGCCCGCCGACTGGGCCGACGCCCGGGCCCGCAGCAAGGGATCGGGCCTCGGCATGAAGCTGATCCGGGCGATGCTCGACCAGATCAACGCCCGGCTCGACGTCGCCAACAATCCCGGCGCCTGCTTCACGATCACCGCGTGAGCCGAGATCCCGCGCACAGCCGCGACAGCGTGCATGCACGCCTGCGCGCGGCGACCGATCCGGCCCATCGCGCCCTGGAGGACAGCCTCGACTGGCGGGGCCGGGTCGCGACGCTGCCCGGCTACCGGGACCTGCTGGCGCGGCTCTACGGCTTCCACGCGATCTGGGAGCCGGCGATCGGGGCCGAACTCGGCGACGAGCCGTTCCTGGCGCCGCGCCGTCGCCTCGCCCGGGTCGCGGCCGACCTCGACCATCTCGGCCTCGCCCGGGGTGCGGTTGCGGCGCTGCCGCGGCCGGCCGCGCCGCGCCTCGACGGCCCCGCCGCGGCGACGGGCGCGCTCTACGTCTTGGAGGGCTCGACGCTGGGGGGGGCGCTGATCGGCCGTCACATCGCCGGCTTGCACGGCTTCACGGGCGACGGGCTTGCCTATTACCGGGCGCACGGCGCCGCGGCAGGCGCGATGTGGGCCGCCTTCCGGGCGCGCCTCGAAACCTTCGGGACCGATCCCGCCGCGGAGGCGTCCCTCACCGCAGCGGCGGCAACCACCTTCACGGCCATGCGCGCGTGGCTCTGCGCCCCGCGGGTTGCGGACTGACGAACGGGATCGGCTCAGCGCAGCGCGTCCCGCTGCGCTCGCAGAGGGACGCTCAGCCGTTCAGCCAGACGGCTCACCGGCCGCTCCGCCGGGCGCAGCAGCAAAGTCGCGATCGAAATTTCCGGGCGGAACGGGCGCAGGATCATCGGCAGCCCCGTCAGTGGCGTGCGAGACCGAGATCGCACGGGCCCGACGCGGCTCAGGACCAGATCGCGTCGGGGCTCGGCACGTGAACCGAGACCCGCAATCCGAGGCATTCGGCGTCGAAGCGAGGCAGCCGCCGTGAGGCCAGGGACGGCTGGCAGGCCACGGGCAGGCAATCCGGCCCCCGGTCCCGGATGCGGCGCGCGGCATGGCCGAGGTAATCCAGGCCCGCGAAGGTCTGCTTGACCTCGTGGGCGAAGGCCTCGCCCTCCTGGGTCGTCACCGCACTGCCGTGGCCGCGCACGAAGTGCTGGAAGCCGAGTTCCGCCTCAAGCTGCGCGATGGACCGGCCGACGTGCGGCTGCCCGGAGCCCAGCGCCGCGGCGGTCCGACCTTAGGGCGTCTCGGCCAACAGCCCGTCGACAAATTCGGCAAGTCCGGTCCGGCGGGCGCGCTTCAACCGCTCGGCGGCCAGGATTCCCTGGAGGGACCTGAAGGCGTTCTGCAGGTCGTCGTTGACGATGACGTAATCGTACTCGACCCAGCGCTGGATCTCCGTCCGGGCATTGGCGAGGCGCTTCTCGATCGTCTCGGTCGAGTCCTCTGCCCGGCGCTCCAGGCGCTGGCGCAGTTCGGCCATGCTGGGTGGCAGGATGAAGACCGTGACGACGTCCTGGGCGAGCTTGGAGCGCACCTGCCGGGTGCCCTGGTAGTCGATGTCGAAGATCATGTCGCGGCCGGCGCCGAGCACCTTCTCGACGGGCCGACGAGGCGTCCCGTAGAAATTGCCGTGGACCTCAGCCCATTCGAGCAGGTCGTCGCGGCTGCGCAGGTCCTCGAAAGCCTCGCGATCGATGAAGTGGTAGTGCCGCCCATCGATCTCCGAGGGGCGTCGGGCCCGGGTCGTCACCGAGATCGACAGGTCGAGCGCCCAGGCGGGATCCTGCGCGATCGCCCGGGTCAGCGTGGTCTTGCCCGCTCCGGAGGGCGAGGACAGGATCAGGATCAACCCGCGCCGCGCGATCGGTTCGGAGGTGCCCCCGGCCGGCTCGGTCATGCGCGTGGCTCCGCGGCATTTCGCATCCGTATCCTCACGTGTCGTCCCGTCATTCGATGTTCTGGACCTGCTCGCGGAACTGCTCGACCACGGCCTTGAGGTCGAGTCCGATCCGCGACAGGCTGATGTCGTTGGCCTTGGCGCAGAGCGTGTTGGCCTCGCGGCCGAATTCCTGCGCCAGGAAGTCGAGGCGGCGGCCGATCGCGCCGCCCGCCGCCATCAGTTCACGGGCGCTCGCCACGTGGGCGCGGAGCCGGTCCAGCTCCTCGCGGACATCCGCCTTGCCGGCGAGCAGCATGGCCTCCTGATGCAGGCGGTCCGGATCGAGACCGCTGCCGCCCAGGGCTTCGACGGCCGCCGTCAGCCGCGCGCGCACCGCCTCGGGCCGGCGCGCCGGATTCTCGTCGGCCGCCTGGGTCAGCGCGGCGATCCGGTCGACCTGACCGGTGACGACCTGTTCCAGCTGCCGCCCTTCCGTGCGCCGGGCCTCGACGAGGTCGGCCACCAGCCGGACGACCCCTTCGGCCAGGTCGTGGGCGAGGGACTGGGTTTCGGCCGCCTCGTCCTCGACCTCGATCACGCCGCGCACGCCGAGGAGACCGTCGAGGGTTGCGGGGGCCACGCCCTCCGGCACCGGCACCCGCGCCACCGCCTGTGCGAGGCTCGCCAGCAGGGTCTCGTTGATCCGCACCCGGGCGGCCGCCTCCGGCTTGGTGAGCGTCAGCGTCAGCTGGCACTGGCCGCGGCTCAGGGTTTTCTGGAGGGCGGTGCGGGCGGTCTCGCCGAGACCGTCATAGCCGGCGGGCACGCGGGTGCGCACGTCGAGCCCGCGCCCGTTGACGCTGCGGACCTCCCAGGCCCAGTGGACCGGACCGGTGGTGCCCGCCGCACGGGCGAAGCCGGTCATGCTCGCGATCTGGGCCATGGCGACCCCTGTCCCCGTGAAGATCGGGGCCTGTAGCACGGATCCTCACCGAGGGAAGAGGCCGGTCGGCCTATGCCGTCGCGGACGGCGCGCGGCACGGCGTCGGGACGGGCGCCCGGCCCGCAGCCTCAATCGGCCGGCCGGCCCTTCATCATGGCTTCGACGTCCATCCACATCAGTTCGATCACGTGGCCGTCGAGATCCTCGATGCTCCGGCCGTACATGACATCGCCCATCTCCTGCTTCGGCCGAAGGTCGGCGCGCCCCCCGGCGGCGACCGCGCGCTCCACGCTCCCGTCGACGGCGGACCGGCTGTCCTCGGACAGGCAGATCAGCACCTCGGTGGCGGCCCGGGCATCGGCGATCGGGCGCGGCGAGAAGCCTGCGAAATGCGCGTGGCTCAGCAGCATGACCACGATCGTGTCGGAGAACACCATCGCGGCGGCCGTATCGGGTTGCGAGAAGCGGGCATCCCGGCTCGCGCCGAGAGCCGCGTAGAAGCCGGCCGAGCGCTCGACGTCGGCGACGGGCAGATTGACGAAGATCATCCTGGGCATGTGTCCCTCTCCACTCTTCCGCGGGCTGCGCAGGTTCGGTCACGCCGCTGGCGGGAAGTACGGCGCTCCTCTCCCGTGCAGGCGAGGGGCGGGGTGGGGAGCTTCGGGGGCGGGCCTCGGGGCGCGTGCGGGGCGAACCTCCGCCCGAGCGGTCACATCCCCGTCCCCCTACGGCGAGGGACGCGCTCTCCCTCCCTCAACGGGAATGCGCCGGCCTCCGCGTGCGCCCGAGCCGTGTCCGCTCTCCACGGATGGGCACCGCGAAGCCCCGGTCCGGCCGAGGCGGCCCGGAGCGACGGGGTCCCGCGTGACGAACTGGCGTGACGACCGTCAACGCCGGCCGCGCGGCGCCACGGCCGGTTCGCCGAGCGCCGGCACCGTCTTGGGCGAGCCCAGGTCGTAGCTGCGGTTCTTCAGCGGATCGAGGCGCGTGCCCTCCGACGCGTCGAAGGCGCGCGAGCCCGGCGTGCCGGCGTCGAGGGCGAAGGCGGCGTTCGTGTTGACGCCGTTGCCCGGCGCGTAGGCCGAGGCCCGTCCGGGCGTCGCCGGGTCGGGACCCGGCTCGACCTTGTCGACGGCGTCCGGCGGGGCCTGGCGGCTTTTCTCGACCGCGCGCCAGCGGGCGACGTTGCGCTGGTGCCCCTCGAGCGAGTCCGCGAAGGCGTGGCCGCCGCTGCCGTCGGCCACGAAGAAGAGGTCCTTGGTGCGCGAGGGGTTGGCCACCGCCTCCAGGGCGGCCTTGCCGGGATTGGCGATCGGGCCCGGGGGCAGGCCCTCGATCACGTAGGTGTTGTAGGGGGTCGGCCGGTCGATCTCGGAGCGCAGGATGCCGCGGCCGAGGGTGCCGCGGCCGCCCACGAGTCCGTACACGATGGTCGGGTCGGATTGCAGCTTCATCCGCTTGTTGAGGCGGTTGATGAAGACGCCGGCCACCCGCGGCCGCTCGTCGGCCCGGCCGGTCTCCTTCTCGACGATGGAGGCGAGGGTGACCATCTCGGCCGGGGTCCGCACCGGCACGTCGGCGCTGCGGCGGAGCCAGATCTGGTTCAGCACCTCGCGCTGCTTGGCCTTCATCAGGTTGACGATCTGCTGGCGGGTGGCGCCGCGCTCGAACTTGTAGGTGTCGGGCAGGAGCGAGCCCTCGGGCGGGATCTCGTTGATCTCGCCGGTGAGGACGTCGTTGTCGTTGAGGCGGCCCACGATCTGCTCGGAGGTCAGACCCTCCGGGAAGGTGACGGCGTGCTGCACCTGCCGCCCGGTGGCGATCGTGTCGAGGGTGTCGGCGATGCTCGCATGCGCCTTGAACACGTACTCGCCCGCCCGGAGCGCCGGCCGGCCGCCGAAGCGCGCGGCGAACTCGAACAGGCCGGTGTGGTCGATCACCCCCTCGCGCTTCAGGGTCTCGGCGATCTCACCGGTGCCACTGTGCGTCGGGATCACCACGACCTTGTCGGCCGCGAGCGGACCTGGCTCGCGCACCTGCCGCTGGAACAGGGTGATGCCGATCATCGCCGCGATGGCGATGACGACCGCGAAGGTCAGCGCGCCGCTGACGATGCCCACGAGGCCGCTCCGCTCGCGCTCGGGCTTCTCCGGGGGCGGGGGCGCGACAGTGGGCTTGATCGCCTCGCCGGGGGAGCGCGGCGAGAGCCGCTGCGGCAGGGCGGGCTCGTCCGTCGGGTCCTGCGCGATGCGCTCGGGCGGGGGCAGCTTGGAGCGGCGGAAGAACATCGGGATCCTGTCTGGGCCCGCGCGACCCGATACGCGTCGCGGGCCGGGATCGGCTGCCCGCAACCGGGTGCGCACGTCGAGACGGAGACCCTAGCCGGGTTTGTGGCGAAAATGCCGTCCTGCGGCGCGGCGACGCAGGGTTCGTCGCCCTCAGCCCTGGGTTTGGCAGGCCGCGCAGAAGAAGGTCGAGCGGTTCGCCTGGACGATGCGGGCGATCGACCCGCCGCAGCCCGGCCGGCTGCAGGGCAGCCCGACCCGGTCGTAGACCCGGAAGGCGTGCTGGAACGCGCCCGCGCTGCCGTCCGTGTGGGCGTAGTCGCGCAGCGTCGAGCCGCCTGCCTCCACGGCCTCCTCCAGAACCGCGACGATCGCCTTCGCGAGGGCGTTGGCCTTCGCGGTCGGACGTCCGTCGGCCTTCGCGAGGCTCCCGGCCGGGGCTTCCGGATGCAGGCGCGCCCGGTGCAGGGCTTCGCAGACGTAGATGTTGCCGAGGCCCGCGATGAGGCGCTGGTCCAGCAGGGCGGCCTTCAGGGGCGCGATCTTGTGGCGGAAGAGCTGGGCGACGACCGCGCCGGTGAGCCCGTCGAGGGGCTCGATCCCCATCCGGGCGAAGTGGCGGCAGGTGGCGAGCCCCGCGCTCGGCACGAGGTCCATGAAGCCGAAGCGGCGGGCGTCGTTGTAGGTCACGGTGGCGCCGGTGCTCATCGCCATGACGACGTGGTCGTGCTTCGGCGTACCCTGAGCCCCCTCCAGATAGAAGTCGCCGGGCGAGAGGTTGCTGCCGTCGGGCAGTGCCACGTCGAACCGGCCGCTCATGCCGAGATGCATCACCAGCGTCTCGCCCGAGTCGAGATCGGCCGTGAGGTATTTCGCCCGGCGGGCGAGGCCGGTGACGGTCCGCCCCTCCAGGCGCGCGGCGAACCGCTCCGGGAACGGGAAACGCAGGTTGGCCCGGCGGAGGGTGACCCGGCTGAACCGGGCGCCGACCATCGCGGGGGCCAAGCCCCGCCGCACCGTCTCGACCTCGGGAAGCTCCGGCATCTCTCTCGCGGCTTGCCTGCACGGCGCCCTGTGCGCCGGCTCCGGATATCGGCGGGGCGCGCCGCCATGGCAACGGTGCCGGTGTCGCGCGGTTTGCCGCGCTCGGCGCGGGAGGCCCGGCGGATCCGAAATCCCTATCGCCGCCGCAGCCGCACGTAGAGCGCGCCGCCGCCGCCATGGTGGCGTGCGGCCTCCTCGAAGCCGAGGACGATGCCGCGCAACTCCGGCCCGCGCAACCAGTGCGGGACGCTGCGGCGGAGCACCCCGCGCTCGGCGAAGGCCTCGGAATAGCCCGGCCCGCCCTTGCCCGTGACGACCAGCACGTAGGCATGGCCGGCGGCCCGCGCCCGGAGCAGGAAGCCGGTCAGCGCGGCGTGCGCCTCCACCTGCACCATCCCGTGCAGGTCGATCCGCGCCTCGATCGCCAGCCGCCCACGCCGCAGGCCGACCTTCGCGGACCGCTCCAGGCCCGGGCTCGGGGCATGGCGCTGGGGCGGCGCCTGGTAGGGCGCGGCGGTCGGCGATCGCGGCGGCTCCGGCACCGTCATCGGTGGCGACTTGGCGCGCGGTCTCTTGGTGATCGGGGGGGCGCTGGGCTTCAGGATCGGCGCCGTGAGCACCGGCATGGTGGCGGTCGGCGCCGCCGGAGCGGGCACGATCTCGGGATGCGGGGGGGCGCGGCTGGGCAGCGGCGTCACCAACTGGGCGATCGCGTCCCAGAGCCGGGCTTCGCCGGCGGTGAGGCGGCGCCCGCGGCGGGGCGGCCTCACGGCGCGTTCTCCGGGGCGGCACCGCGTTTCGGCAGGAGGACCACGAAGCCGACGGCGTCCCGCAGGTTCCCGGCCGTCACGCCCGCCTGCGCGCCGGTGCCGACGAAGAGGTCGCCCCGGGCCGGGCCGACGATGGCCGAACCCGTATCGGCCGCGACGACGAGCCGCCCGACCTCGCCGGAAGCGCCGCCGGGGATCGGGCCGGCGAGCCAGAAGGGCAGCCCGTAGCGCCACAGGGTCGCATCGATCGCGAGGCTGCAGCCGGGGCTGAGGGGCGCGTTGGCGGCTCCGGGCGGCCCGAGGGCCGGATCCGTCACGGCGGCAAGGCGGAAGAAGATGTAGGACGCGTTGGCACGGATCAGCCGCTTGGCGATCTCCGGGTGATCGCGCAGCCACCCCGTCCAGCGGGCCAGCGTCAGGCCCTCCAGGGGCAGGTGCCCCTCCTGCACGATCAGCTTCGCCACTGCGGTGTAGGGCCGCCCATTCCGACCGTCATAGAGGACACGCACGACGGTTCCGTCCGGCAGGCGGACCCGCCCGGACCCTTGCACCTGCAGGACCAGCAGATCGACGGTGTCGCGCAGCCAGAGGATCGGGCGCGCGCGCGAGCCCAGCGCCCCGTCGTCGATCGCGGCACGGTCCGGGTAGGGCACGAACCCGTCCTCCGTAGCGCGGGCGGCGCGCAACCCCGGGTCGAGACCGGGGCGGCTCTCCCCGGGGCCGAGGGAGACGAGGTCGTCCGGCCGGGCGAGCACCGGCGTCGGGAAGTCCGGTCCCGGAGCGAGGGAGCCCGTCAACTCCGGCTCGAAGTAGCCGGTCAGGAAGCCGGGCCGCTCGGATCCGGGCAGCTCGACGCGGAAGGCCTCGAAACGCTCCCGGAAGAAGGCGGCGGCGTCCGCCACATCCCCCGCGGCGGCCGCGCAGGCTTCGGCCAGGGCGGCCGGATCGCCCGCGACGCCCGCGGCCTGAGGCAGGGCGGGGGGCGGCGCGGCGCAGACCCGGCGGAACGCATCCAGCGCAGCGACAGGCGTCCGGCCGGGAAATCCCGGAAGCGCATCGAGGGCGACAGGCGTCAGGATCGCGCCGCCGACCGCCACGGGCGTGGCGGCCGATGCGTGAGTCAGCAGAGCGAGGAAGGCGGCCGGGACGATTCCGGACAAGGCACGCGGGATCGACACCGCAAGGCTGTCACGCAGTCAGGCGCCGGCCTCGGTGGCCACGAGCTGCCAGTTCGGATCGCGCGCCCCCAGGGTTCGAGCGAAGGTCCAGACGTCCGGCACCTCGACCACCGTCTCGGCGCTGCCGTCCACGACCTTGCCCTCGGCGTTGCGGGTGGCGGTGATCAGGTTCGACAGGAAGCGCACGGTGACCTGCGCCACCCGGTTGCGCACCTCGACGGCGACGATCTCGGCCTTGTCGATGGAGACGAAGGTCGTCTCCAGGGTCTGCCGGTTACGCTCGCGCTCGACGATCGCCCGCTCGAACGCCTCGCCGACCTCCTTGGAGAGGAGCCCGCGCAGGGTCTTCCGGTCGCCCTTCGCGAACGCGATCATGATGGCCTCGTAGGCGGATTTGGCGCCTTCCAGGAAGGCCCGCGGATCGAAGCTGGGCTCCGCCTGGACGCAGGCCTCCAGCCCTCGGGACACCTCCGAGCCGGGCTCGGCGATCCCGCGCCAGTCGCGCGGCGCGGCGGCGGGTGGCGAGGCGGCCTGCACCCGGTCGGCGCCGGGCAGCCGCACGACGTTGTCCCCGTCGGTCCGGGCCTGGGGCTCGGTGCGGCTGCGGTCGACCGGCTTGAAGGGTGAGCGTTCCGCCCCCGTCTTCTGGCCGAGCACCGAGCGCAACCGCCAGATCACGAAGACGGCCAGCGCGAGGAAGATGATCGTCGTAATGTCGAAACTGTCCTGCATCACCGATCCGATGGTGGCCGCGGCGAGACCCTGTGCCCCTTGCTCAGGTCGTGCGCGGTGCGGCGCCGGCTAAGCGCGCATGGGTCCTGGCGACTCATATCCGACCAACGCGCCGGGAGCGAGCCGGTTGTACCAGTGCGGGATCCGATCCCGCTCCCGATGCGATATGGGTCGCGGGGGCCGTCACCGCCAGCGCCACGCCAGCTCGCTTGTCCAGGCTCGATGCCCGTGTTAGCGGCCCTGCAGTTTGCGCAGTTCCGCGGCGCGATCCAGCGGCTCCCGCTGAGACAACCCGCGCCGGCCATGCCGGCCGATCGAGAAGGATGATCCGCATGGCCGACTCCCCGGCAGCGAACGGTAACGGCGGCGGCATGCCGCAGGGCGATGTGCCGACGATCAACGCCCTGGCGCAGTACACGAAGGATCTCTCCTTCGAGAATCCGAACGCGCCCCGCTCCCTGCAGCCCAAGGAAGGCCAGGGCCCGCAGATCAACATCCAGGTGAACGTCAACGCGGCGCAGCTCTCCGAGACCGACTTCGAGGTCGAGCTGAAGCTCGAAGGCGACGCCAAGATCCAGAACGAGGTGCTGTTCGCCTTCGAGGTGACCTATGCCGGCGTGTTCCGCCTGCTGAACATCCCGGCCGATCAGATCCATCCGGCCGTGATGATCGAGTGCCCGCGCCTGCTCTTCCCCTTCGCCCGTCAGATCGTGGCGGAGGCGGTGCGCAACGGCGGTTTCCCGCCCCTGTACATCGATCCGATCGACTTCGTCGGCCTCTACCGTCAGAAGATGGTGGAACAGCAGGGTGCGCAGGGTCCGCTCGCCTCCTGATGCGACGATCGGCGGTCGGTCAGCGACCGCCGGGACTTCGGTAGGCCGCGGTGAGCGTGCGCAGCGCCTCCGCGGCACGCCCGTCGAGGCGGCGGGCGCGCAGCACGATCCAGGTGCGGGGCAATTCGGGCAGTCCGAACGCGCCGCCGATCTCCAGGGCGCCCGGCGGCGCGGTGCTTGGCGCCAGCGCCGCGACGGCCAGCCCGGCCATGACGGCGGCCCCGACCGCCATCACGCCGCCCCCGACGAAGATTTCCGTCCAAGGCAAACCCGCAGCGTCGAGGGCGCGGGTCGCCACCCCCCGGACGTTGCAGGGACCCGCCAGCCCGGCGAGCCGCAGGGGCTCGCCCGCGCGCGGGGCGGGGAAGTCCGGCGCGGCAAACCACCCCAGGCGTTCCTCGGCCAGGACCGTTCCGCCCCGTTCCGCGGGCTCCTCGGTGCGGAGGATGACGGCGTCGAAGCCGCCCTCGCCGGGTGAATCGAAGGCTGTTGCGAGATCCCGCGAGGGCCTGATCCGCACCTCGGCGACGAGCCCTGCCTGGGCCAAGCCGAGGCGCCGCAGCAGGTCAGGCAGATCGGGCCCGGCGACGTGATCGCTGATGCCGAGGCTGAGCCGGGCCGGAGCTGCGCCCGCCACGTCGGCCAGGGCGCTGTCATGGGCCTCCAGCAGGCGCCGCGCTGCCAGCAGGAACAGCTCGCCCTGCCGGGTCACCGCCACGTGCCGCGGCGTCCGATCGAGGAGGCGCGTGCCGATCCGATCCTCCAGGCGCTTCAGACGAAGGCTGATCGCGGCCTGCGAGGTATCGAGCGCCGCGGCAGCCCGGGTGAAGCTGCCGAGATCGACCACCCGGACGAAGGCGAGGACGCCCTCGAGATCCAGGGGACGCGCGTGCACCATAATGATTCGTTATCTTAGATATCAGTGGCGATATCTCGATGATATCGTCATCGCGTGCAAGCCTGTCGGTGCGAACAGGGAGTGCACGATGCTCATCGCCCGATACTGGCACCGTCTGCCGGCCGATTATCCGATGGCCTGGATCCGCGATCGCGTCACGGCGCGCGCCCCAGCCTGGGACGGGATGCCGGGCCTCGTCTTCAAGGGCCGTCACGATCGAGGATCGGGCGCGGGGCGCCTCGGCCAACGCCTGCAGCGCGCTCTACCTGTGGCGGGACACCGGGGCGGCCGCGGATTTCCTCGGCAGCTCCGGCTTCCAAGCCGTGGTCGACAGCTTCGGCCGGCCCCGGATCGACGTCTGGCTGGCCTGGGCGGTGAGCTTCGGCACCGCTATCACGAGCCGGTTCCTAGCCGACGAGACGCGGCTCATCGCAACGGACGCGGATCTGGAGAGCCTGCGGGCGCGTGAGGTGGCCCGCGGACGTGAGATTGCCGGTCAGCGCGACGTGCTGGCATCCGCCAGCGGCCTCGATGCGGGCACTTGGCGGCTGACACGCTTTACCCTTCGGGCCGCGCCGGTCGCGGACATCTCCGCGGCCGCGATCGCCCCTCTCGCAGCCCCCGGCCTCGCGGCCGCGCGCCGTCTCTGATCCCCAGCCCGGAGGAAGACCATGCCGATAACCCGCATCTCCCTGCGCGCCGGTACGACCGACGCCTACCGCGCCGCCCTCGTCACCGGAATCTATGACGCGATGCGCGAAGCCTTTTCGGTTCCGCAGGGTGATCTGTTCACCCTCGTGCACCAGCACGAGGCGGCCGATTTCGCCTTCGACCCCGACTACCTCGGCATCCCGCGCGGCGACGGGCTCGTGATTATCCAGATCACCGCCAACGCCACCCGGGGGACCGCGCAGAAGCGGGATCTCTACGCGGCCATCGCCCGCAACCTCGCGCGCGACCCGGGCGTGAAGCCGGGGGATGTTCTGGTCAACCTCATCGAGGTCGCCCCGGAGAACTGGTCCTTCGGGGACGGGCTGATGTCGTACGGGCCGCCGCAACCCTGAGCGCGGGACCCGCCGATCCCGGTCGGCACGGCCACCGGCCGTTGCGGCGACGCTCGCCGGCGTCTGGGCTTGACCGTTGCAGGTCCCACGTTCAGGTGCGGGGCCCGCAACGGCTCCTGGATCGCATGGCTCCCACCGCTCACCTCGCCCTGATCAACCTGTTCATCGGCGACATCCAGGGTGGCCTGGGTCCGTTTCTCGGGACGTGGCTGGCGCAGGCCGCCGGATGGAGCCCGGCCCGGATCGGCTTCGTGATCACGCTGGTCGGATTCGGGACCCTGTTCCTCAGCGGTCCCTTCGGCGCACTGGTCGACCGGTTTCCGCGCCCCCGCCTGCTCATCGCGCTCGCCTGCGGTGCGATCCTGGCCGGAACGTTGCTGCTGCTTCCGGCGCGCAGCGTCCCCGCCGTTCTGGCCGCGCAACTCCTCGCCGCGGCGGGCGGCACCCTGCTGCTTCCGGCGGTCGCCGCCCTCACCCTCGGAATCGTGGGGAAGGACGGCTTTCCCAAGCAGCAGGGTCGCAATCAGGCCTTCAACCATGTCGGCATCCTGGTCGCGGCCGGCGGTATCAGCCTGGGCACCAGCACGTTCGGACCCGCGATCGCGTTCTGGGTACTGGGCGGCATGGCGGTCGCCGCGATCGTCGCCACCCTGACCACGCCGGCCGGGGCCTGGAACCGCCGCCGCGCGGTCGGCTGGAAGGAGGACGAGGAGGACGAGCCGGCGCGCAGCGGCATCCGGCAGGTGCTGGGCAACCGCCGCCTCCTGGTGCTGACGGTGGCCCTGACCCTCTTCAACCTCGGCAACGGCGGCATGCTCTCGCTGCTCGGCCAGAAGCTCGTGGCCACGGCCGCCGATGCCACGACCTGGACAGCCCGCTACGTCATGGTGGCGCAACTCGTGATGGTGCCGGTGGCGTTGTTCGCCGGATCCCTGGCGGACCGGCGGGGGCGGCGGCAGCTCCTGATGGTCGCCTTCGCGGTGCTGCCCGTGCGGGCGCTCCTCTCCGGCCTGATCGACGATCCGGTCTGGCTCATCTCGGCCGAGGTGCTCGACGGGGTCGCCTCCGGGATCGTCGGGGTGGCGGTGCCGGTGGTCATCGCCGACCTGACCTGGGGGTCCGGGCGCACGCAGACGGCCCTCGGCAGCGTCAACGCGGTCCAGGGCGTGGGCGGCGCGCTGTCGGGCTGGTACGGCGGTCTGGCCTACGGCTTGTTCGGCTGGACCGGATCGTTCCTGGCGCTCGGCGTGCCGGCCCTCGTCGCCCTCGCCCTCGTCATCTGGCTCGACGCGACGCCCGAACCGGGCCGACGGCGGCGCCGACGGGAGCGGCAAAGCGCGGCCATTCAGGGCGCCTAGGCTTGGCCGGGATCCGGCACGGCGATCCCGGCTGCCGTCCGCGATGACGGGCAATGCGATACGACAAAGCCCGGCCGGGGGCCGGGCTCCGATCGGATAGCCGTGTCGTCGCCGATCAGCCGATATGCGGGCTGCCGGTCGCGGCCGGGAACCGGTCGGCCAGGGCGCGGCGGAGTTTCTCCAGGGCGCGGTTCTCGATCTGGCGGACCCGCTCCTTCGAGATGCCGAGGCGCTGGCCCAAAGCCTCCAGGGTCGCCTGATCCTCGGCGAGGCGCCGCTCGCGCAGGATGCGCAACTCGCGCTCGGACAGGACCGTGAGGGCCTGCTGAAGCCAGCTGAGGCGACGCTCGCCGTCCACGGTGGCGCTGACCGTCTCGTCCGGCAGGTCGGCGCCGTCCACCAGGAAGTCCATCCGCTCCGAGGAGGCATCGCTGTCCTCGCCCACCGGGGCGTTCAGCGACATGTCGGGGCCGGAGAGGCGCGCGTCCATCAGGGCGACGTCGTCGCGCGAGACGCCGATGGCGGTGGCGATGCGCCGGTGGATCTCGTCGCCGACATGCTCCTCGGTGGACTGCATCAGCCTGGCGCGCAGACGGCGCAGGTTGAAGAACAAGGCCTTCTGGGCCGAGGAGGTCCCGCCGCGCACGATCGACCAGTTGCGCAGGATGTAGTCCTGGATCGAGGCCCGGATCCACCACGTCGCGTAGGTGGAGAATCGGACATCCCGCTCCGGCTCGAAGCGGGCGGCAGCCTCCATCAGGCCAACGTGGCCTTCCTGAACGAGATCGGCCATCGGCAGGCCGTAGTGACGGAAACGCCCCGCCAGGGCGATGACGAGGCGCATATGGGCTGAGATCAGACGGTGAAGGGCGCGCTCATCGCGGGCATCCTTCCAACGGACGGCGAGGCCGCGCTCCTCCTCCCGGGCCAGGAAGGGTGCCTCCATCGCAGTCCGTATGAACTGCCGTCGAATTCCCGCGATCTCAGCCATCCCGCCTGCCTCTTGTTGTCGAGTGCTGTTGCGGCGCCGGACCTGCTGGTCCGGCGCGCAGGCGCCTCCCAGGGGTGACGCCAGGCAACCGACAACGGAAGGCAAAACGCGAAAGTTCCGCCCCGATGCCCCAGAATGCGACAACGGGCCGGCCACGATCGCGTGTGCAGTTGAGGTGACATGGGCGCAGGCGCGGTCGTGTCCAGCCCCGCGGAGGCCGGAGAGGCCCCGCCGATGTTGCGACCGCACCGGCGCCGCCCACGAAAAAACCCGGCCGCAACGGGCCGGGTTTGATCGGACGTACCGGAGGAAGGAAGCCTCAGGCGGCTTCCTCCTGGATGTCGTCGCCTTCCGTCTCGCCCTCGGGCTCGGCCTCAGCCTCGCTCTTGGCGCGGCGGGGCGACTTCGCGAGGCTCTGGTCGATGAGCTTCAGGGCCTCGGTCTCGGTGATGCGGTTCACCGAGGAGATCTCGCGCACGATCCGGTCGAGGGCCGCCTCGTAGAGCTGACGCTCGGAATAGGACTGCTCGGGCTGAGCCTCGGAGCGATAGAGGTCGCGGACCACCTCGGTGACGGCCAGGAGGTCGCCCGAGTTGATCTTGGCCTCGTATTCCTGGGCCCGGCGCGACCACATGGTCCGCTTGATCCGGGCACGGCCGGTGAGCAGGTCCAGGGCCTTCTTCACCAGCTCCGGCTCGGCGAGCTTGCGCATGCCCACGCTGTTGGCCTTCGCGGTCGGCACGCGCAGGACCATCTTGTCCTTCTCGAACGACACCACGAACAGCTCAAGCTTGTAGCCCGCGATCTCCTGCTCCTCGATCGCCGTGATGCGACCGACGCCGTGGGCCGGATACACGACGGCCTCGCCGGTCTTGAAACCTTGCCGGCCTGGGGTCGTCGTCTTCTTGGCTGTGGTCATGCGAGAAGGGCCTCCACTGGCGCGCAGCCATTCAAGGCCGCGCGAAACCGTGTTGTTCCGGGCGGGACACCCGGTTTGCCTCGCCGCTCCCGATAACCTCGCCCGAGGCGAGATCCAGGACAGTCCCCGGCGCGACCGTGCAAAAGCCTGGATCGTCCGCCGAAGGATCCCTCGGCGGTCGATCGCGTACCACTCCCAACCCACGAAGATCGAAGGCGTTTCAATTGGAGGAAGCACGTCAGGCGCATGCGACGGCAGACGGATTGTCTACCACAATCCGGCGCACAGATCAAAGCATCCCTGAAGACGCGCGCCCGAACCCGGCGCTGAGGGAAAGAGTTTTACACCGGCGCGGCGGGACAGAAATGCCCGTGCGGCGGATCAGGGCTTCGCGTTTTGCAGGTCTCTTGCCATCGCCCATCCGGCGACCCGTTCGGAGGAACTTGCCTCACGTTTCCGGATCATGACGGGGTGCTGAGAAATCCTGCGGGCCGACCGGCGGGTTCAGTCGCCGGAGCCGGGGTTGGCCGAGAAGTGCGCCTCAAGCTTTCCGGACTTGCCGTCCCACTCCTTGGCGTCGGCCGGAGCCTCCTTCTTCTGCGTGATGTTGGGCCAGGTCTTGGCGTAGTCGGCGTTCAGCTTCAGCCACGTGTCGAGGTTCGACTCCGTGTCCGGCTTGATCGCCTCGGCCGGGCATTCGGGCTCGCAGACGCCGCAATCGATGCATTCGTCCGGATGAATGACGAGCATGTTCTCGCCTTCGTAGAAGCAGTCCACCGGACAGACCTCGACGCAGTCCGTGTACTTGCACTTGATGCAATTGTCGGTGACGACGTAGGTCATCGGATGTCTTCGTCCTAAAACACGACTTGGCCCGGGCGGAGCCGTGACGTGGCCCGCAGGCCCGGGTGGCGCTCGGAAGGGGGACGCCGGTGAGGCCCGGCGCCAAAACCGGGCTTCGGAGGCCACGGCTCTAGACCCTGCCTTCCGGGCTGACAAGCGCGTGAGCGCCGCATGGCGGTCACGTTGGGGCGCTCGCCGGGCCGCTGTGGCCCGGCCTCATCACCCTTCGGGCACGTCCGGGGGGGCGCCGCCCGAGAGGTCGTCGTAGAGCAGCCGCGCTTCGGGCGCCGGCCCCCGCCGCAGGCCGAGATCCAGGACCCGCACCGCCACGGTCGCGTGCGGCGCCGCCACCGTCACCACGTCGCCGATGCCGATGCCCTTGGCCGGATTCTCGGCCCGGTTGCCGTTCACCCGCACGAAACCGTCCGAGGCCAGCCGCGCGGCCAGGGAGCGGGTTCGCGCGAAGCGCGCGAACCACAGCCACTTGTCGAGCCGCTGCCGATCTTCCCGCATCCGCGGCGGGGGTCAGCGCTTCCCGCCGTCGCCGGCTTCGAGCTGCGCCTTGAGCGCAGCCAGCTTGGCGAAGGGCGAATCCGGGTCCGGCGCCCGCTCCCGTCGCGGGGGCCGCTGGTCGGGCCGCGGCCCGGCATGGCGCTGCTCGGCGCCGCGCTGGTCATCCCGCCGTTCCGGCCGACCGCCCTCGAAGCGCTCGCGCCGGGGGCCGCGATCCCGACCGGGACGCGGGGCGCCGTCGCCGCCCTCGGCGCGGCGATGCTCCGGCCGGCCACCTTCGGGACGCCCCTGTCCGGCCTGTTGGCCCTGGCCGGGATGCTGCCCCTGCTGGCCGCCGTCGCGGCCCCGGCCGGCCCCGCCGCGGGGGCGGTTCTGCGGACGCTGATGGGCCGGGCGCTGATGACGCTGCAGGCGCCAGACCTCGATCTGGGGAATCTCGGCGGTCTGCTCGCCCTCCGGGCTCGCGGCCCCGGCATCGCCCTCCGCGGCAGCCTCGACCGGCTCCGCGTCGGCCGCCGCCGGGTCTGCCGGCACCCCGGACCCGGGCTCCCCGGATTCCTGCACTGCCGATTCCTGCACCGCGGACTCCTGCACCGCGGACTCCTGCACCGCAGGCTCGGACGCTGCCGCGTCGTGGATCGCCGCAGTCTCGGGGGTCTCGGCCGATGCCTCGGCCGGCTGGTCCGATCCAAGGGCTTCCCCGGCGTCGGGACCTTCCGCCACCTGCTCCTCGGAAGTCGCCTCGGAAGGCGCCTCGGGCGGCGCCTCGCCGGTCGTATCGGCCCCGGGCTCCGGGGTCTGGGACCCGGCAGGCGCCGCCTCCGCATCGACCGCAACGGCTCCGTCCGCCGGCGCGTCTGCTTCGTCCGCGACGGATCCCGCTGCTTCGGCCGGTGCGGTCTCGTCGGTTCCGGTCTCCTCGCCGACGGGCTCGGCCGCGTCCGCCTGCGCGGCGACAGCCTCCTCGGAGGACGCCTCGGCGGCGACCGGTGCGGCAGCCGGCGCCGTGGCCGCTGCCGGGATGAGCGGGACCGTGATGGCCGGGCCGGACCGCGTCTCCGCGTTGTAGCCCAACGACTTCAGGATCGAGGCGAAATCCTCGCCCGAGCAGCCGACGAGCGAGGTCATGCCGACGGTGGCCACGAAGCCGTCGCCGTCCGCGGTGCCGTCCGGCGGGGCGCCCGGCGTCGTGCCGGGCCGGTAGGCGATCGCCGGGCGGATCAGGTCGGCGAGCCGCTCCAGGATGTCGACGCGCACCGCCCGCTCGCCGCTGACCCGGAAGCCGGCCGCGCGGTAGAGACCCTTGGCGATCTCGCGATCGACCTTGATCGAGGTTCGGCCAGAGCCGGCGAGATGCGCGATCTCGTCGAGGCCGCGCTGGTCCAGGCCGCCGTTGCGCAGGGCCCAGAGCTGAGCTGCGAGCGTGCGGGGCGCCGGCTTCAGCAGGGCCGGCAGGAAGATGTGGTACGCGCCGAAGCGGACGCCGTGGCGGCGCAGCGCCCCGCGGCCGTCCTGGTCGAGGGTGCGCATCTCCTGCGCGACCTTCGAGCGCTCCAGCACGCCGAGCGCCTCGACCACCTGATAGCCAATGCCCTTGGCAAGCCCGGTGAGGTCGGCCGCGGTCTCGATCTCCATGAGCGGGCCGAGCAGGCGCACGATGTGGGCCTTCAGCCACGCATCGAGGCGCGCCTCGACCTTCTCGCGGTGCGGACCGGTCAGGCTGTCGTCGGCCAGCAGACGGATCTGCGGGGCGAAGAGCTTGTCGCCGGGCGTGAGCTTGGCGACGGGGGCACCGGTCCAGCGGATCGTGCCGTCGTGCGACAGCACGAGGGTCGAATCGGCCGTCGTGGCGAATCGCTCGGCCCGCGCCTCGATCTCCCCGGCGAGCGCCTTCTCGGCGGCGCTCCTCAGGGTCTTGGCCTCATGCCCCTCCGCGGTGGCATCGGGAACGAACAGGAACCCGTGAAGGTGGCCGACATGCTGACCCTCGACGGTGACGTCACCGTCGGTGGTAATCTGGGCTTCGAGCATCGTGTTCTCTCTCAGGCGCCGCATCAGGACGCTTGTGCGCCGGTCGACGAAGCGGCTCGCGAGGCGTTCGTGCAGGGCGTCGGACAGCCTGTCCTCTACCCGACGCGTCTCGCCCTGCCAATGTTCGGGGTCGCGCAGCCAATCGGGACGGTTTGCCACGAAGGTCCAGGTGCGCCCCTGCGCGATCCGTCGGGACAGGGTGTCGATGTCGCCGTCGGTGCGGTCGATCATCGCCACCTGCTCGGCGAACCACGTGTCGGGGATGCGGCCGGCCATCCCCTTCATGAGGAACCGGTAGAGCTGGGCCACCAGGTCGGCGTGCACCTGCGGGTGGACCTTGCGGTAATCCGGCACGCCGCAGACGTCCCACAGCCTCCGGACCGTGGCGGCGCTCCGCGCCATGTCGCGGATGTCGTCCTCCTTCATCAGGATCTCGAGGGCCTGCTGATCCTCGCCCATGGGCGCGCGGGTCAGGCCTGATTCGCGCGGGTGCTCGTCCAGGCTCGCCTGCAGCGCCTCCAGGCTGCCGAAGGCGAGATCCGGGTTGCGCCACTGCAGGATGCGCAGGGGATCGAAGTCGTGGCTCTCAAGCCGCTCCACCAGCTCGGGCTCGAAGGGCGGGCAGCGGCCGGTGGAGCCAAAGGTGCCGTCCGCGAGGTGGCGCCCGGCGCGGCCGGCGATCTGGCCCATCTCGGCGGGGGTGAGCTTGCGGAAGCGGGTGCCGTCGTATTTCCAGTTCGCCGCGAAGGCGACGTGGTCGACGTCGAGGTTGAGGCCCATCCCGACCGCGTCGGTGGCGACGAGGTAATCGACGTCGCCCGCCTGGTACATCTCGACCTGGGCGTTGCGGGTCCGCGGCGAGAGGGCGCCCAGCACCACCGCGGCCCCACCCCGCTGGCGGCGGATCAGCTCGGCGATCGCGTAGACCTCTTCCGCCGAGAACGCGACGATGGCGGTGCGCCGGGGCAGGCGCGACAGCCGCTTCTCCCCCGCGAAGGAGAGCTGCGACAGCCGCGGCCGGGTCGTGGTGTGGACGTTCGGGATCAGGCTCTGGACCAGCGGCAGCACGGTCGAGGAGCCGATCAGCAGGGTCTCCTCGCGGCCGCGGACGTAGAGCAGGCGGTCGGTGAAGACGTGGCCGCGGTCCATGTCGGCGGCGAGCTGGATCTCGTCGATGGCCACGAAGGCCACGTCGAGGTCGCGGGGCATCGCCTCGATGGTGCAGATCCAGTAGCGCGGCCGGTCCGGCTTGATCTTCTCCTCACCGGTGACGAGCGCGACCTTCTCGGGCCCGACCTTGGCGACGACGCGCAGGTAGACCTCCCGGGCGAGCAGCCGCAGGGGCAGTCCGATCATCCCGGTCGGGTGCGCGAGCATCCGCTCGATGGCGAGATGCGTCTTGCCGGTGTTGGTCGGCCCGAGGACCGCGGTGACGCCGCGGGCGCGGACGTCGCGGGGCAGCGAGCGGCTGGGCGAGGGGCGGAGCAGCGCGTCGATGGTCGGCGGTTCCTTCGGATGGGAAGGCCGTCGCGGCGCCGGCACGGCGCGGGCGGGGGAGGCGGGTACGACCGGCCGGTCGCGTCAGGGACGGTAGGGCCGGACCGATCGTTCCCCATATGGGATGCCGCCGCCTCCAGGTCCAACCTGCGGCGTGACGAGCGGGTACACGTCGACCTGCACCGACGGCGTCCCGGGCTGGGGTGCGACATCGGCGCAGAGCGTTTCGGGGACCGCCACCAGGGGCCCACGGCGCGGCGCGCGATGCCCGACGATTTCGGCGGACGAGAAGGCGTCGCCGCCGCAGCCGGACGCCCCGGTGCCGGCCGTCAGCGGCTCGGCGCTGGCCGGGCCGGCGAGCCCCGTGAGGGCGAGGGCCAGAACGATTCGGGGCCGGGCTGTGCGCATCCGCGGATTATCGCGCATCCCGTGAAGATTTCGTCCACCGCCGCCGGCTTTGCGAGCGGAGCGCGGCGCCGCGAGCGCAGGCGTCGTTCCGAGGTCCCATCAATCCACGCCTTCGACCAAGACCACCTCGCCGATCCCCGCGGGGCGGCGCTTCTCGACGGCTGCCTGATACTCGGGCGAGAAGTAGTAGGCGCGCGCCGCCTCGTAGGATTCGAATTCCAGCACGACGTTGCGCGGCCGCGCTTCGCCCTCCAGCGCCTCGCTGCGGCCGCCGCGGACCAGCGGCGTGCAGCCGTACTGGCGCATGGCCTCCGAGGCCATGGCGGCGTAGTCCTTGTAGGCGTCCGGGTCGGTGACCGTCATCCGGACGATGATGTAGCCCTTGGGCACTGGCTGGCCTCCCTGGCGCGGCTGCCGCGCCGGGCGGGAGTGCCGGGAAACCAGCCGCCGGTCAAAGGCCCCCTACTGCCCCGTCAGGCTCGCCTGCGCGACGCTGGCGCCCGCGGTCCCGGTGGCGTCCGCGCCGCCGCTCTGGGTCCAGCGCGTCGCCTCGATGATGTTGGTGCCGATGGTGGTGAGCACCGAGATGCGGAGCGGAAGCAGGATCCGCGTCCCCGCGACGGGCGCCAGCCAGACCGACATCTCGCGGTTCTCCTCCATGAATTTCACCCCCGGCCGGTCCGGGCGGTGGCCGGCCACCGCCTGGTAGCGGGCCGTGCAGACGAGAACCGGGCCGGCATAGCCGGGCTTCTGCACCGGGCGGGTCTCGGCGTAGCTCAGGACCACGTTGAAGCGGGTGGCGCCGTCGAAGACCGGCAGGGTCCGGTTGCAATTCTCCGGATCGAGCGCCTCGCCGCGCCCCTGCGTCGGCATCAGCAGCGCGCTCACCGGGTCGATGATGCCGCGCCTGTTGGCGGCCGTGACCGGCACCCGGTCCTGCATGTCGATGAGCGGCGGGGTGATCTCGGCCTGGACCACGGTCCCGTGCGCCAGCGCCATGCGCACGGCGATGCCGGAACTCGCCGTGTGGGTCGCGATCGCGAAGGCGCCGGGCTGGGGCGCCGCCGCGAAGGTCCCGGAGGCCCGCGCCGAGCCCTTGCCGCCGGTGATGGCGCCGACGAGGCCGGTGAGCACCGCCGACACGTCCATGACGTAGCGGTCGCGCTCGAACGACCCGGCGAGCCGCGCGGTGCCGATCGGCAGCCCGGCGAGGTTGATGCCGTAATCGACCGCCACCGTGGCGGGGGCGCTCGCTCCCGGCCGCTTCGCGCGCGATCGCGCCTCGGCCGGGCCGGCCAGGGCCGCGACGGCGAGGACGCTGCCGAGCGCGCGCCCGACGGGGCGGCGCGTCACGGGCTTGATCATTCGACGGACAGGCGTGGCGCTCATGATCCGGATCGCATCCCAGGGAAGGCGGGCCAAGACACCCTCTCGAACACACCTGCTCGACGGCATCCTCCCGACGCCGTCGCAGAAGGGAGAGCCTTTCTGCGGGCGGATGAAGGCTATATCCCGGCAGCGTGGTTAACAGACCGTTCGGCGCCCGCCCGCGGATCGGCGGGGACGCCGTGGAGCGTCGCACCTTGACGCATCGGGGCACAGTCGCCTATAGGCTCGCGCCTTCAACGGGACTCCGCTGGACCTGGAACACGCAATGGGCGCCGCCCGCTGCGACGATGATCGCGCCGGCCGCGATCGGGTCTGTTCGGGCGGAACGAGACGGGATCTAAAGTCATCATGGCGCGCCGCTGCGAACTCACCGGCAAGGCCGTTCAGGTCGGCCACCTCGTGAGCCACTCGAACCGCAAGACCAAGTGCCGGTTCCTGCCGAACCTGTGCAACGTCACCCTCCAGTCCGACGCGCTCGGCAAGCGGGTGCGCCTGCGCGTCACCGCGCACGCCCTGCGCTCGGTGGAGCATCGCGGCGGGCTCGACGCCTTCCTGATCAAGGCCGGCGAGGGCGACCTGTCGCAGACCGCCCGCCTGCTCAAGCGCGAGATCCACAAGAAGCTCGCCGAGGCTCCGGCCGTCGCGGCCTGAGCCTCCGGGCGCCACGCGCCACATCGGACCTGCAAACCGCCGGGCCCTCCGAGGGCCCGGCGGTTTGCGCTTGCGCGCGGCAGACCGGCTGATCCGGACGATCCCGCGCGCGAGTTGATCCAGGGGCGTCCGCACCAGCCGGCCTCGAAGGAGAGCTCCGGGGACCGCGCGGTTGACCGGGAGCCTCCTGCGCGGCGTCCGCTGCGCTCCGGCGTCTCAGGACGAGATTGCGGATCGGATGGGCCCGCGCCCGGACGGGGCCCGCGGAGCGAGGCCCGGATCAGCGCCGCCCGCCGGCCGCCCGCAGCATCCGGCCCGTCGGCGCGGACGCGCCGTCCTCCTCGAACAGCTCCGCGAGCTTCTCGGTCATCGCCCCGCCGAGCTCCTCGGCGTCGATGATCGTCACGGCGCGGCGGTAGTACCGGGTCACGTCGTGGCCGATGCCGATGGCCAGCAACTCCACGGGCGAGCGCGTCTCGATCTCCTCGATCATCCAGCGCAGGTGCCGCTCCAGGTAATTGCCGGCGTTCACCGACAGGGTCGAGTCGTCCACCGGGGCGCCGTCCGAGATCACCATCAGGATCTTGCGCTGCTCGGGCCGCCCGAGCAGGCGCTTGTGCGCCCAGTCGAGCGCCTCGCCGTCGATGTTCTCCTTGAGCAGCCCCTCGCGCATCATCAGCCCGAGATTCTTCCGGGCCCGGCGCCAGGGGGCGTCCGCCGACTTGTAGACGATGTGGCGCAGGTCGTTCAGGCGGCCGGGATTCGGCGGCTTGCCGGCGGCGAGCCACGCCTCGCGGCTCTGGCCGCCCTTCCAGGCGCGGGTGGTGAAGCCGAGGATCTCGACCTTCACGCCGCAGCGCTCCAGCGTCCGCGCCAGGATGTCGGCGCAGGTCGCCGCCACGGTGATCGGCCGGCCGCGCATCGAACCCGAATTGTCGAGGAGCAGCGTCACCACCGTGTCGCGGAAGTTGGTGTCCTTCTCCTGCTTGAAGGAGAGCGGCTGGTACGGATCGATGACCACCCGCACGAGCCGCGCCGGGTCGAGCTGACCCTCCTCCAGGTCGAAGTCCCAGGCGCGGTTCTGCTGCGCGAGCAGCCGCCGCTGCAGCCGGTTGGCGAGGCGGCCGACCACGCCCTGGAGGTGGGAGAGCTGCTTGTCGAGGTATGAGCGCAGGCGCGACAGCTCGTCGGCGTCGCACAGCTCCTCGGCGTGGATGACCTCGTCGAACCGGGCGTTGAACACCCGGTATTCGGGCCCGCGCGCCTCGTTGCCCTGCCGCTGCGGCGGGCGCGACGCCTCCGAGGCCTCCTCGGATTCCGCGTCCTCGGACTCATCCGGCAGCTCGCCCGACGGCGCGTCGGCGGATTCCTGCGCGCCGTCCTCGATCTCGTCGGAGGCCTCCTCGGAGGTCTCGATCTCGGCGCGCTCGCCCTGGCTCTTCTCCTCCGAATCACCCTCGCTCGGGCTCTGCTCGTCGTCCTGGGCGTCGTTCTCGTCGTCGTTCTCGTCGTCCTCGGCGTCGAACGGCGTCTCGTCCGACATGTCCAGCGAGGTGAGGAGGTCGCGCACCGAGCGGGCGAATTTGCGCTGGTCCTCGATGGACCCGATGAGCCCGTCGAGGTTCGGGCCGGCCTTGGCCTCGATGTGCTCGCGCCACAGCGCGACGATCTTGGCCGCGGCCTCCGGCGGCTTCTGGCCGGTGAGGCGCTCGCGCACCATCAGGGCGACGGCATCCTCCATCGGGGCGTCGGCCCGGTCGGTGATGGTCTCGTACTTGCCGCCGCGGTGGTAGCGGTCCTCCAGCATCGCCGTGATGTTGCTGGCCACCCCCGCCATCCGGCGCGAGCCGATCGCCTCGACCCGGGCCTGCTCCACCGCGTCGTAGACGGCACGCGCCGCCGCGTTCTCGGGGGCGAGCCGGCGGTGGACCGCCACGTCGTGGCAGCCCAGGCGCAAAGCCATGGCGTCGGCGTTGCCGCGCAGCACCGCGACGTCCTGGGCCGACAGCTTGCGCGGCGGCTCGGGGAGGCGGGCCTTGTCGCCGGTGAGCGCCGGCCGGTCGGTGGCGTAGGTGACCTCGACCTCGGAGCGCCGGGCGATGGCGCGCAGGCACCCCGCCACCGAGCGCTTCAGGGGCTCGGCCACGGGTTCGCGGCGCTCGCCGGGCTTGCGGTTGGAGATGGACATGCGCGGCTACCGGTCGTCGGACGCGAAGGGGCGGTTCAGGATCCCGTCCCAGCAAAGGGAAGCAGCGGCGCGGCGCGGGACCGAGGCAGGGCGGGCGAAGCCCGATGAACTCGCCCCGGTCCCACGCGCCACGAACTCCGCCACGAACTCGGCCATGCGGGTCAGCTCAGCGCGACGTTCACCGCGCTCTCGGGCAGCTCCTTGCCGAAGGCGCGCTGGTAGAACTCCGCCACCAGCGTGCGCTCCAGCTCGTCGCACTTGTTGAGGAAGGTCACCCGGAAGGCGAAGCCGATATCCTTGAAGATGTCGGCGTTCTCGGCCCAGGTGATCACCGTGCGCGGGCTCATGACGGTGGAGAGGTCGCCGTTCATGAAGGCGTTGCGCGTGAGATCCGCCACGCGCACCATCCGGTTGACGATGTCGCGACCCTGGTCGCCCCGATAGTGGACCGCCTTCGACAGCACGATGTCGACTTCGCGGTCGTGCGGCAGGTAGTTCAGCGTGGTGACGATCGACCAGCGGTCCATCTGGCCTTGGTTGATCTGCTGCGTGCCGTGATAGAGGCCGGACGTGTCGCCCAGGCCCACCGTGTTGGCGGTGGCGAACAGCCGGAAGGCCGGGTGCGGGCGGATGACGCGCTTCTGGTCCAGAAGCGTCAGGCGGCCCGACAGCTCCAGCACGCGCTGGATCACGAACATCACGTCCGGGCGGCCGGCATCGTACTCGTCGAACACGAGGGCGACGTTGTTCTGCAGGGCCCAGGGCAGGATGCCGTCCTGGAAGGCGGTGACCTGCTTGCCGTCCTGCAGGACGATGGCGTCCTTGCCGACGAGGTCGATGCGCGACACGTGGCTGTCGAGGTTGATCCGGATGCAGGGCCAGTTCAGGCGGGCGGCGACCTGCTCGATATGGGTCGACTTGCCGGTGCCGTGATAGCCGGTGACCATCACGCGGCGGTTGCGGGCGAACCCGGCCAGGATGGCGAGCGTCGTCTCCCGATCGAAGATGTAATCGGGATCGAGATCCGGGACGTGCTCCTCGGCCTCGGCGTAGGCCGGGACCTTGAGGTCGAGGTCGATGCCGAAGACCTCGCGGACGGAGACGGTGCGGTCGGGCTGCGCGGCGGGCGTATCGTCAGAGAGCATTCGGAACCTCGTGAGGCGCGGGCGCTCCACTCCCAAACAGTGAAGCATCCGCGCGGAAGAACGTCGAGCCGGGCCTCCGCGGCGGGGCGGAGCCATCCTTAGACGGCGGCGCGCGGGTGCGCCACCGACCGGCCTCGCCCTCATATAGGGCTGCGCCGCGTGGTTTGCCCTATCCTAGATGCGAACCGCCCTGCATCCTTCGTGCCGCGTCAGCAGAGGCCGGCCCCGCGCAGCACGTCGTGGGCGCGGATGATGTCGCGCAGCCGCTCCTCGAAGGAGCGGTCGCCGCCGTTGGCGTCCGGGTGGAAGCGCTTCACCAGGGTCTTGTACTGCGCCTTGATGGCGGCCGTATCGGCGCCCTCCTCGAGCCCCATCACGTCGAGGGCCCGGCGGACCGCGGCCGAGTGGCGGGGCTTCTGCGGCTCGGGCTCGCGGGCCCGGCGGCGGGCCTCGCCGACGCCTTCGCCGCGCAGGATGCCGAGGGGATCGACATAGGCCCAGTCGCGGACCGGCTCGTCGGCCGGCTTGGCCTCGCCCGTCCGGTTCACGCCCATCGCCCAGGTCGGGCGATGGCCGATGATCGCGTCCTTCTGGTAGGCCTGCACGGCGGCATCGTTCATGCCGTCGAAGTAGTTGTACGTGGCGTTGTAGGCGCGGACGTGATCCATGCAGAAGCGCCAGTACTGGCCCTCGGCCTTGCGGCCCTTCGGCGCCCGGTACAGGCCCGGCTGCGTGCAGCCCGGGCTCTCGCAGCCGGTCTCGGCGGCGGCCTTCGGCTCGTCGCAGGACGGTTTGATCCGGATGCTGTCGAACAGGCGCGAGTTGAGATCCATGACGGGCCGATTATGAGGGGGCGGACCTGAGACACAAGGGCACCGGGCCTGATGACGCATGCGCGGGATCGGGCTTGACGGCAGCCGACGAACACGACGCGAGGGCACGATGGCTGACGGTGTGGGCGCGGGCGGCACCCTGCGGGACTGGATGGAGGCGCGGCTGCAGGAGCAGCTCGCGCCGGCGCGGCTCGACGTGATCGACGAGTCGCATCTGCATGCCGGCCATGCCGGGGCACGGCCGGGGGGCGAGACCCATTACCGGCTCGACATCGTCGCGTCGGCGTTCGAGGGCAAGAGCCGCGTCGAGCGGCATCGCTTGGTGAACGCGCTGCTCGACGACGCGTTCAAGCGGGGGCTGCACGCCCTTGCGCTCCGGGCCCGCACGCCCGCCGAGGCCGCCTGAACCGGTCCCGCGGGCGTTCGGCGCGCCGCGCTTCGAGCTTGCGCGGCGCGGCCGTCGTCGGCGGGCTCCACCGGGGCGCTTCGCGGCGCCCGCGATGACGCCGCGGACCATTCCAGACGGGCGCGTTGAGCAGGCAGGGGATCACGGACGGGATATGGTGACGGGCGCACCGATCTGCACCTGCCGGGTCGTCGGCCTCGCGCCGGACGATCCGGCGTCCCGCGCGGTCGCCGCATCCGGGAGGCCGCCATGTCCCTGCGGGTGACGCCGCGCATCGCCATCGCGGACGACGAGATCGAGCTGTCGTTCATGCGCGCCTCCGGCGCGGGTGGCCAGAACGTCAACAAGGTCGAGACCGCGGTCCAGCTCCGCTGGGCCGCGCTCGCCTCGACCGCCATCGACGAGCGGGTGAAGGCCAACCTCGTGCGGCTCGCCGGCCGGCGCATGACCAAGGACGGCGTCCTCGTCCTCGCCGGGCAGCGGCACCGGACGCAGGAGCGCAACCGGGCCGACGTCCTGCAGCGGCTCGTCGATCTCGTGGCGGAGGCGGCCAAGCCGCCGCCACCGATCCGCCGCCCGACGAAGCCGACGCGGGGCTCGCAGGAGCGGCGGATCGGCGCCAAGAAGAACCGCGCCACGATCAAGCAGGGCCGGGGCAGCTTCCGCGATTCCGACGGCTGAGACGCGTCGCCGCCCGTCTCAGTGGATCGCGTCGATCACCTGGGCCTTCGGGCTCGCGTCGGGGGCGGGGGACGAGCCCGCCACCAGGGTGCTGCCCGGCTTGGCGAGGGTGAGGGCGATCGCGATCAGCGCCAGGACGGCGGCCAGCGCGGCCGGGAACAGGAAGGCCGACTCGCCGTAGCGGATGTCGAGCAGGCCGCCGATCACCGCGCCGGTGCTGAGGCCCGCCCAGAGCGGCGCCTGGATCCAGAAGGACGGGGCCACGGTGCCGAGCAGCAGGTTGGCGCAGCCGGTGCCGAAGCGCACGACCGCGCCGGTGACGTAGGTGAGCGCCAGGGAACGGCCGCCCTCGTCCTGAAGCGTCGCATTCTGGAGCCCGAGGGCCAGCACGATCGGATAGGCGTGCAGCGGGTAGGCGAAGGTGCCCCAGGGCATCAGCAGCCCGCCGGCGAGCAGCAGCGCCTGCAGGGTCAGGAGGACGGCGAGGCGCCAGCGCCCGACCCAGGCGGCGATCAGCGTGCCCAGGAAGGCGCCGAAGCAGAAGATGCTGATGGTGCTGGCGACCCGGGTGACGTTCTCCCAGTCGCCGTTCGACACCGCCACGCCGAAGCGCGTGGTGTTGCCCGACATGAACGACATGAAGAGCTGCGAGAATTCCAGGAAGCCGATGGAGTCGGCGCAGCCCGCCAGCGTGGCCAGGGCGATGGCGAAGGGGATCCGGGTTCGCGGATCGGCCGGAAAGGACTTGTCCGCCGGCGGATCGGGTCTTCGCTCCGGCGTCTCCCGACCTGTCCGACTGCCGTAATTCGCCATGCTGATCCCCCGATACAGCGGCCGCGCCTGTCGCGACCGACTGACAATGGACGAACAGCCAAGCGGTTTCATGCCGCTGTGCGGCGCAACACAACGACGCGGCCCGGCACCGGTCGCCCGGCCTCCGTCCGAACCGCGGCGGGCTCCAGCGTGAGGAGCGCGAAGCCGGCGTCGCGGGCTGCCGCCTCCGTATGGGCATCCGCGTGGGCGTAACGGCCGTCCGCGCCGAGCGCGACCCCCGGTCCGTCGTGCGACTGGACCGTGAAGGCGGCGAGGCCGCCCGGCCGGAGCACGCGGCCCATCTCCGCCACGACGGGCGCCAGATCCGCCACGTAGATGAGGACGTCGGCGGCCATGCAGAGATCGGCGGAGGCCGCCGCCTCGCCGGCCAGGAACGCGGTCAACTCGCCCTCGGCCAGGCGGTCGTAGAGCGGCCGGCCCTCCCGGGACTTGGCGCGCGCCAGCGCCAGCATCCCGGGCGCGAGATCGACGCCCGTGAGGTGACCGGCCCGGTCGCGGATCGCCGCGCCCATCAGGCCCGTGCCGCAGCCGAGGTCGAGCACCCGGGCAAAAAGCCGTGGTTCCGGCGGCAGGGCGTTCCGGACGAGTTCGGGACCGACATAGGTCAAGCCGTCGACGAGGTGGCGCTCGAAGCGCGGCGCGTAGCCGTCGAACAGGGCCCTGACGTAGGCGGGGGTGAGGATCGGCCGGCCGTCGGCGACGCCCAGGCGGGCGAGGTGCGCCCGCACGCCCAGGGTGTCGTCCGGGTCGATGTCGAGGGCGCACGCGTAGGCCCGGACCGCCGCGTCGCGCAGGTCCGGCGACCCGCCCGCCGCCGCAAGTCCCTCCCGGGCCCGCCCGAGGAGCAGCCACGCCGGCGCGTAGCGCGGCGCGATCTCCAGGGCCTGCGCGGCGAGGTCGGCGGCCCCGCCGTAATCGCCCTCGGCCAAGCAGGCTTCCGCGTAGCGATAGCGGCGATCGGCGAGGATGTCGCCGGAACTGAGCTGCGAGGCCATGCGTCTGCCGGGTCGGGGGTGCCTATATACTGGGGCCACCGGCGGATACCACCGGCAGCACGGGCCCGATGCCGACACGCGCCAGCGACCTCCTCACCCTGACCCGCGAGGGTCTCTACTGCCCCCTCGGGCGCTTCCACGTCGATCCGACCTGGCCGGTGGAGCGCGCGCTCATCACCCACGGCCATGCCGATCATGCCCGGGCGGGCCACGGCCAAGTGCTGGCGACGCCCGAGACCCTGCGGATCATGGCGGTGCGCTACGGCGCGGAGTTCTGCCGCCAGCGGCAGGAGGCGCGGCTCGGCGAGCCGATCCGTGTCGGCGACGTCACCGTGCGCTTCGCGCCCGCCGGCCACGTCCTCGGCTCGGCGCAGATCGCCATCGAGCGGGACGGGGCCCGGGTGGTGGTCTCGGGCGACTACAAGCGGGCGCCGGACCCGACCTGCCTGCCCTTCGAGGTGGTGCCGTGCGACGTGTTCATCACCGAGGCGACCTTCGGCCTGCCGGTCTTCACCCATCCGGACACGCGGGACGAGGTCCGCAAGCTCCTCGAATCGGTCCGGCTGTTCCCGGAGCGGGCCCACATCGTCGGCGCCTACGCCCTCGGCAAGGCGCAGCGGGTGATGGCGCTCCTGCGGGAGGAGGGCTGGGACCGGCCGATCCACCTCCACGGGGCGATGGAGAAGCTCACCGCCCTCTACAAGGAGGAGGGCGTGCCGCTGGGCGAAACCCCCAAGGTGGTCGCGGCCGAGCGCAAGGACCTGCACGGCGCGATCGTGATCTGCCCGCCCTCGTCGATCCAGGATCTGTGGTCGCGCAAGTTCCCCGATCCGGTGACCTGCTTCGCCTCGGGCTGGATGCGGGTCCGCGCCCGCGCCCGCCAGAAGGGCGTCGAGCTGCCGCTGGTGATCTCCGACCATTCCGACTGGCCGGACCTGTGCCGCACCGTCCGCGAGACCGGCGCCGAAGAGGTCTGGGTAACGCACGGGCAGGAGGACGCCCTGGTCCACTGGTGCGGAACGCAGGGGATCAAGGCCCGGCCGCTGCATCTGCTGGGCTACGGCGACGACGGGGAGGCCGAAGCGGTCTCCGAGGCGGAGACGGCGGCATGAACGATTTCGCCCATCTGCTCGACCGCCTCGCCTATGAGCCGCGCCGCAACGCCAAGCTGCGGATGCTGCAGGATTACTTTTCCCGCACGCCCGACCCGGAGCGCGGCTACGCGCTGGGCGCCATGACCGGCACACTGAGCTTTCGCGAGGCCAAGCCGGCCCTGATCCGGGGGCTGGTGGAGGAGCGGATCGACCCGGTGCTGTTCCGGCTCTCGCACAACTACGTCGGGGATCTCGCGGAGACCACGGCGCTGATCTGGCCGGGACCGGCGGAGGCGCCGCGGGAGCCGGGCCCCGGCCACAACAACCCGCCGCCGCAGGTCCCGACCCTGGCGGAGGTCGTCGGGACGCTGGCGACCATCCCCAAGCGCGAACTGCCCCGGCACCTCGCCGAGTGGCTCGACGCCCTCGACGAGACCGGGCGCTGGGCGCTGCTGAAGCTCGTCACCGGCAACCTGCGGGTCGGCGTCTCGGCCCGGCTCGCCAAGACGGCGGTGGGCGCACTGGGCGACCACGACGCCGACGCCGTCGAGGAGGTCTGGCACGGGCTGACGCCGCCGTTCGAGACCCTGTTCGCCTGGGTCGAGGGCCGGGCCGCGCGGCCCGAGACCCTGAACCCCGCCCCGTTTCGCCCGCCGATGCTGTCCCACCCGATCGAGGAGGAGGCCGACCTCGAGAAGCTGGAGCCGGACGCCTTCTCGGCCGAGTGGAAGTGGGACGGCATCCGCGTCCAGCTCGTCGGCGGGCAGGACAAGGCCGGCCAGCAGGTCGGAAAGGTCTATTCCCGCACCGGCGAGGACATCACCGGGGCGTTCCCGGATCTCGCCGAGGCCATCACCTTCACGGGGTCGCTGGACGGCGAGCTGCTGATCCTGCGCGAGCGCCGCGTGCAGAGCTTCAACGTGCTCCAGCAGCGCCTGAACCGGAAGGCGGTGACGGCTAAGCTCCTGGAGGAGTTCCCCGCCCATGTCCGTGCCTACGACCTCCTGACCCTCGCGGGCGACGACCTGAGGGCCGAGCCCTTCGCGGTCCGACGGGAGAAGCTGGAGGCGCTGGTGACCCGCCTCGACCACGCGCGGATCGACATCTCGCCGCTCGTGCCCTTCGCCGATTGGGAGGCGCTGGCGGCCGCCCGCGCGGACCCGGCCTCGGTCGGCGCCGGCGAGGACGCCGACGCCATCGAGGGCGTCATGCTCAAGCGCCTGAACAGCCCCTACCTGCCGGGCCGTCCAAAGGGACCGTGGTGGAAGTGGAAGCGCGAGCCCCACATCGTCGACGCCGTGATGATGTACGCCCAGCGCGGGCACGGGAAGCGCTCGTCCTTCTACTCGGACTACACGTTCGGGGTCTGGCGGGCGGCCCCCGAAGGCGGCGACGAGCTGGTGCCGGTGGGCAAGGCCTATCACGGCTTCACCGACGCGGAACTCGCCAAGCTCGACCGCTACGTCCGCAACAACACCACCAAGCGCTTCGGCCCCGTGCGCGAGGTCGCCCACGGCCGCGAGGCGGGTCTCGTCCTGGAGATCGCCTTCGAGGGCGTGCAGCGCTCGACCCGGCACAAATCGGGGGTGGCGATGCGCTTCCCGCGGGTCAGCCGCATCCGCTGGGACAAGCCGCCCGCGGAGGCCGACCGGATCGACGTGCTGGAGCGGATCCTGGCCCGGGGCGAACGGGAGATCGCTCCGGGGGCGACCCTGATGGAGACCTCCGCATGAAGCAGGGCAAGATCGGTCCGGTGGAGACGATGGCCGCAGGTCCGGTGGAGCGGCACGCCAGCGGGCGGCTGACCATCGCGACCGCGGGGCCGGGCTTCACGGATTTCACCGCCGCCGTGGTGGCGTTCGTGCGCGGCAGCGGCGTCCGGGACGGGCTGGTGACGGTGTTCTGCCGGCACACCTCGGCCTCGCTCACCATCCAGGAGAATGCCGACCCCGACGTCCAGACCGACCTGATGGCCGCTCTGGACGGCTTCGCGCCGCGGCATGCCGGCTACGTCCACGGTGCCGAGGGGCCGGACGACATGCCGGCGCATATCCGCACCCTGATCACCGATTCGGCCCTGACCGTCCCTCTGATCGACGGGCGCCTGGCCCTCGGCACGTGGCAGGGGATCTACCTGATCGAGCACCGCGACCGGCCGCACCGGCGGGAGATCGTGCTGAGCGTGATCGGGGCGTGAGGCTCCCCCTCGTCCCCGTCATCGCGGGCGCGGCGAAGCGATCCCGGGCCGCACGACACCGGCCGACATGGCGCCGCGGGATCGCGCCGCTCCGCTCGCCACGACGGCGCGTGCGTCACGCCGCGGACCTGGACCCGGGCGCCGGATCGGCAACATGCCGTCACACACCGCCGGTTAACCATAGGGCGCGCTTATGATCCCCCGTCGGATCGGTCTGTCCCGATCCCGCGAAGGGAGATCCCCGATGGGCCTGTTCGCCGCGCTCTCGAACTCGATTTCCGGCGCCTCGGCGCAGTCGCTCGCCCTGAACAACATCTCCGGGAACATCGCCAACACCCAGACGGCGGGGTTCAAGACCACGGAGACGCACTTCGCCGACCTGCTGGCCCAAACCGAGGGCGGCACGCAGCCGGCGGGCGGCGTGGGCTCGAGCACGCGCAACACCCTCAACATCCAGGGCACGGTGCAGTCGACCGGCGTGTCGACCAACCTCGCCATCTCGGGCAACGGCTACTTCATCGTCCGGGAGAACAACGGGACGACCGACAGCCCGGATTTCACCGGCGAGACCGGCTACACGCGGCGCGGCGACTTCGCGCCCGATGCCAGCGGCTATCTCACCAACGGCGCGGGCTACTACCTGTTCGCCGGACCCTCGGCGACGACCCCGGTCCAAGTCCCGACCGGCGCCAACACCCTGTCGAGTCTCGCGGTCTCGCCGGCCGGCACCCTCACGGGCACCGCCGCGGATGGCAGCCCCGTGGCGCTGGGGTCGCTGACGCTCGCGCAGTTCGGCCTGCAGGACAATCTGACCTCCCTCGACGGCGGGACCTACGTGGCCAATGGCCGGTCCGGCACGCCGAGCTACGGCCTCAACGGCGCGACCCTCACGCCCGGCTCGGTGGAGCAATCGAACGCCGGCATCTCCGACCAGTTCTCGAAGATGATCGAGACCCAGCAGGCCTACACGGCCAACACCAAGGTCATGAGCACCACCGACCAGATGCTGCAGGACGCCATCGCGATGTACACCTGACGCGGCCGGGGGCCCGTCACAGGAACTTCAGCGGGTCCGTCTCGGGCGGGGGCGGCGCCACGTCGGCGCGGTTCCACCAGCCGCCGCCCAGGGCCACGAACAGGGCCGCGGTGTCGGCGTACTGGGTGGCGCGCGCGCCCGCCGAGGTCACCAGCGCGGAGAGGTAGCCCTGCTGGGCGATCAGAACCTGCGAGGAGGTGACCGCGCCCGCCGTGTATTGCTTGCGGATCAGGCCGAGGCTCTGGTTCGTCGCGCTCACCGCGGCGTCGGCGGCGGCCACCGCCCTGGCGTCGGCCTGGAGCGCCCGCAGGGCGTCGGCCACGTTCTGGAAGGCGGTGATGACGGTCGCCTTGTACTGCGCCTGCGCCAGCGTCAGCGATTCCTCGGAGGCGCGCTGGCGCCGGAACAGGGTGCCGGCATCGAAGATCGGCGCCGTCGCCTGCCCGATGATCGTGAAGAACGCGGCCCCCGGTGCGGCCACCTGCGCGATCCGCGTCGCGCTGGATCCGCCCGTGGCGGTCAGGCTGAACTGCGGCAGGCGGTTGGCCACGGCGACGCCGACATTGGCGCTCGCCTCCTGGACCAGGGCTTCGGCGGCCTTCACGTCGGGCCGCTGCTGCACGAGCCGCGACGGCAGGCTCACCGGGAGCTTGGTCGGCAGCCGCAGGGCGGACAGGTCGAAGGTCTCGGGAATCTCGTCGGAGGGCAGCCGACCGGCGAGCGCGGTCAGCAGGTTGCGCTGCTGGGCCAGCGCCTTCTCCAGCGGCGGCAGCAATTGCTGCGACAGCGCCAGGGCGGCCTGCTGCTGCACCACGTCGGCGCCCGCGATCTGCCCGAGCGAGAGCTGCTTGTTGTAGAGCTGCAGCACCTCGGTCTGCGCCTGGATCACCTTGCGGGTCGCGTCGATCTGCGCCCGGAGGGCCGCCTCCTGGATGGCGGCGGCCACGACGTTGGCGGTGAGGCTGAGGTAGGCCGCCTCCAGCTGGAAGCGCTGGTTCTGGGTGGCGGCCTCCAGCGACTCGATCTGGCGGCGGTTCCCGCCGAACACATCCGGATTGTAGGAGACCACCGCCTGCGGCGTGGACAGGCTGTAGAGATACTGGGTCTGGTTGTTGAGCGGCGATTGCAGGTCGAGGCCGGGCGCCAGGGCGCCCTGGATCTGCGGCGTCGCGGTGAGGCTCGGGTAGAGCGTGCCCTTCTGGGCGAGGGTATTCTGCTGCGCCACCCGCAGCGAGGCCTGCGCGGCCTCCAGAGTCGGGTTGTTGGCCAGGGCCTGCTCGACGATGCGGTTCAGCGCCTTCGAGTGGAACAGGGTCCACCACCGGCCGGGAATGTCGGCGCCGGAGACGAAGCTCTGGTCCGCCGAGCCGCCCTGGCGGGTGCGGATGTTGTCGGCCGCGGACGGATTCTGCAGGGGCTCCCGGGTGTAGCGACCGACCGGAGGCGCCTCGGGCGGCACGAAGTTCGGGCCGACCGCGCAGGCCGACAGGCACAGGGATGCGGCCAGCAAAGCGGCCGCCCGTCCGCACCGGCTCGGCGCAAAGCTCACCATCCCGCCCCCGAAAACCCCACCCCGGTAGAGCGGCGCGGGGCGCGTCCGAGTCAATGCGGCCGCCGCCGGGCCACGCGCGCGACCGGGACGTTGTGGCCCCCCTGCAACGCGCCGCCTGCCCATCCGGAACCGGCTCACGCGGCGGCCCGGTGCTCGGTCCGCGCCCGGGCATCCGGATTCGGCTGGCGGCGGGAGAATAGGGCGATCAGCACCGGCACGATCACGAGGATCAGGTTCGGTGCCAGGATGATGCCGCCCACCACCACGAGCGCCAGGGGTTTCTGCACCTGCGAGCCGATGCCGGTGGAGACCGCCGCCGGCAGCAGGCCGACGCAGGCGGCCACGCAGGTCATCATCACCGGGCGCATCCGCACCACGGCCGCCTGCCAGACCGCCTCCTGCCGCTTCCAGCCCTCGTCGAGGAGCTGGTTGTAGTAGGCGAGCAGGATCACGCCCTCCATGGTCGAGATGCCGAACAGCGCGATGAAGCCGATCGCCGCCGAGATCGAGAACGGCGTCCCGGTCAGGAACAGGGCGAAGATGCCGCCGATCATCGCCATCGGGATCACCGACAGGGTCAGCAGCATGTCGGCCACCGACGAGAAGTTGATGTAGAGGAGCAGCGCGATCAGCAGCAGCGTCAGCGGCACCACGAGGCTCAGGCGGGCCGCCGCCTCCTTCAGGTTGGTGAACTGCCCGACCCATTCCAGCCGGTAGCCCGGCGGCAGGTCCACCGCGTCGGCGACCTTGCGCTGCGCCTCGATCACGGCGCTGCCGAGGTCCCGGCCGCGCACCGAGAACTTCACCGGGATGTAGCGCTCCTGATCCTCGCGGTAGATGAACGAGGCGCCCGAGACGAGGTCCACGTCGGCGATCTCGGAGAGCGGCACCTGGATGACGCCGCCGTTGGGGTTCTGCGCGCCGACCGCGATGTTGCGGATGCCGGCGAGCGACGAGCGGTACTCCTTGGCGAGGCGCACCCGCATGGGGAAGTGCCGGTCGGAGCCGTACTCGTAGAGGTCGCCCGCGGTCTGGCCGCCGATCGCCGCCTGGATCGTGGTGTTCACGTCGCCGATCGACAGGCCGTAGCGGGCGGCCTTGTGACGGTCGACGTCGATCCGCACCGTCGGCTGGCCCAGCGACTCGAACACGGACAGGTCGGTGACGCCCTGGACGGTGCCGAGCGCCGCCTTGACGGCGTTGGCGGTCTTGGTGAGCTGAGCGAGGTCGTTGCCGTAGACCTTCACCGAGTTCTCGCCCTTCACGCCCGAGGCCGCTTCCTGGACGTTGTCCTCGATATACTGCGAGAAGTTGAACTCGATGCCTGGAAATTCGTCGCCTAGTTGTTTGCTCAGGGTCTGGATCAGGGTCTCCTTGTCGAGCCCCTTCCGCCACTGGTCGATGGGCTTGAGCGGCGCCAGGAGCTCGACGTTGAAGAAGCCGGTGGCGTCGGTGCCGTCGTTCGGCCGGCCCTGGTGCGACAGCACGGTGACGACCTCGGGGACCTCCTGGAAGATCTTGCGCATGCGCTGGACGTAGGCGTTGCCGGCCTCCAGCGAGATCGAGGCCGGCATCGTGCCGCGCACGTACAGGTTGCCCTCCTCGAGGCGCGGCAGGAACTCCAGGCCGAGATTGCGCGCCACGAGACCCGAGGCCAGCAGGATCGCCAGCATCACCGCGAGCGACAGGATGCGGTTGCGCAGTCCGAAGGCCAGGATGCGCTCGTGGCCGAAGCGCAGGAGCCGCACGATCAGCGTGTCGCGCTCCTCCAGTTTCCTGGGCAGGATCAGCGCGGAGAGGGCGGGCGACACCGTGAAGGTCGCCAGCAGCCCGCCCAGAAGGGCGTACGCGTAGGTCTTGGCCATCGGCCCGAAGATGTGGCCCTCGACGCCCGTCATCGTGAACAGTGGCAGGAAGCCGACGATGATGATCGTGGCCGAGAAGAAGATCGCCCGGTTCACCTCGCGCCCGGCCACCGCGATGGTGCCGAGCCGGCCGGTCAGGCCGGCGGGAGGCGCCTCGCCCTTCACGTGGTCGGGTTCGGCGATGTGCCGGAACACGTTCTCGACCATGATCACGGTGGCGTCGACGATCAGGCCGAAATCGATGGCGCCGAGCGACAGCAGGTTCGCCGAATCCCCGCGCACGACGAGGATCAGGATCGCGAAGCCCAGGGCGAACGGGATCGTGGCCGCCACGATGATCGCGCTGGTGAGCGAGCCGAGGAACAGCCACTGCACCACGAAGACCAGCACCACGCCGAAGACGAGGTTGTGCATCACGGTGTGGGTCGTGGTGTGGATCAGGCCGGACCGGTCGTAGATCCGTTCGATCTTCACGTCGGGCGGCAGGATCGAGGACGCGTTGATCTTGTCGATCTCGGCCTCGACGCGCTGCAGGGTCGGCAGGCTCTGGCCGCCGCGGCTCATCAGCACGATGCCCTCGACGATGTCGGACGCGTCGTCGTGGCCCACGATGCCGAGCCGCGGCGCGTTCGACACGCGCACCTCGGCCACGTCCCGCACCAGCACCGGCGTGCCGTTGACGAGGCTGATCATCGTATCCCTGATGTCGTCCATGTCGCGGATCAGGCCGATGCCGCGCACCACCGCCGATTGCTGGCCGACATTGAGCGTCTGCCCGCCGACGTTGATCGAGGCGTTGTTGAGCGCCGTCGTCAGCTGGACGAGCGTCAGGCCCTGGGCCTGGAGGCGGTTCAGGTCGACCGCCACCTCGTATTCCTTGGCCTTGCCGCCGAAGGCGGTCACATCGACCACGCCGGGGATCGCCTTGAACCTGCGCTGCAGCACCCAGTCCTGCAGGGTCTTCATGTCCATCGGAGAGTAGCCCGCCGGGCCGACGAGTTTGTAGCGCATGATCTCGCCCACCGGGCTCGTCGGCGAGATCTGCGGCGTCGCCCCGTTGGGCAGCGTCGGCGCCTGCGACAGGCGGTTGAGCACCCGCTGCAGCGCCTGCTCGTACGTGTACTCGTAGTTGAACTGGACCTTCACGTCGGAGAGGCCGAACAGCGAGATCGTCCGCACCACCTGGGCGTTGGGGATGCCGGCGAGCGCCACTTCCAGCGGGATGGTGATGTAGCGCTCGATCTCGTCGGCCGACTGGCCCGGGTTCTGGGTGATCACGTCGACGAGCGGCGGAACCGGATCGGGATAGGCCTCGATGTTGAGCTGCGTGTAGGCGCCGTAGCCGATGCCCAGCATCATCACGAACAGCAGCACGACCAGCACGCGCTGGCGCAGCGAGAAGGCGATCAGGGCGTTCATCGGACCGGATCCCCGCTCAGGACGCCTTGTCGCCGGTGGCGGCCCGGTCGATGAACAGCGCGCCGCGGGTGACGACCTGCTCGCCGGCGCGCAGCCCCTGTGTGACCTGGGCGTTGTCGCCGTTGATCAGGCCGAGCTTGATGTCGCGCGCCTCCACGGCCCCGTCCGGCCGGGCCACCCAGACATGGGTGCGGTCCCCCTCGTACACGATGGCGGCCACGGGAATGCTGGGGGCCGGCTCGCCCTTGCCGGTGACGATCGTGTAGGTGGCGAACATCTCGGGGCGCAGCACCCGGTCGGGGTTGTCGACCTCGCTGCGCACGGCGAGCCGCCGCGTGGCCGCGTCGAGGCTGGCGGCCATGTAGTTCACCCGCGCCTTGAAGACCCGCGCGCCGAAGCCCGCCACCTTCGCCTCGACCTCCTGGCCGATGCGGATCTTCGGAATCTCGCTCTCCCGGACATTGGCGACCAGCCAGACCGTGGACAGGTCGCCGATCACGAAGACTGGATCGCTGGAGGCCGAGAGATACTGGCCGATGCCCACCTTCCGCTGCACGATCGTGCCGGGGATCGGTGCCCGGATCTGGGTCTCCGGGCTCATCGTGCCCTTCTTCTCGTAGGCGGCGATCTCGGCGTCGGACTTGCCCAGCAGCCGCAGGCGGTTCTTCACCGCGTCGAGGGCGGCCTCGGCGGTCTTCAGGTCGCTCTGGGCGGCGATCACGTCGTTCTGCGCCGACTGGTAGTCCTTCAGCGCCACCGCATGGGCCTGGAACAGCTCCTGCTGGCGCGCCGCGATGGTCTGATCGAGCTTCAGCAGCGCCTGCTGTTTCTGCAGGTTGTTCAGCGCCGCCTGATAATCGTTCTGCGCCTGGACCATATCGGTGGCCTCAAGCGTCAGGAGCACGTCGCCGGCCTTCACGTCGTCGCCCGCCCGGACCAGAACCTTGGTCACCCGGCCCGCGTAGGGCGAGACCACCGGCACGTTGTCGTCGTCGTTGAGGGCGATGCGCCCCTCGGCCGATCCCTCCGGCCGGAACACCTGCGTGGCGACCGGCAGGATCTCGAAGGCGGCGCGCTGCTCCTTGGTGGGCCGGAAGATCCGTTCGACTGGGCCGGCCTTCTGCATGTCGAGGCCCGGATCGGGGTTGCTCGGCGCGAACAGCCCGGTCAGCGAGGCGACGAGCCCGGACGCGGCCTCGCGGGCGCGGTCCGGGAAGGCGAAGGCCAAGCCGGCCGCAGTTCCGACGAGCACCAGCGCGACCACGAGGGCCGGCCACCGGCGCCTGGGCGCGGTGATGGCCTCGTCCTGTTCCAGCGGGTTTCGGGCGTCCATGGGATGATCTTCAGGAACCGGGCTGACCGACGAAGACACGCGCCGCGTCGGGACGCCGCTCACATCAATGCGACCGCAGGTGCTTTTCTATGGCAGAGCGTGCGGAACATTCCGCGTGACGCGATCTGCCTAGAGCAAAGCTTCTCCGACTCGCAATCGACCGGCAGCCCCGGTCGCGAAACCGTGTGGCCCCGTCTTCCTTTGACGGAATCTGTTACAATATGACAACGGTCGCGGGCGTGCCTCGCCTGACACGGCCTGCCCGATCCTCTCCGCCACGAAGAACCCGTCATGACCGATACGAGCGCCGCCTCTGCCCAAGGGGCATCCCTTGCTGGATCGACCGCCGGCAAGATCCCCGTGACCGTGCTGACCGGCTACCTCGGCGCCGGCAAGACCACGCTCCTCAACCGGATCCTCACCGAGAACCACGGCAAGCGCTACGCCGTGATCGTCAACGAGTTCGGCGAGATCGGCATCGACAACGATCTCGTCGTCGGCGCCGACGAGGAAGTGTTCGAGATGAACAACGGGTGCGTCTGCTGCACGGTACGCGGCGACCTGATCCGCATCATGGACGGGCTGGTGAAGCGCCGCGGCAAGTTCGACGCGATCATCGTCGAGACCACCGGCCTCGCCGACCCGGCGCCCGTGGCCCAGACCTTCTTCGTCGACCAGGACGTGGGCGAGGCCGCCCGCCTCGACGCGGTGGTGACGGTGGCCGACGCCAAGTGGCTCTCCGCCCGCCTGAAAGACGCTCCCGAGGCGAAGAACCAGATCGCCTTCGCGGACGTGATCCTGCTCAACAAGAGCGACCTCGTGGCGCCGGCCGACCTCGACCGGGTCGAGGCCGAGATCCGCACCATCAACCCGCTGGCCAAGCTCCACCGCACCCAGAACTGCGCGGTACCCCTCGAGGCCGTGCTGGAGCGCAACGCCTTCGACCTCGACCGCATCCTCGACGTCGAGCCCGACTTCCTGGAGGAGGGGCACCACCACCATCACGATTCGGACATCCGCTCGATCTCGGCGCGGATCGAGGGAGAAGTCGATCCCGAGAAGTTCATGCCGTGGATCTCGAACCTGACCCAGGTCCAGGGCCCCGACATCCTGCGCTGCAAGGGGATCGTGGCCTTCCCGAACGAGCCGAAGCGCTTCGTCTTCCAGGGCGTGCACATGATCCTCGACGGGGACGTTCAGGGCGACTGGAAGCCGGATGAGGAGCGGGTCTCCCGGGTGGTGTTCATCGGCCGAAACCTCGACGAGGCGGCGATCCGGGAGGGTTTCGAGAGCTGCCGGGTGTGAGGCGTGGAGGGGCAGGGCGCGGCTCTCCCGCCCCTCCCTGCGGGGGCGAAGGACCTGCGTAGCAAGCCGGGGGAGCCACGGTGCAGGACAGGGCTCTGCCCTGCGTTGAAGGCTCCGCTTCTGCCTGGACCCGGGTTCCCGTCTCCCGACCCCTGCTGGCGCCGAGGGCGCCCATCGGGTCACCCGCGCACGCGGGGGAGGGCGACGCGTGAGGGCTCGGGGATGCTAACGTCGCAATCGAAGAGGCTCCCGGTTCGCCCCCGAAGTCGATTCTCAACCATTCCCGGTCAGTCTAGCGGCTGCGGGCCCGCGTCTCCGGCCTGCGGAGCCCGCGTATCATGGCCCATACCGCAGCGCCCGGAATCCCGGTTCCCTCCGGGCTGACGGATGGAATCCCGCGCGGCATCCCGCTCCTCGCGGCCGTCCAGGGCCTGGCGAAGGTGCTGTTCGCGGCCTTTATCTTCTTCGCCTGCTTCGCGTTCTCCGAGACGTCGCCCTACGACGCGGTGGCGCTGCCGACGATCCTGCTGTGGCTCTGCCTCGGAGTGCGGCTGCACCGCGGGATGGTGCCGCTGCTCGCGCTCCTGCTCGTCTACCTGGCGGCGATCGTCATGGGGCTGCTCCCGTACCTGAACGAGGACTTCCCGGTCACCTGGACGGTCCAGCTGATCTACCTCGCGGTCACCTGCATCTTCTTCGCCATGTTCTTCGCGGACGACACGCACGCCCGGATGGAACTGGCGCTGAAGGCCTACACGGCGAGCTGCGTGTTCTCGGCCGCGCTCGGCATCGTCGGCTACCTGCAGTGGCTCGGGATCGAGGACCTCTTCTACAAGTACGACCGGGCCTCCGGCACCTTCCAGGATCCGAACGTGTTCGGCTCGTTCCTGACGCTCGGCGCCCTCTACCTGATGCACGGCCTGCTCACCGGCACCGCGCGGCGGCCCCTGGCGGCGCTCGTCGGCCTGCTGATCATCGTGGCGGGCATCTTCCTGTCGTTCTCGCGGGGCTCCTGGGCGGGGAGCGTCGTCGCGGTGCTGCTGATGGTGGGGTCGGTCTACGCGGGCAGCACCTCGCTGCGCCTGCGCCGCCGGATCGTGCTCCTGACCGTCGCGACCCTCGTGCTCGGCACGGTCGCGGTGATCGCCCTGCTCTCGGTCGACCACGTGCGCAAGATGTTCGAGATCCGTGCGTCCCTGGCGCAGGACTACGACCAGGGCGAGACCGGCCGCTTCGGCAATCAGCTGCGCGGCCTCGCGATGCTGCTGGAGCGCCCGTTCGGGATGGGGCCGATGCACTGGCGCCTGGTCTTTGGGCTGGAGCCGCACAATTCCTACATCGGCTCCTTCGCCAACGGCGGCTGGCTCGGCGGCGCGGTGTTCATCGGCCTCGTGCTGACCACGGGCGTCGTCGGCTTCCGGCTGCTGGCGCGACCGTCGCCGGTCCGGGCGCACGCGCAGATCGTGTGGCCGGCGCTGCTGATGTTCTTCCTGCAGGCCTTCCAGATCGACATCGAGAAGTGGCGTCACGTCTACATGATGCTCGGCATGGTCTGGGCTCTGGAGGCGGCGCGGCTGCGCGCGCCGCCGCCGCAGGTCGGTGACGCTTGAAACCCGGGCCCAGCCGCGCCATCGCTCCCCCGCCGCGGAGGCGAACACCGCTCGGCGCATGCCCACCCGGAGACGGATCGTGACGAGACAGCCGGATAGGGAGGGGGACCGGCTCGCCGCTCTCAACGCCGTGGGCATCCTCGGGACGGCGCCCGAGCCGCATTTCGACGCGGTCTGCCGCACCGCCCGCCGCTTGTTCGGCGTGCGCAGCGCCCTGGTCGCTTTCATCGACGACACCGAGCTGTGGCCCAAGACCCCCTGCATCGACGTGCCGGGGGCGATCCCGCGCGAGAACGGCATCTGCCATCACACCATCCGCAGCGACGCCCTTCTGGTCGTCTCCGACGCCCGGACCGACCCGCGCTTCCGCGGCCTGCCGGGGGTCACCGCCGAGAACGGCTTCCGCTTCTACGCGGGCCTGCCGCTCAGCCTGCGGCCCGGGCTGCGGATCGGCACCTTCTGCCTGATCGATCCGGAGCCCCGCGCCGGGCTCTCGGAGGCCGAAGTGGCCGCCTTCCGCGATCTCGCCGAGGTCGTCCTTGCCCACCTTCGGCTCACCGAGGCCAACGCGCGCCGGGATCGCGAGATCGCACAGGCGACGATCCGCGAGGCCCTGATCCGCGAGCAGCACCGCGAGATCAACGCCCGCGCGAAGGCCCAGGAGGCGGCCAACCACCAGCTGACCATGGCCGAGCAGCTCGCTCATATCGGCAACTGGCGCGTGGAGCTCTCCGACGGCCAGCCGGTGTGGTCGGCCAGCCTCTACGCCATCGCGGGCCGCGACCCGCGGTCGCCGCCGCCCTGCCTCGCGGATTTCGCGCTGATCTACCATCCCGACGACCGGGCCCGCCTGGAAGCGATCGTCGCCGATGCCGTCGCCCGCCGCGCCAGCTTCGACTTCGAGGCGCGGCTCCTGCGGCCCGACGGCGCCATCCGCGACGTGGTCGTCCGGGGCCTGTGCCGGGGGGAGGGCGCGGCGGCCGGCCTCGTCGGCGTGCTCATCGACGTCACCGAGCGGCGGCGCGCCGAGGACGAGGTGCGCCGGAGCGAGCTGCGCTACCGGGGCCTGGCCGAGACGCTGCCGCTCCTGGTCTGGACCATGCGGGTCGGCGACGGGCGGGCGACCTACGCCAACGCGCAGTTCCACGCCTATTACGGGGCGCTCGGACCGGAGCGGGCCGAACGCCTCGCCCGCAACCATCCGGAGGATGCCGCCGCCATGGAGGCGGCCTGGAACCGCGCGGTCGAGACCGGCACGGGCTTCAGCGGCCAGTGGCGGATCCGGCGCCACGACGGCGTCTTCCGGTGGCACAAGATCTCGCTGATTCCGATCCGCCTCGATGCCGCGGACGGCGCCGTGGCGGAGTGGCTCGGCACCGCCCTCGACGTGGACGACATCGTGACCGCGCGCCTCGCCGTCGAGGAAGCCCGCGGATTGTTGGGGATCGCCCTGGACGCCGCGGAGGCCGGCACCTGGGATTGGGACATGCGCACCGGACTCGCCACGCTCAGCCCGGAGAGCGCGCGCATGCACGGGTTGCCGGAATCCGACGCACCCCGCGCCGTCACCGCCGCCGAGTGGACGGCACTCCTGCATCCCGACGACGTCTCGGACGTCTGGAACGAGATCCGGCGCGCGGTCGAGACCTCCACGCCCTACACGGCGGAGTTCCGCGTGGGCGGCCGCTGGCTGTACGCTCGCGGCCGCACGCTCTCCGGCGCCGAGGGTCAGCCGCAGAGCATGGTCGGCCTCCACCTCGACATCACCGAGCGCAAGTCGGCCGAAGCGGCTCTGCGGGCCGCCACCTTCGACGCGGAGGCGGCCCGCGCCGAGGCGGAGCGGGCGAGCGAGGCCAAGAGCGAGTTCCTGGCCGCGATGAGTCACGAGATCCGCACGCCCTTGAACGGCATCCTGGGCTACGCCGACCTGCTCCTCGAGGAGGGCGCGATCCAGAACGAGGATCGGCGACGCCTGGAACTGATCCAGAGCTCCGGGGCGGCCCTGCTCACCGTCGTCAACGACATCCTCGATTTCTCGAAGATCGAGGCCGGCGAACTGGTCCTCGATCCGGTGTCGTTTCCGCTGGTCTCCACGGTGGACGCCACGGTGTCGATCGTCCGGGGGAGCGCACTCCGGAGCGGCCTCACCATCGGGGCCCGGATCGATCCGGCGCTCCCGAACTTCGTGGTCGGCGATGCCAGCCGGTTGCGGCAGGTCCTGCTCAACCTGCTGAACAACGCCGTGAAGTTCACCTCCGAGGGCTCCGTCACGGTGATCGTGGAGCGGGAGGGCCAGGGCATCGCCCCCGACGGCAACCCGGGTGACATCGTGCGCTTCGCCGTGACCGATACCGGCATCGGCATCGCGCCGACGCAGCAGGACCGCCTGTTCAAGCGCTTCAGCCAAGTGGACGGCTCCATCAGCCGGCGCTTCGGCGGTACCGGGCTCGGGCTGGCCATATCGCGGCACCTCGTGACCCTGATGGGCGGCGAGATCGGCGTGGAGAGCCGCGAGGGCGAGGGATCAACCTTCTGGTTCCGCCTCGTCCTCCCGCGGAGCGCCGAGACCGTCGGCACGCACGGCGCCCCGGTGGAGGAGACCGGCACGGCGCCGCTGCGGTCGCCGGCGCCGGCGTCCGGTCCTGAGCCCGCTCCCGCGCCGCGACTCCGCTTGCTGCTCGTGGAGGATGTGCCGCTCAACCAGGAACTCGCCTGCGCGGTGCTGGAATCGCAGGGCTACGCGGTGGACGTGGCGGGCGACGGCGCCGAGGCGATCACGGCGGTCGGAACATCCGTGGCTTCGGGCCGCGCCTACGACCTCGTGCTGATGGACGTGCAGATGCCCCGCGTCGACGGCCTGACGGCCACCCGCCGCATCCGCGCCCTGGCGCCCCCGGCCTGCGACATCCCGATCGTCGCCATGACCGCCAACGTCCTCCCGGCGCAGATCGAGGAGCTGCGCGAGGCCGGGATGGACGATCACGTCGGCAAGCCGTTCCGCCGGGCCGACCTGTTCGCCACGATCAGCCGCTGGACCGCCCCCGGGGCACGTCGTCCGACGCGAGCGGAGGAAGCCTGCCGCGTCCCGGAGGTTGATTCCGCCGTCCTCGACGCCGCCGTGCTTACCGAGATGAGGGCGAGCTTCGGCGCGGACCGGGTGGCCGCACTCCTCGATCTCCTGGCCAACGAGCTGTCGGAGCGGTTCCGTCCGACGGAGACCGACCGGCTTCAGATCGCCCACGACGCCCACGCCCTGGTGGCGGCCGCCGGGCTCCTCGGCTTCGTCGGGCTGTCGAGCCTGTGCCGGGAGGTCGAGGCCGCCGCCCATGCAGGCGCCGACCTGATGCCGCTGATCCGGCGCCTGGAGGTGCAACGGGCGACGGCCCTGCGGGCGATCCGGCAGTTACGGGCGGCCTGAGCGGCGCCTCGACGGGATGGTCCGGAACCCGGCGCGTGCGCCGGGTTCCGGTGCTTCGATCCCCCCGCGGCGCCGAAGCGAGGCGGAGGACGCCCTCAAGGGGGGCGCCGCCCTTTAGGAGAGCGGGGACGAACGGAGCAGCCCGATCAGACCGGTTCCTCGGAATCCTCCGGTAGCGGATCCACCGTCCAGGTCGTGGCGAAGGCGGCGAGTTCCCGGGCGTCCGCGAAGGCCGCCACAGTCACCTCGCGCTCGGCCGGCACCGCCCCCGGATAGGGGGCGAGCTGGATCCGCACGCGGGCGACGCGGCCGCCAGGAGCGTTCTGCGCAATCCAGGCCTGTGCGTCCGGCGTGAGCCGCTCCGGACCGTCGAGGGCGCGGGAATCACCCCGCAGCACGATGACGTAGCTGCCCAGGCTGAGATCCGCCTCCTGCACGGCTTTGACGATGTCGATCACGGGTTTTCCGCGAAGTCGTTGATCTGCACCTGGGCCTGCGCCTGGGTGAAGTTCGGGATGTCGGCGAAGATCTCCTCGCCGTGGGCGGCCACGGCCTTCTTGAAGGCGTCCACCGATTCGAAGGTCAGCAGCGCCATCACCTGGAACGGAGCGGCTCCGCCGTCCGGGGTGCCGGTGCCCTTGATCACCTTCGCGTCGTGCAGGCCCAGCGAGGACCAGCGCTCCCGCACCAGCGGCATGTGGTGGCCGAGATAGTAGCCCATGTCGAAGCTCGGGCCGGCGGGGTACATCACGCTTACCAGGATCATGTGATCTCCTTCATGTGGGTCGCCCGGGCGCCCGCGATCGCAGCGCGCCGTGAGAGCTAGTGCAGCTTCACCCGCGGCTCGGTGCGGCGGGTGAGCGCGCGCGCCAGGGTGTCGAGCGCCGTCTTGGCGGTCCCGTGCAGCGCCTGCTCGTGCATCTTGTAGAGCGAGCGGTACATCATCCGGGCGAACAGGCCGGCGATCAGCATGTTCTTGCCGCGCACGAAGCCCATCAGGCTGCCCACGGTCGAGTACTCGCCGAGCGACACCAGCGAACCGAAATCCTTGTACTTGAAGGCTTTCAGCGGCTTGCCGTCGATCTTGGCCTGGATCTGGCCGATGAGATGGCTGGCCTGCTGGTGGGCGGCCTGGGCGCGCGGCGGCACCGGGGTGTCGGATCCCGCCTCGACCAAGTAGGCGCAGTCGCCGAGCGCGAAGATGTCGGGGTCGCGGGTGGTCTGCAGGGTCGGGGTGACCACGAGCTGGTTGGTCCGGGTGGTCTCCAGACCGCCGATGCCCTGCAGGAACGGCGGCGCCTTCACGCCGGCCGCCCAGACGACCAGCTCCGACGGGACGAATGTGCCGTCAGCGAGCTGGACGCCGTCGGCGCGGACCTCGGTCACCCGTGCCTTCACGCGCACGTCGACGCCGATCTTGTTGAGGAGCTGCATCACCTCGGACGAGAGGCGCTGCGGCACCGCCGGCAGGATCCGGTCGGCCGCTTCCACGAGGGTGATGCGGATATCCTTGCCCGGGTCGATCCTGTCGAGGCCGGTGGAGACGACGTGGCGCAGGGTCCGGTGCAATTCGGCGGCGAGCTCGGTGCCGGTGGCGCCGGCACCGATCACCGTGACGTGAAGCTGGCCAGGCCGGACCGGTCCGTCCTGGGTATGGGCCCGCAGGGAGGCGTTCACGAGGCGCTGGTGGAAGCGCACCGCCTGGTCCTGGGTATCGAGGGCGATGGCGTGCTCGGCGACGCCCGGCGTGCCGAAATCGTTGGTTGTGGAGCCCACCGCCATCACCAGGGTGTCGTAGGGGACGGAGCGCTCGGGCGTGACCTCGCGCCCCTCGGCGTCGTGGCTCGCCGCGAGCTGGATGGTGCGCCCCTCCCGGTCGAGTCCGGTCATCCGCCCGATCCGGTAGCGGAAGCCGTGGGTGTGGGCGTGGTGCAGGTAATCCACCGCGTGATGGCCGACGTCGAGGCTGCCGGCCGCGACCTCGTGGAGCAGGGGCTTCCAGATGTGGGTGCGCGCGCGGTCGACCAGCGTGACGTGCGCACGCTTGCCGCGGCCGAGCTTGTCTCCGAGCTTCGTCACCAACTGGAGCCCGGCGGCGCCGCCACCGACCACGACGACGCGATGCAGGCCGGACTCGTTCTCGACGGGTACCATCGACACTCTTTCTGCCCCCGAACCGGGATTGAAACGCCGGCCTGCTTACACACACCGGGTGTCCGATTGCCACATCTGCCTGCCGGGGGCACCCGCTACCAGAAGGCGCGGGCCCGGCGCGACAAAGCGATCAGACGCCCGGGGCGCCGGGCTGACGCAACGGGTGTGCCTCGGCGACCTCGGGCAGGGCGAGGCAGGCTTCGGCGATCCGCGCCACATGGGGGTAGGGTGCCGTATCGATTCCGAAGATGCCGGTGCCGACCCAGAGGCTGACAAGGCAGAGGTCGGCGTGGCTCACCGCATCCCCCTGGCAGAACCGGCCGGTCCCCGGTTCCGTGCCGAGCCGCGTCTCCAGGGTCTTGAGCCCGGTCTCGAAGGCGTTGCGCAGGAAGTCCAGCATCCGCTCCCGGGGCAGGCCGTACTGCTTCATCAGGAAGGTGCGCACCCGGGGGACGTAGAGGGGATGGGTGTCGCAGGCGACCACCTGCGCCAGGGAACGCGCCCGCGCCCGGGCCCGGGGCTCCTCGGGCAGGAGACGCACGCCGCCCCTCGTCTCTTCCAGATAGTCGAGGATGGCGAGCGATTGGGTGAGCGGCGGCCCGTCGCCGTCGAACAGCGCCGGCACCGCGCCCTGCGGATTGATCTTGCGAAACTCCGGCTCGTGCTGGTCGCCCGCGTCGAGGTCGATGAAGGTCTCCTCGAAGGCGATGCCCTTCAGCTTCAAGGCGATCCGCACCCGGAAGGCCGCGGCCGAGCGCCAGTTGCCGTACATGTGCATGGGGGAAGGGTCTCCGGCGAGGTCGGGGGAGCACAGCCGAGTTTGCGTCGCGCCGCAAGGGGCGGGGCCTCGGAGGCGCCCGTGGGGGCGACAACCGGAACCGGCCGGCCCATATCGAGGCCGTGACCCGGAGACCCCGAACGATGGCCGACCAGACCGCCCCGCGCAGCTTCATTCCCCTCAACATCGCGGTCCTCACCGTGTCGGATACCCGCCGCCCGGAGGACGACCGCTCGGGGGACACGCTGAGCCAGCGCCTCACCGAGGCGGGGCACCGTCTCTCGGGCCGGGCGATCGTGCCGGACGAGATCCCGGCGATCCGCGGTCAGGTGGATGCGTGGCTGCGTGACCCGGACGTCGATGTCGTGATCACCACCGGCGGCACGGGCTTCACCGGCCGTGACGTGACGCCGGAGGCACTGGAGCCGCTGTTCGAGAAGCGCATGGACGGGTTCTCGGCCGTCTTCCATCGGATCTCGTACGACAAGATCGGCACCTCGACGCTGCAATCCCGCGCCACCGCGGGGGTGGCGCGGGCGACCTACGTGTTCGTGCTGCCGGGCTCCCCCGGGGCCTGCCGGGACGCCTGGGACGGCATCCTGGCCCAGCAACTCGACTACAGGCACCGGCCCTGCAACTTCGTGGAGATCATGCCGCGGCTCGACGAGCACCTGCGGCGCGGGGCGAGCGTGTCGGTGTGAAGGATCGCGACGCCGTCACTCCCAGATCGTCGCGGTAGAGCCGCACCCGATACGGCCGGGGACTTCGCGCATCGAACGGCGCTACGCCGCATTCCCCTCCTTGCGGCGCAGCACCGAGTGCTTGCGGCCGTAGAAGAAGTACACGGCCAGCCCGACCGCCATCCAGATCACCAGCCGCAGCCACGTATCGAGGGGCAGGCCGATCATCAGCAGCAGGCAGAGCAGAATGCCGAGGATCGGCACCACCGGCACGGCGGGGACGCGGAACGGGCGCTTCATGTGACGGTCGGTGCGGCGCAGGTAGATCACCGAGCCGCAGACCAGGATGAAGGCGGCCAGGGTCCCGATGCTGACCATCTCGCCCAGGATGTTGATCGGCACCAGGGCCGCCACGAGGGCGACCAGCGCCCCGATGAGCGCTTGGCTGCGGTAGGGCGTCTGGTAGGTCGGGTGGACCTGCGAGAACATCTTCGGCAGCAGGCCGTCACTCGCCATGGTGAAGAAGATCCGGCTCTGTCCGTAGAGCAGCACGAGGATCACCGTCGTCAGGCCGGTGAGCGCGCCGAGCTTGATCGCGATCGAGAACCAGCCGATGCCGATCGCGTCGACGCCCTTGGCGATCGGATCGGGCACGTTCAGGTCCTTGTAGGGGACGAGGCCGGTGAGAACGGCGGCCACCAGCACGTACAGGATCGTGCAGACGGCGAGCGAGCCCAGTATGCCGATCGGCATGTCCTTCTGGGGGCGGCGCGCCTCCTGGGCCGCGGTCGAGACCGCGTCGAAGCCGATGAAGGCGAAGAACACCACGCCGGCGCCGCGCAGGATGCCGCTGTAGCCGAATTCTCCGAACGTTCCGTGGTTGTCGGGGATCAGCGGGTGCCAGTTCGCCGAGTCGACATGGCCCCAGCCCAGCGCGATGAAGGCCACCACCACGGTGAGCTTCACCGCCACCATGATGTTGTTGAAGCGCGCCGATTCCTTGGTGCCGCGCATCAGCAGCATCGTGATCAGGGCCACGATCAGCACCGCCGGCAGGTTGAACAGGGCGGTGCCCCCACCGTCGATCGGCGTGCCGGGCGCGTGGGCGAACTGAGCCGGGATCACGATTCCGACGTCCTTCAGGATGCTGGTGACGTAGCCGGACCAGCCCACCGCCACCGTGGCCGCGCCCATGGCGTATTCGAGGATCAGGTCCCAGCCGATCAGCCACGCGAAGAACTCACCGAGGGTCGCGTAGGTGTAGGTGTAGCTCGATCCCGCCACCGGGATCAGCGCCGCCATCTCGGAGTAGCACAGGCCCACGAAGGCGCAGGCGATGCCGCCGAGCACGAAGGACAGCATGATCCCCGGCCCGGCATATTGCGCCGCCGCCGTGCCGGTGAGGACGAAGATGCCGGCGCCGATGATCGCGCCGACCCCCATGGCGGTGATCGAGAGGGCGCCCAACGTTTTCGAGAGCTGCTGCTCGCCCTCGCCGCTCTCAAGGATGTCGTCGACCGACTTCCGACCCATCAGGCCTGACGAATCCATTGGGCAATCCTTCCAGGCTGGGATCAGGTCAGCGTCCGCTCGCAGGCGAGAAGACGGCAAATCTTCCTCCCTGAACGGGGTGTTGTAGAGGAGGAATGTCCGACAACAACGAGCGACACGGATAGATTCTGCCGATCAGGCCCGGTCGATCCGCGCGATCAGCGGCCTGATCCTGAGGCGAGGCGCGAAGGCGTTCCCGGCCCGCAGCGCCGCCCGCCGCACGACGTCTCCAGCCCGGGCCTGCCGGGCACCGGCCAGGACCTCGATCCCACCGACGAGGCGGCGGCGCCAGCCGGCGGCCGGTCGGTGCAGGCGTCCGAGGCCGATCTCCGGGCGGGCGGTCCCGACGAAGCGGTCGAGGGTGCGGATCCAGCCCTCGCCGAGGACGTCGCCGGCTTCCAGGCAGAGGACCCAGTCCCGGCGGGCCGCGGCCGCACCCGCCGCGTAGGGATTGCCGTCCCGATGAAGGACGAGGGTGGCGCCGGTGGCCTCCGCCACGGCCGTGACCGCCTCGCTCTCCCGGCCCGTCACGATCACGGCGTCGCCGATCAGGCCGCCGGCCACGCCGGAGACGAGCACGCTGAGCGTGTCGGCCAGACGATCGATCGCGTCCGGATCGGCCGGGTCGGCCAGATAGGTCACCGCGGAGAGCATGAGCGCGCATAGACGATTTTGCGCGGCCGTAAACCGTTGATCCGTCTCCGGAAGGCGCTGGTGTGACCGAGGAGCGCGCTCAGACGCGGATTGCCTCAAAAAAGAGCGTCGCATGCGCTCTGCGTTCGCTCTATGTTCCCGTCGGGGGACAGGAGCGACTCGTCATGGTGCGGCCAGGGGACGGATCGAGACCCGACGCCTCGGCGCGGCTCGGCACCAGTACACCACCGGCGGGCGCGCGGCGCGGACGCGGGGCGACCGCCAACCCGGCCGGCCGCTTCGAGGCGGCCGAGCGGGAGGCGTTCCACGATTCCACCTGGGAGTCCGACGAACCGCTCGCCTTGCGCACGCAGGTCACCCCGGAACGATCCGCCCGGATCATCGCCCGCAACACCTCGCCGGACATCCCGTTCGACCGCTCGATCAACCCCTATCGCGGCTGCGAGCACGGCTGCATCTACTGCTATGCCCGCCCGACCCATGCGTGGCTCGGCCTGTCGCCGGGGCTCGATTTCGAGTCGCGGATCGTCGCCAAGCCCGACGCGCCCCGGCTCCTCGCCCGCGAACTCGCGGCGCCGAGCTATCGTGCGGAGACGATCGCCCTCGGCACCGCCACCGACCCCTATCAGCCGGCCGAGCGCGAGCATCGCATCACCCGCGGCGTGCTCGAGGTGCTGCGGGAGGCGCGCCATCCCGTCGGGATCACCACCAAGTCCGACCTCGTGCTGCGCGACCTCGACATCCTCGCCGAGATGGCCGCGCGGAACCTCGTGCTCGTCGCGCTCTCGCTTCCGACCCTGGATCCGGACCTTGCCCGGCGACTCGATCCCCGCGCGCCACGGCCGGAGAAGCGGCTCGCCGCGATGCGTCGCCTCACCGAGGCGGGCGTGCCCGTGATGGTCAACATCTCGCCGATCATCCCGGGTCTGACCGACCACGAGATCGAGACGATCCTGAGCCGCGCCCGGGAGAGCGGCGCGGGCCGGATCGGTCACGCGCTGCTGCGGCTGCCGGGCGAGGTCGCCGACCTCATGGCCGACTGGTTCTCCGAGCATTATCCCGAGCGGAAGGACCGTGCCTTCGGGCTCCTGACGCAGGCGCGCGGCGGCCGCGAGAACGATCCCCGCTTCGGTCACCGCTTCCGCGGGGAGGGCCCCTACGCGGCGATGATCGGCCAGCGGGTCAGGCTCGCCGGCACCCGCCTCGGCTTCGCCTTCGGGCGGATGGAGCTGGACCGGACTGCGTTCCGCAGGCCGGGGGCGCAGCTGACGCTGCTCTGATCCGCCGGCTCCAGGTCCCCCGCGAGTCGTTCGGGGCGGGCTCTAAGGCCCGAACCCCCGGGTGAAGCTGAGCCGGTGATGCGGGCTGCGGCCCAGCTTCATCAGGCCGGCCCGGTGAACCGCCGTCCCGTAGCCGACATTGCGCTCCCAGCCGTAGCCGGGATGACGCGCAGCCAAGCACCGCATCAGGTCGTCGCGAAACACCTTGGCGACGATCGAGGCGGCGGCGATCTGCGGCACCAGCCGGTCGCCCCCGACCACCGCGCGGCCCGACAGGCCGGGCAGGGCATCCCGCCCATCCACCAGCACCGGGGCCGTGATCCCCAGGCGGGCGACCGCGCGCCCCATGGCGTCCAGCGTCGCGGCGCGGATGTTGATCCGGTCGATCAGCGCCCGGGATCCCGCCGCCACGGCGACGCGCCCATGGGCGCGGATCAGTGGTGCCAGCCGCATGCGGACCGGCTCGGGCACCCGCTTGCTGTCGTCGAGGGTGCCGAGCAGGTCCGGCGGGATCGCCGCGGGGTCGAACCAGACCGCGGCCACCACCACCGGCCCGCAGAGCGCGCCGCGGCCGACCTCGTCGCAGCCGATCACCGCGGGGTAATCGGTCGCGCGAGCCGGGTCGAACGGCAGGGTCGTGGCGGCTGGCTTCCGGACGGGCGGCATACTCCCTCCTGCCACCCCGCGCGGGCGCCGTCACCGGTCAGGCCGCGTCCCGGTCTTCCCGCTCGCCGCGATGCGCCGCGATGATGTTGCCGAAGAACTGCCGCGCGCTCACGTCCCAGCCGCAGCGCAGGGCTTCGGCGCGGCACTCGGTCCGCGACAGGGCGAGGGCGGCCAGCGCCGCGGCCCGCAGGTCGCGATCGAGGCAGCCCACCCGGGTGCCGCCGACCACGTCGTTGGGCCCGGGCACCGGGAAGGCCGCCACCGGCAGGCCGCTGGCCAGGGCCTCCAGGAGCACGATGCCGAACGTGTCGGTGAGGCTCGGGAACACGAAGACGTCGCAGGCGGCGTAGAGGGCCGAGAGGGCGGGTCCGGTGCGGGTGCCGAGGAACCGGGCTCCGGGCGCGATGGCCTGCAGCCGTGCCCGGTCCGGTCCGTCACCGACCACGACCTTCGTGCCGGGCAGGTCGAGGCCGAGGAAGGCCGCGAGGTTCTTCTCCACCGCCAGCCGCCCGACATACAGGAAGAGCGGCCGCGGCAGAGCGGCGAGCTCCGCCGGCACCGGAGCCCCGGGATCGGCGGGCCGGAACCGGCCAGTGTCAACCCCGCGGGTCCAGCGCATCAGCCGGGGGAAGCCCCGGGCGGAGAGTTCGCCCTGGAGCGAGGCCGTGCTGACCATCGTGCCCCGGGCGGCGCTGTGGAAGCGGCGCAGGTAGGCATAGGACCACGCCTCCGGCACCGGCGCTCGGGCAGCCAGGTACTCGGGAAACCGCGTGTGGTAGCTCGTGGTGAAGGGCAGGCCGTGGGCGAGGCAGTGGCGCCGGGCGGCCAGACCCACCGGGCCCTCGGTGGCGATGTGGACGTGGCTCGGCCGTTCCGCTCTCCAGCGCGCCGCCACCCGCTCCCGGCCGGCATACGCCAAGCGGATCTCGGGGTAGCCGGGCAGGGGCAGCGAGCGGAAGTCCGCCACCGTGAGCAGCGCCGTCTCGAAGCCGTGCTCGGGCGCGCGGCGGACCATCTGTTCCAGGGATCGCACCACGCCGTTGACCTGGGGGTGGTACGCGTCGCTGGCGATGAGGAGCTTCACGCCGGCCCCCTCACGCCACCGCGCGCCGGCCCGGCAGCGCCTGCGGCTCCGCCTCGGCCGCGCGGGCCCGCAGGACACTCGGGTAGTGCAGCACCTCGAGGCGGCCGTCGTAATGCTCCACCAACCCGGTGCAGGATTCCACCCAATCGCCGGTGTTGAGGTAGCGCAGGTCGCCGATCGACCGGTCGGCCGCGTGGTGGATATGCCCGCAGATCACGCCGTCGGCGCCCTGGCGGCGGGCTTCCTCGGCCAGGATCGTCTCGAACCGGCCGATGAAGCTGACGGCGTTCTTCACCCGCAGCTTCGCCCAGGCGGAGAGCGACCAGTAGGACAGCCCGAGCCGGCGCCGCGCCCGGTTGATGACCGTGTTGAGGGTCAGCGCCAGCGTGTAGGCGCCGTCGCCCAGATGGGCGAGCCAGGGCGAATGGCGCACCACCATGTCGAACTGGTCGCCGTGGATCACGAGGTAGCGGCGCCCGTCCGCAGCCTGGTGGATCGCGGTCTCGGCGAGTTCAATGCCGCCGAAGCTCGTGCCCACGTAGTCGCGCAGGAACTCGTCGTGGTTGCCGGGCAGGTAGACGATCCGCGCGCCCTTGCGGACCTTGCGCAGGAGCTTCTGGACGACGTCGTTGTGATCCTGCGGCCAGTACCAGCCGGAACGCAGCTGCCAGCCGTCCACGATGTCGCCGACGAGGTAGATCGTGTCGGCGTCGTAATCCCTCAGGAACGAGAGCAGCAGGCCAGCCTGGCAGCCACGCGTGCCGAGATGCAGATCGGACAGGAACAGAGTCCGCACGCGGACCGGCATCTCCTCAACCTCGGCCACGGCATCCTCTCCCGGCGGCTGTACGGTGCCGGAAGCCTGTGCGCGATCACGTCTCAGTTTGATGACGCGCGCTGCGCGTCCGGTCCGGATACACGTGCGTCGCCGCGACGGTTCTCAACCGGCGATCGCCATCGCTGCGCTGCACAAAAAATTTTTTTGCCAAGTTCCGGAAGTTTTTCCGGTTTTCCTTTCGAACTACGCCGCCTCATAATACCAGGAACTCACGGCTCGGCATGCGCTGGGTCGGGCGTACACAGGAAGGCGGCGAGGACGGCCCTGGGGCCGTTGAACGGGACGGCAATTCGGAGGCGACCGGTGCGCGGGGGCGTGCCGCGACGCGAGCGGCGCGAGGCCGCCTGCCGCTCCGTGACGCCCCCCGATCCACGGCACTGGAAGGCGTTCGAGGGTGCGCGGCGCGAGCCGCTTCCGCCGATGCCCGACCGACTCCCGACGACGCTTGGACAACCCGGCGCGAGCCAAGCCCGCGCACAGACGACTATTCGGAGGAAACATCATGGCCGCCACCCGTCGCCCCGGTCGCAACCACCTGTTCATCCCGGGCCCCACCAACATCCCGGACCGGGTGTTGCGCGCGATGCACGTGCCGTCCGAGGACCATCGCTCGCCGAGCTTCCCCGAGCTGGTGAAGCCCCTCTTCCAGGACGTGAAGATGGTGTTCGGCTCGACCAACGGGACGGTGATCCTGTTCCCGTCCTCGGGCACCGGCATCTGGGAGTCGGCCCTCTCCAACACCCTGTGCCGCGGCGACACGGTGCTGACCGCCCGCTACGGCCAGTTCAGCCACCTGTGGGTCGACATGGCCCAGCGCCTCGGCCTCGAGGTCATCGTGCAGGACGAGGAGTGGGGCACCGGCGCCGATCCCCAGAAGATCGAGGAGGCCCTGCGGGCCGACAAGGATCACAAGATCAAGGCCGTGATGGTCGTCCATAATGAGACCGCCACCGGCGTCACCAGCGACATCGGCGCGGTGCGCAAGGCGATGGACGCCGCCGGCCACCCGGCGCTGCTGTTCGTCGACGGCATCTCGTCGATCGGCTCGCTGCCGTTCAAGATGGACGAGTGGAAGGTCGACTGCGCCATCGCGGGCTCGCAGAAGGGCTTCATGCTGCCGGCCGGCCTCGGCCTGATCTGCATCAGCCCCAAGGCGCTCAAGGTCGCCGAGGGCGGCGCCGGACGCAACGACCGGCTCGGGCACGTCTACTTCGCCTGGAAGGACCAGCTCACCACCAACGCGACCGGCTACTTCCCCTACACGCCCGCTCTGCCGCTGCTCTACGGCCTGCGCGAGGCCCTTGAGATCGTGAAGGAGGAGGGGCTGGAGAACATCTACCACCGCCATCACGTGCTCGGCGAGGCGACCCGTCAGGCCGTCGCGGCCTGGGGCCTCAAGCCCTGCGCCAAGGAGCCGAAGTGGAACTCCGACACGGTCACGGCCATCTTGGTTCCGGAGGGCGTCGACGCCGTCAAGGTCATCAACCACGCCTACGCGCGCTACAACCTGTCCCTCGGCAGCGGCCTGTCCAAGGTTGCCGGCAAGGTGTTCCGGATCGGCCATATCGGCGACCTGAACGAGCTGTCGCTGCTCGGCGCCATCGCGGGTGCCGAGATGGCGCTCATCGACTGCGGCGTGAAGGTCACGCCGGGGTCGGGCGTCGCCGCCGCCTCCAGCTACCTGCGCGAGAATCCGCTTCACAAGGCGTGATCCGTTCGCGCCGCCGGGACGGGGCCGGGTTGCCGGTTCCGCCCCGGCGGACAAGTAAGAACAAGAATCCCGAGGAAACCGCCTTCGTCCGAGAGGGGATCTATGACAAAGAAGATCGTATTCCTGGATCGCGAGTCCCTCGACGCGACGGTCCGGCCGTTCAATTTCCCGCACGAATACGTCGAGCATGACTCGACCTGGACGCCGGAGGACACGGTCTCCCGCCTGAAGGGCGCCGAGATCGCGCTGATCAACAAGGTCCCGATGCGGGCCGAGACCCTGAAGCAGCTCCCCGACCTGAAGCTGATCGCGGTCGCGGCCACCGGCACCGACGTGGTCGACAAGGCCCAGGCCAAGGCGCAGGGCATCACGGTCGTCAACATCCGCAACTACGCGTTCAACACCGTGCCGGAGCACGTGGTCGGGCTGATGTTCGCCCTGCGCCGGGCGATCGTGCCGTACGCCAACTCGGTGCGGCGCGGCGACTGGGCGAAGTCCACGCAGTTCTGCTACTTCGACTATCCGATCTACGACATCGCCGGCTCGACGCTCGGCATCGTCGGCTACGGCGCGCTGGGCAAGTCCATCGCCAAGCGCGCCGAGGCGCTGGGCATGAAAGTCCTGGCCTTCGACGTCTTCCCGCAGGACGGGCTCGTCGACTTCGAGACGATCCTGACGCAGTCCGACGTGATCACCCTGCACGTGCCGCTGACCCCCGACACAAAGGGGATGATCGGCGCCGCCGAGCTCAAGAAGATGAAGAAGAGCGCCATCCTCATCAACACGGCCCGGGGCGGGCTCGTGGACGAGGCGGCCCTGCTCGCGGCGCTCAAGGACGGCACCATCGCGGGCGCCGGCTTCGACGTGGTGGCCCAGGAGCCGCCCAAGGACGGCAACATCCTGTGCGAGGCCGACCTGCCGAACCTGATCGTCACCCCGCACGTGGCCTGGGCGAGCAAGGAGGCGATGCAGATCCTGGCCGATCAGCTCGTCGACAACGTCGAGGCCTTCGTGGCCGGCAAGCCGCAGAACGTGGTCGAGAGCTGAAGCGCCATTCGCCCTCCCCTCTGCGAGGGCGGCCGACCCCTGCGTGAGCAGGGGCCGGGCGAGGGGAATCCGGTCTCCGAAGACGGACGCGCAGACGTGAAGGCCGGTGCCCGTTCTGCACCGTGGCTCCCCGCTCCCGGACCCGCTTGGCGGGCCGCCCTCTCCCGCAGGTGAGGGCGGGGGAGGCGCGGATCGGGTCCCCGCATTGGATATCTCCGCTTCCCTCAAGATCGGGAACGGATCGGAAGACACCACGACGGCGCTACGCAGGCGCCACGGAAAGGTCCGAAAAGAGATGACGAAGAAGCTGCTGTTCCTCTTCGATACCGATGCGGTGCCGAACGTGTTCGACACGGTGGTCGGCTACGACGGCGGTGCCGATCACATCACCGGATATGGCGGCGTGAACCCCGACAACGTCGGCGCGCTCGTGGACGGGACGATCTACACCCGCGGCGGCTCCGAGAAGAAGTCGACCGCGATCTTCGTCGGCGGCGGCAGCATGGCGGCCGGCGAGGCGCTGTTCACCGCGGTCAAGAAGCGCTTCTTCGGCCCGTTCCGCGTCTCGTGCATGCTCGATTCGAACGGCTCGAACACCACGGCGGCCGCCGGCGTGGCGCTGGTGGCGAAGGCCGCCGGCTCCCTCCAGGGCAAGAAGGCCGTCGTGCTGGCGGGCACCGGCCCGGTCGGCATGCGCTCGGCGGCGCTGCTCGCCGGCGAGGGCGCCGAGGTGACGATCGCGGGCCGCGCCCTCGACAAGACACAGGCCGCCGCGGACCAGATCAACAAGCGCTTCAAGGTCGAGGTGAAGGCCGCCGCGACCCCCGATGAGGCCTCGCGGGTCGCCCTCGTGAAGGGCACGAACCTGGTGTTCACCGCCGGCGCCATCGGCGTCGAGCTGTTGCCCGAGGCCGCCTGGGCGCAGGAATCGTCCATCGAGTTCGTCGCCGACTACAACGCCCAGCCCCCAACCGGCATCGGCGGCATCGACGTGATGGACAAGGGCAAGGACCGCAACGGCAAGAAGGCGTTCGGCGCGCTCGGGATCGGCGGGTTGAAGCTCAAGCTCCACCGGGCCTGCGTGGGTCAGCTCTTCGAGAGCACCGAGCAGATGCTCGACGCCGAGGAGATCTACGCCCTCGCCAAGAAGATGGCCTGACCGGAGAGGCGCCCATGTCGGACACGCAATCGCCTGAGAACGCGACCATCCAAACCTTCCTCACGGAGCTGGCGAGCGCCGCCCCGACACCCGGCGGGGGCGGCGCGGCGGCGATCTCCGGCGCGATGGGCGCGGCCCTGGTGTCGATGGTCTGCAACCTCACCATCGGCAAGAAGAAGTACGTCGAGGTCGAGGCCGAGCTGAAGGACGTGCTGGCCAAGTCCGAGGGACTGCGGGTCGTGCTCACCGGCATGATCGGCGAGGACGTGCAGGCCTTCGACGCCGTGATGGGCGCCTACGGCCTGCCCAAGGCCACCGACGACGAGAAGACGGTACGCGCCGGGAAGATCCAGGCGGCGCTGAAGACCGCCTGCGACGTGCCGCTCGCCTGCTGTCGCGCCTGTCGCGCGGTGATCGACCTTGCGGCGATCACCGCCGACAAGGGCAATCTCAACGTCGTGTCGGATGCGGGCGTCGCGGTGCTCTCGGCCTATGCCGGGCTGCGCAGCGCGGCGCTCAACGTCTACGTCAACGCGAAGGGCTTGGAGGACCGTGACTTCGCCGACGAACGGCTGAAGGAACTGGAGGACCTGCTGTCCGAGGCCGGGGCGCTCACCGAACGAATCTACGGGGTGGTGAAGGCGAAGGTGAACTGACGCGCGCCGCGCGCGGTCCTCGCGCCGGCAAAGCATCGATAGTCGAGGCCGGGTGCATCTTGCCCCGGCCTCGTTGTTTTTCAGTATGCTGCGTTGCAGCATCGAATTCGATCTGTGTTGCGATTGCGAAAAAGTCGTCGTGAAGCGACGGATCAAAAAATTTGACGGGCGTAATCTTTCGACTCAACTAAAGTACAGCGCATCAACGGCGGCAACGAACCGCGGAGGAGGCGCCGAATGGATGTCCACGAGTATCAGGCCAAAGAGCTGCTTGCGAGCTTCGGCGTGGCCGTCCCCAAAGGCGCCATCGCGTTCAGCCCGGATCAGGCGGTCTACGCCGCCACCGAACTCGGCGGCTCGTTCTGGGCCGTGAAGGCTCAGATCCATGCGGGCGCCCGCGGCAAGGCCGGCGGCATCAAGCTGTGCCGGACCTACAACGAGGTCCGCGACGCCGCCAAGGACCTCCTCGGCAAGCGCCTCGTCACCATCCAGACCGGCCCCGAGGGCAAGCCGGTGCAGCGGGTCTACGTGGAGACCGCCGATCCCTTCGAGCGCGAGCTCTACCTCGGCTACGTCCTCGACCGGAAGGCCGAGCGCGTCCGCGTCATCGCCAGTCAGCGCGGCGGCATGGACATCGAGGAGATCGCCGCCAAGGAGCCGGAATCGCTCATCCAGGTCGTGGTCGAGCCGGCGGTGGGCCTGCAGCAATTCCAGGCCCGCGAGATCGCCTTCCAGCTCGGGCTCAACATCAAGCAGGTCTCGGCCGCGGTGAAGACCATCATGAACGCCTACCGGGCGTTCCGCGACTGCGACGGCACCATGCTGGAGATCAACCCGCTCGTCGTCACCAAGGACGACCGCGTGCTGGCGCTCGATGCCAAGATGAGCTTCGACGACAACGCCATGTTCCGCCGGCCGGGCATCGCCGACATGCACGACCCGTCCCAGGGCGATCCCCGCGAGGCCCAGGCCGCCGAGCACAACCTCAGCTACATCGGCCTCGAGGGCGAGATCGGCTGCATCGTCAACGGCGCCGGACTGGCCATGGCCACCATGGACATGATCAAGCACGCGGGCGGCGAGCCGGCGAACTTCCTGGATGTCGGCGGCGGTGCCTCCCCGGAGCGGGTTGCCACAGCCTTCCGGCTCGTCCTCTCGGACCGCAACGTCAAGGCGATCCTGGTCAACATCTTCGCCGGCATCAACCGCTGCGACTGGGTCGCGGAGGGCGTCATCCAGGCGGCCCGCGAGGTCAAGATCGACGTGCCCCTGGTGGTCCGCCTCGCCGGCACGAACGTGGAGGCCGGCAAGAAGATCCTGGCCGAGAGCGGCCTCGACCTGATCACCGCCGACACCCTGTCGGAGGCGGCCAGGAAGGCGGTCGAAGCCTGCGCCGCCGCCAAGACGCAGCACTGAAAGGGGAGACCGCGCCATGAGCATTCTCATCGACGAGACCACCCCGATCATCGTCCAGGGCATCACGGGCGACAAGGGCACCTTCCACGCCAAGGAGATGCTGGAATACGGCTCGAACGTCGTCGGCGGCGTCACGCCCGGCAAGGGCGGGCGCACCCATCTCGGCCTGCCGGTGTTCAACACCGTCAAGGAGGCGGTGGCGGCGACCGGGGCCACCACCTCGATCACCTTCGTGGCGCCACCCTTCGCGGCGGACGCCATCATGGAGGCGGCCGATGCCGGCCTGCGTCTGGTCTGCTCGATCACCGACGGCATCCCGGCCCAGGACATGATGCGGGTGAAGCGCTACCTCTACCGCTACCCCAAGGAGAAGCGGACGATGGTGGTCGGCCCGAACTGCGCGGGCATCATCTCGCCCGGCAAGTCGATGCTCGGCATCATGCCCGGCCACATCTACCTGCAGGGCAATGTCGGGGTGATCTCCCGCTCGGGGACGCTGGGCTACGAAGCCGCCTCGCAGCTCAAGGAACTCGGCCTCGGCATCTCGACCTCGGTGGGCATCGGCGGCGACCCGATCAACGGCTCGTCGTTCCTCGACCACCTCGCCCTGTTCGAGACCGATCCGGACACGGAGGCGGTGCTGATGATCGGCGAGATCGGCGGCCCGCAGGAGGCCGAGGCCTCGGCCTGGATCCGCGAGAACATGTCGAAGCCGGTGATCGGCTTCGTGGCCGGGCTCACGGCGCCGAAGGGCCGGCGCATGGGCCATGCCGGGGCGATCATCTCGGCGGCCGGCGACAGCGCCGCCGAGAAGGCCGAGATCATGCGCTCGTATGGTCTCACGGTGGCGCCGGATCCGGGCAGCTTCGGTCAGACGGTGGCCGACGTGCTGGCCCGGGCGGCGTAGCCGCATCTCAGCCCTCCCCTGTACGGGGGAGGGGACCCCGCGGAGCCGGGGCGGGAGAGGGGCAGCGCGACGGTGCGGGCTTCGGCTCCCGTCGCGACCTCTCCGGACAGGGCGCCCCCCTCTCCCGACCGCTGCTGACGCAGTGGCCACCCGTCCCCGCAGAGGGGAAGGGCGGGTGCGTCGCGCCGACCCCTGGAAGTACCCTGTGCCACGAGGTGGCCCTATGACCCGTACCCTTCATGCAACCCCCGGCCTCGTCGATGCCACGGCCTTCGCGCCGCCGGTGATCGTCGGCACGTCGTCGGAGCAGGCGCTGGACATCCTGTTCCAGGCGCTGCTCGACGTCGCCCGCCGTCACGATCCCGACCTTGAGGCGGTGCTGCACGGCACGGCCGACATCTCGCGTTTCTCGCCGCAGATGCTGGCGCGTGCCCTGCAGGTGCAGGGCATCTGGTTCCAGCTGATCTCCATCGCCGAGCAGAACGCCGCGATGCGCCGCCGTCGCCACGTGGAGCGCACCGAGGGCCGTGCCGCGCTCGGCGGCTCCTTCGCCAAGGTTTTTTCCGACGCCCGCAAGCAGGGGGTGCCCCCTGAGAAGATCCAGGCGCTGCTCAGCGATCTGCGCATCCGGCCGACGCTCACCGCCCATCCGACCGAGGGCAAGCGGGTGACGGTCCTCGAGAAGTTCCGGCGGATTTACCTCGTGCTGCGCGAGCTGGAGATGCCGCGCTGGACCGATCGTGAGCGCAACGGGCTCATGAACGAGCTGCGCGACCAGATCGAGCTGGTCTGGATGACGGGCGAACTGCATCTGGAGAAGGCGACCGTCGAGCGGGAGGTGGCCTGGGGGCTGCATTTCTTCGACGAGACCCTGTTCGAGATGCTGCCCGAGACTCTGGAGACCCTGGAGGAGACGCTCGCCGAGACCTATCCGGGCACGGACTTCAAAGTGCCGCCCTTCTTCCAGTTCGGGTCTTGGATCGGGGGTGACCGGGACGGCAATCCCTACGTGACGGCCGCGGTGACCCGGCAGACCCTCCACCGCAACGCGCTGGCCTCGCTCACCCGCTACCAGGATGGCGTGCGCGAGCTGGGCCGGACCCTGTCGCTCACCGAGCGCTCCCTGCCGCTCCCGGAAAGTTTCCGCGCGGAACTCGATCGGCAACTCGCCGAGAGCGGGCAGGAGCGGGCGATCACCCGGCGCAATCCCGGCGAGCCCTACCGCCAGTACCTGAGCTGCGTCTCGCGCAAGATCGAGGCGACGATCGCCCGAAACGAGGGCGAGCACCCGTCCGGCCCCGACTACGCCAGCGCGGACGGGCTGATCGAAGACCTGCGCGTTCTGGAGCGCGGCTTGGCGGAGGCCAAGTGCGCGGCGCTCGCCCGCGACCTGGTCCGGCCCGTTCGGCGGATGGTGGAGATCTTCCGGTTCTCGACGGTCCGCCTGGACCTGCGCGAGAACACGACCCGGACCACCGATACGCTCCACGCCCTCTGGCGCCAGCGCAACGGCGAAGGCGAACCGCCGGCCCTCGGCTCGGCCGGGTGGCGCCAGTGGCTCGACACGGAACTGGCCCGGCCGCGCGATCCGGAGCGGTCCTTCGAGGATCTGCCCGACGCCGCGCGGGAGACGCTCGCCACCTTCGCCCTGGTCGCCGAGATGCGCGAGGCCCTCGATCGCGAGGCGTTCGGCGCCTTCGTGCTGTCGATGACCCGTTCGGTGGAGGACGTGCTGGGCGCCTACTTGCTCGCCAAGGAGGCGGGGGTGTTCCTCGATGCGGCCGGCACCGAGATCTGCCCGCTGCCGATCGTGCCGCTGTTCGAGACGATCGACGACCTGCGCGCCGCTCCGGCGATCATGCGGGCGCTGCTCAACGTGCCGGTCGTGCGCCGCTCCACCCGCTGGCAGGGCGGGGTGCAGGAGGTGATGATCGGCTACTCCGACTCCAACAAGGACGGTGGCTTCGTCGCCGCCAACTGGGAGCTGTACAAGGCGCAGAGCAAGCTGACCCGGCTGGGGGAGGAACTCGGCGTCGGGATCGCCTTCTTCCACGGGCGCGGCGGCTCGGTGAGCCGCGGCGGCGTCCCGACCCACCGGGGCATCATGGCCCAGCCGCCGGGCTCGATCCGCGGCCGGTTCCGCACCACGGAGCAGGGCGAGGTCGTCTCGTTCAAGTACGCCAACCGCGGCACCGCCGCCTACCAGATGGAGCTGCTGGCGGCCTCGGTGTTCGAGCACGCGCTGGCCGGCGACGGTGAGCGGGCGGGGCCCGGCCACGACGACGCCCTGGAGGCCCTGGCCGGTGCGTCCCGGGCCGCCTATGTCCAGCTTCTCCAGACCGACGGCCTCGTCGACTACTTCCAGGCCGCGAGCCCGCTCGACGAGATCGCGCTCCTGAACATCGGCTCGCGTCCGGCCCGGCGTTTCGGCGCACGCTCGCTCTCGGACCTGCGGGCGATCCCGTGGGTGTTCGCGTGGTCCCAGAACCGGCACGTGATCACCGGCTGGTACGGGGTCGGCTCGGGGCTGGCGAGCTTCCTCGACGTGCGCGGCCGGGAGGGCGAGGCGACGCTCAAGCGGCTGTTCCAGGAATCCCGGGTGCTGCGCCTCGTCCTCGATGAGGTCGAGAAGACCCTGATGATGGTCGATCTCGACATCGCCCGCGCCTATGCCGGCCTGGTGCCGGATGCCGGCGTCCGGGACCGGATCTTCGGCATGATCGAGGCCGAATACGCGCTCACCCGGGAGATGGTCCTGCGGGTGAGCGGCGGCACCGACCTGGCCGAGCGCTTCCCCTTGTTCCGCGACCGCCTGAAGGGCCGGTTGCCGACCATCAACCAGGTCGGCCGCGAGCAGGTCGAACTGCTCGCCCGGTACCGCGCCGAGACCGACGAGGACCGGCGCGAAGCGGTCAAGTCGGCCCTGCTCCTGTCGATCAACTGCATCGCGGTCGGTTTCGGGGCGACGGGATGAGGCGATCGGGCACCCGCACGCGCAGGCCCTCTGCCTTGCCGGGGAAGGGCGCGCGCAGGTGTTGCGAGCTGAGGACGCCCTCTGAAACGCCGCCGTGCGCCCTGTCGCCACGCGACGCGAGCGCCATCTTCACCGCTGGGCGGGTCCTACCCCGCAACGGCATCAGAACCGACACACAGAGAGAGGAACATCCATGAGCTTCACCCTGATCCAGCAGGCCAAGCCGCGCCTGCACCGGTCCGAACTCGCCGTCCCCGGCTCGAACCCGACCTTCATGGAGAAGTCGGCCTCCTCGGCGGCGGACGTGATCTTCCTCGACCTCGAGGACGCGGTCGCCCCCGACGACAAGGAGAAGGCCCGCACCAATATCATCCAGGCGCTCAACGACCTGGATTGGGGCAGCAAGACCATGATGATCCGCATCAATGGTCTCGACACGCACTACATGTATCGTGACGTGGTCGACATCGTCGAAGCCTGCCCGCGCCTCGACATGGTGCTGATCCCCAAGGTCGGCGTGCCGGCCGACGTCTACGCGATCGACGTGCTGGTCACGCAGATCGAGCAGGCCAAGAAGCGCGACAAGCAGATCGGCTTCGAGGTGCTGATCGAGACGGCGCTCGGCATGGCCAATGTCGAGGCGATCGCCCAGTCGTCGAAGCGTCTGGAGGCGATGTCCTTCGGCGTGGCCGACTACGCCGCCTCGACCCGCGCCCGCTCCACGGTGATCGGCGGCGTGAACCCGGACTTCTCGGTGCTCACCGACAAGGACGAGGCCGGCAACCGCCAGACCCACTGGCAGGATCCGTGGCTGTTCGCCCAGAACCGCATGCTGGTGGCCTGCCGCGCCTACGGCCTCCGTCCGATCGACGGACCGTTCGGCGACTTCTCGGATCCCGATGGCTACCGCTCGGCGGCCCGGCGCTGCGCCGCCCTCGGATTCGAAGGCAAGTGGGCGATCCACCCGTCGCAGATCGATCTTGCCAACGAGGTCTTCACCCCGTCCGAGGCCGAGGTCACCAAGGCCCGCCGCATCCTGGAGGCCATGGAAGAGGCCGCCAAGGCGGGCCGCGGCGCCGTCTCGCTGGATGGGCGCCTCATCGACATCGCGTCGATCCGCATGGCTGAGGCACTGATCGAGAAGGCCAATGCCATGAAGGCGTGAGCGTTCTCTCCCTTCCCGGGAGGGCTGCCGGATCCACACGCCTCCATCAGCGGAGACGAGCTTGCGAAGCCGCGACGCTCGCCCTCCCCCGCAGAGGGGGAGGGCGGGGCGTGCGGAGCAGAGAGTGCCTGTTCCTAAAGGAGATCTGTGCGCGCCGCAGCCGGCGCGGAAGAACGAGCGCGTCGCGACCCGGATCACCGGCCGCGCCGCAATCCCGTCAGAGCGGCCGCTCGTCCGGTAGCCGTGCCGCCGCCATTTCCTCGGGCGTCGGACCACGCCGGACCATGATCCCCCCGGACCTGTCCGCATCGATCAGCCCCAGCCGAGCGAATCCGTCGAGCCAGCCGTCCATCGGCCAGAGGCCGTGTCGGGCATGAAACCGCGTGGCGTTGGCCACGATGTCGCGAAAATGCTGGAGCGGCGGGTCGTAGCCCGGATGGTGCTGGTGATAGGCCCGCGGGCCGCCGAAGAACAGGATCGGGACCCCCGCCGCGTCGGCCCGGAAGGCGAGGTCGGTATCCTCGGCCCCGTAGCCCGTAAAATTCTCGTCGAAGCCGCCGAGACGGTCGTAGGTGGCGGCGCGTACCGCGAAGGCGAGCGACCAGAACAGGCCGGGCTGCGGCGCGGGCGCAACCGCGTCCGCCGGTGGGAACGTCCGCACCGGGTGTGGCTGCCCCAGCCGCTCCAGATCGGTCTCCTGCCAGCCGTCCGTGACCGCTCCGGCCGGTAGGTAGCCGATCTCGCAGCAGATCAAGCCGTCCTGCTCGGCCACCGCCCGCGACAGGCCGGCGACGAGCCCCGCAGACGGGATGCAATCCACGTCGAGGAAGATCAGCGTGTCGGCCGTGGCCGCCCGGCGGCCGGCATTGCGCGCCGCCGCCAGCGGCAGGCCGGGATGCGGGAACGGGACGCGCTTCACCGGGAAGGGCAGGGCGGGCAGGGGCGCGTCGTCCCCGCCCATCTCCACGACGATGCCGGCATCCGGCTGCGCGCCCCGCCCGAGCCCTTCGAGCAGGCGCGTCAGATGCGGGCGCCGGCCCTTGTTGAGGGTGATGACCGCCGTGCTCACGGCGCGGTCCCTGCGCGCAGCAGGTCGATCCGGTATTCGGGTGTCCGAGACTGGTGCAGGACCCGGGCGAAGGGTGCGGCCAACCCGATGAAACCCTCGGCGGCCCCGTCGCCCGAGTGCGGGTAATCGGTCTCCCCGAGCCAGTGCACCAGCACGATGTCGCCGCCGGGCTCGACCGCTCCCCCGACCCGGCGCACCAGCGTGGCGAGATCCTCCGGCGCGAGGAAGTACAGGAACTCGGACAGCACGATCAGGTCGAACCGGCCCTCGGGCCAGTCGGCCGGCACGCCCCCCCGGCGGATCTCGACATGGGGTCGGTCGGCGCAACGGGCCTGCGCGGCCCGCACGGCCGTCGCGACGGGGTCGGTCGCGAGCAGGTGGTCGCACCGCTCCGACAAGGCGTGGGTGAAGACGCCGATCGAGCAGGCCGGCTCGAAGGCGGCGCGGTAGCGCGCCCGCGGCAGGGATGCGAGCGTCGCCGCGTACTTGTCGCGCTCGTAGGGCGAGGTCGTGAAGCGCCAGGGATCGGCTTCGCTGGCGTAGATGCCGGCGAAATAATCATCCGGCAGGGTCTCGGTGCGCCGGCTCATGCCGGTACCGCCACGAAGCGCTCGTAGGGGCCGCAGAGCCGGTCGATCATCGCGGGCTCCAGACGGAAGCCCTGCGGATCGTCCGCGATCAGGTTGGTGGTCTGGGATTCGTGCGCGGCGACCGCCCGGGCCTTGGTTCCGCGCTGCGCGGAGACGTCGAGGCGCAGGCCGGCCGGCTCCGGGCCGACCTCGGTCTCGGGGGGCAGGGTCCAGCCCCAGACCGGATATTCGTAGACCCGCACACCCGGCATGCGGGGACGGGCCAGCGCAACGATGAGGGCCGCAGCCCTGTGGTCGCAATGGGGATCGTGCCGCCACGTCACGAACACCGCGCCCGCACCGCACCGGGAGGCCGCCTGCGCGACCGATTCGGCGGCCGCCTCGGCGGAGGGCCCGGCGCTCGGCACATGGGCATCGGGCAGGCGCAGGAAGGTGATATCTTCCGGACGGAGACCGAGGATCGCCGCGGCCCGCAGGGTCTCGGCCTCGCGCAGCGCGCGCAAGGCCTCGGGCGGGTACAGGCGGGACTGCGTGTGGGACCCGCAACCGTCGCTGACCACGATCAGGTGCACGCGCCGCCCGGCCGCCCGCGCCGCAGCGATCAGGCCGCCGCAGCCCAGGCTCTCGTCATCGGGGTGCGGGGCGACGACCACGAGGCCACCGGGTCCCGCCAGATCGTCGAGGCTCGCGACCGGCAACCTGTCGGCGGCGGCGAGAAAGGCGTCGGCACGCATCAACGTGACGCCGCTACCGTCGCGGGCGCGGGAGACGCGCAGGCGTGGGAGGCGCGGCGGAATGGCTCGGTCACGGATCGCTCCCGGAACGGAAGGCAGGTCGATCCGCCCGCTATCGGCTCCGGCGCCTGAACGCGCCATGAGCGGCGCGACCGGCCGACCGCGCCGCCGCTACCGGTCGTTCTCGGTGGTCAGGGCGCCGAGACGGGTTCCCTCGTCGGCGCCGCGGCGCTCGCTCAAATGGACCCCGGCATTCGGAGCGTCGGTGAACACGGCCCCGGCGGTGGTCATCGCGCTCCGCAGAGCCTCGATCTGCCCGCTCGGCGGATCGCCGTAGCCGCCTTCAAAATCGCGCACCAGCTTCTCGTCGACGCCGACCTTGGCGGCGAGATCGGCTTCGGACCAGCCGAGCAGGCCCCGGGCCGCCCGCGACTGGGCCGGACTCATCGCCGGTCCGCTCGCGCCGCTCTGCGCGCCTTCGTCAGATCCGACCAACATCACCCTCCCGACCCGCGATGTCAGATAACGGCGCTCCCGCCCGATCGTTTCCAAACCCGTCGCGGGACCGCACGACCATAATTGTGCTGAATTCCTGTCGCATCCGCTGAGGCGCATGGATTCGGGGCGGCCTCCGCGCAGGGCCGGCATGCGCCGCGGCGCTGCATCCCCCGACCTGGGTTCTGAGCCGAGCACTGAGCGCGAGATGGGGACTGAACGATGAGAGGGGTGCTGATCGCGACCTTGGCCTGCGCCGTATTGGCCGCAGACCTGTCCGCGGCGACGCAGGCGCAGGCTCAGATGGGCGGGGCTCCGACCGGCTTCGGCCGCGGCAACCGCCGTCCCGGTGGTGAGGACGAGAAGAAGCCTCAGTACGTGCCGGGCGCAAAGGCCAGCGAGAAGATCTTCCCGCTCGACTCGACCTGGACGGCCGTGAGCCTCAACGGCAAGCCGTTCACGGGCGGCGACCGGCCCAGCTTCATCATCGACAAGCAGTATCGCGCCCGTGGCTACGGCGGCTGCAACACCTTCGCGGCCACCGCCTTCCCGCTCAAGGAGCAGCACATCGCGGTCGGCCCGCTCGCGCTGACGAAGAAGAGCTGCGACAAGGGACTCGCCTCGGTCGAGCAGGCCTTCTTCGTCGCGCTGCGGACCGCGGCCGTGTGGGATCTGGTCGGCTCGCAGCTCGTCCTGAAGAGCCCGAACGGCGAACTCAAGTTCGACCGCGCCCTTTAAGGGCCGGTTCACCACGCCGCACGAAGGCGGCCGCGGATTCAGAAGGCTTTGACGGAGGTCGGGCCTCACTCCCCGGGTATCGGGGAGGCCGCGGATGCCAGTCGGGATCGGAATCGGGCGGGGGCAACCGTTGCGCCCCGGCGTGACGCGCTCGCTCCGGTCCACCGGGCCGGAGAGCTTCCATCCGGGAGCTCTCTGGCTCGCCGCCGCCGTCCCCGTGCTGGCGACGCTGCTCTTGGTCGTCCGCCTCGCGTCGTGACGCCTCCGGCGGGGCTTGGTGGAGCCCGCGTCGTTCTGCGTCCCGACGGGCGAGCGCCGATTCCCGCACGGCGCGGCCGCTGGCGAGGGGTTTGTTCCCGGACGCGGCGGGACCTGATCGCGGCCGCTCCGCCGCTCAGCCCCGGTTGCGCAGCACGATGGCTCCCAGCGTCGCCCGGCGGCAGGCGGACGGTACGACGCTCATGATCGCGGCGCTCGGGCAGCGAGCCCGGCACTTCTGCTCCGCGTCGATCTGATCTGCCCCGCAGGCGTCGGCGAAGCAGAAGGTGCCGAGATCCTCGCAGGTCGCCCGGAAGCCGCTGAATCCGGGTCGCGCCGCGTGCAGGTCCGCC
>Ga0160428_1000191_pt1 | contig 77344 bp, 76 predicted proteins | sample SolpanmetagenomM_FD_108198 | JGI IMG/M metagenome (GOLD analysis project Ga0160428, IMG submission 108198) | Solar panel surface microbial communities from Lawrence Berkeley National Laboratory, California, USA - M | ecosystem: Engineered > Built environment > Solar panel > Unclassified ... | reverse complement strand
GCTTGCAGCAGGTCGCGCACCTCGGCCAGCTCGTTGAGGCCGCGGTAGTAGGCCGATTCCTCGTCGTCGGTGGCGGCGGTGGGGCGCTGGCCGTCGGGCTCCACGCCGGCCGTGACGAAGCCCGCCAGCAGGCGCTGAAGCTTCTCGGCGTAGTCGCCTTCTACCCCGAGCAGGTCGAACAGGATGGTGATGGTGGGCTCCGAAAAGCCTTTTTCGAGCAGCTCCTTGCTCACGCCGTCGCGCCCGATTTTGTCGAGCTTGTCGATGGCCACGAACAAGTCCGTTTCCTTACCCTCACCGCCCAGCGCCTGGTAAATGTTGCGCAGCACGCCGCGGTGGTTGATTTTGATGGTGAAATCATCCAGTCCCAACCCGTTGAGTACCTGCGCCATCATCAGCACAATCTCGGCCTCGCAGAGCAGCGAGTCGGTGCCCACCACGTCGGCGTCGCACTGGTAAAACTCGCGGTAGCGGCCGCGCTGGGGGCGGTCGGCGCGCCACACGGGCTGCATCTGGTAGCGCTTGAAGGGGAAGGTGAGTGTGCCGCGGTTCATGGCCACGTAGCGGGCAAAGGGCACGGTGAGGTCGTAGCGCAGGCCCTTCTCGGCGATTTTGGGCAGCACCACTTTGTGGCCGGCATCGAGGTCCTCGGCCGTGACGAGGGGCGTGATTTCGCCGCGGCGCTCCTTCACCAGGAAGTTGCCGGAGTTCAGAACTTTAAACAAAAGCTGGTCGCCCTCGTCGCCGTACTTGCCGGTGAGCACCGACAGGTTTTCCAGGGTCGGGGTTTCGAGCGGGGCGTAGCCGAAGGTTTCGAACGTGCGCCGAATGACGCCAAAAATGTGCTGGCGGCGGGCCACCTGGGCCGGGCCAAAATCGCGGGTGCCTTGCGGAATGCTGGGTTTTTCCATTACCCCGCAAAGGTAGGCGGGGCCGGCGCCGCGCCGCTCATGAAGGTTTGGTGAGCAACCTGGCCGCCGCCGCGCCAGGCCCGTATGCGGCCTTTTCTGCCTTGTCCTATGCGCTCTTTCTACTCTGCTCTGGCCCTCGCCCTGGGGCTGGCTGGCCCCGCCGCCGCCCAGGCCAACCACCCGCTCAACGACACGATTAACGTCGACAAAACCAGGTATAACCTCTTCAACCCCACGCCGCGCAAGTACATGCGCCCGATGGTGCCCGACCGCCCCGGCATCACCGAAAGCCCTTATTCGGTCGATGCGGGCCACTTTCAGTACGAAACCGACGTGCTGCGGCTGCTCACGCGGCGCGAGGGGCCGCAGCACGGCCACGACTGGTACGTGAACCACTTTCTGGCCAAAATCGGCCTCACCGACCGCACCGATTTTCAGGTGGCGCTCGATATGTTCACTTACTCGCACAACTTCGATGATAGTGAGGGCGGCGGCCCCTTCGACCACAACCAGCTCAACCGCGGCGTGGGCGACATCACGCTGCGCCTCAAGCACACGCTGATAGGCGACGACGACAGCCGTGGCGCGCTAGGGGTGGTGGGCTACGTGCAACTGCCCACCGGCGGCCGGGTGGGCGATGGTGGCTACGAGCCCGGCCTCACCTTCACAGGCGTGTTTCAGTGCACCAAAAACTGGAGCGTGGGCGGCCAGGTGGCCAGCAATTTTTTCTTCGACCCTGAGGCAGGCCAGCATTTCTACCAGCTCACGCCCACCCTCACCACCGACTATCAGTTTGGCAAGCTCGTGCAGGCCTTTGTGGAGGTGGTGGGCTACTGGGACACGCGCCAGAGCGCCTGGCGCAGCTCCATCAATCTGGGCCCGCAGCTCGATATCTCGGACAACGTGCAGCTCGACTTTGGCACCCACTTGCCCCTCACGCACTCCGTGGACCGGGAGTATTTTCTGGGCATCAGCTTCCGGCACTAGGGCGGAGTGAATTTTTAAATGGTGGCTAAAAAGGCTTCTATGCCATTTAGGAATAGCTACTTTTGTGCGTAAAGCTTGCCAATAACTAGCAGCGCCACAGTAGATAGGGCATATCCACTGTGGCGCTGCTAGTAGCATTTTCGAGCAATAAGGCAGCTAACAGAAGAGATATGAGAATTGTAGTACGCTGCCTGTCGTGCGCGTTGCTGATGAGCCCGCTGGCAACTGCGGCGCAGACTGTGCATGTAGCAGAAGAGATTGAGCCACAAGTGGTGAAATTGCTGAACGTGGCCGGCTTGAGCTATCTGGGTGGGCTGGTGGCGCAGGAGCGGGGCCTGGCCGACCGGCTGACGGTGACGTACGGCCTGGGCCTGCACTACTCGTTTTTTGACAACAGCGCCAACCCGCCCATCTTCGGCACGCGGTTCATCAACATTTTGGAGAAGAGCTTTGGCCGGCCCTATAGTACGCAGGGCCTGACGCCGTACCTGTTTGCCGAAATTCGCTCCTACAACCTGGCGCGCCGCGCCTTCCGGGGCCGGAGCATCCAAGCCAACTCGGCCAATTACGTTGCTCTCGTTGGGGAAATTCCGTTTGCGAGCGGTGTGCTTATCAACGTGCCCAACCTGGCGTTGGCCTACCCGGTTGGGCTGAAATACGGGGTGCGCCGCGCGCTGGGCCCGCATATTTATGCGGAAGGCAGCCTGGGCGGCCTGGCCAAAATAGGGGGCGGCCAGGTGGCGGTGCAGCCCCGGCTGGATGGGGCGGTGGCCTGGTACTGGTAGCGGGCGCGCCGCCGGCGAGCGTGGGTGGCCAGGTGGCGCTGCCCCGCCGGGCCTAGGAAAAGGCCTCGGCCCGGTACTGCCGCTGGTTGAGCCAGATGATGGCCGCTCCCACCGCGTAACCGGGCAAGCCGGACGTGAACGTACTGGTTAGAATCAGGCGCAGCCATTGCAGGCTCATCTCACCCAGCAACGGCAGGTAGACGTAGACTACGAGTAGGCCGGCCGCCAGCGCCGGCACCAGCAGCACCGGCCGCAGGTCGTGCCAGCCCAATGGCTGGCGGCGCTGCGCCTGCCGCAGCACCACCCACCAGGTACCGGCCGTTATCAGCAAGCGAGTCAGCATCGACACCCCCGCGCCCACCGCCCCGAACGTGAGGGCCAGGGGCGGCAGCCAGCTCGTGGCCATGCTGAGCAGGAAGTGCACCATGGGGATGGCCCCGGCCGCTGCTACGGCCACGGCCCACTCGCGGGCCCGGCGCGTGGCGGCGAAGGTGGCCCAGCTAGCCCCGCCCAGCCACGCGGCAAACGGCAGCGACAGCCGCAAAAACGGATTGTCCGCGCCCAGGCCCGACGACCCGCTACCCGTGGAGCCTATAAAAATGGCCCCCGCCAGCCCCAGCACCAGGCTCAGCCCCATGCCGGCATAGTTGAGCCCGCGCAGCACGCGGGAGGCCGGCCGCCAGTAGGCCAGCAGGCTGAGCAGCATGAGGAGCAGGGCTAGCCCCCAGATGGCGGCCAGTAGTTGCAGCATCATGTAAGCCCCATCGAGCGCATCGGCGTGGGCTAGCCGGGGGCTGAGGAGCAAAAGGCCGAGCGTGAGCGGGGCTAAATAGCGCATAGCAGAGGGGAGGGGCAAGCCGTAAGTTTACGTACTGGCTGGCTTACTTTTTGCCGCTTACCTCGGCCAGCAGCTGCATGTTGAGGCGGGTGTATTCGGTCTTAATAACTTCACTCTTAGTGCTCTCCAATAGGTCGAGCGACTTGCGGGCGGCGGCCCCGGCTTCGCGGCTCTTGCCTTGCTTTAGCAGCACCTTGGCTTTCCAGTAGTAGCCCTCGAATGCCTCGTTGGGGTTGGCCTTGTTGAACTCGTCGAGCCAGCCGAGGGCCGGGGTCAGGTCGGGCTGGTTGGAGTTGTAGTAGTACTGGGCGGCGGTGAAATACGGCTTCTTCTCGCCCTGCATGGCCGCCTGAAGCTGGGCCAGCACAAGGGGGTCGGGGTTGGCCAGCAGGGGCACGCTCACCTGGGTGCGCTCCCAGGCCAAGATGAGGTCGGCGGCAGCGGGCTGCAGGTTTTCGAGGCTCAGGCGTAGGCTTTCCTGGGGGCTGGCTAGCTTGGTGGCCTTGGCCTGCACGCGCAGCACGTCGAGGCTGGGCTTGTACGCGTAGGCGCCCCACTGCGCGGTGTCGCGGTTGAGGATGATAGTCCAGTCGGACTTACCGGGGATGGTGAACAGCGCGTAGGTGCCGGCTTTCACGGTTTGGCCGGCTAGCTTCACTTCTTCGCCAAAGCGAATTTTAGTCACCGTATTGGCGCCCGTGCGCCACACCTGGTCGTAGGGCACGAGCCCGCCAAAAATCGTGCGCCCTTTCAGCGAGGGCCGCGAGTAGTTCAGCTCAATAAAAGAGGTGGAGAAGGCCTCGCGGATTTTGATAGCCGGGCTGGGCTGCGGCACGGTGAGTTTTACCTGGGCCTGGGCGGCGGGGGCGAGCAGGGCAACCAGGGCCGCCGTGGCTAGAAAGGAAGCAGTTTTCATGACCCCAAAGGTAGGGGTGGGCCGCCCCTGCATGAGGCCGAACAAGTCCGTCAGTCTGACGTTCTTACCAGTAGCGCTTAGGCGCCGGTATCAGTTTCTTCACGCGGCGCGCTGGCGACCCGCTCGATTTCTGGTGCGTGCTGGTGGCTGACCCGCCGCCCGCCCCCTGCTGCTGTACGCCGAAATGAAGCCGCCCGGTGAAGCCTGGCTGCAATTCCGCATCCTCGACAACCCCGACGGCAGCCACTCGCTGGAGCAGCTTGCCGCCTACCGGCCGCAGGGCCTGCTGGGCCGGCTCTACTGGTACGCAGTGCTGCCCTTCCACGGCATCATTTTCAAGGGCATGGTCAAGAATTTGATAAGCTACGGGCAGTAGCGTAGGCTTGCAGTCCGCGAGTTGAATACCCGCCAGAACTGGCGGACTGAAAGTCCGCGCTACTGCCCAGCCGCGCTGACCCTGGGCCACGAGGCGGCGTTGCTGGCACTAGCGGGCCTTTTTAGCGGCTCGGCGGCGGGGCTCATCCCTGAATGCCTTGAGCGCGGGGGAGGGCTTGCCATCGTCGCCCCAGGCGCTGAGCTGGTAGCCGCTCCAGCTTTTGGCGCCCTCGGGTTCCCAGTAGAATACGCCCAGGCCCTTGCCCCGTGGCACGGCGCGCACGGCTTGCTGGGTGGCCAGCAGCATGTCGTAGGAGTTTTGCACGGCGGTGTAGTCGTTGCCCACCTCGGCCACCACCACTTCCTTGCCGGGGTAGCGGGCCACCATGTCGAGCAGGTTGGCGCGCAGGTTGCCGATGGAGGCCAGGTAGTCCTGCTTGAGCCAAAAGGGGTAATACGACATGCCGATGACGTCAAACCGGCCGCCGTTTTTGGTGAGCTGGTCGAAAAAATCGCGGTACAGCGCGTTGTCGTTGCCCCGGTCGAGGTGCACCACCACCTTCGAGGCCGGGCTCACGGCCTTCACCGCCTCGTAGCCCTTGGTGATGAGCTGGGCGAGCTGCGCAAAGTTTTTGGTGCTGCCCTCGGGCCAGAGCATGCCGCCGGGTATTTCGTTGCCCACCTGCACCCACTCGGGCCGCACGCCGGCCGCCTTTAGCATGGTCATCGTGCTGAAGGTGTGGTCATACACATCGGTGAGCAGCTGCGCAAAAGAGTGGCTAGCCCAGGCGGCGGGCTTGGCCTGCTTGCCGGGGTCGGCCCAGGTATCGCTGTAGTGAAAGTCTATCATCACCCGAAAGCCCCGGCCGGCCGCCCGCTTGGCCATCGCCACCACTTCGGCGGGGCTGCAATGGCCGCTGGCCTTGTCGGCGGAGGGGTTAACGAACACCCGCAGCCGTATCGAGTTGATGCCCTGCGCCTTGAGAATCGTCAGGCAGTCCTGCGCCTGGCCCTGCTCATTATAAAAGACGTAGCCCGTGGCCTCCATCTGCTGAAGCCAGCCCACGTCGGCCCCCTTGGCAAAGCGTTGGGCCGAGGCGGCCGGGGCCGCTAGTAAGGACGCGCCCAGCAGCGCCGCCCCCCACAAGTATTTTAGCATGAACTACGGGCGAAAAGTGATGGCCCAGCGTGGGCGGGCCGGCTGCCCACCGGCAACGCGCCCCGGCGGCCAGGCCCCGCAAAGCTACCCCGCTACGGCCGGGTGCCGGCCCGTGCCGCCCGTGGCCGGCTAGGCGCGCCGCGCCGCCTACCTGCACTGCGGGCCGGGCTAGCCACCTGATTTGTAAAAGCCCAGGCAACCCTCACACCCACCCGCGCATCTGACTACCTGACTGGCTAGCCCCGCCATTTTTTTCTGGCTGGCTGTAACGTCGGCGCCCCAAGGCGGTACTCGCAGTCGAAAAGTACTGGCAAAACCAGGCCCGCTGGCTAGGCTACCAATTTATTTTCAACCCAAAAAGCCTGTTTAAACGCTCCAGAAGCTGATTCAGATAAATTTTTTGAAACAGTACTATGCGAAAAAAAGTACCTGTTGTAGGTTTGTTCCATCGAAAGCCAAGTACCACCTCACTACCCACAACCTGGCCGCGCCTAGCTGCGGCCCCGGCCGGGTAGCTACCAGCCGCCAACCGGGCGGCTGGGTTGCGCCGGAAGCTTTTCCCGGCCATTCTCCCCGGCTAGCCCGCTAGCCAGTCCACACCCTTCCGCCTTCGTGCACCTGCACCGGGCATTGCTTTTTCACTTTCCCCACCGGAGCCGCGGCCGGCTGGGAACGAAATCGCCATGCCCACGCCGAACCCCACTTTTCTTCTTCGCGCCATGAATACCTCGCTGAAAATCAACTCGCTGCTCTTTTTAGCAACCCTGGGCCTGCCGCTGAGCCTGGCCGCCCAAACCGCGCCCGCCAGCCGCGCCACCGTGAGCGGCACCGCCGTAGATGGCGGGGCCAAGGCCGAGCCGCTGCCCTTCGCCACGGTGCTGCTGCGCCATGCCGAAGCCGCCGATACCAGCCTGGCAGCCAGCGGCCAAACGGCCCTCGATGGCACGTTTGCCCTGCCCCAGGTGCCGGCCGGCGCCTACCGCCTGCGGGTGCTGGCTATGGGTTACCAGAGCCTGGCCCAGGCGGTGCGGGTGGCGCCCGGCCAGCCCAGCGTGGCGCTGGGGCTGCTGAAGCTGCGCCCCGCCACCCAGCAGCTCGGCGAGGTGACCGTGACCGGCCAGAAGGCCGTGGTGCAGCAGGAACTGGGCAAGACGATTATCAACGTGGAGAAGGACTTGAGCAGCGTGGGCGGCACGGCCGTGAACGTGCTCGAAAACGTGCCCGCAGTAGCCGTGGACGCCACTGGTACGGTGAGTTTGCGCGGCTCCAGCAACCTGACCATCCTCATTGATGGCAAGCCCGCCGGCACCAGCAACGGCGGCGGGGGCGGGCCGCGCCTCGACCAGATTCCGGCCTCGCAGATTGCGCAGGTGGAGATAATGACCAACCCCTCGGCCAAGTATGATGCCAGCGGGGCGGGCGTCATCAACATCATCACCAAGAAGAACAAGAAGGAGGGCTGGAACGGCCAGGCCGCCCTCGTGGTGGGCACCCGCGACAAGTACTCGCCCAGCCTGAGCCTGAGCCGCCACCACGGCAAGGCCACCTGGAACCTGAGCTACGACGGCAGCGACCAGATTTACCGCACCCGCTCGAACAGCCAGCAAACGGCGCTCATCACGGATGGCTCCACTGCCAGTAGCCTCTACACCACCCAGGACGGCGTGGGCTCGCAGCACAGCCGCAACCACACCCTGAACCTGGGCCTGAACTACGACCTGAGCAAGGAGCAGACCCTGAGCCTGAGCGTGCAGCCCCACTACGAGCACCAGACCGAGCTCGACAACCAGACCCTGACCCAGCAAACGGTGGGCTCGCCCGGCGTGACCACGCAGTACGGCCAGTCGGTGGCCGATGTGAAGGTGAGCGTCATCGAGTCGTCGGCCGACTACCGCCGCACCTGGGAAGCCCACAAGGGCCGCGAGCTAACCGGTAGCGTGGGTATGGTGAACATCGACGCCAACATCCCGGTGAGCCAGCTCATTACGGGCGGCGCGCAGCCCGCCGGCTTCCGGCAGCAGCAGCAGGTAAATGCTCAGATTTATTTCGGACAAGTAGACTACACCCGGCCCAGCGCCGATGGCAAGGGCAAGCTCGAAGTGGGCCTCAAAAACCAGGTGCTGCGCAACACCGGCGGCACGGCCATGAGCAAGCCCGTCTCGACCGACCCCAGCGCCGGGTTTCAGCCCGACGCCAGCAACTCCTTTGACTACAGCTTTACGCAGGTGATGCCGGCGGCCTACGCCACCTACTCGCAGCAGCTAGCCCACGGCTGGAGTGCGCAGGCCGGCCTGCGCACCGAGGGTACGTTCATCAACGGCGGGGTAGAGAGCCGCAACGCCAACGTCAACCGCCAGTACGTGAGCCTGTTTCCGAGTGCCACGGTGGCCCGCGAGCTGGGCAAGGAGGCTGGCCAGAGCCGCCTGCAATTCAGCTACGCCCGCCGCCTCAACCGGCCCGACTTTATGCAGCAGCTGCCCATTCAGCTCTACCAAGACCCGCGCAACTACCGCCAGGGCAACGCCGGGCTGCTGCCCGAGTTCAGCCACAACCTGGAGCTGGGCCACCAGTTGAACCTGGCCAACGGCGCCAGCATCACCAACACGGTGTTTGCCCGCTTCACCCAGGACGCCATCCGCCGGGTGCGCACCATCGACGCCGACGCCACCCGCGACAACGGCGTGGGCGTGGTAACCCGCGAAACCTACGACAACGTGGGTACTACCAACAACTTCGGCCTCGAAACCACCTGGGCCCAGCCCCTGGCCAAGTGGTGGCGCGTGTCGGCCAGCGGCTCGGTCTACTACTCGCAGGTGGCCGCCAATGCCCTCAACGCCGCCAACCGTGCTGCCCTGGCTGGCACTGCCCGGCTAGCCAACAACTTCACGCCCCGCCCCGGCCTCGACGTGCAGCTGACCGGCAACGTGCGCTCGCGGGTGCTCACGGCCCAGGGCCGGCAGCTGGCCACCGGCGGCCTCGACCTGGCCCTGCGCCAGCGCCTGTTTCAGGAGCGCGCCGCCGTTACGCTGCGCGTGTCGGACCTGCTCAATACCCAGGTGCGCCGCTCCGAGCTGGCTACCCCCGAGCTGCAAACCTCGCTCTACAACAAGTACGAGACCCGCGTGGCCTGGCTGGGCTTCACCTGGTACATCGGGGCCACCAAGGCCAAGGCCGGCCGCATTGAGGCGGCCCCCAGCGGTGGCGGCGGCTTCGGTGGCTAAGAGTCATACAGTAACGTCTAGCTTCCTTGCGTTATGCTACCACTTGCCGGCACCATTGCCACCGCGCTGTTAGTAGCGCTAACCAGTTCAGCAAGCATTGCCCAGTCTGCCGCCGCCCCATCGCCCGGCAAAATCAAGGGAGTAGTGCTCGACACGCTCCTGCAAGTAGGTAGCCATCGCCTGCATTTTCACGTGTTGAAAGGCCAATCGCCCGCTATTCTTTTTGAATCGGGTGGGGGCGATGACTGGACGGAATGGCAGCCGGTGCTGGATTCATTACACCGCGCGACCGGAGCTACGCTCATAACCTATGACCGGGCAGGCTTTGGCAGCAGTAGCCTCGACTCAACCCGGACTTCGTTACCTCAACAAGTAGCAGACCTCAAAACCGGGCTGCGCCAGCTACACCTCGACCAAGAGCTGTTACTAGTAGCGCACTCATTTGGAGGCTACTTCGCTACCCTGTTTGCCTCGTCTTATCCTGGGCAAGTGCGTGGCACGGTGTTCATCGATGCTACGCAGGTAGCGTTCTGGACGGATGGGCAACTCGCCAGCTTCCTCACGGAGTATGCGCCTGTGAAGGAGAAGGTGCATAAAGAGGCCCCCGGCCGCTACTGGATGTACGTGGATATGCCCCGTACCATCCACTTGATGCGTCAGGTACGGTTTCCGCTGGCCGTGCCGGCCCTAGTCCTGATGGCTGGTCGGCCACCGTTCGCTACAACCGCCGAAAATACCCGTTGGCAACAAGCCCAGCGCCATTTTGTGGCGCAAGCGCCTAATCGCAAGCTGGTACTGGTACCTAAGAGTGGCCACTACATCATGCAAGACGCGCCACCGGTGGTAATTCATACTATTGCCCAGTTTTATCAACAGGTCCGTAAGCCCAGCACTCCTTTAAAGTAGCTACGAAGGGCTCTAATCACACCTCTCAGGCTTAGCCGGGCCGCATGGCGGCGGCCCCGAGCGGCGGCGGCCAGGCACCCAACGCCCAACTCACTTCGGAATTGACTGCCAATGAGCCTCCCTGGCGGGGCTCACCGGCTCGCTGTTGCCTTCATTTTTTGCTTCCCACCACCTGCTTTCTTCTTTCTGAGTCATGAAAATTAACACCTTCTTGCTCGCCTCCGCGCTGCTGCTGCCCGCCGCCAGTGCCTTTGCGCAGTCTTTCACCTTCGCCGCTCCGCAGGCCGATTTGCAGGAGCTGGCCGGGTGCTACCCTGCCGCCAAGGCTACTGCCCCAGCCGCCGGCACCGTCACCTACTTTGGGGTCGAAACCTCGCACAACACCCAGCACGAGCAGTTTGCCCAGCTGCGGCAGGTGTTTGAGGCCAGCCGGCCCACCGTGGTTTTGTTTGAAAAGCCCGACCTGGGGGTCGACAGCAGCGAGTCGCTCACCATCACCCGGCTGGGCGAGCCGGGCTATGCCCGCTACCTGGCCCAGCAGTGCGGGGCCAAAACTGAGCGCCTCGACGACCCGGTGGGCGAGTACGAGTACCTGCGCACCCGCACCGATGCCACCCAGCTCAAGCTCTACTACCTGCTGCGGGCCAGCCAGCAATTTTACCAAAGCACCGGTGCCTCAAAGGCCTTGACCAAGAGGGCGATGCAACAGCTACTCACCAACAGTGCTACCTTCCTGCCGGGCACCGGGCGCGAACTGCCCACCCTGCGCGCTGTCGCGGCGGCCTACCGCCAGCACTGCCCCGGCGCCGGCCAGTGGTGGCAGCAGCCCACCGCCGCCCAGCCCGCCCCGGCCTTCGTGCAGCACCTCGATGAGGAGGCGCGGGCCTTCGGCGCCCAGCGCCTGGCCCGGCAGGTAGCCGCCCACACCCAGGCCGGCGAGCGCGTGTTGGTGGTGCTAGACCGCCGCCACCTGCCCGCCCCAGCCGCCTACGCCGCTGCCCCGGCCAGGTACTAGCACCCCGGCCCGCCGCGCGGGCCTCCCAACTGAAACGCAGCATCTGGCTGCCGCTGGCCGCCTGGCGCGAAACCTTACAGGGCGGTAGGTGGCGGCGGGGTGTTGCGTTTTTGATTTAGTAAAATCGCTGATAGTCAGCGGGCGGCTGGTAATGCGCTTGCCGGCCCGGCGATTCATCGTGCGTTGCTTTCTTCCTTTCACGCTCCCTCAACCCCAACCCGCTATGTTGCACCGCCCCACGCTGGCCCTCGCCGCTCTGCTGAGCATTGGCGCCCTCGCGGCCCCAGCCCAAACCCTGAATACGGCCAAGCTCGACAGCCTGCTCAACTCATTGGCGGCCAATAACAAGCTGATGGGTAGCCTGGCCCTGACCCACGATGGCCAGGTGGTGTACAGCCACGCCTTTGGCGCGGCCCAGCTCGGGGCGGCGGCCCGCACCCTGGCCACGCCCGCCACCCGCTACCGCATCGGGTCCATCAGCAAGGTGTTCACGGGCGTGCTCATTTTCCAGCTTATCGAGGAAAAAAAGCTGGCGCTGGATACCAGGCTGGCCACCTTCTTTCCGCAGATTCCGAACGCCGCTACCATCACCATCGACCAGCTGCTGAGCCACCACAGCGGCATCCATAACTTCACCAGCGACCCGGCTTTCGGAGATTACCTGGCTAAGCCCAAAACCCAGGCCGAGATGCTGGCCATCATCGCCCAGCCGGCCCCCGATTTCGCCCCCGGCACCAAGGGCGCCTACAGCAACTCCAACTACGTGCTGCTGGGCTACATCGTGGAAAAGCTGACCCGGCAACCCTACGCCCAGGCTTTGCAAAAGCGCATTGTGGCGAAGGCTGGCCTCAAAAGCACCTACTACGGCGGCAAAATCGCGGCCCAGCCCCAGGAAGCCTACTCCTACAACTACACGCCCACCGGCTGGCAGCCCGAGGTGGAGGGCGACATGAGCATCCCCGGCGGCGCGGGGGCCGTGGTGTCTACCCCCACCGACCTCACCCGCTTCATGGAGGCCTTGTTTGGCGGTAAGCTGCTCTCGGCCAGTAGCCTGGCGGCTATGCAGGAAGTGCGCGATGGTTACGGCCGGGCCTTGTTTAGGGCGCCCTACAACGGCCAGCCCATGTACTGGCACAACGGCGCTATCGACGGCTTCCGGGCCACGGCCAACTACCTGCCCGCCGATAAGCTAGCCGTGGCCCTGTGCAGCAACGGCGGCAGCTACCCCGTCAACGACGTGGTGGGCGATGCCCTCGCCATCTACTTCAACAAGCCCTACCGGCTGCCCAACTTCGCGGCCACCGGCTACGTGCCCGCCCCCGCCGACCTCGACCGCTACGCCGGCACTTACGCCAGTCCGCAGCTACCCCTCAAAATCACGATGACCAGAGAGGGTGCCGCGCTCAAGATGCAAGCTACCGGCCAGGCCGCCCTGCCCATGGAGGCCGTGAGCGCGGGCGTATTTAGGTTCGACCAGGCCGGTATTCGGGTGGAGTTTGATGCGGCCAAGCCGACTTTTACGCTCAGGCAGGGCGGGGGCACCTTCTTATTTACGAAAGAATAGCGCGCCGCCCGGCCACCTCCAGGCAGAACGATTTCCAATGAAGAAGGGCCAGCGCACCTGCGCTGGCCCTTCTTCATGATTAGGTAAATAGTTGCTGTATAAGTATTCGCCGCGATGACGCCACCGCATGCCTGCTCTTTGAGCTGGCTCACGTCGGGGACCTGAGCGTCCTCTTCGGCCGCTACGCGTAGCGGAATAGTCCTTGTCAGAATCTCCGCTGATACCCAGCCGAACTTGCCGGGGCCCGGCGTCTCAAGGCGTTTGCGGGGCTAGCTAGCCGGCTTGTCGCCCTGGTTCACTAGCTGCGTCAGGCTTTTGGCGGCCTGGGTAAACTCGGATGGGATGAGCACGACGGTGGTCGTGTTGTTGTCAATCCCAATTTCGGAGAGCATCTGCATGCGGCGCAGTTCCAGCGCAATGGGGCTTTCCTCCATCTGCTTGGCGCCCTGCGTGAGCTTGATGCTGGCCTCCAGCTCCGCCTCGGCTTTGATAATGCGGGCGCGCTTTTCGCGGATGGCCTCGGCCTCGCGGGCCATCGCCCGCTGCATGGACTCCGGAATTTCAACGTCCTTGATTTCGACCAGCTCGATTTTGACGCCCCAGGCCTCGGTGGCCGCGTCTACTATTTGCAGCAGGGCGCCGTTTATCTGGGCGCGCTCGCGCAGCACCTCATCCAGTTGGTGCTGACCGATGATGTTGCGCAGCGCCGTCACCGAGAGCTGGTACACCGCCCGGTTGTAGTCGGCTACCTTGATGACGGCATCGGCCGGGTTGAGCACCTTAAACCACAGCACGGCATTCACCTTGATGGTCACGCTGTCCTTGGTGATGGTTTCCTGCTGCTCCAGCTCCACGGTTTTGGTCCGCATGTCGATGGTTTGCTGGCGCTCGATGAGTGGAATGAGCCAGTACAGCCCCGGCCCGCGCGTGCCCGTGTAGCGCCCCAGCCGAAACACAATGGCGCGCTGATACTCTTGGGCAATGCGCAGGCTCAGGGCCAGCAGCAACACGGCAACGATGAGAACGGGAACGAGCAACATGGCTGAAAGGGGCTAGGGTTGGCGAGTGTATCGCCGGCCCCGCCCGCGCATTACAGGTGGGCTAGCCCCCGGCCGGTGGCCCTCAGGCCGCCGCCAGCAGGCGCAGCGTCTGGGCATCGGGCTGGCCCCCAAAAAACTTATCCAGCACCTGCTGAAACACCGGGCTGGCCCTCGGCACCTGGGCAAAGAGCGTCATGGAGGAGCGCAGCTTGAGGTCGTCGGGGCTGCCCATCACGGCGGTGGCGTTGCTGCTGGCTAGCCCCAGCAAGGCTTGCGCAATCTCAATGAGCCGCGCCCCCAGCACCGGGTGCGCCAGGTAGGCCGCCGCCTCGGCCGCATCGGCAATGGCGTAGCGCTGCGAAATGGAGCTAAACCCCAGGCCCTGAATTTGCGGGAAGATGTACCACATCCAGTGGCTGCGCTTGCGGCCGGCGCGCATTTCGGCCAGGGCTGGGCCGTAGTCGGTGGCCTGGGCGGCCACGAAGCGGCTTAAATCAGAGGTAGAAGCCATGGTGCTGAGGTAAAAATGGGAACGAAAGAGCAGCCTATTCAGGGCCCGGCACGGGTAATAACGAGTTTATCAGGTTTAGGGCGGCGTGGGCCAGGCCATTGGCCGGGTATTCCTGGAGTACCCGCTCGTAGGCGGCCTTGGCCCGCAGCCCTTGCCCCAGCTGGCCGTAGCAGAAGGCGATGTTGCACAGGTCCATTTCCTTATAGCCCATACTGGATGGGCTAAGCATCGTCAAAAACCGGTACGTATCGACCCAGCGGTGAGCGGTAAAAAAAGCTACGCTACGCTCAAAAAAAGGCAGGGCTTCGGCAAAGCGCTGCTGCCTGACCAACTGCATGCCGCGGTGGTTGGCGCCCGCCAGCAGGCGGCGCAACACCAAGACCAGCAGCAGATAAGTGGCACCGCCCCAGAGGACAAAGTCTTCCAGCTCCAGCAAGTAGTAGCCGTAGAAGAGCAGGCCCATGAGCGGCAACTGAAGCAGCAGGTATCCCCAGGAAATTTGCCGGACGGTAGGAACTGTGGCCATAAAACTGCGTAGGAAGCTAGCCGCGCTACTCCACCCCGATGGAGTCGATGAGCCATTTGGTGGCGTAGCGTTGCAGGTAAAAAAGGCGCTTGTCCGGTATCCCATTGTCTGGCATGTCGGGCGTCGCGGGGCGGGTAAAATCGGCCACTACCAGGGCGCGGGTAGGGGCGGGGTGCGTCACGCGCAGGGGCACCCGGGCAATGTGCTGGAGGTACTCGTCGGGCTCCTGCGAGTGCACTACCAGGTCAAACTCGAAGCCGGCGGCGGGGCCGTCGTTTTGCGGGTGCAGCCGCAACGAGTCGTTTTGGCGGCGAAAGTAGGCGCGCCAGTCGGCCAGGTAGACCGGCGACACGTAGCCGCTCTTGCGCAGCTCGGCCAGGTAGCGCTCGGTACCCTTAAAATCAACGGCGTAGAAGTTGCCCGTGTCGCGCGGGCTCGTGCTTCCCCCGTCCACGAGCCGGATTTTATTCAGGCGCTCGCCGTTGCGCGCATACCAGCGGTAGTAGCCAATAGCCGCCTGCACCTCGGGCCCCTGCGGGCGGGCCACCACAACCTTGGCCGGACGCGCTACCGCCGGGGCTGCCGCTTGCTCGGCCGTGGGCTCTTTGGGGTGGCACGCGGCGGCCCCGGCCAGCAGGAGTAGGACGGCTTTTTTCATATAGTTAGAAGCTGCTTTGTACTCTGAGTAAAAGGCTGACTAACGATTATTTAGGAATGGTTGGTGCTTTTTACGGCTGCAACCCTAGCGGCATGGTCAAGTTCTGCAGCTAGAGTCGCAGCCGTAAGTCGTTCTATGGGAGGCGCAGCCTTCTCCAAAAAGTAGGCGCGAAGTATGCTGCCCTAAACTAGCGCTAGCTATAGGGTAGTTAATTGGGTTAAGTCAATCTGCATTTGCTGCGGTGATTCTACTAGAATAACCTTAATACCAAGCTGAGCTGCACCTTCTATATTAACAGGGCTGTCATCCAGAAAAATGGTGCGCTCAGGGTTTGTGCCTAGATAGTTGAGTACACTTTGGTAAGCCTGTTTCTCCGGTTTTCTGGCTCCGAGCTCGTGAGAAGAGAAGACTTTATCGAAATGAGCTAAACTCTCCTGGTACTTCGGTTTCCAGACTTGCGCATGAATGCTGTTTGTATTCGTCAAAGCCACAAGACGATACTGGTTTTTTAGATTGCTCAATAGCTCATTTACTCCCTCGTAAGGGTCGAGATACAGCGCGCACCAGCCTTCGTCAAAAGCTTGGTCAGTAAGCTGGAAGCCTAAGCGTCGAGAAACTTCAGTTCTAAACGCGTCAACTGATACATCGCCTCTTTCAAACGCATCAAATAGTTCGTCGAACTGAAATCTGCTTTTGATAGCGGCCGCTTCTTGGCCCGAGGCGGTGGCCCAGTGGTGAAAGACTTGGTCAAACGACAAATCAAAAACCACTTTGCCTAGGTCAAAAATCAGCGCTTCATACGTTCTCATACCCTACCGCCCCACCACCGGCAGCACGGCAGTACTCTCGTGCCCCTGCGCATCCACGCTCACTACGCCGAAGATATAGTTGTCCTTGCTCACGGCCAGGTCGGCGGTGGTGCCGCTCACCGGGAAGCGCTGCTGCCACTGCGGGGCGCTGGTTTCGCGGGCCAGCACGATGTAGCCGGCCGGGGCGGGGCCGCCCTGGGGGGCCAGCCAGCGCAGCTCGGTGCGGTTGGTGAGCTTGGCGGTGAGGACTTCCACCTTTTGGGGGGCGGCGGGGGCTAGCGCCAGGCTGGCCAAGGTAGCCAGGTTGACCTGGGCGGTGCGGCGCAGGTAGCGGTAGTCCACAAACTCGGGCTTGTCGCCGTACTCGATGCCGTTTTCGGTGCGTAGGTCCTGGTGCTGGTGGTTGAAGTTCTCGTTGGTTTCGGTGAAGCGCACAGCCGCGTAGCCCTGCTGGTTGAAGGGCGTGTGGTCGCCACCGCGCAAAAAGCGGTCGGGGCGGTATTCGAGCAGCACCGCGTAGCCGTTCTGGTTCACGTACTGGCGGGCGGCGGTTTGGGCGTAGCGGGCCAACTGGCGGCTGGGCGAGTCGTTTTCGGAGCTGAGCTGGCGGCGGGTGCGCGCCTGCTCGGGCGTTTCGCCCGCCGGCACACCCTCGCTGAACACGCGCAGGTGCAAGGAGTCGGTGATTTCGGGGTCGTAGCCGTGCGAGTTGCCCACAATGTCATTATTCAGCATCGCCACCACGTTCCAGCCTTCTTTTTTGGCGCGCTCGGCCAGGTGGCCCGAGCCCAGCAGGCCCTGCTCTTCGCCCTGCACGGCCACCAGCTTGATGGTGCACGGAAACTTCTGGCCGGCCAAGATGCGGGCCACTTCCATCACGGCGGCCACGCCGCTGGCGTCGTCGTTGGCGCCGGGCGCGTCGGCGGTGCGGTTCATCACGTCGGTCACCCGCGAGTCGATGTGGCCGCTCATAATGAGCACGCGCTTGTCAGTGGGGTCGGTGCCGGGCAGGGTGGCCAGCACGTTGGCCATGCGGGTGGTTTTGTCCACGCGCTTGCCGTCGGCCTTCAGCGTGAAGGTGTCCATCTCGACCACCATGCGGCCCCCGCCGGCCTTGCTGTATTTCTTAAACTCATCGAACACGTACTGCCGCGCCGCGCCGATGCCGCGCTTCTTGCTCTGGGTGTCGCTGAGGGTGTGGCGGGTGCCGTAGCTCACGAGCTTGCGTACGTCGGTTTCGAGGTTTTTGGTCGAAATATCATTGACCCAGCGCTGGATACCAGGGTCGGTAGGCGGCAGCGGGTTGGAGGACTGAGCGAGCGCCAGGCCGGGGGCGCAGAGTGCCAGCAAGGGCAGTAGAGTAGAGCGAAGCATGGGCGGAGTCCGGAGTAAAGAAGATGTAAAAGAATTAAGATTTAGCGGTAAAATGGCGCCACACTACGCGGCCTACTGCCGCAATAAGGCGCTCGCAGTCGGCTTCGGAAGCCGTGGCATTGCTCACGAAAACGACCACGGCAACGTGCTGCCCATTGGGCAGCGTGAGCAGGCCCGCGTCGTTGGTGGCGGCGGTGAGGCCGGCGGCATTGGTGCCCGAGGTGCCGGTTTTGTGCGCTACCTCGGTGCCGGGCGGCACGCCGGCGCGCAGTCGTTTGGCACCCGAAGGGCTGGTAGCAAGCAGCTGCCAGAGCACGGCCCGGCTGGCCGGGGCCAGGTAGCGCCCGCGGCTGAAATTGGCAAACAGGCGGCACATGGCGGCCGGGGTGGCCCAGTTGGTGTACTGCACGTCCTCGCGGCGGTGCATTTCTTCCTCGGTGGCGGCGATGTGCATATCGGCCACGCCCAGGCTGCGCAGGTAGGTCTGCACCGCGGCCGGGCCCCCGAGCAGCCGGAAAAGAATGTCGCAGCCGTTGTTGTCGCTCTCCGCCACGGTGTAGCGCAGCACCTCGCGTAGCGGCACGCGCACGTTGCCGGCCGGGTAGCGCTCGCGCAGCGGGCTCCAGGTGTTAGGCAGTAGGTCGGCGGGCCGCAGCAGCAGCTCCTGGTCGAGCTGCAAGCGGCCCAGCTCTACCTGGTGCAGCACCGCCAGCGCCAGCGGAAACTTATACACGCTCTGCATGGGCAGGTGGGCCCCGCCGTTTACCTGCGCGCTGTCGCCGGCCTCTACTCCGCGCACCGCCACGCCCACCGTGCCCGCGAAGCCGGCTACCGTGCGGGCCAGCTCGGCTTGCAGCGCTGCGCGCCGGGCGGGTAGGGTAGTGGGGCTAGCCACTACTTGCGCGGCCATCGTGCGCGGCGCGGCCGGCGGGGTAGGCCGCGGCGGGGCAGCAAGCGCCAGCAGGCTGGCTGAGAAGAGCAAAAATTTCATACGCAATCGCAAGAAACGACAAACGCCGCCAGCCTGGTAAGGTTAGCGGCGTTTGTTGGCAATAGCGGCTTCTGCGAAGCTAAAACGTCTTACAGGTCGAAGGTGTAAGAAGTAGTCTGGCCGGCGGTTACCTGCACAGTCTGAGCGGTTGAGGTTTTTACTGCAAACACGTAATAGCCTGGGTTCAGCTCGCTGAGGACGACGGAGGTTTTCAGGCGCGTATTTGGGGTGGGGTACGAGTTATCGAACGTGCCGCGCCGCAACGGGCTGGCGATGCCGGTAGTAGCGAACGTGCGCCAGCCTTCCTCCGTGAAAAGCGAGTAGCCCGCATACACCGAGTCGTAGCTAAATGTAATCGCGAGCTTGCCGGTAGTGGGCGCCGGCTCCTGCTTTTTGCAGCTAGTAACGCAGGCTGTCGCCAGGCTAAGCACTAAGAGGTAGAAGATGCGAAATCTCATCAGAAGAAACCGAATACAGTGGAAGAAGTCAACAAAATAGTCGGCTCTTTCTGTGCTACTGATGAAGTACTTAGCAATAAGCGCACTAAACGGCAAACGCCGCCAGTCGGCAAGACGGGCGGCGTTTGGGGGTAGTGGCACCAGCTACGGTATCAAAACAGGTAAAGCGTCTCGCCCTGGCCCGGCTGGAACTGCTGGGCGCGCAGGTTTTGCTCGATGCGGCGGCACTTTTGCGTTTCGGTAGCCAGGCTGAACGGCTGGTGGTCAGCAGTCAGCAGCTGGCCGCCCAGCTTGCGCTGGCAGTAGCTGGCGGCCCGGTGCATGTTGGCCAGCACCTGCGCCGGGTCGGCCGTGCGCGGGATGGAAAAGCTGAAAACCAGGTCCGTGGTTTGCACCTCGCCCTTGGCTAGGTGCTCGGGCAGAAAGTAGCCCGGCTCCGTGCTGGTCGACACGCTGAACAGGTGGTCGTCGCCGAGGCCATCTGGCACGTTTTCCCAGTGAAACAAGTCCATGTCGCCCCAGTGCAGGCCCAGCGAGCGCATGGCGTCCCAGATGGCTAGTCCCTCGAAGGGCCGGCCGGCCGGGGCTTGCAGCACGATGAGCGCCTCCTGGTCGTTGGCCGCCACGAAGGCGCCCAGCGCCTGCGCCCGGGCCGCGGCCTGCGCCGGCGGCAGGCTAACGTGGGTGACGCGCGCCCCCAAAGTCGGGGCCTTAGCCGCTACGCTTTGGGCGAATGCTTGCAGCTCGGGAGCGGTGAAGGGGCGCGGCGCGGGCGAGCGGGCGTTGAGAAGCCGCCAGCCGAAGGCCACCTCCGAAAAAACACTGTCACCGTCGGCCGCCAGTAGAAAGGTCCATTTGCCCGTGCGCGTGGCGCGGCCGTAGAGCTGGGGCTGGCCGTGCTGCTTCAGCCAATCGCTATCAAACTCCTGAGTAACCTGCTGGCGGCTAAGTACCTGGCTAGGCTTGAGCTGAATTATCCAGTCGAAGCGCTCGTGGGCAAAATAGCTGGCGTCGCTGTCGGCCACTGCGGGCCGGGCCGCAGCGGGCGGGAGCTGAAGCAGCGCGTGCGCGTCCTCGCTGCCGGTGCGGGGCAGCAGCTTGTAGGCCCGTTCGTCGCTCTGCCCCGAGGGCGAAAGGTAGAGGCCGTTGCTGTCGGCCGTTGGCTCGGTGCTTTCCTGCGCAGCCGGTTGGGGCTGGCAGGAAAGCAGGAGCTGCGCCGCAAGCAGCAGGGGTAAGGCAAGGCGCATAGCCTACGGATTACTGGAATAAACGAGAAAAGGCGTGGGCCGCAACTGCGCGTAGCCTAGCCCATGGTGTGGTACACTGCCTGCACGTCCTCGTCCTCTTCGAGCTTGTCGATGAGCTTCTCGACCTCCTCGGCCTGCTCATCGTTGAGCGAAACCGTGGTGTTGGGCACGCGCTGCAAGGTGGCGCTCACGATGTTGACTCCCTTGGCATCCAGCGCCTTCTGCATCTGGCCAAAGTCGGTGAAGGCGGTTTCGATGACCATGTACTTGTGCTCGGCGCCGTGCTCGTCTTCCTCGGTGGTTTCGTACACGTCCTCGGCGCCGGCATCAATCAGTTCTAGTTCCAGCTCGTCGCGGTCCAGGCCTTCGGCGGCCAGCTTAAACACGCCCTTGCGGGTGAAGGTGTAGTCGGAGCTGCCGGCCGTGCCCAGCGCGCCGCTGTTGCGGTTGAAGTACAGGCGCACGTTGCTCACGGTGCGGGTGGGGTTGTCGGTGGCAGTTTCGACCACGATGGCCACGCCGTGGGGGCCGTAGCCCTCGTACACAACCTCTTGGTAGTCTTTCTCATCCTTGCCGGTGGCGCGCTTGATGGCGGCCTCCACGCGGTCTTTGGGCATGTTCACGCCCTTGGCGTTTTGCATGGCCGTGCGCAGGCGGGCGTTCGAGTCGGGGCTGGAGCCGCCTTCTTTCACGGCCATCACGATTTCCTTGCCGATGCGGGTAAAGTCTTTCGACATCCGGTCCCAGCGCTTCATTTTGCGGCCTTTCCGGAATTCAAATGCGCGTCCCATCTTCCTTAATTATGAATTGTCAGTAATGAATTATCAATTCGGGGTGGGGGTGAGGCCGAACTGAATGTGGCCGCAAGTTACTAAGCCCGGGGGCGGGGCAGCAAGGTGACTCGCCCCCGGGCTTAATACGGCTCGTTGGAGAGGGGTGGGGCGGGCCACGTTCTCAACAGCACGCAGTTCGTTAGTTGCGCCGAGCGGTCTAGGGCTCGCCGTCCTACTACCCGCAGCAGCACTATCTGCCTGCTGGTGAGAGTAGCTACGTCCGTGGCATTCGCAAAATAGCATTCGGCGCCACCTTGCATCACATCATTATTGAGCGTGACAACTGCCCGGCCCGTCTCGTTGCAATCGATGTATGATACATCGCCCAGCACGTAAAAAGCGCGGCCCTTGAATTCGCGGTCGGCGCGCGCACTATCGGCCCAATAACTGTCAAACAGCCGCTTAGCGCTGAACGTGTGCTGGGCCCGTGCCCGCGCCTGCTGACGGGCAGCCCGGCGGGCTGCGGCGCTTAGGGTGCTATCGTGCGCCAGCGCAAGCAATTCTTTTTCTAAAGCGGCAGCTACTACGGGGTCCTCCTGCGGGTAGCTAGGCGGGCCAATGGCCACAAACGTGCGGTGAGCGGCCTCGGGCGAGAGGGCATTTACGAGCGACTGCGAAAAAAGGTGAAAGCAGCCCACAGTGCAAAGGCTATACACCAGCACCGATTTAAGCCGAGTGCGTTTTACCGTGGTAGGAAGCCAGAACAGACTGGTGCGCGGTTTGAAAAGGCCAGTAATAAGCAGGCTAAGACTTACTAGCGTCAGGAAGGCGAAAAGATTATCCACGCAAGAAAATAAAATTAGCTATTAGCTGGCAATGAAGTGAGTCGTTATTGCTACTGTCTTGCTGGCTAGCGAGCAGGCGGCGCGGTGGCCACCAGCTCGTAGATGCCCTTGTTGCCGGTGGGGTAGCCCAGGATGGTGATGCTGAGCCGCCGCGTTTTGGCATCGTAGCGGTAGGTGCCGCGCTGCACATCCGAGCCCTTGAGGTCGGTGAAGCGGAATACGATGCTGTCGCCCTTGGTGGTGAACTTGCCCTGCTGGGCAAAATAGCGCGGGCCGCTGTCGCCGAGCAGCAGGCTCAGGCGCTTGGCGTAGGTGCCATCGGCGCGCAGGGTCAGGGTGCCGCCCACGCCCGTCACTTTGGTCGGCGGCTCGCCGGTGGTGAGGTCATACACAGTGTAGGCCGTGTAGGTGTAGGTGGTGTAAAACGCCACGGGCGGCGTGGGGGCGGGCGCTGCCAGCAGGCTAGCCGCCAGCAAATAACGCGGAGAGAAAAAAAGCATAGGAAGCAAAAAAAGCGGGCCGGCGCGCTTGCTGCGCCCCGGCCCGCCCACTGGCAAAAATAGCGCCCGCCGCTAGGCGCTGTAGCGCGCCCGCTTGCCGGGCTTGGGGTGCTTGCGCTTTTTGTGGCGGCCGCCCACCAGCAGCCAGGCCCCGGCGGCCAGCAGCAAACTCACGCCGATGGCGGCGGCTTGCTTGGGCAGCTTGTCTTCAGGGGCGGGGGGCAGGTGCTCGACGCCGTTGGCGTCGGTGCGGGCGGGCTCGTGCAGGTAGCGGCCCTGCTTGGGCAACTCGTAGTTAGCGGCCAGGTGGCGCAGGCCGGCGGCCGCGGCCGGGCCGGTGATAACCGGCCCGTGGCCGCAGCCAATGGCGCGGGGCTCCAGGTCGGCCAGGGTTTGCACCGACTCGCGGCACTGCGCCCAGTCGTAATTAAAAGGCGCGCCGGCCACGCTGATTTCGGGCAGGCCGAGCAGCACCGCCGGCACCGACTCGTGGTTGGTGGTGGCAAAAGCATCGGCCCCGAGCAGCGTGCGGTCGGCTAGCCGGAACAGCGCAATCTGGCCCGGCGCGTGGCCCGGCACGTGCAGCCAGCGCCACTGCACCAGGTGCGGCGGGTGCTCATCGTCGAGGGGCAGGGCCTCCACCACGTTTTCCAGGTTTGGTAACTGCGTCGGGAAAAAGCGGCTCATAAAGGCCAGCGAGCCGCCCACGGTGGGGTCGCGCGGGGGGTACAGGGCTTGGGCCGTCACGTAGGGCAGCTCCAGCGGGTGCACCACCACGGGCACGCGCCAGTGCGCGGCCAGCTCCTTGGCCGAGCCCATATGGTCGAGGTGGCCGTGGGTGAGCAAAATGGCCTCGGGCCGCGAGCCGGGGTAAAACAGCTTGTCGGCCGCCGCAATGATTTCCTTGTCGGAGCCGGGCAGGCCGGTATCGACGAGCACCCACTCGCCGGGCGTGCCGGTCTCAACAAAATACACGTTCACAAAGCGCTTAATGCGCAGCTGGTGCACGCCAGCGGCTACCTGGTCCATCGGCAAAAGAAGTGGCTAAGGAAAAGAAAGAAAAGAAAGTTGGGCAGGCATACGCAAAACGCCCCCGGTGGGCTAGCCACCCGTCCAAAAAAAGCACTTGCCAAAATGGGTTTTCGGTGAAGGCCGCTGCCAGGCTAAGGTATATTTGGAGGCAATTCTCTACCTTCTTTCTGCTTCCTTGATGAAAACAATCATTACCCTGATTGTCTGCCTGCTGGCGCAGGTGGCGCTGGCCCGCCCGCCGGCCCCGGCCGCCCCGCACCCGGCGGCCCAGCCCACCCTCGAATTTATCGAAAACAAGGGCCAGGAAGCGGCCGCGGTGCGCTACACGGCGGCGCTGCCGGGCGGCGGCCAGCTCTTTGCCGAGCGCACCGGCCTGCGCATAGCGCTGCTGCAAGACGGGGCGCTGGCGCACGGCGACCACGCCGGGGCGCCCGCCAATGCGCAGCTAGCCCAGGCGCCGGGCCGCGCCCTGCGGGGCCACGCCTTCGACCTGCGCTTTGCCAATGCCTCGGCGGCTACCCGGCTGCTGCCCGGCGGCCGCACTGCCGAGCACCGCAACTACTTCCGGGGCAATGACCCCGCCCGCTGGGCCGCCGACGTGCGCAGCTACCACGAACTGCGCTACGCCGGCCTGTGGCCCGGCGTGGAGGCCCGCTTTTACGAAAACGACGAGCAGCGGCTCGAATACGACTTTACGGTGGCGCCGGGGGCTAGCCCGGCGGCCATTGGCTTGCGCCACGCCGGGGCCAGCGTGACGCTCGATGCGCTGGGCAACTTGCAACTGGCCACCTCCGTGGGCACCGTGCGCGAGCTGGCGCCCCACGCCTGGCAGCTCGACGCGGCGGGCGCGCCCCAGCCGGTGGCCTGCCGCTACCGCCTCGATGCCGACGGCACCGTGCGCTTCGTGCTGGGGGCCTACGATGCCAGCCGCCCCCTGATTATTGACCCGACGCTCGTTTTTTCGAGCTACACCGGCTCGACGGCGACCAATTGGGGCTTCACGGCCACCTACGACGACGCGGGCAACCTGTACTCGGGCGGCATTGCCTTTAGCGTGGGCTACCCCGTCAGCACGGGCGCGTTCCAGACCACGTTTGGGGGCATTATCGACATGGCCCTCATCAAGTATAATGTGACCCAGAAAGGCCCCTCGGCGCGGGTGTGGGCCACCTACCTGGGCGGCCGCCTCTGCGACCTGCCCCACAGCCTGGTGGTGAGCAAGCAGAACGAGCTGCTGGTGTTGGGCTCGACCAACTCGGCCGACTTTCCGGTGACGACCGGCGCGGTGCAGCGCACCTTCGGGGGCGGCACATCGGCCAACCCGTTTGGCAATACCTACTATCAGCAGCTGCCCGAGGGCTCCGACATGGTGGTGGTGCGCCTGTCGGCGGCGGGCACGGCGCTGCGGGGCAGCACTTACCTGGGCGGCTCGGGCAACGACGGCCTGCTGCCCGTGGTGAGCAGCTCCACGGCCCCGCAGCTGGCGCACAACTTTGGCGATGCCTTTCGGGGGGATATTCTCGTGGACGCTGCTGACAACGTGTACATTGCCAGCTGCACGTCTTCAGCCAACTTCCCGCTGGGCGCCGCTTCCTTCCAGCGTACCTACCGCGGCGGTACTTCCGATGGGGTGGTGTGCAAGCTCAAGGGCGACCTCACGGCGGTGCTGTGGGGCGGTTACCTGGGCGGCAGTGCCTCCGATGCCGTGTACTCGGTGCAGCTGGAGCCCACCACCGGCGACGTGTACGTGGCTGGCGGCACGCTCAGCGCCGACCTGCCCGCCACAACCGGGGCCCTCGACCCCACCTGGGGCGGCAACGTCGATGGCTTTGTGACGCGCCTGGCGGCTAGCGGCACCAGCCTAGTGCGCACCAGCTACCTGGGCACCGCGGCCTACGACCAGGCATATTTTGTGCAGCTCGGGGGCGATGGCGGGGTGTACGTGCTGGGCCAAACGCTGGGGGCCTACCCCACCACGCCGGGCCTCTACGGCCGGGTGGGCGGCCAGCAGTTCATTCATAAGCTCGATGCCAGCCTGAGCCGCACGCAGCTAGCCACCGTATTTGGCACCGGGCGCCAGTCGGTGGATATTGCGCCCACGGCCTTCCTCGTCGACCGCTGCGACCGGGTGTACGTGTGCGGCTGGGGCGGCGGCGCCAACCGGGGCTCCTACGAAAGCCCATATCTCAACCCCAACAACGAAGGCAGCACCAACGGCCTGCCCGTAACGGCCGCCGCGGTGCAGGCCACCACCGATGGCTCCGATTTTTACCTGGCGCAGTTCACGGCGGGCCTCACGGGGCTAGGCTACGGCACGTTTATGGGCGGCACTTACAACGTACCCACCTGGGGCGAGCACGTGGATGGCGGCACCTCGCGCTTCGACCCGCGTGGGGTGGTGTACCAGGCGGTGTGCACCTGCGGCACCGGCGCGGGCTTTCCGGTGCCGCCGGGGGCTAATTACTACATGGCTACCAGCGGCGCGGGGGGGAACTGCAACAACGCGGCCTTCGTGCTCAACTTTCAGCCCGACGTGGCCGACGTGGGCCCGCCCCAAACGGTGTGCGTCAACAATGCTACGCCCCTGGAGGGCACGCCCAGCGGTGGCGTATGGGCGGGCCCCGGCGTGAGCGGCTCGGCCGCTGCGGGCTACACCTTTACCCCGCCCGGCGTGGGTACCTACGCCCTCACCTATACCGTGACGGCGGGCCTGTGCGTGAGCACGGCCACCCGCCAGGTTACGGCCGTGGCCGCGCCCGTGGTGCGCATCACCGCCGGGCCGGCCTCGGCCTACTGCGCTGCCGATGGAGCAGTGCTGCCCACCGTGCCGCTGGTGGGGGCCCCGGCGGGGGGCACGTTTAGCGGCCCCGGGGTTACGGGGTACGTTGGCAACCAAGTGTTTAATCCTAACTTGGTGACTGGTTCGGTAGAGCTGATATACACCTACTCGGTGGGCTGTACGGTGCAGCTAAAGCGCTCGGTAGAAGTGGTGCGCGCCAGCGCCGGGGCTAGCCAAACGGTGTGCGGCAACCTGCTGCCCTTCGCCCTGGTAGGCTCGCCCACTGGCGGCGTGTGGGCGGGGCCGGGCGTGACGGGCTCGGTGTCGGCCGGCTACGTGTTTACGCCCGCAGCCGTGGCGCCGGGCGTGGTCACACTCACCTATATCCAGGAGCCGAAAGACAAGTCGTGCGCCGCCGTGAGCACGCGCCGCATCACGGTAGTGGGGGCCGCCGTGCCCGAGCTGACGCCGCTGCCCGCGCCGCTGTGCGTGGGCACCACCACCCGCTACCCGCTGGTGGCTAGCCCGGCCGGGGGCTACTGGTATGGCCCCGGGGTCAGCAGCGTGGGCACCACTTATTACTTCACGCCTAGCCAGGCTGGGGTGGGCACCTTCACGCTCACCTACCTGTCGGGCTCGGGCACGGCGTGCAGCACGCAGCGCAGTCTCAGCGTCACGGTGTCGGCCACGCTGGCGGCGGCCGTGCCGGCCGATACCCTGCTGTGCCCTGGCACCACGCGCGCCTTCCGGCTGCGTAGCGGCACCCCGGCGGGCGGCGCCTGGGCCGGGCCGGGCGTGAGCGGCAACGCCACCACGGGCTTTTTCTTCACCCCGCCCGGCGGGTTTGCCGGGTCGGTGGCGCTGAGCTACGCGGTGGTGAGTGGGGGCTGCTCGGCCACGGTAGTGCGGCGCGTGGGGGTGGCCCCGGTGCCCTCGCTGCGGCCCACCTGGGCGCCGGCCGCCTGCCCCGAAGACCGCCAGGCCCCGCTCGTGGTGCGCTTTACCGATGCCGGGGGCAACGCCGCCACCCGCTGGGACTTTGGCGATGGCAGCCCGGCCGAGGTGGGGGCCAGCGTGTCGCATACCTACCGGCAAGCCGGCCAGTACCAGCCCCAGGTGAGCCTGCGCTACCTCAATGCTCAGTGCGAAACTACCGCCTCGCTGGCCGCCATCGAGGTGAAGGACCAGGCCATTCCTAATATCATTACTCCCAATGGCGACGCGGACAACCAGTACTTCCGGCTGCCGCCGAGCTGCGCGCCCCAACTCCAGCTGTTCTCGCGCTGGGGCCAGCGCGTGCTGGATGTGGCCGCCTACCAAAACGACTGGGATGCCACCGGCCACCCCGCCGGCACCTACTACTATCTGCTCACTTACCCTGATGGCCACCGCGTAAAGGGCTGGCTGGAAGTAATTAAGTAGTCAGCAAAAGCTGCTCGTTTGCTAAGGCTAAACAGAACGTCATGCTGAGCTTGCCGAAGCATCTCGCTCGCATCGTTGGGATTAGCACCCTGGCGGCGTGAGCAAGATGTTTCGGCAAGCTCAGCATGACGTTCTGTTTGGAATAATTACCGCTTATAGTGATTTAAGAACAAGTTGCCTAACCAATGCGGCGCTAGCCTGCCGGCGCCTTATTTCACCGGCCGGGTAGTCACGGCGCCCGTGGCTTTATCTACCTCGAAGGCGGCTTTGTTGGGCATGCGCTGGGCCCAGTCGGTGCGGGGTACCAGTACTTGCCAGTGCGCGTCTACATCGACTACGCTGGCCGAGTCGGGCACGTAAAGCGCCGCGTTGGGCTGGCCCTGGAGGTAGCGGGCCACGGCGGCGCGGGCAGCTTCAGCCGTGGGCGCGGGGGTGCCGGCGGGCATGGAGATGGTGCTGGGCGCGGCGGTCGGCGAGCCAGCGGTGGGCGCGGCCGCCGGGGTGGTGGCCGACTGGCAACCGGCCGCGGCCAGCAGCAGTACAGTAGAAGGCAGGGAAAAACGCATGGGGCAAAGCTAGCCCCGCGTGCCCTGGCCGGCTGGCTAATCAATCTGGGTCGGCCGGCTGTTTACCTCCTAATCGCCTCGTTTTCTCTCTGATGTCTACTCTTGTTTCCGCCCCGGTTATCAGCCCCGAGCGCCTCGCCGCGGCCTATTCCTACGATACCTACCGCCAACTTATCGACCAATTACTGACCGAGGACCGCACCACCGGCCCCCAGCAGTCGGCCGAGCTTACTGCCTACACCGCCCTGAACGTGCAGCGCATGAGCCGCCTCGACAAAACCACGAAGCTGCTGCCCGAGCTGGCCAGCGCCGTGGCCAGCCTGCACGGCCACTACATCGGCCTTGTCATCACCGAGGGCTGGTGCGGCGACGCCGCCCAAATTGTGCCCGTTATCGAGGCCGTAGCCCAGGCGAGCGCCGGCCACCTGCGCACCGCCTACATCCTGCGCGACGACAACCTCGACATCACCGATAAGTACCTCACGGGGAGCAGCCGCGCCATCCCGAAGCTAGTGGTATTGCGCGCCGACACCCTCACCGAGGTGCTGCACTGGGGCCCGCGCCCCGCTGAGGCCCAGGCCCTGCTCACCAAGCTCAAGGCCGAAGGCATGGCCCACGACGACTACGTGCGCGAAATTCACGCCTGGTACGCCCACGACCGCACCCAGGCCACCCAGCACGAACTGCTAGCCCTGGTGCAGCAACTGGACTAACGAAGCGCGAAGCCGTGGACGAAGAGACTATGTCTCAGAAAGTGTTCGGGATTTGATAACATCAATTCAGAACGTCATGCTCATCTGGCGTCCGCTTGTCGAAGCATCTCTATCGCGCAGCTAGGATTATTCCCCAACGGTGCAGTAGCGATGCTTCGACAAGCGGACGCCAGATGAGCATGACGTTCTTTTAAATTCATTAACCCGCTCTTAGGCAGCGTCTTCGCCCACGGCCTTTTCCAGCGTCAGCAGTGTAAGGGGCTGGCGCGGCCGGCCAAAGCGCGTAGTATCCGGAAAGGGCTCGCTAGCGCCGGTGCGGCGGTAGCCCTGGCGCTCGTACCAGGCCAGCAGCTCGGCGCGCTGGGCCAGCACGCTCATCCTGATGGTGGCGCAGCCGGCCCGGCAGGCGTGGGCATCGGCCTGGGCGAGCAGCTGCCGGCCCAGGCCGTGAGCCTGCGCCGCAGGGGCCACGGCCAGCATACTCAGGTACAGCGCCGGGCCCTGAGGCGCGAGGTGCACGCAGCCGGCCGGCTGGCCCGCCAGCTCGGCCAGTAGCAGTACGGCGGGCGGGGCGGCCAGTAGCTCTAGCAGCGTGGCTTCGTCGATGCGGGGGCCGGCCAGCAGGTGGCCTTCGGTGGTCCAGCCAGCCTGGCTGGCCTCGCTGCGGTAGGCCCGGTTGATGAGGTCGGTGAGGGCGGGCGCGTCGGCCAGCGTGGCGGGCCGGAAGGTAGGGGAGGGGGTTTCCACGGCGCAAAGGTAGCCGGTGGGGCTAGCCGGCCGGGGCGGTTTTGCGTACGCCTACGGGTCCTGTTTCCTTTTCCCATGAATCTTTCCAACAACACTATTTTGCTCACCGGCGGCGCCTCCGGCATTGGCCTGGCGCTGGCCCAGCGCTTTGCGCAGGCGGGCAGCCAGGTTATCATCTGCGGGCGGCGGGCCAATAAATTGCAGGAAGCCCAGCAGCAGGTGCCCGGCCTGCACTACTACGAGTGCGACCTGGCCCAGGCCGCCAGCCGCGCCGAGCTGGCTAGCCGCGTGGTGGCCGACTTCCCGACCCTCAACGTGCTGCTCAACAACGCCGGCATCCAAAACCGCTTCCAACTGGCCGACCTGCCCGCCGACCTCGCCGCCTGGGAGCAGCAACGCCAGGAAATCGCCATCAACCTGGAAGCGCCCATCCACCTGGCCGCGTTGCTGCTGCCGCACCTGCGCCAGCAGCGCGAGCCGGCCATCGTCAACGTGTCGTCGGGGCTGGCCTTTGCGCCGATGGCCGCCGCGCCCATCTACAGCGCCACCAAGGCGGCGCTGCACTCTTTCACGCTTTCGCTGCGCCGGCAGCTGGCCGATACGGGCGTGCGGGTGCTCGAAATCGTGCCGCCCGCCGTCAACACCGACCTCGGCGGGCCGGGCCTGCACACCTGGGCCGTGCCCGTCGCTGACTTTGCCGATAGCATTGTGGCCCGCCTCGCCGCTGGCGAGGAGGAAGTAGGCTACGGCACGTCGGAAGCCGGCCGGCTAGCCTCGCGCGCCGAGCTGGATGCCCGCTTCAAGCAAATGAACGGCTAGCCGAATTACTTAGCAATAATTATGGAGCAAAAAGGAACGTCATGCTGAGCCTGCCGAAGCATCTCTACCGCACGACCCCAGCGGCGTGGTAGAGATGCTTCGGCAGGCTCAGCATGACGTTCCAAGTATTTTCAATGCCCCTACACCGCGCCGCCGCACTGCCAGCAAAAGGCCGCCTCGGGCCGGTGCCCGGTGGCCTGGCAGCCGGCGCACTCTGCCTGCTTAAAGGCCGGGGCCGGCGGCTGAGCGGCTGGCGGGCTGGCCGTCCCCACCATATGGGCCGACACAATGCCCGTGGGCACCGCCAGGATGGCGTAGCCCAAAATCATGAGCACCGAGGCTAGCGCCTGCCCCACCACGGTGTGGGGCGAAATATCGCCGTAGCCCACCGTGGTGAGCGTTACGATGGCCCAGTACACGCTCTTGGGAATGCTACTGAAACCATTGCGGCCGCCCTCCACCACGTACATCAGCGAGCCCACCGCCGTGGCCAGCATGAGCACGGCCGACAGAAAAACCAGGATTTTAAACCGGCTGGCCTTGAGGGCCGTCACGATAAACTCGCCCTCGCCCACGAAGCGCCCCAGCTTGAAAATACGAAATACCCGCAGCAGCCGCAGCGTGCGAATGGCCAGCAAATAGCGGCTGCTGGCAAAGAGCAGCGCCGCCAGCGTGGGCACCAGCGACAGCAGGTCGATGACCCCCAGCCAGCTTAGGGCGTAGGCCAGCGGGCGGCGCACCACCAGCAGCCGGGCCACGTATTCGAAAAAGAAAAGGCCCGTAAAAAACCATTCCAGCGCCCGCAAATACGGCCCCAGCAGCCTCTGGATGGGCTCCACACTGTCGAGCATCACCGTGAGCACGCTCAGCACAATGGCTAGTAGCAGGCCGATGTCGAAGGCGCGCCCCGCCCGTGTATCCGACTCAAAAATAACGCGGTAGGCGGTGCGCTGCCAGCCGGGAGCCGTGCTGCGGGGCTGTAATTCCATAGCGGTAAAACGGGCGCGCCGGGCCGTGGTTGCGCCCTGGCCGCCCGCGCCCGGGCCTATCCAAACGAAACCGATAGCTAAGGCAAAAAGCTGCTGGCTAGCTTGCGGCCCCACCACTTACTACCCTGTTAGAAGATGCTTCGCACCTCCGCTTCCCGCCGGTCGGCCCTGCTGCTGGCCGCCCCGCTAGCCCTGGCCGCCTGCCAAAGCCAGCCCACCCAAACTGCCGACCAGCCGGCCGCCGGCACCACCGCGGCCGCAGCCGACTCGGCGGGCGGCAAGCCCAAGTTTCTGTCCCAGCCGCTGCTCAGCAACATCTACACCGCCGACCCCTCGGCGCACGTTTTCAACGGCAAGATTTACATCTACCCCTCGCACGACATCGAAACGGGGATGCCGGAAAACGACAAGGGCGACCACTTCGCTATGCGCGACTACCACATCCTGTCGATGGACAGCGTGGGCGGCAAGGTAACGGATAACGGCGTGGCCCTCGACCTGAAGGACATTCCCTGGGCCGGCCGCCAACTGTGGGCCCCAGACGCGGCGTTTAAGAACGGCACTTACTACCTCTACTTCCCGGTAAAAGACAAACAGGACGTTTTCCGCATGGGCGTGGCCACCAGCTCGTCGCCCACCGGCCCGTTCAAGGCCGATGCCACGCCCATCGCGGGTAGCTACAGCATCGACCCGGCCGTGTTTGCCGACACCGATGGCAAGGCCTACATGTACTTCGGCGGCCTCTGGGGCGGGCAGCTTCAGCGCTGGCAAAAGGGCACCTACGATGCCAATGCCCCCGAAAAGAAGCCCGATGGTAACGAGCCCGCCCTGGCTCCGCGCGTGGCCCAGCTCAGCGCCGATATGAAGCACTTCGCCAGCCCCTCGCAGGCCCTCACCATCGTGGATGAGGCCGGCAAGCCCCTGCTGGCCAGCGACACCAAGCGGCGCTTCTTCGAGGGCGGCTGGCTGCACAAGTACCAGGGTAAGTACTATTTCTCGTACTCGACCGGCGACACCCACCTGCTGGTATATGCCGTAAGTGACAAGCCCACCGGCCCCTTCACCTACAAGGGCGTGATTATGAACCCCGTGCAGGGCTGGACCACCCACCACTCCATCATCGAAAGCAAGGGCAAGTGGTACATCTTCTACCACGACACCCAGCTCAGCGGTAAAACCTGGCTGCGCAACGTGAAAGTGACCGAGCTCAAGCGTAACCCCGACGGCAGCATCGTTACGATTAACCCATAACTGGTTGTAAAATAGCAAAACAGAACGTCATGCTGAGCTTGTCGAAGCATCTCTACCGAACGACCCTAGCGGCTCGGTAGAGATGCTTCGACAAGCTCAGCATGACGTTCTTTTTTGTCTAAGTGCGTAGCCTGATACTGCTACGCCAGCACCTCGCTGGCCTGCACAAAGCGCACGCCCAGCGCCAGCAAGTCAGCCTTAGCGGCGGCCATGCTCTCGGGCGCGATGCCGCGGCTGGCATCTTCCAGCACGGCCACCTCAAAGCCCTCACCGCGCGCATCCTTGGCCGAGAAATACACGCAGTAGTCGCTGGCCAGCCCGGCCACAAACACCTGCGTGATGCCCCGCGCTCGCAGGTAGCCCGCGAGGCCGGTGGCCCGCCGGTGCCCGTTATCAAAAAAAGCACTGTAGCTATCCAGCTCGGGGTCAGTGCCCTTGCGGAAGATGGCCTCCACGCGGTCGAGGTTTAGGCCGGGGTGCAGCTGCGCGCCGGGCGTGCCCTGCACGCAGTGGTCGGGCCATAGGCGCTGGGGCAGGCCCTGCCAGTCTATTTCGCTGAAAAGCTCGTGGCTGGGGTGGGTACTGGCAAAGCTGCGGTGCCCGGCTGGGTGCCAGTCCTGGGTAGCCACCACCAGGTCGAAATGCGGCTGCAAGTCATTGAGTAGCGGCAAAATGGCATCACCTTCTGCCACGGCCAGCGAGCCACCGGGCAAGAAATCGAGCTGAAAATCAATGAGCAGCAGGCAGGTCATAAGAGGTGCGGTAAGCTTCCGCTTGCCGTGGGTAGAAGGTGAGGTGCTCAAGCGGCAAGCGGGAGCCTACCGCACATTATTTGCCAAGGGCCCGGCTAGCCAACGCTTAGCCTACGGGCACGCTTTCCAGGTTCAGCACTTGCGCCGAGCGCGCCCGCACTTTGGCCGTGAGGGCTGGGTTATCGGCCAGGTGCTGGCCAAACGAGGGCACCAGCCGCCGGAACGTGGCCTGCCACTCGGGCGTGGCCGCGTGCTCGGGAAAGCAGCGCTGCACCAAATCCAGCATGATGCTGACGGCCGTGCTCGCGCCCGGCGAGGCGCCCAGCAGCGCCGCAATGGAGCCGTCGGCGGCCGTTACTACTTCGGTGCCGAACTCCAGCACGCCGCCTTTCTTCTTGTCCTTCTTGATAACCTGCACGCGCTGGCCGGCCGTTTCGAGCTGCCAGTCTTCGGGCCGGGCCTCGGGGTAATACTCGCGCAGGGCCGCGATGCGCTGCTCGGGCGTCTGGAGCACCTGCCCAATGAGGTATTTGGTGAGCGGCAGGTTGCGCGCCCCGGCGTAGAGCAGCGGCCGGATGTTGCCCAGCTCAATCGAGCGAAACAGGTCGGCGTACGAGCCCTGCTTCAAAAACTTGGTGCTGAAGCCCGCGTAGGGGCCGAATAGCAGCTCCTGGCGGCCGTTTATCTGGCGCGTGTCGAGGTGGGGCACCGACATGGGCGGCGAACCCACCGAGGCCTTGCCGTAGACCTTGGCATCGTGCCGGGCAATGACCTCGGGCTGCGTGCACTTCAGCCACTGCCCGCTCACCGGGAAGCCGCCGAAGCCGTTGGCCTCCGGAATACCCGATTTTTCGAGTAGCGTGAGCGAGCCGCCGCCCGCCCCGATAAATACGAAGCGCGTGTACACCTTGCGGCTCTTGCCGGTGGCCCGGTCGCGGATTTTGACGCGCCACAGGCCGCCTTCCTTGCGGCGCAGGTCCTCGATTTCCTGACCCAGCTCAAACGTGACGCCCGGCTGCTGGCGCAGGTTGTCGAACAAGGCCCGCGTGAGGGCACCAAAATTAACGTCGGTGCCAATGGCCATGCGCGTGGCCGCCACCGGCTGGCTGGGGTCGCGGCCGGTCATCACTAGCGGCATCCACTCGGCCAGCACGGCCGGGTCGGTGCTGAACTCCATGCCCTTAAACAGGGGGGAGCCCAGCATGGCCGTGTAGCGCCGGCGCAGATATTCCACGTTTTCGGCGCCCCACACAAAGCTCATGTGCGGAATGCTCTTGATGAAATAGCCCGGCTGCGGCAGCTTGCTTTCCTCCACCAGGCTAGCCCACAGCTGCTTGCTGAGCTCAAACTGCTCGGCTATTTTGTCGGCCTTCGAAATATCCACGCTGCCGTCGGGCAGCTGCGGCGTGTAGTTGAGTTCGCAAAAAGCCGAATGGCCGGTGCCCGCGTTGTTCCAGGCATCGGAGCTTTCGGCGGCCACCGCGTCGAGGCGCTCGTACACGGCCAGGGTCAGGTCAGGGTTCAGTTCTTTGAGCAGCACGCCCAGCGTGGCACTCATGATGCCCGCGCCAATGAGCACAATATCAGCGGTCAGCGGCTTGGCAGGAGGGGTTCTTAAATCCATAACGGGGAAGGAATTTGCGCTGGCTAGGATAAATTCGCACTAGCAAGCGGCTGCGCGTTGGCGGCTACAAAGAAAGAATAGTGAACGGGAGCTTTACAAAAAACACGAAGTGCGCCACGGCGCCGGCTAGGTATGGAGAGTGAGCCAGGGGGTTGTTACAGCATCGTCTACGTTAGTACGGCCATCGCCGAGTTTGGCGAGGCCGACTTGGTGCAACTGCTAAAGCGGGCGCGGGGTTTCAACGAGCAGGCCGGCATTACGGGCGTGCTCATGTACGGCGGCGGTCGGTTTGTGCAGGTGCTCGAAGGCTGCCCGGCGGCTGTGCGCTGCCTCTACGCCCGCATTGCGGCCGACCCGCGCCACGGCCGCCTCGAAAAGCTGGCCGACGGCCTGGTGGCCCGTCGCGAGTTCAGGAGCTGGTCGATGAGCTTTGCGCCCCCGCCGGGGGCCGACTGGTGCCACCTGCCCGGCTACCTCACTCCGCCGCAGCTGGTGCTGGCCAGCCTGGGCACCCCCATTCAGCAGTTGCTCAGCGAGTTTATGGCCGCCAGCACCCAGGCGGTGCTCCTTTAGGCCGGCGCGCTGCCGAAAGTAAATACCCGCCGCAGCTCCCAGGGGCCGCCCCGGTAGGCCCACAGTGCCAGCCCCGTGCCCTGCACCTCAAACGGCTGAAAGCCAGCCTCCAGCTCGGCCAGCAGGGCCCGCGCTACGGCCGGGTCTACCTTGTTTTGCACCGTAATGTGGGGGCGTAGGCCCTGCCCATCCTGCGCCGATAGCCAGGGCTGCCACTGCTGCTGCAAGCGCCGGTGCAGGGCCGGCAGCTCGGGGTTAGCCAGCGTGTACATCACGCCGCGGCCCATAAATTTCAGGCCCGTTACGGCCAGGGGCAGCGGCGCCGGCTGGCCGGCCGCTACCTGCGTAAGCTGCTCCGTAATAGCGGCTTCCTCAGCGCCCGGCAGGGCGTGAAACAGCGTGAGGTGAGCGCCCAGATAATTGATTTTGGGCGGAAAATACTTTTTGCGCTGGGCATCGAAAAAAGCCTGACTGGCTTCGTCCAGAGTCAGCGTGAGAATAAGCGGGGCGTCGGTCATGGCCCGGCTATACGCAAAAGTGGGCTAGGTCGCCCGTTCCAGCGCCTCCATATCGAGCCCGCAGATGGCCCGCTGGTGCCGCGTGATTTTGGCCGCATCCCAGTGCCACCACGCCACGGCCAGCAGCCGGGCCACGGTAGCCGCGTCGAAGCGCAGGCGCACCACCTGGGCAGGGTTGCCGGCCACAATGGCGTAGTCGGGCACGTCGCGCGTCACCACGGCCCGCGTGGCCACGATGGCGCCGTTGCCTACCCGCACGCCGGGCATTAGCAGGGCGTCGTGGCCTAGCCACACGTCGTTTTCTACCACCAGGTCGCCCTTGCTCGGAAAAGTGGCTGGGTCGAAGGCTGCTTCCCAGCCCTGGCCAAACACCGGGAACGGGTAGGTGGTGAACAAGTCGGTGCGGTGGTTGCCGCCGTTCATCACAAATTTCACCCCCGAGGCAATCTGGCAAAAACGCCCGATGCGCAGCTTATCGCCGATAAAGGGAAAGTGATACAGCACATTGCGCTCGAAGTTGCGCACGTCCTCAAAGTCGTCGTAGTAGGTATAGTCGCCCACCTCGATGAGCGGATTGGTGATGATGGTGTTTAGAAAAGCCAGCCGCTCGTGGCCGCCCACGGGGTGCCGCGTGCTGGGGGAGGGGCCGGTGCGGGTAGGGGAGTCGGGCATCAGAAAAAAGGTAGCGTTGAGGCGGTAAGTGCCTGCTGGTGAAGGCCAAAAATGAACGACAAATATGCGCCAAAACGACCCATTCTGAGCCCACGGGCGTTAAGAACGTAATGCAGACCGACCTCTTTTTGCCCGTCCTCAACGCCCCCGAAGTTGCCCGCCCGCTAGCCCCGTTGGGGGCGGCCGCGCCCCGCACACACGGCGCCAAGCTGTGGCAGCCGCAGCGCGTGCTGTTCACGCCCGATGCCTTGCAGGAGGAATACGGCCAGCAGATGCTGGCTCGTGCCCAGGCCCTGAATCTGCCCATCGAGCTGCTCAAAAGCAACCGCCTCACCGGCCTGCGCGGCGAAGACGAGCGCGCCACCTACCGCACCGCCAAAACCACCCTGGCCGTGGTGAACGCACCCGCCGGCGCGCTGCGCCTTCAGCCCACGCCGCCTTCGGCCGACTTCCAGCTCAACCTGGCCGAGGGCTGCCCCGCGCACTGCCAGTATTGCTACCTGGCCGGCAGCCTCAGCGGCCCGCCCGTGGTGCGCGCCTTCGCCAACCTGCCCCGGCTGCTCGAAAACATGCAGGCTTACGAGCGCGCCGACCGCCCCGTGAGCTTCGAAGCCAGTTGCTACACCGACGTGCTGGGCATCGAGCACCTCACCGGCGCACTGGCCGAAACGGTGAAGTACTTTGCCGGCCGCGAGGGCGCCCGCCTGCGCTTCGTGAGCAAATACGACCACATCGAGAGCCTGCTGGGTTTGCCGCACCAGGGCCGCACCCGCGCCCGCGCCTCGCTCAATGCCGAGCCGCTGGCCCGCCAGCTCGAAGGCGGCACCGCTAGCATCGAGGCGCGCATTCAGGCGCTGCGGCGGCTGGCGCTACCGGTGGCGCAGGGCGGCGGGGGCTATCCGGTGGGCGTGCTGCTGGCCCCCATCATGCCCTTGCCCGACTGGCGCCAGCACTACGGCGAGCTGTTCGACCGCCTGCAAGCGGCCTTCGATTTCGACTGCGACCTCACCGTGGAGTTTGTCACGCACCGCTTCACGCCCGGCTCCAAGGAAGTGCTGCTCGGCTGGTACCCCAATACCAGCCTCGACCTCGACGAAAGCACCCGTGCCGTGAAGCGCAACAAGTTCGGCGGCCTCAAGTACGTGTACGACCTGCCCACTATGAAGGAGCTAAAAGCCTGGTTCTACAGCGAATGGCAGCGCCGCTTCCCGCACGCGCCGGTGCAGTACTGGACGTAGGGCGCTAGCTTTGGGCTTCCCCCTAAAGTAGTAAGCGCATGATGGCCGGCCAGTTTTGGGAGTCGCAGCAGTTCAGCTACCTCGAAACGTATTCGCTTAATCGGAACCCAAAGCGGGCAGCCCTGATTCAGCAAACGCAGCAGGAACTGCAAACGGCCCGTTACATGCGCCAGCCGGCCCTGCAAGCGTTATTAAAGCGTCTGGAAAGGGGCCATGATACGCTCACGCAAGGGCTTAAGGACCTGCACCCCATGGTTACCTGCGTGGCGAAGATTGCCAACAATTCGGTGCTAGAGCAGCAGGTAGCGGCTATTTTTTGGTAAGCGGGCAAGCAGGAGGGCTATGCAATGTGCTGGCCTACTTACCGCGATGCGCTAGCCTTTTACGACGCGCAGGGCAAGCTTCTGCGCGTGCTTAACATCTGCTTTGAATGCCAGCACATGCAAGATGATACCGGTAGCTACGTGAAGGCCAGCGACGCTTTCTACCAAAGCCTGCACGCGTACTTGGCGAAACTAGGTCATCCAATCGAGACTGGTTACTCTCGGTAATACTACCTGTTAGAGCTTGTACGTTACGGCTCAGCTTTTAGTAATTATTTGCCGATGAAACACCTGCTCTACGCGCTTTTGCTGCTACTAGCTGCCAGCAGTTGCCACTCGCAGACGCCCGCCGCTTACTCGGCCCCGGCCTACCGGGCCACGCTGCGCCACCTGGTAGCTCGCCGCCAAGAACTGGCTGCCCGCTATCGGCAGGCGGCTAGCCCGGCGGTCCGCACTGCCTGCCTGGCTGAGGCCCGCGAACTGTGGCTTACGGCCCTCGACAGCACCGTTTTTCCGGCCTGGGAGGGCACGCCCTGGGCTTTTTATGGCCAAAGCTGGGAGCCCCGGCAGGGAAGTATTGCCTGCGGCTACTTCGTGACCACGGCCCTGCACCACACCGGCCTGCGGCTGCAACGCACGCTGCTGGCCAAGCAGACTTCCGAGAATATTATTAAAAACCTGACCACCGAAGCCCACATCAGCCGCTACCGGGGCACCAGCCAGGCCGAGTTTTTGCGCCAGGTGCGGGCCCAGGGGCCGGGCCTCTACGTGGTGGGGCTCGATTTTCACGTGGCCTTCCTGCGCGTGCGCGAGGGCGGGGCCGTGCAAATGGTGCACTCTTCCTACCTGCACGAGGTGGGCGTGGTGCGTGAGGCCGCCGATGATAACCCCGCGCTAGCCTCCAAGTACCGCGTGCTGGGCAACGTGCTGGCCGACAATACCCTGGTGCGGGCCTGGCTGCTGGGCCAGCCGCTGGTGGCCCGCGGCAAGCTCGTAAAATCCTAGCGCTAGCCTAGCACCCGCACCGAAAATCGGGGTACTCGGCAAAGCCCGGCGCGGGCGTGTCATCCACCCGAATGATGTGGTCGAGGCGCACTTCCTCGCCCGAGGCGAGCAGCGCATACTCGGCATGGTCGCGGGTGAAGAAGGTTTTGATAGTAGTGGCGCCCTGGCAGAGTTGGCGCAAATCGTTGAAATACTGCACGTATACCTGCTTTTTGCGGGTAGCCAGGGCCTCTAGCTCGTCGTAGAAGCCGCAGGCAATGGGTTGATAATCAGTAGCCATAAGGAGGGGAAAAATAAGGTAGGGCCGGCCCGCAACCCGCGCGCCGGCCGGCCTTTATCCTACGAAAAAACCGCGCAAACTGCCAGAAGTTGGCTGCGCAAACCGGTGCTGGGTCACTGGGCGCGGCCCCACGCAGCAAATCTGCCGTACCTTCGGGGCACAAAAGGCAAATCGCCACGTTTCAGTACCGTTAGGGTAGTTCGCTACGTTTAATACACAGGTTCGCTGCTGCTTGCTTTCATCACCCCCCATTTTTCCCTAGCATCATGCAGACAGGAACCGTAAAATTCTTCAACGAAACGAAAGGCTTCGGCTTCATCAAAGTAGACGGCACCGGCGAGGACGTATTCGTTCACGTAACCGACCTCGTAAACGAAATCCGCGAGAACGACAAAGTGCAGTTCGAAGTGGCCCAGGGCAAAAAAGGCCCGAACGCCGTTAAAGTATCGCTGGTATAAGTACCACCGACTTTTAATAGCTTCCTGAAAAGGCCCCGCTGGTTTGCCAGCGGGGCCTTTTTTTGGGCCTGGCCCGCAGTGGGCTAGCGGCATTGGGCTGTATTTTGGGCACGGCAATCAGCCGCTTCGTCTTATGCATCAGCTTACTACTTCGCTGCCGCCTGGCCCGGCGGTGGCTAGCGAGGCCGCCGCGCGCCCGCGCGTGCTAGCCATTGACGTGGTGCGGGGCCTGGCCATGCTCCTCATGGCCATCGACCACATCCGCGAGTTTTGGTGCCCCACGCCCATGCGACCCGAAGATGTGGCCCAGGCGTCGGCCCTGCTGTTCCTGACGCGCTGGGTTACGCATTTTTGTGCGCCCACATTTGTATTTCTGGCGGGCACGAGCATTTTCCTGTATCAGCAAAAGCAGGCCAGCCGGGGCCGGGTTAGTCGGTTTTTACTCACGCGCGGCCTGTGGCTGGTGGGGCTGGAGCTAATGGTTATCAACTTCTTGCTGCAATGGGCCTACCCGATGCTGGTGCTGGAGGTGATTTGGGCGCTGGGCTGGAGCATGGTGCTGCTGGCAGGGGCCATCTGGCTGCCGCGCTGGCTGTTGGCTGGCCTGGCGCTGGCAATTATTGTGGGGCAGCACTTGCTGCCGGCCGCGCCGCCCACCACGGCGGTGGGCGTGGGGCTGGGCCTGCTCTACCGCGGGCCATTTTTGGTGCCTATGCAGCCCGTGCCGGTGCTGGTGGCCTACTCCATTTTGCAGTGGGCGGCCGTGATGGCGGCCGGCTACGTGGCCGGGCCCTGGTTTGTGGCGGCGCCGGCCCAGCGCCAGCGGTGGCTGCGCCGGGCGGGTGGGGCTGCGCTGCTACTGTTTGCGGGCCTGCGTGCCACCAACTGGTACGGCGACCCGGCCCCGTGGAGCGCGCAGCCGCGCGGGGCCGGCTACACCCTGCTCTCGTTGCTGAACGTCACTAAATACCCGCCGTCGCTGCTGTTTCTGAGCCTCACGCTGGGCGTAGCGCTGTTGCTGCTGGCGGGCGCCGGGCGCCTGCCAGGCCGCCTCAGCCGCTGGCTAAGTACCTACGGGCGGGTGCCGCTGTTCTATTTCGTGCTGCACTTCGGCCTCGTCAGTGGCGGGGCCTACCTGTGGACGCGCCTGGCCTTTGGGCGGGCCATCAACTTGGCCTTTGCTTCGGTAAAAGACTGGCCCGCTGGCTACGAGCCCAGCCTGCTGCGGCTGTTCGTGGTGTGGGTAGTGGTGGTGACCCTGCTTTATTGGCCCTGCCGCTGGTATCAGGGCTACAAACAGCGCCACGCACACTGGTGGCTGTCGTACCTGTAATGAACGCAGGGGCCGCGCGATAGTAGGTTGCCAATAGGCCAACTGGACGAACTACTTCAAGCTAGCCTTTTGTAAGTCATATTGGCAACTAACTGATTTTTAACGATGAATGCTTTAGTGCGCGGGCTAGCTTCCAGCACCATCACCGTAGTAGTAAGCCCCGTTCTGCACGGAGGTGGGTTTGCCATCACGGCCCCCGGGCTGGCCGGCCAAACAATAGTAACCTCCCCCGCCGTAACGGCGCAAATTCTGGCCTCGCCCGAGTTTGACCAGCTGCTGGGCAGCGATAGGGCCGCCCGCATTCTGGAAATAGTGCTGGCCCAGGCCGCCCGCTGAGGCGCCGGCTGGCGGGCGCCGTGCATCTTTGCGGCCCGGCCGGCACCTTCGGTGCCGTGGTTTTGCCGCCCTTATCTCGTTGCCATGACTAGCCCTATTTACCAGGTCGATGCCTTTGCCCGCCGGCCCTTTGCCGGCAATCCCGCCGCCGTGTGCCCGCTCGATGCGTGGCTCCCCGACGCCACTATGCAGCTCATTGCCGCCGAAAACAACCTGGCCGAAACTGCCTTTTTCATTCCGCTGGTGGGCCAGGAGGCCGATTTTCACCTGCGATGGTTCACGCCCACCTTCGAGATTGACCTCTGCGGCCACGCCACTTTAGCCAGCGCCCACGTGCTCTGGAACGAGCGCGGCTTTGCCAAGCCCGAAATCACGTTCCTCAGCAAAAGCGGCCTGCTACGGGTGCGCCGCGAGGCCGATGGCCGCCTGGTGCTCGACTTTCCGAGCCGGCCGCCGCGCCCGCTAGCCCCCGCCGAGCATCCCGAGGTGCTGGCGCGCGCGCTGGGCCCCGGCGCGGCTACGCCGCTGGCCGTGCTCGCCTCGCGCGATTTGGTGGTCGAGTTTGCCCACGCCGACGAGGTGCTGGCCCTCAGGCCCGACTTCGTGGCCCTCATCGACCTGGGCTACATCGGCCTCATTGCCACCGCGCCCGGCACGGGCGAGGTCGATTTTGTGTCGCGCTTCTTCGCCCCCGAGGTGGGCGTGCCCGAAGACCCCGTAACGGGCTCGGCCCACAGCACGCTCATTCCTTTCTGGGCCGCCAAGCTGGGTAAAACCGACCTTTTCGCCCGCCAGGAATCGGCCCGAGGTGGCGAGCTGTGGTGCCGCCTGCGCGGCGACCGCGTGGATATCGGGGGCTACGCCGTTACGTTTTTGCGCGGCACCATGCAGCTGTAGCCGGGCTGGCGCGGCGGGGTGCCGGGCACGCGAGGGCGGCGGGGCCAGGCCACTACATGAGTGGCTTGGCTCTGGCAACAAAGCTCAGCAGTGGGCAGCGAGGTTGCTGCGGGGCCGGGGGTGGCCAGCTGGTAGTAAGGCCGGTGGCTAGTAGCTTGCGGCGGAATGGGGTGCGGTGTGAGCCGCGCCCCATTGCTCACGCTACTTGCTTTTGCCCGATGCCGAACGCTACCCGCCTGACCTGTATCATCGTTGATGACAACGAAATCAACCGCCTGACGCTGGAGCACCTGGTAGACCTGACGCCCGAACTGGAGCTGGTGGCCTCGCTGCCGGGTGCCCTCGAAACGCTGACTTTTTTTCGGGATGGCGGGAACTGCGACCTCATTCTGCTCGATATTGAGATGCCCACGCTCACGGGCCTGGAGCTAGCCAAGCTGCTGCCCAAGCCCTCGCCGGCCCTGGTGCTGGTGACCACGCACCGCGATTTTGCCGTGGCGGCGTTTGAGCTGCAAGCCGTTGATTACCTGGTGAAGCCGGTGGAGTTTGCGCGCTTCAACCAGGCCATTACCAAGGTGCTGGCCCAGCGCCCGACTGCCGTGCCCCGCGTGGCCCCCAAAGCCGCCGAGCCCACCTCCGACCTGTTTGTCAAAGTCGGGACCAAAACCATTAAAATCAACTTCGATGACGTGCTTTACATCGAGGCCCTCTCCACCTATTCGGTGCTGGTGACTACCACCCAAAAACACATTGTGTACCTCACGCTTAAGGCCCTGAGCGAGCGCCTGCCCTTTGCCCACTTCGTGCGGGTGCACCGCTCCTACATCGTGAACGTGCGCCGCATCGAGGCCATCGAAGACAACATGCTCAAGCTCGGCGCCTACGAGGTGCCGGTGGGCAAGTCGTACCAGGAAGAGTTTACCCGCCACCTGCGCAGCCTGTAGCTGGTGAGTGGTTGGTGGTGAAATAGTGGGTAAAAGAACGTCATGCTGAGCTTGCCGAAGCATCTCTACCGCGCCGCTGGGTTTACTAATCCCAACGAGGCGAGCGAGATGCTTCGGCAAGCTCAGCATGACGTTCTTTTACCCACTGCTCACTGCTCAATATTTCATCACTTACTCCGATAGCTCGCGCGGTAGCTCGGCCAGGGCGCGCTGCACGTGGCTGGCCAGCAGGGCGGCGGCGGCGGGCAGGTGAGCGTAGTCGGCGGGGGCGGCCGCTTCGAGCTGGCGCACGGCCTCCGCCACGTGGGGCACGCCCACCGATTCGAGGCTGGGCTTGATGTGGTGCGTGATTTTGGCGGCCTCCTCCCAGTGGCCCGCCTCCACGGCGGCGCGCAGCTGGGCCAGGCTATCGGGGATGTTGCGCAGGAAGGAGTGAATGATTTTGACCACAAACTCCTCGCGGCCCCGCGCCAGCGTGCGCAGCTTGCTCAGGTCGTAGGCGGGGGTGGGGGCCGGCGCGGGCAGCAGCCGCACCAGGGTTTGGTACACGTCTTCTTCCTCGAAAGGCTTGGCGAGGCAGGCATTCATGCCGGCGGCCAGGTAGCGGTCGCGGTCGACCCGGAAGGCATTGGCCGTGAGCGCCACAATGGGCAGATTGGCCCGCGCCACATCGGGCAGGGCCCGGATGGCGGCCGTGGCATCGAGGCCGTTGAGGCCGGGCAGCTGAATGTCCATCAGCACCACGTCGTAGGGCTGGGCGGCGTCGCGCACGTACTGCACGCCCGTCAGCCCGTCTTCGGCCTCCTCCACGTGGGCACCCCAGCCCTCGAAGAGCAGGCGGGCCACGGTGCGGTTTATCTCGTTGTCCTCAATCACCAGCAGGCGGCGGCCCCGCAGCGCGCCGGTGTCGTAGCTATCGCGCAGGGTGGTGGCCGCCACCAGCGCGGCGGCCTTGGGCAGCGTGAGCACGAAGGCAAAATTGCTACCCCGGCCCACCTCGCTGCTGAGAAAGAGTTGCCCACCAAGCTGCTCCACTAGCGCGCGCGAGATGCTCAGGCCCAGACCCGTGCCGCCGAAGCGCCGCGTGGTGTCGGAATAAGCCTGGGTAAAGCCCTCAAAAATCAATTCCTGCTTTTCGGGCGCGATGCCGATGCCGGTGTCTTCCACGCTGAAGCGCACGGTGAGCGTAGTGGCGGTTTCGGAAAGCTGCTCGCCAATGACTACTATCCGCCCGCCGGGCTCCGTGAATTTCAGGGCGTTGGCCACCAGGTTAATCAAAATCTGGTTGAGCCGGTGGGGGTCGCCAAGCACCCAGGGGTAGGCGCAGGTGGTGCGCAGCGGCGTGCCCGCAAAGTGAATGCCCTTCTCCTTAGCCTGGTTAGCGAGCGGGCGCAGTGCCTCGCCCATCGAGTCGCACAGGTTGAAGGCCACCGACTCCAACTCCAGCTTGCCGGAGGTGATTTTGGCCATGTCGAGCACGTCGTTGATGACGTGCAGCAGGTGCTGCCCCGCGTGCCGGATGGTGCGCACAAACTCCTGCTGGCGCCCGTCGAGGCTGGTTTTGGCCAGCTGGCTGGCCATGCCCAGCACCCCATTGAGCGGCGTGCGGATTTCGTGGCTGATATTGGCCAGAAAGTTTTCGCGGGCCTGCACGGCGGCTTCGGCGGCTAGCTTGGCGCGGCGCAGGGCCTGCTCGGCCAGCACGCTCTCGGTAATTTCCTGCCCGTAGCCAATAACGTAGGGTGGCTGGCCGGCTTCGCGCACCAGGTGGTTGTCGTAGAGCAGGTAGCGCGGGCCGGGCAGCGTCATGGTGCCGCGCTGGCTATCGGTGCTGGCAAAGGCGCGCAGGTAGGGCGTCACGCCCTCGCGCTGGGCGGGGGCCACTAGCTCGCGCAGGTTGGTGCCGGGCAGCAGGGGCAGCGGGCGGCCCAGTATCGCGGCCGCCGCGGGGTTGGCCGTTAGCAGATTACCCTCCAGGTCGTGGGTGCAGATGAGCGCCTGCGAGTGCATCATCAGGTCGCGGTACTGCTTTTCGCGCTGCGTGAGGGCATCGCTGGCCAGCTTCTCATCCGTAATGTCGTTGCTGAGCACCAGTACCTGCCGGGTACCGTCGGGCCGCACCAGCAGGCGCCGGATAGAGCAAAAATGGCGCACCTCGCCCGTGGCCAGCGTTTTGGTGAGCTCGGTAGTCGATTGCTCGCCGGTGACCAGCAGTTGCTCGTCGAGGTGCTGCGACTCGAGGCATTCGGCGGCCTGGCGCTCGGTGGGGGTGTGGGCGGCCGTATCCGAAGGCAGGTAGCCCTGGCGCTGCCGCATCTGGGTGGTGGCGCGGTTTTCAAACACCAGCCGCTGCTGGGCATCGCGCACGAAGATGAGGCTGGGCGTAGTATCCAGAATCTCGCTCATCAGGGCCTGCTGCTCGGCCAGCCGCCGCTCGGCCAGCACGCGCGCCGTGTTCTCGGCCAGGTACAGCGTCACGCTGCCCTCGGGCGGAACGATGGCGGCCTTTTGCAGCAAAAAGTACCGCTGCCCGACCTGAATTTCGCGCGCTTCGGTCCCCGCTTGCAAGGCGGCGCGCAGCTGCTGCCGCACCCACACCTGTTCGGCGCGGCTCAGGCCCTCGCGCAGGGCCCGGGCGGCGGGGTTGGCGTAGAGCTGCTGGCCCGTGGCATCGAGCCGCACAATAGGATTAGGATTTTGCTCCGATAAGCTGGCCAGGGCGCGCAGGTCGTGCAGCAGCTCGGCATGGGCAGGGTCTTCGGCCTGAGTAGCCGCGGCAGGATGCGAGGACATTCGTAGTGCTAAAAGCGATAAGAGGACAGTAGTAAGTAAATAAATAAAGTGCCCGGCGGGGCTAATTTATAAGCTATTTACGCAGCAAAAGCCCCTTTCCCGCCGGGGAAGAGGCTTTCGCCAGCCAAAGGGGCCGCAAGCGCAAGGGGTTAGTAGCTCTGGGCGAGCGCACTGAACCCCCTTGTTTATAAGCCAGCATTACCAGGCTTATGGCTAGTCGCAGCCCATCAAAAGACTACTGCGGCGCGGCGCCAGGCTAAATTGTACTATGCCCGCGCAAGGTAGTTTTTCGCTGGTAGCGAGCCGCCCGTGCCGGCCCGCCCTGGTGGGGGAGTGCGTCAACAAAAGCGGCGAAAGAAGAGTGGAGGCGTATAGAAAATGAAGAGCGAGTAACAATAGTAGCTTAGCGAATACTACCCAGCGAAGGGTATTCTGCCAAAAGTACCAAAATGGCCGGTGCGTGTGCAAAAATTTGTGCGAACGGCCACTTTATCTCGCTAAAGCAAGACTGCTGCTTGACAAAAGCGCGGGCCGGCTAGCGGTGCCGCCAGCCGGCCCGCGTAAACTATCTGGCCAGGGATACTAAGAATATACCAGCGGCGCGAGCCGCCGGGGCCCGGGCCAGCCGGGCCGGCGGCTATTGCCCCAGCGTGATGTGCAGCAGCTCGGCGCCCGGCACAGGCACCTCCACGCGGCTGCTGCCTTCGCCAAAGTATTCGACGCGCAGCGAGAGGGCACTGCCGGCCGGCACGGGCAGTGCAAAGGCGCCCTGCGCATCCGTGACGACGAGCTGGCGCGGGGCCCTAGCCGCGTACACGCTGGCCCCGGCGCAGGGGCGGCCATCGGGGTTCAGCACAATGCCCTTGAGCTGCACTACCTGCGGGGCGGCGGGCGCAGCGGCCAGCACCGAAGCCGTGGGGCCGGCTGGGGCCGTAGCACCGGCAGCGGGGGCTACTTGCCGGGGAGCGGCCGGCGCGGTGGGGCCGCAGCAAGCAGCCGGCGTGGCACCGGGCCGCTTGGCAGCCGGGCGGCCGTCGTGGGCCTGCGCAACGGAGCCAGCCAGCAGCAGCGGCCCGGCTAAAAAAGTGACAAAGCGAAAGGTAGCGGTAGCGAAAGACAGCATAGCAGAGCGGGTACGCAAGCCTGGGGGGCGAGTTGCATATTAGTCAGAAAAACTTGACTTCAACAAATGTACAAACGGCTGCTAGCCAGGGAGGCGCTCACTCTTCGAATGGCGGGTTTTTGTACGCCAACGGCGGCGGTTACCCGTTCGGGCGGCTGCGGGGTGAGGGGGCCGGGCTTACTTGGCTTTGGGAGTGGCGGCCTTTTTGCGCGTGGTGGTGGCGGCCAGGGTGCGGCCGGGGTTATCCTCCAAAAATTTACCCCAGCTTTTAGCGCCGGCTTTCACGTTGTTGCCCTGCTGGTAATGGTGGCACAGGGCCACGGCTAGGGCATCGGTGGCGTCCAGGAATTTGGGGGCCTCCTCAATGGGCGGCAGCTCCAGGGTTTGGCGCAGCATGCGGGCCACCTGCTCCTTGTCGGCCGCGCCCGAGCCGGTGACGGCCTGCTTGACCTTGGTGGGGGCGTACTCCACAAACGGGATGTCGCGCGAGAGGCAGGCTGCGATGGCCACGCCCTGCGCCCGGCCCAGCTTGAGCATACTCTGCACGTTGACGCCGTAGAACGGCGCCTCGATGGCCAGCTCATCGGGCAGGAACTCGTCGATGAGCTCCAGCATGCGCGTGAAAATCCGCTTTAGCTTTACGGCGTGATTCGTACCCAGGGCCTTCATATTGATGACGTCGTATTGCAGCACCTTCACGTGCTGCCCGCGCACCTCAATGACGGCGTAGCCCATAATCTGGGTGCCGGGGTCAACGCCCATGATGACCTTCTCGGCCGGGGGCAGCCGCTGCAAGGGGGCGGAGGGGGGCAAGGTGCGGGAAACGGCCATCTACCCCAAAGTTACGCCCCCGCGCCCCCCAATCCGCCCCGGCGCGGCCCCAATTGGGTGCTGCTGGGCAAAATCGGGGTGAGCCTGCTCACGCTGGGCCTGCTCTACCACTCGGTATTTGCCGCGCCCGACACGGCGGCGGCCTGGCGGCGGCTGGTGGCGGCCACGCTCACGGGCGCGGGGCGCGGCCCGGTGCTGCTGGCCCTGGCCCTGGTGCCCCTCAACTGGGGCCTGGAGGCCTGGAAGTGGCAGCGCCTGGCCAGCCACCTGGCGCCGGGCCACTCCTATGGGCGCAGCCTGCGGGCGGTGTTGCTGGGTCTCACGCTGGGCTTTGCCACGCCGAATAGAGTGGGCGACTACGCGGCCCGCATCCTGGAGCTGCCCGGCCGGCGGCGGCTCGATGCCGTGGGTGCCGTATTTTTGGGTCGCTACGCGCAGCTGGTGGCTACCGTGCTGGCGGGCGGGGCGGGGCTGCTGTACTTTCTCCTGACGTTTTACCTGGGTGGCTACCCGGCGGCGCAGGCGGGTGTGCTGGTGGCGGCGGGGCTGGCCGGGGCGGGCGCGCTGCTGCCGCTCTACCGCTCGCGGGTGCTGCTGGCAGCGCTGGGGCTGGTGCGGCCGCTGCGGCGCTTCCGGCGCTACCTAGCCGTGATGCCTACCTACAGCGCCGCCGAGCTGCACGCGGCGCTGGGCATTTCGGGGCTGCGCTACGCGGTGTTTTGCGGGCAGTTTTTGCTGCTGCTCTATGCCTACGGGGTGCGCGGGCCGCTGGGGCCGGCGGTGGCGGCGGTGGCGGGCACGTTCCTGTTCAAGTCGCTGGTGCCTTCGCTCAATGCCCTGGCCGACGTGGGCGTGCGCGAACTGTCGGCCACGCACTTGTTCGGCTTGCTGGGCCAGCCCGCGTTGCCGGTGCTGAGCGCCAGCCTGAGTTTGTGGGTCATTAACATTGCGCTGCCCAGCGCGCTGGGCTTGCTGCTGCTGCCCGGCCTGCGGGTGCTGCGCGATAAGCGGCCCCGCTAGCGTGGGGGCGGCGCTGGGCATGTTGCTGCTGCTGGGGCCGGCGCTGTACGCAGCGGTGTGGGCCTGGCTGCGCAGTGGCTTGAAGCCAGCCAACGCAGAAGTAGCCGCAGCTAGCGTCGAACCAGCCGTAGCTACGGCTCAATCGACGCTAGCCAAGACTGATTTGGTCGTTGCTACGGCTACTTCGGCCATAGCGACAACCGAAACAATCGTAGCAACGACCAAATCAGCCGTTGCTAAGACCGAAACGGCCGTTGCAACGGCTGATTTGGTCTTAGCCTATGCAGGTAACGCCCTGGGCCAAGCGGCTGATAATCCAAGCGCGGCCGAGCCGGTGGCGTTGCTGTTCTCCGTACTTATCGCTGCCCGCGACGAGGCCGCTGCCCTGCCGAACCTGCTGGCCGCCCTGCGCGCCCAAACGCTGGCGCCGCACCGCTTCGAAGTGCTCATCGCCGACGACCATTCCACCGACGACACCGCCACACTGGTGCGGGCCGCCACCCGGTCGGCCCAGTTCAGCCTACGCCTCATCGACCTGCCGCCCGGTGCCACCGGCAAAAAAGCCGCCCTGGCCGCCGCCGAAGCTCAGGCCCGCGCCCCGTGGGTGGTGGCCACCGATGCCGACTGCCGCCCCGCCCCCGGCTGGCTGGCCGCCTACGCCGCGCTGCTGGCCAGCCAGCCGGGGCTGCATTTCATCAGCGGGCCGGTGCGCCTCACGCCGGGCGGGGCGTGGTTCGATGGCCTGCTGGGGCTGGAGTTTGCCGGCCTTATCGGCGTGGGAGCGGGGTGCATTGCCCGGGGCCGGCCCACCATGTGCAACGGCGCCAACCTGGCCTACCGCCGCACCACCTTTCACGAAGTGGGCGGCTACGCCGACAACGCCGGCCTGGCCAGCGGCGACGACGAGTTTCTGCTCCACAAAATGCACCAGCGCTACCCGGCCGGCGTGCGCTTCCTGGCCCGGCCCGAGGCCGTGGTGGATACGCCCGCGCCGGCCACGCTGCGGGCGCTGCTGCGGCAGCGCGTGCGCTGGGCCAGCAAGTTTGCGCACTACCGCCCGGCGGCCCCGCGCCAGCTGGCCCTGCTGGTGGTGGGGGCCAACGTGAGCCTGGCCCTGGGGCTGGCCCTGGCCGCTGGCTGGCCCGCGCTGGGGCCGTGGGTGGCGGCCGGCTGGGCCTTCAAGCTCGGGGCCGATGCCTGGCTGCTGTGGCCGGTGCTGGGGCTGCTGCGCCGCCGCCGCTGGCTGGCTTGGCTACTACCCTTGCAGCTGCTCTACGCGCCCTACGCCGTGGCCGTGGGTGTGGCCGGGCAGCGCCGCCAGGGCTACCGCTGGAAGGGCCGCCAAGTGCGCTAAGCCCGGCCGCCGCGCGTGAAAATTTCCTGAAAAAACCTGGTTTTGCAGTAAGCAAAAGCTGGGCTGGGCAGTTCTTACCTGGGACTTTCCTGCTCACCTAACTCCTTCATTGCCATGCGCACCAACCCGGCCGCCTTTGCCCTTTCCCTCGGAATGGGCCTCATCGTTTTGCTGATAGGTTTTTTGGCGCTCAATGTGGGTGGCTTGGTGAACTTGGCGCCCGCCGAAACGGCCGTGGCGGAGCAGGCAATGCCGGGCGATAGTAGCGCCGCCCCGGTAGTAGCCGTGGCCTACGTGCCCGCCACGCCCGCCGAAGCCGCGGCCATCGCGGCCGGCGAGGGGATTTTCAAAAACAACTGCGCCCAGTGCCACGCCGTGAACGACAAAGTAGTGGGCCCGGCGCTGGCTGGCATCAGCAAGCGGCGTTCTATTTCGTGGCTTATTCCGTGGGTGAAAAATTCCAGCAAAGTCATTGCCACCGGCGACGAGTACGCCGTGAAGCTGTTCAACGACTACGGCAAGCAGCAGATGCCCGCCTTTCCGCAGCTGTCGGATGGAGAAATCAAAAGCATCGTGGCTTGGGTGAGTGCTCAGCAAATGGGCGGTTCAGTTACTGATGATAGTAGCCTAGCAGTCGCTACTAATTAAGATGTACCAAGTAAGAAAAGAACGTCATGCTGAGCTTGCCGAAGCATCTCTACCGAACGACCCTAGCGGCGCGGTAGAGATGCTTCGGCAAGCTCAGCATGACGTTCTTTTCTTACTTATTAATTGCTGCTTACTGCACTAAAATCAGCGCCGAGGTCGGGGCTAGCGGCACGCCCGCCGGGCCAACGGCTAGCGGTTCGCCCAACCCATTCTGGTTGATTTCGAGTCCGCGCAGGACCACCTTGTAGCTGCCGGCCGGCACGGGTACCGTGGCTGGCTGGCGCAGGCCATTAAAGAGTACCGTAATGGTGGCCCAGGCATCGCCGCCCGCGTGGTTTTTGAGCTGGTAGCCGATAGTGCCGGCGGGCAGGCCAGGCAAGAATTCGAGGTGCTGCGCAATCTGCTCCTGGGTGGGCAGGCGGAAGGCGGGGTGCGCCTTGCGCAGGGCCAGCAGCTGGCGGTAGAACGCGAATACGGCCCGGTACTGCGCCTTGCGGCCCCAGTCGAGCTGGTTTACGCTGTCGGGCAGGTTGTAGGAGTTGGAAGCGCCTTTTTTGGTGCGCAAAAACTCGTCGCCGATGGGCAAAAACGGCATGCCCTGCGCAGTGAAGACGATGGTATTGCACAGTGCGTCCATCTGGATAAGCTCTGCCTCGGTGGCCGTGGGGTTGGCGATGGTGAGCTTGTCCCAGAGCACGCGGTCGTCGTGGCAGGCCACGTAGTTGAGGGCCTGGCCGGGCTGGCTGGCCCAGGGCGCCTGGCTGTAGTTGACCTTGGCGTAGTCGAGCTGCGGGTGCGGGGTGGCGGCCACGATGCCAAACTTCACGCTCTCTTCCAGCCCCGGCTGGCCGCCCACGAAGCCGGCCTCGGCCTGGTGGGCGTAGTGGCCCTTCACGCCATCGCGCAGCTCGTCGCCGAAGGCGGCGATGCGCGGTAGCTGCGCCACGTTGGCCTTCACGGCGCGCTGGCTTTCGGGCAGGGGGCTGGGGCCGGCCGTCCAGCCCTCGCCGTAGACAAAGATGCTGTGGTCCTGCTGGTCGAGGGCCACGCGCACGGCGCGCATGGTTTCGAGGTCGAGCACGCCCATGAGGTCGAAGCGGAAGCCATCGACGTGGTAGGCGCGGGCCCAGTGGCTCACGGCATCCACGATGAGCTTGCGCACCATCGGGCGCTCGGAGGCTATTTCGTTGCCGCAGGCGGTGGCGTTCGAGAGCTTGCCATCGGCCTCGTGGCGGAAATAATAGCCGGGCACGAGCTGCTCGAAGGCGCTGGTGCCCGCGTCGGCCACGTGGTTAAATACCACGTCGGCCACCACGCGCAGCTGGTGGTCGTGCAGGCTCTGCACGGCCTGCTTAAACTCGCGGATGCGGGCTGCCGGGTCTTCGGCCGAGGTGGCGTACGAGCCCTCGGGCACGAAGTAGTTGAGCGGGTCGTAGCCCCAGCTGTAGCGCGCCGGGCTAGCCGGCTGGCTCTCATCAATGGCCGCGAAGTCGTTGACGGGCAGCAGGTGCACGTGCGTGATGCCCAGCTCCTGCAAGTGGCTGAGGCCGGTGCGCACGCCGCCCGGCCCGGTGGTGCCCGGCTCCGTGAGGCCCAGAAACTTGCGCTTGTTTTTGATGCCCGACTGCGGGCTGGCCGAGAGGTCGCGCACGCTCACCTCACCAATGACGATGCTGGTGGGCGCGCCCAGCTTGGGGCGCAGGTCTTCGGCCCAGCCGGCGGGGCTGGCGGTGGCGGGGTCGAGCCAAGCCCCGCGGCGGCCGTTCAGGCCCACGGCGCGGGCGTAGGGGTCGGCCACCTCGGCCAGCGCGCGGCCCCCAATGGTGGCCTGCACGGTGTAGAAGCCGGTGGTGCCGGCCGGCAGCGCCAGCACCCAGGTGCCGCTGGCGCTGCGGGCCAGCGCGTGGGTGGCGGTGGCCGCGCCGCCCGCCCCGGCCGCGTAGAGGCGCAGGCGCAGGGCCTCGGCGGTGGGGGCCCACACGCGCAGCGTGCCCCGGCCCTCGCGGTCAAAGGTCAGCCCCAAATCGGGCCCCTGGTAGAAGGGATATTGGCTGAGCGGGTAGCGGGCGGCGTCGGGGTAGGCGGCCGGGGCTGCCGGCGAGTGCTTGGTCTTGATTTTCGTTTTGGTTTGGGCCAGCGCGGCCGGCAAAATACTGGAAAAGGCGAGGAGCAGGGGCAAAAAGCGACGAATCATAAGGCAAAATACGCCCGGCCGGCCGCTGGGCGCGGGGGCTCACGCAGGCTACAGGTTTGGCCGCTAGCTTAGAGTTGTGGTCAGCCGATGGAAACGCCGCGTTGGTCTGGAAAGCGCCCCCGCCGGCCGAGCAAAGTACCCGCTCGGTTAAACTCCTGGCAACCTTCGCCGTCGAAACCACCTCTGCCTAGTAGTCTACTCCCCGTTACCCATGACTGCCGTGCCCACCCCTAACCCCCCGCCGCTCGAAGCCGATTTTCTGGAGCTGCGCTACCGCCCCGACGTGCAATACCTGGTAGCGCGCTGGCGCCGGCCCGTATCGGCCGCCGAGCTGCGGCAGGGCTACTACGCCATGCTGCGCCTGGCCCGCGAAGTAAACTGCGCGTGCTGGAAAGTTGATTTGCGCAGCCGCAACGCCCCCGATGCGGCCGACCGCCACTGGCTCGCGGCCGAGTTTCTAATGCAAGCGGCCCAGCGCCTCGACGGCCCCGTGTGCCTGGGCTACCTGCTCACGCCCAGCCTGCTGGCCCAGCTGGGGGCGCCCACGCCCGGCCCCAACCGGGTCGCTTTCTTTTCGGAAGAAGGCCCGCTCACCGAGTGGCTTATGCAGTGTCAGCAGTGTGCGATTGGAAAGTAAGGATTTTGTAGGGTGCGGGGCTTGCCGCCGCCCGGCGCCTGCGCCGTTACAACGATGTCGTTCAACGCCGGGCGGGGGCAAGCCCTGCACCCTACCCCAGGCTAGCCCGCCGCCGGCAGCGTGAAGGTGAAGCAGCTGCCCGCGCCCGGCTGGCTTTCTACCCACAGCTGCCCGCCCTGCGCCGTGATAAACTCGCGGCTGATGCTCAGACCCAGCCCCGAGCTGCCGCGCTGCTGCCCGGCTGGCCCCAGCACCCCGCCAAAGCGCTGAAAAATGCGCTGGTGAAACTCCTTGGCGATGCCCGGCCCCTGGTCTTCCACGCTCAGCTGCACCATCTCGCCCCAGGGCACCACCTTGATGGTGAGCACCGCGCCGTGCGGCGAGTAGCGAATGGCGTTGGACAAGAGGTTGATGAGCACCCAGGTCGTTTTTTCCTCGTCGGCCAGGGCCGGGGGCAGGGGCTCGGCCAGGTGCACGGCCAGGCGCAAGTCCTTGTCGGTGAGCTGGGCGCGCACGGTGTCGGTGGCGTAGCGCACCACCTCGGGCAGCGGCACGGCGGCCAGGTTGAGGCGGATTTCCTTGCCCGCATCGAGGCGCGACACTTCGATGAGCTGGCCCACCATGCCCAGCAGCCGCTGCGTTTCGGCGCGGATGCCGCCCGCTATTTCCTGGCGCCGAGCCGCGTCGAGGCGCTCGTCCTGCATCAGCATCAGGCTGAGGTTGATGCTGGCCAGCGGCGTTTTTAGCTCGTGCGAAATCGTGGCCAGAAACTCCGACTTCACCTGGTCGAGGTTTTTGAAGGCCGACACATCGCGCAGGCAAAAGACGTGGCCGGCGGGCACGGCCGTTTTCAGCTCCTCGTTCAGTTCCGTCACCTCGCTCACCGTGAGCTGGTAGTGCAGATTCTCGCCGTGCGGGCGCACCATAAAAACGGGCCCGGCCGCGCGCCCGGCCTCGGGGCTGCCGGCGGTGGGGGCGGGGCCAGCGGCGGGCGCATCGAGGGCCCGCAGCCACTCGCGCAGCATCTCGTTGTGGCTGGCCACGGCGGCGGCGGGCTGGTTGAGCAGCGCCTTGGCCGGCTGGCCCAGCAGCAGGCACGCCACGGGATTGGCCAGCACAATGAGGCCGTGCTGGTCGATGAGCAGCAGGCCCTCATCGAGGCCGCGCACGAGGCTGTCGGTGCGGTTGCGCTGGGTGATGAGCTCGGCCAGGGTGGCGCGGCGCTCGTCCTCGGCCTGGCGCAGCACGCGGTTGACGGCCGCCGCCACGTGGCCCACCTCGTTGTTGCGGGTCACGGCCACGCGGGTCACGGGGCCGGGCGCGGCCACGCGCTCCACGTCGGCGGTGAGGCGCGTGAGCGGCCGCGTGACGAGCCGCGGCAGCCGCACCATGAGAATGACGCCCAGCAAAATGCTGATTACCAAGAATAAATATACCGCCCGCTGGGCGGCCAGCGCGTTGGTTTGCTGCACGCTGGGCGTCTCGGTTTCGAGCCGGTGAATGGTGACAATCACGTAGCTGCCCAGGCTCAGCAGCAGCCCCAGCATGATGAAGACGCCCAGGCGAATTTGGGTTTTTAAGGACATAGCGCGGCATGAATAGCCCGGGCGGCAAAATAATTACGCGCCGGGCGCCCCGCCCGGCGCGGGGCCCTCACAGGTCCAGCACCAGGCCCTCACAGGTCCAGCACCAGGCCCTCGTCGGCCACCCGGAAGCCCTGGCGCAGCACCTCGGCGCGCTCGGGGCTGGCCGGGTTCAGCAGCGGGTTGGTGTGGTTGAAATGAATGAAATACACCTTGGCACGCTGGGCGACCGGCAGGCTTTGCAGGAGCTTAATGGTTTCCTCCACAAAGGGGTGCGGCACCTCGGCCATGTCGCGCGGTATTTCGCCGTTGCGGTAAAAGGTGGCGTCGAGCAGCACGTAATCGGCGTTTTTGACTACCTCGGGCAGGGGTTGGGGCCACTTGCTCCACTTGTCGATGTCGGGAATGAAGATGGCCTTTTTGTGCGCGCCCTGAATCTCGAAGCCGGCCGTTTCGGTAAATTCGTCGCGGTGCGGCACCAGAAACGGCGTTACTTTCAACTTCGCATTGAGCTGCGCCGGTTGGCCGGCCGCGAGCGGGCGCAGTGCAATGTTTTGGAGCGTGAGCAGCTGGCTCCAGGGCGCATTATTCGTCAGAAAACGGGTCATGCGCGGCAGCGCGTACACGGGCACTGCGTGGGCGCCGCTGGCCTCGCGCCCCAGGTACAGCAGGCCCGTGTAGTGGCCCATGTGCCCGTGCGTGAGGAAGATGCCCGTGGGCAGCGTGCCCGGCGTGGGCCAAAACTCGTTGAGGGCGTAGAGCTGCGCCGGCATATCGGGCGTGGCCTCAAAGAGGAATTTTTGCCCGGCTTGCTCATCCACGACTCCCAGCGCTACCACCGACTGCCGCACCCGCTGGCCCAGCGCCACGGCCGCAAACTCCTGAGTAGCGCCGATTTGGGGGTAGCCCACATCCTGCGCCACCCCCAGCACGATGAGCTTCTGAGTTTGGGCAAAAGCGAGGGGGCCGCCAAGAAGCAGCAAGGCTAGCAGTAAGGTTATCCTCATAAATAGATTGCGTATCTGGTCTTTTGCCAACTCTTTCAATAGCCTTCACCGACTTCGCTGGCGCGAGTTTAGCGCAACGTAACTCGTGCCAAACTATGACGTGGAGGCTGTGCCTCCACTACCGCGCCAGTGGCAATCAACGTTCGTCCGGGTCTGCCTTACGCCGCTTGCCGCTAGCGCGGCAGTGGAGGCACAGCCTCCACGTCATAGTTTGGCACGAGTTACGCTGCGCTAAACTCGCGCCAGAGAAAGCCAGTGAGGCCGGGCAAACGCCAAGTAGTAGCTAGGGTGAGCTACTCCTCCAGGCCGTATTCCTGCAATTTTCGGTACAGCGTAGTCAGGCCGATGCCCAGCTTCTTGGCTACTTCGGGCTTGTTGCCCAGCAGGTCGCTCATCAGCCGCTTGATGTGCCGGGCTTCCAGCGCCCGCAGGCTTTCATCATCGGCCGAGAGCACCGGGCGCGCCCCGCCCTGAAATTCCTCGGGTAGGTATTCCTGCGCCAGCAGCTCGCCGGCCGGAGCCAGAATGGCGGCGCGTTCCAGCACGTTTTTGAGCTCGCGCACATTGCCGGGCCAGGCGTAGGCTTGCAGCGCGGCCACGGTAGCGGGCGCGAGGCCGGGCAGGCGCTTGGCTAGCCGGGCGGCGAAGTGCTGCAAAAAATACGCCGCCAGCAGCGGCACATCGCTGGCCCGCTCCTTCAGCGAGGGCACCAGGATGGTGAACACCGAGAGCCGGTAGTACAAGTCGGGCCGGAAGCGCCCCTCGGCGGCCTCCTGCTTGAGGTTGCGGTTGGTAGCCGCCACCAGCCGGATGTTTACGCTCGTGGCCTTGGTGTCGCCGAGCTTGGTAAACTGCTGCATCTCCAGCACCCGCAAGAACTTGGCCTGCACGTTCAGCTCCAGCTCGCCGATTTCATCCAGAAAAAGCGTGCCGCCGCTGGCCTCTTCCAGCAGGCCTTTCTTGTCGGTCAGCGCCCCGGTAAAGGCGCCTTTCTTGTAGCCGAATAATTCGCTTTCCAGCAAGTCTTTCGGGAAAGCCGAGCAGTTGAGGGCCACGAACGGCTTGCTTTTGCGCCCGCTGGCCTCGTGCAGGGCCTGGGCAAACAGCTCCTTGCCCGCGCCGGTGGGGCCTTCGAGCAGCACGGTGCTATCGGTGGGCGCTACTTGCCGGGCCAGGTGCTGGGCGCGGCGCAGGGCCGGCGCCTCGCCTATCATGCTCTCGAAGCTGTGGCGCTGGCCCACGCGCTTTTCGAGCTCGGCCACCCGGCGCTGGAGGCGGGCCTTTTCGGCGGCGCGCTCCACCACCACCACCAGCTGCTGCTCAAAATCGCCCTTGGTGAGGTAGTCGAAGGCCCCCAGCTTCATGGCCTTCACGCCGTCGGGGATGGTGCCGAAGGCCGTGAGCAGCACCACCTCGGCCAGCGGCGCGGCGGCCCGGTAGCGGGGCAGCAGCTCCACGCCGTGGCCGTCGGGCAGCTTCACGTCGGAGAGTACCACCAGCACCTCGGCGGCGTGCTGGGCTAGCAGGGCCAGGCCCCGGTAGGCGTCGGGGGCTTGCAGCACGGTGTAGCCTTCCAGCTCCAGCACCTGGGCCAGCAGCTGGCGCAGGCGCGCTTCGTCGTCGATGAGGAGCAGGGTTCCGGTGGGCACTACGCTGGGAATTATGAGTTAGGAGTTCAAAGTTAGGAGTTGGGTGGGCCGTGGCTGTAGGGGTGGCGCAAGGGGCGATAGCGTAGGGGCTAGCCAGGCTAAGTAGCGTGGGCGATTGGGTTAGGATTGTGCTCAAAAGGCCATCGGAACGTCCTGCTGAGCCTCGCCAAGCAGCTCGCTCGCGTCGATGAGTCACCAACCTGACGATGCAAGCGAGATGCTTCGCGAAGCTCAGCAGGACGTTCTTTTAAATTTCTAAAATCGCTGGCCCGCCCGCCCTGCGTCCGACGCAGTAGTGGCGTGCTGGCTGCGTGCGCCGGGTAGGCGCGGTGGGGTAGGATAGGGCTACGCGCACGCTGGGCCCAGGCAGGTAAATTTTTTAAATACAGAATTTCTTCAAAAATAGGCTGGTTTTCAGGCTACTGGCTTATGTTTAGGGCGCCATTCCCAACCGCCTTTTTATATGCAAAACACGTCTACTTCAGCCATTGCCCTGGCGCCGGAGCTTACTGCGGCCGTGCGCGAGCTGGCCAGCCCGGCCCCGGCTCCCGCCCCGGACATTTGCCTGAATTGCGAGGCCGTGGTGCCCGGCCACTTTTGTGGGCACTGCGGCCAGGAGGCGCACACCCACCGCTTCACGCTGGGGCACTTTCTGCACGAGGTGCCGCACACCATCCTGCACGTTGATAAGGGGCTTTTTTACACCGCCAAGGAAATGACACTGCGGCCGGCCGCCACGCTGCGGCACTTTCTGGCTGGGCAGCGCATTCGGCACTACAAGCCGGTGGCCTACGTGCTGCTGATGGCCGGCTTGTCCACGTTTCTATTTGCGGTGCTGCACCTGCGCACCTACAACGCCAACGACCCCAGCCTGGGCCCCGCCGGGCGCCAGATGCAGGAGTACATCAGCACGGCCAGCGGCAAGCAACTAAACTGGTTCATGGTGGGCGCCCTACCCCTCACGTCCCTGCTAGTCTGGGCGTTGCTGCGCCGCGCCCGGTTCAACTACGCCGAGTGCCTGGTGATAAACGCCTACCTCACCGGCACGGTCACGCTGCTGACGCTGCCCTTTTTTATCCCGTATTCCTTTTTCAACGGCACTGCGCAAATGGTCTGGGTGGGCTTCTGCTCAATGGGGGTCATGTTTGCTTACCAAACCTGGGCCTACGCCGGCCTGCTGGCCCCGACGGGCCTTTCGGCTATCAGGCGCTACACCCGCAGCGTCATTGTTACCGTGCTCACCTTTCTGTTACGGTCGCTGGTGCTGACCGGCACTGTTTATGGCCTCCATTGGTCCACCGCCAAGGAGGCGTTCCGCGAGAGGGCCCGCCCTGCGCAGCAAACCTCGTCGGCCCAGCCAGCGGCCCCGGCGCCCAGCGCGGCCATGCCCCAGCACTGATTTTTTCCTGGCGCGCTCTTCCATTGCCAGCCTTTGGTAACCTGATTTATGAAACATTCCTCTTCGCTCGCCATCTGGCTCGGCTTGGGCTCGGCCTTCCTGAGTCTACTCACCACCTTCTTTGCGATATGGGCCAGCCAGCGCAAAAAGGCGGCGGCCAACCCCGCGACGCCCGTCACCTCTGCGTCCGAGCCAAAACTGTCGTAGCACCAGGTAGCCCCGCTGCCGAGGGTGGCTGCCGGCCTGGTTTTTCAATTAGCTAGGAGCCGGGAAAGCATACATGCGCCAAGCTCTGGCCAGCGGTCCCGAAGCTAAGCTAGGCGGCACCCTCATCCGCGCCGAAGCCACCCGCTGGGCCGGTAGCAACCCCACCTTCGCCCGCAACCTGCGCACCAACAGCGTCGGCCAGCTGCTCCAGGTTCTCACCCAGCTAGCGCACATCGCCGGCGGGATAGGGGGGATGCGCGAGGCGCTGGGGCGGGAGTAGGGTAGTGCATTACATCGCCTAACTCTTTAATTAGATGGCATGATAAATTAGCTTGATGTGTGTGCAGCATTAATCTTGATTAATTCATTATTTAATAAATCTAACAATGATTTAATATCGTTGCCACCTTGTCTTATATTTTCTATCAACTCGGCGGCTAAGCTTGTCTTTGATTTAGACTCATTTTCTCTTCTTTGTACCTCTTTTAATCTGAAAAGTTCGCAGATAGTTATCGTTTCGCTTCCCTTGGATGTAAGCGCTATGTAAATACCGCCAGATTTTATCTCAATATTTTCACTATACTCATCGTAATGAGGATGTATTATTTTGATATTTTTGCTTGTTGAGGGGTAATTTGTTATATTCTTAACTGAGATAAATACATTTTTATCGTGTTTTTTTGTGTTGCATGCAGGGCAACTTAGTGCTAGGTTTTTACAATGAAAAGTAAATTTTGAAATAGTTGATTTTGGTATAACGTGCTCAATATCAACTTCTTTTATATCAAAACCAAGTACTTTCTGGCAGTAGCAGCATTTATTGTTTTGTTGAGCTCGTAAATGATTTTTGATATTCTCTTTTACGGGGTCGAATATTGATTTGTGCCAGTCGTTGTAATCGGAGAAATAAGATGATAATATTTTTTTCTCTCTTTTAGTTAAGGAGTAAGGAATCTTAATCATGGTTAGAGTTGTATTTCTGTGATGGACTTGACAACTTCCTTAAGTGGGTCGGATTCCTTAATATAGGGTTCGTAAAAAGATATTTTTTCTTGTATTTCTTTGAAGTTATTTTCAGGCCTTTCAAAGTTCGCAAGCATTTCTAAAGCCTCCGTGACTAGCTGGTATAAATAATAATTTCTAACGGTAGGAAGCTTGAATACATTGAACAATATGTCCTCTACCGACCACCCATAAGTGGATTCTTGAATCATACTTGACTTTATTACTCCTTTGTCATTTATGAGGGTAATTACAGTAGAGCTGTGAATAGGTAAGTCCGAAACTAGAAAATGAGAGTGGGAAGCGATTATGATATGGCATCCGGTGAAATTTTCAAATATTTTTAGTAGGAGGTCAACATAACGATATTGCCAGCTCGGATGCAAACTGATTTCAGGCTCATCGATTAAAACCAAGCATCCATCAGATAAAAGAGGGATTAAAGAAATTAATGTAGATAGTATACTTACTTCACCAGAGCTGGCTTCATGGAAATCAAATTCGGAGTTATCTGCCTTGTATGCTATTACATCAGCTCTTCGAACTAAATCTATCCTTTCTAATATGCTAAGTAGAAAGAATTCTCTCGTTGCTTCGGAATAGTCTGAATTTTCCTCATCCATTCTATTTATATTAGATTGGGAGAAGTTGATTAAGAGGCTATATTCCTTCCCATTCAATTTTGCTATTTTATTTATTAAAGAACATAGCTCGGGTAGATAATCTTTTCTTGAATTTTCAAAAGTTTTGAAATAACTGCTTCTAAAAGTGGTTCCGTTACTTTTTTCTCTGATATAATTATCTAAATCCGAGACTGTAATAGGCGCTGATTCGCTTTTTCTTATCAGGCTGCCTAACCTGTGAGTGATTTTTATAATTGGCTGATATTGTAGATAATCAAAAAGATGTCGATACTTATTTAATACTTCTGTATTGGATATGTTATCAAACATAATGCTAATAGCCCTTGTTAAAAGGGTTTTATTAGAAAAATTATTAGCATTATTTCTGCTCCCTAGATAGTGATAGTTTGAGTTGCCACTTATTCTTCTTCTGAAATTACTCGAAATAAATGTTCGGTCGTTTGGAAATCTATTCGATATACTGCTTGTTACCGCTATTACTTTTGATGGAGTATTTTCATAAATAAAGCCATCTCCAAACATGTTTCGTCCTTTTCCATCTAATGATAGGTCTAAAAAGTGACGTGCTATAGTGCCCAATAGCCTGCTCTTACCAGTGCCATTATTTCCTACTATTAGAGTGTAATAATTGTCGCTGTTGCGAACACTGTTGTTAGTTAGTAGTATCTCTTTCGTGAGAAAATGCTTCTCTTCAATGGATACGCTATTCAGTCTAAAGGAATTTTTCATTTTTCAGAGCTTAATAAGTGCTTTGTAGGGCTAGTGCTATTTAAGAGCCCTAAATATAAGTGTTTCTACTTTCACGGCTTCATCACCCGGCACTAGGCATCCAGAATCTTCAAAGCTCTTACCCTGCAAACAATACCATTCTACTGCCGTTGCGTAGCGACATCCTCATAGTGGAGCGAAGCTGCGCGTTTCAGAGTATTAGTGAGTACGACCGGCACGGTTTAGAAACTCGGTCTGTAAAGTTGCCCCGCGCAAACCTACCAGCCAGCTAGCGGTTGGAGAAGGCAACCGCCTGTTTCCGCGAGAAACGGCGGCTTTATACGTCTCCAAACCAACCCACTACCTGCCCTTGTGGCTGAAGTAAAAGCCCTCGCCGCCCGCACGGCCGGCGGCCCGCTCGAACCGTTTAGCTACGAACCCGGTCCCCTCGGGGCCGAAGAAGTAGACATTGCCGTGGAGTACTGCGGCGTCTGCCATTCCGACCTCTCGATGCTCGGCAACGAGTGGGGTATCTCGGCCTATCCCTGCGTGCCCGGCCACGAAGCCATTGGCCGTACCGTGGGCCTCGGCGACGTAGCTGCCCAAAAAGGCCTCGCCATCGGCCAGCGCGTGGGCCAGCGCTTCAGCCGCTGCCTGCCCTGCGAGCCCTGCCTGCACGGTGACCAGCAGCTATGCACCACCTTGCAGCCCACCATCGTGGGGCGGCACGGGGCCTTTGCTCAGTAGGTGCGCAGCCATTGGGTGTGGGCGGTGCCCATTCCGGAGGGCGTCGATGCCGCCGAGGCCGGCCCGCTGCTGTGCGGCGGCGTCACGGTAGTTGCCCCTATCCTCGACCACGTGCAGCCCGCCGACCGCGTGGGCGTGTTCGGCATCGGCGGCCTGGGGCACCTAGCCGTTAAGTTCCTCAGCAAGTAGGGCTGCGACGTCACGGCCTTCACCTCCAGCCCGCGCAAAATTGAGGAAGCCCACCAACTGGGCGCCACCCGCACGGCCTCCAGCACCGACGCGGCCGAGCTCAAAAAGCTGGCCCGCACCTTCGACCTGCTGCTCATCACGGCCAACGCGTCGCTCGATTGGAACGTCCTCATCGCCATGCCTAAGCCCAATGGCCGCCTGCACCTCGTGGGCGCCGTGCTGGAGCCAATTCCGGGGTCGGTGTTCCCGCTGCTGCTCAATAACCAGCCTATCGGCGCGTCGCCCACCGGCAACCGCGCCCAGATTGACAAAATGCTGCGCTTCTGCGCCCAGCACGATAGCAAACTCCTCAACGAGCACTTCCCCATGAGCGAGGCCAACGCCGCCGTGGACCACCTGCGCGCCGGCAAAGCCCACTACCACATCGTGCTGGATATGAACTCGTAGCAGGGGTTAGTTCTTTGTTAAAAACGGCATCATCGCATAGCGGTGAGGCCGTTTTTGCTGTAGCGTGGACGCTGTGAGTCCGCGCGTATGAACGTCCGGTCATGCTACCCACGCGCGAACTCGCAGAGTCCACGCTACAGCCCTAGCTGCCGCGTATCTCATCCTTAATTCCCTCCACAAACTGGGCGAACTCGGGCTCGGCCTCCACATCGGGGTGCCAGGCCAGGCCCAACTGGGCCAGGTTGTACTGGTGGCGGGGGCTGATGGTGGCGCCGGGCAGCAGCTGGCCGGTGGCGGGGTCGCGCTCAAGGGCCAGCAGCCAGAGGCGGTCGGCGAGGGCGGTGGTGGTAGCAATGTCGTGGCTCACGATGAGCACGGTGTTCAACTCGTCCATCGTCGTTACTTCCACGATGATTTTCTTGACCTCATCAATCATGGCCACGTCGAGGCCCGAAAACGGCTCATCGAGCAAAATGAGGTGGTCGGAGCACAGCAGTTGCTGCGCGATGGCCGCCCGCTGGCGCTGCCCGCCCGAGAGGTGCGCCGGGTACTTGCGGGCGTGGGCGGCCAGTCCGAAGCGGGCGAGGTAGTCGGCGGTGCGGGCCTGCGCCTCGGCGGGGGCGTGCTTGCGGCGGGCGGCCAGCAGCAGGTTGTCGAGCAGGGTGAGGTGGTTGAAGAGCGGGTAGCGCTGCTGCACGTAGCCCACGGCGCCGGGGTGCACGGGCTGCTGGGCTTCGCCCACGCGCACGGTGCCGGTGCTGGGCGCCGCTAGCCCCGCCAGCAGCCGGCACAGCACCGACTTGCCGATGCCCGAGCGCCCGTAGATGCCTACCACCTGCCCCTGGCTCATGCCGGGGCGGATAACGTCGAGTACCTGCACATTAAGGTCGCGCAGGATGACCTCGTTGCCGAAACGCATCGACACGTCTTGCAGCGTGAGCAGCGGGTCTTTGTAGGAGTGGGGGAGGGCGGTCATAGTAGTAGCGAGAAGTAGCGCGGACTTTGTAGTCCGCGTTTTGGGATGGTGCGGACACGGACTATAAAGTCCGCGATACATTGCACTATGGGAGAACTGATTTATTACGAGCGGAATCTGCCGCATCGTTTGCCGCCGGGCGAGGCAATCTTTATCACCTTCCGGCTGGCGGGTACAATACCGCGCGAGGTACTGGCGCAGCTACAAGCTGAAGCCAAACTGGTGGAAAGCAACCTCGCGCCAGAAGTTGGGCAGCTTTATACCGCGCAGAAAAGATATTTCGGTCGCTTCGATAAGCTGTTGGCTCAGGCGGAGTACGGCCCTGTGTGGCTGCGGCAGCCAGACGTTGCGGCTATTGTGGCGCAGTCGCTGCACCACTTCGATAGCAAAGCTTATACACTTCCTTGCTATTGCTTGATGCCGAATCACATACATCTGGTAGTGACCTTGCCAGATGAGGCACCACCGCTGGCCCGCACGTTGCAGCGGATAAAGGGCTACACGGCTTTACAAGCCAATAAACTGCTGGGCCGCACCGGCGCTTTCTGGCAGGCGGAGAGCTACGACCACGTGGTGCGCCAGGGGGAGTTGGAGCGTATTATCGCCTACGTGGTAGAAAACCCAGTGAAAGCAGGCTTGGTAGATGACTGGCAACGGTGGCCGTTCACCTATGTAGCGCGGACTTTGTAGTCCGCGTTTGGGTATCGGGTGGTACAGGCGCGGGCGCGGACTCGCAGAGTCCACGCTACATCCGCCCCAGTTCGGCATAAGGAAAGAATACCTTCCGCAGCGCCTCAAAGGCATAATCCTGCGCCACGCCCACGGTCAGAATGACCAGCTGAATAGCTACCACGCCATCCAAATGGAGGTAGCGGTTCTGCTTATACAGCAGCAGCCCGATGCCGCCCTCCGATTGATAAAGCGTTTCGACCAGCGTTATCAAGGTCCAGATGATGGCGAAATTCTGGCGGACCACTTCAAGCATATCGGCCAGCTTGCCGCGCACCACCACTTGCCAGAAGCTGCCCCACTCGCCCAGGCCCAGCGTGCGGGCGTGGTCCAGCTCCTCCTGCGTGGTGCTGAGGATGACGCGCGTCATGCCTGTAACCAGGTACACCGTGGCCCCAAATACCAGCACCGAAAGCTTCACCTGATGCCCCGAGCTGAGCAGCAGCGCCATAAAAAACGTGAGCCCGGTGAGGGTGAGGTAGCGCAGCTTGGAGGCCGCAAAGGCTAGCGGCCGGAAAAACGGCAGCGCCGTGAGGTACGAAATCAGCAGGGCCAGCACCGTGGCAATGCCCAACGCCTGAAACGCCGTGAGCAGGCTGGCCCATAGTTCGGGTAGCAGGCCCTGGGTGGTAATCAGGTTGCCCAGCGCCCGAAATACGTCGCCCAGGCTCGGAAAGAGTTGCAGGGGGAAGAAGAGCCAAAGCGCCAGCAGTACCAGCAACTGGCCGGCCACGAGTGCGGCCAGGGTAGCGCGGCGTGGGTGCGCATTGGGAGTGAAAAGGGGGCTCATGGCAACTAGTAGTAGCGTGGACTCTGTGAGTCCGCGTACGCGCGCAGCGAGTATTCGTCGCTGCGCTCGTTGTTGAGAAGTTATTGTGCTGATTTGGTTCGGCTAGCCTAGGCAGATGACCCAGACGACGATACTCGCTGCGCGCGTGCGCGGACTCGCAGAGTCCACGCTACTACTAGTTGCCGAGCACCACTTCCACGCGGCGGTTGGCGGCTTTGCCGGCCTCGGTGGTGTTGGGGGCTACCGGCTCGGCGGCGCCGTGGGCGTACACCTGCACGCGGCCCTGGGGGAAGGCGCTGGCGCTCTTGGCTTCGAGCCAGTGGGCTACGGCCTCGGCGCGGGCCTCGCTAAGCTGCTGGTTGGCAGCGGGGTTGCCGGTGTTGTCGGTGTAGCCGTGCACGGCCACTTTGAGGCGGCCAGCCACGATGAGGTCATCGAAAAGCTGGCTAAGCTCGCGCTGGGCGGCGGGCGTGAAGGTGCTCTGGCCGGTGTTGAACTCGATGTTCCAAGCGCGCTTGCTCACGCTGCGGCGGATTTCGTCATCGGCGGCGAAGGTCTGGGTTTCGGCCGGGGCCACGTTCTTGCCCTTGTACTGGGCTTGCAGCTTGCGCAGCGGGGCTAGGTCAAGCATGGTGGCGAGCGGCACGTAGCTGGGTAGCTCTTTGGGGTAGAGCTTGCTTTGCACGTCGCCGAAGGTTTTATACACGGCGGCGTAGATGTTGGTGCCGCCCTCGTCGAGGCCAAACAGCGTGAGGTTATCGCTGAAGTTGAAGACCTTGCTGCCGCCCAGCTCCACCACGTTGCCAGTGCGGTCGGCCTCGCTGGTGCCTTTGTAGTATTTCAGCCAGTAGGCGCCGGGCTTGTCCTGGTCGCCGTAGACCTGGGCCGAGATGTCGGCGGCGCGGGCCAGGGCCTCGGGGTGGCTTTTTACCTGGTCGCCGGCCACGGCAAAGGCCGTCATCAAACTCAGCACGGCGGGTTGGTGGGCGTCGTACCAGCGCTTGGTGGTTACCATGATGTTGGGCATCTGGTTGCTATAGTCCTTGGTGCTCACGATGTTGACGAGGCCGCCTTTCTGCTTGGCAATGTTTACGTCGCCGGGTGTCCAGGTGGCTACGGCATCGGCCACCACGTCTACTTTCACGCCGGTGCTGTGGCCGCTCACCACCTTGGTGCGGCTCTCGGGCTTGCCGGTGATGTACTTTTCAGCGGCTACCAGGAAGTCGCTGGCCGCCATGAAGTTCACGGCTTCGGGGTCGTAGGTGGTTTCGTCGGGGTTCACTTTCAGTCCGTTGTCGGCGCACCACTTCAGGGCGATGTTATGGTCGCCGTCGCGCAGGTAGCAGGCGATGGTTTTGCCGATGGCGGCTTTCGGGTTGTCGAGCCATTCCTTGGGGCCCATCAGCTTGTCTTCGCCAAAGCTTTTGCCTACCGAATAGGGAATGACCTGCAAGCCGGTGCCGGCCTTTTCGAGCTGGCTCTGCACGGCCGAGAAGGCGGGCAGGCCATCGCCCATGATGCTCACAAGCAGGCCCGGCGTGTTGGGGTTGCTTTGCAGGTCGAGGGCGTTTTTAACCAGGTCGGCCTGCATCTTGCTCACATCGTCCTGGCGCACAATCTGCATGTCGAGCTTATTGGCGGCCAGGGCCGAGCCCTGGGTGGTGCGGGGGCCGCCGTTGGCGAGCATGCCGGCCATCTGCGAGTTCCAGGCCATCACTTCCCACACCACGGGGGTGCCGTTTTCGGCGGGGGCGGTGCCGGGCAGCGGGGCCAGCGGCACCACCACCGTGGCGCGGTTGCTGCCCGCGGCCGCCGGCAGCTCAATAGAGCTGAGCAGCACCGATTGGGTGTCGGCTTTCTGAAAGATTTTATTGCTGGCAATCAGCTTATTGATGCCAAAGTACAGCAGTGCGACGAGCAAGGCACCGAGTACGACTTTACCACGAGTTGTCATTGAGAAGTAGCGTGGACGCTGCGAGTCCGCGAGTTGGTTAATTGTTGAGAAAAGAGGGGAGGCCGGACCACACGCAGATTTGCAGTGTCCGTGCTACTGGGTGGCTACAGCAGCACCATGATTAGCAGCAGGGCTAGCAGGCCACTAATCAAGCAGGCTAGAATAGGCATCATCGGAGCGTTTTTTGGTGGCGGCTACAGAGGTGGCGGCGGGGGCTTTGTCGGTGGTGAGCAGGGCGTTGAAGTCACCCTGCTGGTACTTTTCGAGCAGGCGCTGGCCCTTCTCGCTCATCACGCCGTTCTGGATATCCATCTCTTTCACAAACTCTTGCGAGTAGCGCATGGCCTGCTTTATCTGGCCGAGCTGCTGGGCCATATCCTGGGCTACGCGGTCGGTGGCCAGGTCGAAGAAGTACTTCTTGTCGGGGTCGCCGCGCAGGATGTTCATGGCGGCGCGCATGCCCGAGCTGGTGCGTTTCACGAGCTCGTATTCATCTTTGAGCAGGCCGACTTTAAACTTGCTGCCGTCTATCTGGCGCAGGGCGGCTTTCAGAATCTGGCGCATCACCACGCTCACGTTGGCCGTGGTGGTGGCCATCGGCTGGAGGCGCTGGTTGTAGTCCAGGATTTGGGCGGCGCGGCTGGCGTAGGCCTCGGCGGCGTCTTTTTCGCCCTGGCGGGTGGCCGAGTCGGCCAGGGCCAGATACTCCTTCATCTGGGTGTCGTTGGCGGCCAGCTTGCGCTTCACCAGCTCGTGGGCACCCTCAATGTGGCCGATTTCGCCTTCCATCTGGCGGGCCTCCTTCTCGGTATTCGAGATGTAGTCCTCCATGATGCCAATGGGGTCGGTATTCACGAAAATGCCCGCCGCCGTGCGCAGCACCCGCTGCCCGGCGTACCAGAGCCCGGCCTGAATCCGCTTATTGGTACCCAGCAGGAAGAGCACGAACAGCGCCCCCAGCCCGATGCCCAATTTTACGCTATTGAACACGATGTCAACGAGGTAGGGCACTATCTGGCCCCAGTAGTACACGCCGGCGCCGGCGGCGGCGCCCAGCACAACCCAGCCGGCCACTTTTTCGGGCTGCTGCCACTTGGGCAGGGTGGGGTTGAGGTCGTTAGAAAGCAGGGTTTTCATACTCAGAAAGGGGGTTAGTTAGTTGCTTAAGAAGGATTTGGTGGCTTGCTGGTGGGCTTGCAGCTCGGCGGCGGCGGCATTGGCCAGCTCGTAGCTGGCGAGGGCGGCCTGCACCTTGGTGCTTTCCTGGTGCAGCTGCTGCTGGGTTTCTTGCAGCTGCTGGGTCTTGTCGGCCAACTGCTGGCCCAGGCTGGTCACGGCGGCTTGCAGGCGGGTTTCCTGCTCGCGCAGCTGGGCCAGGGCGCTGGGCGGGCCCTGGAGCGGCACGGCCTCGCCCGTTTTTTCGCGGTGGCGGGCCAGCACCTGGGCGCGGTCGTCGGCCAGCTTTTGGGTGAGGGCCTCGGCCGAGGTAAGCAGGGTGGGCAGGTCGAGGCCCGTCATGGCCGAGAAGGCGTTGAAGGCTGTTTGGTAGAGCAGCGGGCCGCTGAGGCCGCTGGCCGCCAGGCTGCGCACCATCTTGGTGAAGGCCCCGAAGTCGCGGCCGTCGCCGGCCAGCAACTGGGCCACGTGGTCGAGGTGGCGCTGCTCGGGCTGGCTGGTGCCGGGCGGCAGGCTGGCCAGCGGCTGGGCGGTGCTGGGCCGGGCTACCGGCACGGCCGGGGCCGCGCCCGCCGGGGCGGCGGGGTCGGGCTCGACGAAAAAGCCTTTGGCGGCTTTCGTCAGGTTATCCAGAATGGCCATGTCGGTAAGAGCAAGTAGGTGAGGGATGTGTACCTACTGCCAAGACCAATGCCGACTTTGGGGGACTCAAAAATTTTTTATGCAAAAAACTGATTTAAAATAACTTAAATAAAAAATCCCGTTCGGCGAAGGGCCGAACGGGACGTTATTTTTTCAAAATGGAAAGCCGTTTTTACCAAAAGAAAAACGGCGGCTGGGCTAGTCGGGCCGGCCAAAGCGGTAGCGCAGGCCCAGTGCCGTGGCCCCGGTTACTTCCGAAGTGTTGCGGTGGTGGTCGCGGTCGAGGTCGTAGCTGAGCGTAAAATCAAGCAGGGCCTCCAGGTGGCGACCCAGGCGGTAGCGCACACTGGGCCCCGCCGTGAGCAGCAGGCTCCAGTCGGTGCCCTGGTTTTCGAAGCGATTGGTAACGGGTACCTGGCTGCTGTCACTGTACGCGCGGGAAAACGCGTAGCGGCTTACCTCGGTTGTGACGCCGCCCAGCATGTCCACTTGCAGGCGATGTGTGGCACGGCGCGTGAGGGTATAGCGCGCCAGCAGGGCCACCGAGGTGTTGCGCTCCCTACCCTCGCTGCTATAATCAAAATAAACCCCACGGGCTGGCCCCCCCGCCGTAAAGTAGCGGCTGATACCAAAGTAGCTGGATGAGGTGCTGTTGTAAGCCACACCCAACTGCCCGGCCAGCCGGGGCCGCAGCTGGTAGCCCGCCGTAACCTGAAATGGAATTGTGGTAGTTCGGTAGCCCCCCCCGCTGAGTGGTTGATAGGGGCTATTGTAGAGGGCCAGCCCCAGGAAGTACCGCGGCACGGGCGACTCGGGGGCTTGGGCGTGGCCCAGTGCGGGCAGCAGGGCCACCAGGCCCGGCAGGAGTAGTCGAGGTGAAAGCATAAGCAAAGGCTACTGAAAAGCGTGCAAGTATAAGGGCCTTTCGGAATAGCTAGCGTTGCAGGCACGGCGGGCTAAACCAAAAAAAGCTCCGCCGGGCCGGGCGGAGCTTTTTTGAAGCCTGAGAAAAAAGGTTACTCCCAGTCGTGGATGTCAATTTTCTTAGTAGATGGGAGTAGTTACTATGGTTCTACCAAAATTTGTTGAAAGTAGGCGGAAATAGTGATGCAAGTAGGTGGGAATGTTTTGTGTTTTATAGTAAGCAGGCGGGAATAGTTATAAAATCGGTTTGAAGAATTGGTATGACAGCGCGCCCGTTCGAGTGATTTAGTCCTCGGAGAAAAATGTTAGGTGCAAAAAGCCCTACCGCATGGATATTTGCAGTATAGCTGTGCTTCACACCTCATTAGGCGTTGTGATAACCTAAGCTAGCTACCTCAGCTACTACATTAAGCTGTGTTAATTTGCTGCGTCCGTTATTTGAAGTTGAATCACAAACTTTTACTCATTACGAGTGCGCTCACAGAATGGAATAGAGGCTCACAGTAGCAGATGTTCCGCATTATGCTGTAATGTGGTTCAAAACTTAGAAAGAAATATGAGTTTCGCTAGAAGAAATATTTGTTCTCTTTTTCATCAAATCTCTCGTTGTGTTTGGTATAGCCTAGCTGACCGACACCATTATTTTATTGGGTTGGATGAGCGTGGTATTACTGATACAATTGTCTATTGGATAACAAGGTATCATGCTTCTTTACCGGGCCATAAGGTCACTGTTCGTAAAGCAGTTGATGAACCAAAAGATGGTAATGATATTGATTTGTATATTAGAAATTCTTCCGGAGTTTATAATCGTTTTGCTTTACAAGCTAAAGTATTATTTCCATTGAGAGTCAATTTTAAAGGCAAAGGCAGAACAAGCGTTAGCTATTCAGCGAAAGATTACACTGGAATCCAGAATAGTAAAGGGAGGCGTGGTTTTCAGTGGAATATGTTAATGAGGGGAGAAAAAGCAGGTCGCTTCAAAGGGTACTACTTGCTGTATAACGGGTATACACAAGCTCAATTTAATGCTTGCGGCTTATCTTCTACTACTCTGTTTCGTCCGACTTTTGGGTGTTCACTAGTCAGACCCAAAGATGTAGACATTGCAACTCAATCTGGTAAGCCCAAAAGAGGCCGCAAAATCCCTCGCACAGCACCTGGTTATGAGGCGTTTCACAGTATAGTATCCCCCAAAGCAAAACCTTGGACCTCATTAGTCTGTGACCCCGAATCATCTGAGGATTACGAGGCAATATCGTATAGTATTACTGATATTTTGGGTGACAGACGATTCGTTGTATTGCAGCCTGATAATCTACAGGATGCTTTACTGAATGAAATTGATAATCGTGGTTTTCAGCAATCAGACAATGTTGTTGCTGGCGTTATACAATCAGATTTTGGTCCCCGTTACCAAGTAATTTTAGATTTTTTCGAGGGAACGCAGTAGCAATAATTCAAAAGCACTTATTTGTTCAATTAATGCATGATATTAATGCACTGAGTTACGGTAGCTTTACCGCCAGTTTATAAAATCGAGTGAACCCATTTACCACATTGTCTTGGAGTTTAGCAAGCTCTGGTATAGTTTGGGCAGCTTCCTTGTCAGTCACAGCTATTTCTTCAGCGTCCAGTCGGTCTGGGTATATTAGCAGACACCGCACTGTTGTCGTTTCTTGAGCAGTTGGTGCTATCCCCAGTTTTGTGAGCACTTCCTTATCGCGGGCATAGCCGCTTAGCTGCCGAATATCCTCGATAATATATTGGTCTTGTTGGTAACGAGGCTTGTACTTTGCATCAATTATCCACGGCTCCGAACCAGGCATTAAGAAATCAGGTAATCCATAGTTGCCTTTCGCCTGCGCTTCACCGTACAGAATAACTGTACTGCCAAATTGGTCCCGGAGTAATCCTAGTACGTATAACTCAAATAGATACACCATATCTATCCAATGAGGAGGAACACGCACCAGATTAGAATGTTCGCTTGCCACGGCCAGTAAGGAGTAACCAAAACGCTTCATTAACAGCCACCCCACTCGCACCGCATCAGTATAGGCTCTATAGAGTGGGTTGTATGCCGGCGCAGCTTGCTGCCCAACGGATTCTTCATCTCCCACAGACTCAAATGCTGGCTCGCAAAATCGTAGCAGTGGTTCTAGCGTACGCGTGTAGCTAGGGAAGCTGCCCAGATAACGCCGCGCAAACCGTAGTGCTTGCTTTAACAGCCGGTTTTCTGGAATATCTACGCTGAACTCCGTGTAAGCGCAAACTATCGATAACGGCCGCTGCCGAAATACGCCTCGCCGTAACGTTTTTCCAATATCAAGTTTGCCCTTCACCCGGCCGCGTAACTCGCGAGCTACTGGGTTGTAACCCTTCTTCAAGCCCTGGCGCACTACTTCTTGCAGCAGATATAGAAAGTGCCCAACCAGCAGTGGTGTTAACAAATCATCGCGTCGAGGCAGCTCTATAAATGGTGCGTTCACATCCAACTGATAGAGTCGTCCAACCAGTCCCGATAGTTCAGGATGTTTTAGGCAATCAAAGAGCATCTGTAGATGATTGATACTGTGTTGGGTGCCGTTCAATTTTGGTTGCACATATACCGCTAGTTCGCCCAGCTGTAGCCAGTCGGCTCCCACATAATATCCCGGCTGCAAATAGCGGCTGTCCCCTTCGCTCACTAGTGTCAAACAATGCTTGTCAGCTACGCCTCCAAACAATATCTCCGGTCGAGCCACAATCGCCTCAATTGGTACAGGTATTGGCACATGCTCACGTCCGTATAGTAACTTTACCATTAGGTGTTTATGTTATTTACAAGGGGCTCGGCGGTGGGCAGCAATATACCGTCGCGTAGGTATTCATGCAGCAGCGGCCGTAGCTCATAATCCAATTTCTGCCGTAGGGAAAGACCACTAATAGGATTCACCAGAAAATAGCTGTGACCTGGCTGGACATCGTGCATCTTAAACTCAGGCGATAAATGCGCCTTAAACAGCTGTTGCACTTGCTCGAATAGCCGCCGCGCCGGCCCCTCTGGCACTACGTTGGCATCGGGTAGTACCGTCACAAATGCAAAACGCCGCCGAATAGCATAATCCATATGCCCCACTGAACGGTCGGCCGTATTCATGGTGCCAATGATGTAGAGGTTGCTGGGCAGGCGCAGCACTCGATTTTTCTCCTCGCCTATGCCATATACGCTGTCTACATCTTTATCACGATTTTCGAGAGCGTAAATCAACTCGCCTAGTACAGCGGGCAAGTTGGCTCGGTTAATTTCGTCGATTATCAGTACGTAGCTATGTCCAGAGTCTGCTGCTGCCTTTTCCGCCAATTCTGCTAGTACCTTGTTTTCGGCCTGGTAGCGTAGGCTGCCTTTTACGGTATCGGCTACAATGCCCCGTACGAAGTCCTCATAGGCATACGCCGGGTGAAACTGAATCAACTTCCGGTGCGCTGGTTCTGCCACCATGTGGTCGGCCATCTGCTCAGCTAGCCGAGTTTTGCCGGTGCCGGGTGGCCCTTGCAGTACTAGTTGGCCTTTGGCTTTCAGCAGGTCAATGGTGTCCTGAAGCTGTTGCATCTGTTCAAATTCGCGATAATGTCGGGTGATGGCTCCTAATAAGCTGGAGTTTCTTACTTGACAGATGCCTGCCTGTTTTTCATAGTATAAACTCCCTTTTCGGGGCAGTTGGTAAATGCGAGCTGGAGCGACGAATAGGTCTTCATCGAAGGGAATCCGCAATGTTTCAAAATGCTCCTGGAACTCTGGGTGCTCTAATACAGAGATAGGTGACCCTACTACTTTGGCAATACCAATGCCAGCGTAGCCATCAGTCAAGAATACAAAGTCATTAACCTCATACTCTTGCTCCCAAACGCCTACTACAATATGGTTTTCTTTCAAAAAATCGTAGAACAGTGGCGGCTTGCCTTTTCCCCAGCGGCACCCAAGTTTCCAGGTAGTCATGTAATTATCGATGTGGTTGTCTCTCTAACTTGTTTCAAACGAATTGAACGGCGTGTGCAATTCCAGTGCTGCATATACCTCCAGCAGCGCCTGCGTCACAGCGTTTTCCACCTCTACCCAACGTATTATCATTCCAGCTACAACCTTTTTCTCTGCTATAAACAGCGGCCCGAATACCTCGTGTGTAGCCAGAGCTGGGCGCGAGAAGCTTGTTAGGCTGGCTGTGTACCCCGCTACCTTGGCTGCTTGCCGAGCCCGCAGAAAAGCAAACGAGGCACTATAGTGCGACGAACTCGCCCAGCTGTGCTCGCCTAACCGGCGCCGCAGGTCGCGGGTACGGCCTATGTACACGGGCTGACCATCGTGATAGAAAGCATAAACACCAGGCGTATTTTTGGGAATACGCTTGGCCAACTCGCTACGGGAGGCAGGAACGCAAGCTATGAGGGTGTCAAGCAGAGCAGGTAGTTGAGCAGTGTAAGTGCCGAAAGTAGTTATGAGGCTCATTGCGCAACTACTCGAGCTTATTTGCCTAGAAGGATAGCCTCAAAATCTGCTAGTTGCACAGCATTTTTCTCAGTAGCCCGTTGCAAAGCGCGACGCATTTGTTCATTCTTAATCCCGTGGTCTAGCCAAGTGAGATGTTGTAGATAAGGGCTATCAGTAGGCATCTCCCGTAGCAATGCCACGTAGGCACGGCGTAGGCTGCGGTCTTCCGAGCGGCGAATGTGCTGGTATGAATAAAACTCAGCTACTCCTTCTACAATAGCACGTTCCGAGCGGACGAAAGTCAACCATCGTTGCCCATCCGTATCCATGCCCAAATTGGCATAAGCATGAATAAGCCCATGTAAAAGAGTAACGCGAGCTACATCCCGAATTTCTAAATTCAAATCGAAAGCTGCCATCACAATAGGCTTCCAATAGATTGTGATGCGACCATATGCTGCCGCAAAGTCGTTTCCGTGCTTTTCATAGGACTCATAGGTGCCTAGAACATCGGTGCCTGTAAGGTAAAGTGCCTGTCGAATATCATCGTAAAGCTCTTGAAATTCAATCAACAAACTATCTATCTGCTCCTGGGTAGCGCGTAGCGTGTGAGGCCAAACTCGTGCTGGCCGTCGCCTGGGACGGTCTAAATTATTTGCTTCGTTCGGACCATACTGAAGGTAGTCTAATACCTCATTTAGTTTCAGTTGGTTATCTAGCAAATAGCGAGAGGCATCGTTGGCAGTGCGCAGTTCTTTCCATAGCCGAAAAGTGCTGTAAGGGTCGAGCCGACCATAGCGGTTGTGCAAAAAGCCCCATGCAGGTGGATATTCATCACTTAGCCGGATATCTACAGAATTGAGAATGTCGCCACCATTATTGGGGGCAGGCCTGCGCAACGAACGACCTAGTAACTCGCGCACTGCCTCGCGGTAGCGAGGGGCGAAGATGGTGATGGCATCACCTACTGCTTGGCGGGGTAGGTTTTCTGCTTCCCCATTGGCCGAGGCAATTAAGTTGTCGAGGTGGGAAAATGAGGTCATACTAAAAAAGAAATCTGTGCTACGAAATAAGCAGGGAACAATTAAGGTTATTGTCCGCAGTCCCGCAGGTTCATTCGTTCGATGTAACTACTCACTGTCAGCCTATGCACCTTCAATCGTCGGCCGATTTCGCTGACTGATACTTTCTGCTTCAATAGCCGCTGGATTTTCTCCTCCTTACCTGACAGCTTCAGCTTGTCCGACTTGCGTCCCTTAGGCCGACCTAGTATCACTCCTTCGGCCTTCTTGCGGGCCAATGCCTCTTTGGTACGTTGTGAAATCAAGGTGCGCTCAATCTCCGCTGCTAACCCAAACGCAAAAGCTAGCACCTTAGAATTGATATTGTTGCCCAACTCGTACCGCTCCTTGACAGTGAATACCTGAATGTCTGTTTCCATACAGTCATGCAGGAAGCTCATTATTTGCATCAAGTTGCGACCAATACGAGATAGCTCCGATACAATGAGCACATCACCGCGCTTCAACCGCTTCACCAGCAGCCCAAACTTACGCTCATTCATCTTGCCGCCCCCTGTAGCCGTTTCTTCCGTCCATTTATCAATGATTATGCTTCGGCTGAGAGCATACTGTTGAATTTCGTAGCGTTGGTTTTCTACCGTCTGGCGGTCCGTACTTACCCGGACGTAGGCAATTATCATGAGAAGAGGGTCAAAATGAGCCGGCAAAGCAACCGCCATTTTTTGTATAAATTATTCGACCCCTTCTTCGCGGCAGGGACATCGACCCCTACCAAATCCAATTCGCTGACCAGTGGCT
>Ga0160428_1000189_pt1 | contig 77411 bp, 63 predicted proteins | sample SolpanmetagenomM_FD_108198 | JGI IMG/M metagenome (GOLD analysis project Ga0160428, IMG submission 108198) | Solar panel surface microbial communities from Lawrence Berkeley National Laboratory, California, USA - M | ecosystem: Engineered > Built environment > Solar panel > Unclassified ... | reverse complement strand
GTTAAGATCTTAAAGTAGAACGTGATGTAGTCTATAAAGGCACGTTACTGCACGCAGTCCTGCTGTCGTATAGCGAGTATAGGTTACGCATTGCATGCAATGCGTGACTGTGGTATAATGTTGCGTAAAGTGAAAAGAAGTGATATGTATGTAATCTTAACTTTTTTATAAATCTTATACGATGTACATGTCACGTCGTAAGGGCATAACACTACACGCAGGAACGTTAAAGCATGACGAATAAGCGTAGAAGACTACGTGCAGTTCGTAACTATAAGTTCCTAACGGTAGTGATTTTGTGCAAAATGAAAAGAAGTGACATGCATGCAACCTTGACTTTTTAGATTACGATAAAGGGCAAGGCACTGCGCGTAGTATCGTTAATATATACAGTTCGTAACTATGAGTTCCTGACTGTGGTAATATTGCGTAAAGTGAAAAGAGGTAACATGCATGCAACCTTAACTTTTTAAATTACGACGAATAGCACAGCACTGCACGTAGTCTCGTTACTATATACGGTTCTTAACTGTAGTAATGTTGCATAAAGTACAAAGAGGTAACATGCATGCAGCCGAAACTTTTTAAATTACGATAAAGGTTATGGCACTGCACGCAGTATCGTCAATGCATACAGTTCGTGACTAAAGAGATTTTACGTTAAATAAAAAGAAGTGATACGTATGCGGTTTTAACATTTTATAACGCTTATCACGGTTTACGCATGTCGCGTAAGAGCACATAACTAACTGCATGCAGTAGAGTCGAGACATAACGGTTATAGGTGGTAGATTACGTGCAGTGCGTGACTGTGTTAATACTACGCAAGGTGAAAAGGTATGTAGTCTTAGGTTTTAATAAATGTTGTTTCAGTTACAGATGGTTTGACACGTGCAGGAACATTGAAATGTGGTGTTTAGCTTATATATAATGTCTCGATGACTACTGTATACAAACGTTTAAAACTACGTGCAGTCTATAGCGCATAAGTAGGGCTTTCTAACGAGCCCACTTTTGCAGGAACTGCATGCGGTGAGGTGAAGTTATCGTCGTGGTAGCAGCGGTGAAGGATTCTTAGTAGCAGCGGTAAAAACGAGTGAAACGCGGGATAGAAAAGCTTAAATTTCACGGATTTTATGAGGGGAGACCCTGGTTTCACCGGTGACACCAAGCGGGAATATTGTTAGGGCTCACTAGGCCTGCGCATCACAGGCAGATTCATTACGTTACTCCTAATATAGATAAAAGAAAAGAACTAGCTAGAGAAGTAATATAAGCTTATAAGACTCTAATATAAAAAGAAAGATCCTATAGATCAGCCCTTTGTCTACCCTTTACTACTGCTAAATTAGGAAAAACCCGATGTCAAGTTTACACCTGCACCCCAACGAAAACAGAAATATACGATGGTTTAACACTTGAGCTCGTGCGGAGTCTTCCCCAAGAAAAACAACAGTGACATCTTCACCAATCATTCGACCACGCGAGTTGACATCAGATCACATTTACGACGACATTCAGCATCCGGCCTCCATCTCCCTTCGAAGCTCTGTTCCCGGCCCATCAAACGACAACGTGTTGTGCCTGTCCCTCCTCGCCAATCACATCTACGATCCCCTGCAATCAACATCCTTCCAATACGCATCCCTTCCACATCCCTACCGTTCGTCATCAGCGTTCAGTCCTCTACCCCAGGCAATCCACTAGGCCTTTTCTGCTCATCCGGCACTCAATTCGCGTTCCATTGATATTCATCAAGTGGAGTAGCACGGCAGCGAATCGTTCAACCCACACCGTTAAGCTGTTGCAGCGTCTGGCTTGTCTTGCCATCTGTCGCTCACGAGGCGCCCCTGGTTCCATGTATCTATGTCATTGCCAAACGTCCTTAGCAAGCCAAACAATGCTTCTTCCTCCTTCTCCCAGGATGCACAGTCCAACCATGTCTTGTTGGACCAGGCACAGCAACAGCAGGGACCCCAAGCAAACACCCTAGGTACTGATCTACAAAGTCGTACGCAGCAGCAACAGCAGATACCTCTTGAGCCGACCAGTGCAACAATTCTACAGAGCCAACAATCGAAAAGTCCAAAACAGAATGCAACATCGTCAAAAAGCCAAATAAAGTCCACCCAGAAACTGCAGCTATCAGAAAGAGACAGTATCTTCGCCGAAAACTACAATCATGATGATGGCGCGGACGATGTAATCGCTGACCAAGGTTTGTCAAACAAAACACTTCCCGAGGAAGCAGTTTCTGTACGACCGGGACGGGTCGCACCTTCTACAAACGAGCAATCTAAAACGCAACAACAACGATCGAAGAAGATGGCAGCTTCTCCATTGCTACCAACCAGGATCGACTCCCCATCGCAAAAAGAACCTTTTGATCTATTCCTCTTCCAGTCGAGCCACAACTCCCGTCATCAAGATCAAACTATCAGTCAACATACCAGTCCTGCTTCATCAAGAGCAGTCACGCCGCAGCAGATCTTACAACAGCGGCCACACTCATCTTTATCAGCATTATCACAACAACAGCACGCCAATCGCCATTCAGTCACCCCCAGCTCAGCTCATATTATCGCGCTTCCACCATTCAGCAGTGCTGTCGACACACCTCAGTCTCGACCTTCCACACCCCGAACATTGTCAGACGTGGAAAGTGGGTCTGGGATAGGACGTAGCAGCGACGAAAGAGCTCGATATAGATCCTGGCGTGAGGGTTTGCCGGTACTTGGTGGTAGAGTTACAATGGGTAACGAGGATGGTCTGGTCGAAGAAGAGGTGGACAAGAAAATAGAGGCAACGCTACCGCGGGCGGAGCAGAGCACCATCGCTCGAAGTCGGAAAAGCAGTCATATGCTGAGGATCTTTGACAAAGCTGAACCTAGCGACGACAGTAAGCAGGATGAGTCGTCGCGACAAGTGTCGAGCGAGGGCAGTGGAAGAGATAGACGGGGCACGATGGAGAGCAGGATGCCGATGAGACAGCCTTCTCCTGTTGCAGAAGAGCAAGATTACGAAGAGCAGACTACCAAGAAGACCCGCCATGACAAAGCGAAAGGCGTCGCTAAGGTTGTTGACGAAAAGAAGGATATATTCTCATCCCACACAGATCAGGTAGACCAGTCACACAATGTCAAGGAAGCACATCTTCAAGTCAATACACGGACATCCCACCAGAAACAGCAAAATGATGAGCACTCCCCAGACGATGTTAATCTTTCAAGGCAGTCCACTGTTAGCACCGTTGTGGACGATGGATATCGCGAGCTTGTTGAGAAGGAGCACGTTACTTCAGCTGTATATTACCCTCATCGACCAGCAGATCCTCAAACCACGGAACGACTGAGAAGTCCGAGTAAACCGAGACTAGCAGATGATCGCAACGACCATCCGCAAAAGAAGAAGGAACGCGAGCAGAAGGCTCATCAAGACACAGAAGATAGAGGCATTGAATTATCACTACAATCCGAGGACGAAAGCCACTACCTGCAAGGAGATTTGTCTATGCTTACGCGTGTGTCTTCGAAAGAGAGTCAAGATCACTATCGCTCAAGAAATGATGCTCTCTTGTCGGGTACAGAATCTGAAAAGGATGTGTCCGAAGACGAACAGTTAGACCTGGAACAGCCTGCAGAGCAGAAAATTGATATGGATGATCTCGACATTAACGCCAGGTATGCAATCGACCTCAAGCCATTCAGCCACCAAGTCGGGGGACATTCTTCTGTGTATCGTGTGTCGAGAAAAGCAATTTGCAAGAAAGTCAACAACAAGGAGAATAAGTTCTATGAAACTGTCGAACGGTATCATCCTGAATTATTAGCTTTCATGCCGAGGTAAGTCACGTGCATGCAGATGTTTCAGTCACTGCTAATTATAATCGCCAGATATCTTGGAGTCCTCAATGTCACCTTCGAAAAAAGTACTGAACGCAAAGTGAGGAAGAAGTCCAAGGAACGCTCATCGAAAACAGATGTCCAAGCAGGTTCCGTTTCGAACAAGTTGAACCCTAGCAAGACAAGGTCATCTGAACTAAGTGGTGTCGAGAGCGAAGTGGAAGACCAGCCTCGTATTGTCAGTCGATCTCAGCAAGCTCAGCAGACTTTCGACACACCCAAGATCTACTACAACATGAATCGACATATCATACCGGATAATGTTTTTGGTCAACGTCCAAGTCCGCCATCACATAGTTTTTCTGATCGCGGAACGTACTTGAAAAGCAGTAATCGTGCGTTACTCGAAAGACACTACACACCGCCAACATCTCCTCGTTCACCCGCCAATCAGAATCATTGCTGGGGTACGACTATCATTAATAGCCAACTCCGAGATCAAATTATGAGAGACATGTTTGCGCCAACTCCAGTACATCGTCGACCGAAAAAGCGTGGTCCATCTACCCTCACCCGAACAGATTCTGCTCCCACTGCTCCCGCAGGCGCTCCTTCTACTTCAGGTACCAACAAACTCACCTCGTCGTCTCTGGCATCACACGCACGCGCTAGCAGTAGTTTTGATGAGCGAGATTTTGGTATCAGATCGACAGCTCGGGATCGCGGTGGTTCGTCCACCTTACGAAACGAGATTCCGCCAGACACTGCCTCCATCGCATCTGATCATTCTTCAACTTCCACCAATATCGATGCTGATCCAATTCGAAGGAGTCGTACTCCTCGTCGCAGAGCATCAACAGCAGCTCTTCGTCGAAGAGGAAGTGATGTCAATAGTAAAAGTCGTGGCTCTCTTCAGTATTGGGACGATGAAAACTATGGTGGTGATGCAGAAGACGAAGTTTTCGCTATGGATGAAGCTGTTACCGAAAGTGCCAACAATCTTACTGCACTACCTCCCGATCCATTGGCTCTCAATGAAGAAGACATTGATGGAGAGGAAGAAACTACACCCCGTCAGACAATCAGAGACGGTCCTATCGGCAGTCTAGATAGTGCCATGCTCCCCGATCCTGCCACCACATCCCCACCTGATGATCCGAATTCCATGCTTATCCCTCTCAACCCCAAAGAAGCTCGACTAGCAGCCGGACAACGTAGTGAGGAGTATCTTATGCTCGAAGACCTGACAGCCGGCCTCAAACACCCTTGCACACTCGATCTCAAAATGGGCACTCGACAACACGGAATCGAAGCAGACGAAAAGAAACAACGATCTCAACGAAAAAAGTGTAAAATGACCACTTCCCGCTCTCTCGGCCTGCGCGTCTGTGGTATGCAAACATATGAAGTCCCCACAGAACGCTACAACTGGAAGGACAAATACTTTGGCCGTGATTTGAAAGGAGGCAAAGAGTTCAAAGATGCATTGAAGGGCTTCTTCTTCAACGGGGTTAGCTACTCTGCTGCTCTCCGACTTATCCCGCAAGCACTGGAAGAGATCGATGATCTTGAGCGTGTGGTCCGTGGACTACCTGGATATCGCTTTTATGGCAGTAGTCTGTACATCATCTACGAAGGCGGCACCGAGCAAGACGCCAAAGTCCATTCGAAATCCGAGAAATCTGATACCAAAGACAAGCACGACAAGTCGGAGAAGAAGAACAAAGACTTTCGTTTCAAAATCATCGATTTCGCGAATTGCATCACACAGGAAACTACTAATATCGAGAATATGCCGTGTCCTCCAAAGACGCCGGATGATATTGATAGAGGATATGTCAAGGGCTTGAGGACATTGAGACAGTATTTCCGCAATATTTATCGTGAGTTGAGAGATGAGGAGGGGGCGAGAACGCAGGAGAGAGGCGTCGAGGGAGTCGCGGAGGTTAGAGGGGAGGAGGCTTTAGCGGAGGAGTTGAGAGTGGTGGGGGATGATGATGTGAGTGAGTAGTGTGATTTGATGATGTACAAGATCATGGCAATTGCATGACTACGCGCAGAGTGGGTGGTGGATAGACGATGGCTTATTCAAGCCTGTTTCGATATGCATGACATGGAACAGCATAGCATAGCGTGGGCGTAGTATACCCTACTAGATTATGCATTTCTTCCTTTCATTATTCCTTCTTGATTTATGTCCTATGTCCTGTCTTGCTTTGATCTTTTCTCGTAGTCCTCGTCGTGAAACAAAATCAACTCTACCTCACCTGTCTTCAGTGTCCTCGACCATGTATGTAACCAGTGAATCCTACATCCTTCCCAGATGCTTCATAGTGTAAAGTCCATAACTGTGATCATTGTGACTCATCATTCAGCACATCATCTCCTCTTCCTCAATTCTCATTCCATTACCAGCCGAACAGAAGGGCAAGAAACCCATTGCTTACCCTTTGAGCCAATACGATGCAATGAAAGGCGACACAATGCATCAATCAAAGGACCAGACTTTGAGCGAGAAGTCGCCATGAGTTTGAGATGCAGCACTTCGCACATCCTCGCTGTTACTGGGTAAAACTCCTTGATTATCTTCGTTGTCGTCGTCGGCATTGTCGCTGGAGGCAGAATCAGAGGACGATGAGGTCTCGTTGTCATTGTCGCTTTCATCTTCATCCAACAACGATGCTGTAGCTAGCTTGGCTGTTGGCGTTTTGCCCTTCTTGATTGTTGTGGATGATGGGGTCGAAAGAGAGAAATCGCGCTGTCCGGAACAGGTTGCGACGATGTTGGTTGTCGGGTGGAATGTTGTTGATGCTATTGTGGCTGGTTTAGAGATGTTAGTGGTTACCTTTCTCTCTCTTGTGGGAGTATGACAAATGGCCGTGTTGGTCACAAGTAACATACCATTATGCGCCTTCCATCCCAGCCCCTCCGTCGGCGCTAAGGTCTCTTCGCTGATATGGTGTGGATTCGCCCATACCCTGACGATGCCATCAGTGCCACCAGACCAAATATTGTGATGGCCTCCTCCTCCTTCCATTCTTCCGGCTGCCTCTATTTCATTGTCATTCATCTCCGATTGTCCTTCCAATGTCTGCATACCCTCCGGCGCCCCGTCATACCCAATGACAACGTCAAATCCAACCCTCTGATTCGTCTTCGCCCGTCTCCCCGTCAAGCAACCCAGCCTTCGCCCAAGAACACGTATATCGTAGATTTGAATGCTGCTTGCTTGACGCTCGGCAATGTAGAGATACCGGCCGCACGGGGACCAGCGAAGACTTGTTATGCCCGTGCCTACTGTGTTTTCGTCTTCATGTGCTTTGGTTGAGCTTGATGCGTTATTGTTCTTTAAGGAGAAAACGGTAATGCAATCACCCAGTCCTTCATCAGCGAAAATACCGACGTTTCTGCTGAATGTGCCCGCTGCGAGGATGCCTTCGCTGCTGAGGGAAAGGGCGGACACGATGCCTTTCATGCCTGTGCCTAGACTCGTCATGTCCATACCGTTGCTTCTTCCACCTGACTTACCACCACCACGACCACCCTTCAACGCCCTCCTTTCCACCGGCTCCCGACCAACTCTCTCAAGCTCAAAACAAGCGATTTCACCATCGGCGCCAGCGAGGAAGCGTGCGCCATTGTGGATGAATTGAATGGAGGCGGGGGTGATGTAGCGTTCCGTTGGTGGGTGGATGAGTGGATATGAAGCGATGAGGGAAGTATGCAGGGTGTTTTGAAGACGAATGGGGTGGTCGCGGAGGGAGGCTAGGTAGAGTGTTGTTGAGACGTCTTGGAGGTCGTGGTACGGGTAGAAGGCAAGTGTTGTGGTGGGAGTTGGGAGGGAGAGGGAGGTGTATGGTTGCAGATGGTGTTGGGTGGGAGAGGTGAGGAGGGTTGGTGGACTATGGAGAGCTAGGGGAGGGTTAGATTTGGATGGTGTGATGTGGAAGGGAGAGCGGAGGCACGTACAGAGAAAGGAGTATGTCAGTCAGACCAGTTGGAAGAAGGGCAGGAGAAGGCATCAGTGTATTACAGGACATAGGTTCGTAAGGTATTGTCTTCATTATTTGTGAGCAGAGTGGTGCCATCTGGAGACCATTGCGCCGACTTGAAGAAGCTGCGCGCCGGGTGGTCTGTTGATGCTGTTGACGCTACACAGCGAGGTGTGCTCGGCGATGGGTCTTGCCACGACATTGTACAGGTTGTTGTTGATCATGCTTGTTAATGTTGTTGTTGTTCTAGGTCAATTCAAGTGTCATCGGAGGTGGTCCGGATTTTGCTCGAAACATCTTCGAAACATCTTTTGTTTCATGTCTGCTGCAAGTTGATCTTCATCTACACACATCCACACCATACACGCTCACAATGGTATGAGTTCACTCACCCTCCCCTCCTACGACAACCCCGTCCGCCATCCTTTCCCAGCTTCTCCCATCATTCTCTCATCTTCTACCGTTCCATCAACACAGAACTAACACACCATGCCCACCAGACAACCACACTCAAATCCATCCGGTCCCTCGCGCCCCTCCTCGACCGCGTCCTTGTCCAGCGCACCAAAGCTGAAGCCCGCACCGCTGGCGGCATTTTCCTCCCCGAATCCGCTGTCAAGGAACTCAACGAGGCACAGGTCATCGCTGTTGGACCAGGAGCATTGGATAAAGAGGGCAAGAGAATGCAGATGGGTGTTAAGGCTGGAGATAAGGTGTTGATTCCGCAGGTGAGTTTGGAGGTGGTTTCTTTTGGTTCTGGGGTGTGGCGGGCGTGTGGTGGGAGAGGAGAGGCTAGAGGGATGGTGCGGGTGTAAAAGTGGGTTGGGCGGTGGAAGGATGTGGATGTGGTGCGAAATTGTAGAGGAGGAGGCGAAGAAGGAGGTAGTGGATGTGATGGCACAATGACAAGAAACACTTCAGAAAAAGAGATTTCGGAAATGGACACAAGCCACAGTGCAGCAGACAGACGCAGACACAGAAAAACAGCACAGAAAAGACAGCAACTCGACAAACTTATGCTAACATTCCATCCCCAACACAGTACGGCGGCAGCCCAATCAAAATCGGCGACGACGAATACTCTCTCTTCAGAGACGCTGAGTACGTACCCTCTCTTTCTAGCCCTCCAAAAGAAAACGTCCCAGTCCTAACGAGTACTTCCAGCATCCTCGCCAAAATCAACGAGTAAACGCCACAAATTCAAGACCACACTTCTATGATATCACACACTTGCAAAAAGCTTGTCAAAATGTATTAAAATCTCTCCTTATGTATGATAATGGCGTGTGAGGAAGGTAGAGGAGGAAGAAGAGAAAGAAGATGGTGTTATTTGGACAGAAAGGGAAATCATACCAGCTTTCTTTAGTTGTACACCTCATTCTTCTCTTCCTTTCTCTTCACCTTGAATAAAGCATCTCAACTCTACATGTCCTGTTATTCGAAGGGTTCTTCTCAGTGCTGAAGTAAGCAGCAAATCGCTGTCTCGATAGTCTAGCAAGTTGTGTCTCTGACGAACGAGTGATCCTTCTCTGCCAGGGCAAGCATTGCATCATTTCAACCTCACGCAACCCTCATCAACTTTTCGCACTACTTATTTCACGTATCACTACTCTGGACTCTCACAATCACTCGTATGGGAGTTCGTCGAACAATTGAACTCTGAACTGATCATGCTCATCCTCAACTTTCTGCCATTGTCCTTCGTCATCCGGCCGTCTTGTGGTAACGACTGCTATCGGAGCATCTTGACTGATTCAAGCTCATTAGCATCGGACAACAAACACAAAGCTGTAAAGCACGACATATCATACTAATCGCCAAGCTTGCCTTACACGCTCAAGAACTCCATCTCGTACTAGAGTCTGCAGTATAGTGGTCGCGAGTCCTTGCTTATATTCCACCAGCTTAGGCAGATATTTATTATCCTCGAAGGTGCGCCCTTGCAATACCGAATGCCCAGCAGGACCATGGATCTTCAACATCTTCTCAGCTTGTCTTATCTTCTGGCTCCGTTCAACCATTGCATCAATTCTAGAGCTTCCGGACAGTAACGCTAATTCCTTTCCATATACCAGATCAACGTCGTAGAGAGGAAGGCTTGCGAATTTGCATTTGTTCAGGAAAAGCTCTTCCAGGAGCCGGACGTGCGAGGAAACCTCATGTCGCTGGATAGCCTCGCCAGTGAGGTTGTACATGCGTGCCGAAAGCCATCGACTCCTGTCGAAACTAATCTCCTTTTCCACCTACTACTAGAAAATGGGCGTGGCGGCTGATGGATTTGACATTAGGCGGCATAATAGCGACCCAATCTCTTCCAGCTAATCCAAAGTGTGTTAGTACAAATGCATAAATAGAAACTGAATGCCAATCCACTGACCCTGAAAGAGTGCTTCGTCGAACTCGGAAGTCCAATTGCTTTCTGTTCGAGTGTAGGCTCCTCGTCTAATGTTTGGCTGGATCCAAGGTGGTACCTTGCCCGGCGTCCGGTCCCGAGCAGCAACATCGTCTACATAAGCATGTCGTAGCTGTCGAGGGTATGTCATGGCTACCTGGTAGTATTCCCGGGAAGCTAGTTTGAGACGACGTAACGAGGGCAAATCTCCTAATTTCAACACTGATTGAAGCCTGGAGGCCGTCAAGAGACGTTGCAGAGTAAGTGTACAAGGAAGACATGTTTAAGCAAGAGTGAAGATAGTAAGCTTGGTGAAGTTTGAGGAGAAGGTAGAACAAGGTCTTTAAGTCGAGAGGTATTGCTGCCGAGCACATGCTCCCTTGCTTCCAGGCCAATCCATTCCTTGCATCGATGCACAAAGACATTAAGGCAGCAGCGCCACATCTTCCACAATAGGAAGATTCGAACAGGCATAAAACATATTTTCATGTCGCATCCTCAAACTGTTTCGAAAGTCGCCACTCCCCATCTGTACGCTCAATCATGCCTGCAACTTCCAGTGACTGCAAAAGACGTCTTGTCAAGTGTCGCTTTGACGTCAGCAGGTCTAGGATAAGTTCAAATCCTTTCTTCTCGTTCCGCTGCTCTATGATTTCCTCGAAAGTCAGTCCTGCTTCTTCGCTGGTAGGTAGCAATTCTGCCTGCATGACTTCCAAACGTGCTACAAGTTGGTCGTATTTTTGCCCACGGCATAACACTGCTAGGATCTTTCCCAAATCGACGTCGCCGTTCGTCAGTTCCATTCTCTCATACCGATTCAAAAATTGACCTGTCAAGACCTGGATATGTGAGGAGACGTGTCGTCGTGCGATATATTCGCCCGTCAGATTGTACATCCGTGCAATGATCCATTCTTTAACGCCAAAACTAAACCCTCTCCTGCCGGGTACCTGCCACTCATAATGATCATCGAGCTCAAGCTTTTGCCAGTCGTGTACAGCTAACGAATCATTCTCAATATCTATTCGACGTTGGAAAGACGAATCCTACTAACCTTGTATAAACGCAGCATGAAATTCAGGTAGCCAGCGGCCATGTGGTCTGGTGTCAAAATTGTAGACTCGATGCTGAGGCCTTTGTTGCACATGAGCACGAGAGTCATCGAGCCATGGGCTATAACTTCGTTCTTCACGCGCAAGAATGTCCTTCTTGTTGGCTCTCTGTAGATGATGTGGATATGTCCCAGCAGCGAAGTAGTACTCTCGGCTTGCTAGCTTAAGACGACGAAGAGAAGGTAGATCCAACTTCAGCATAATTTCGAGTTTGACAGAGGGAGGAAGGCCTTCCAGACTTGCCGCAGGGTAAGTGAATCCCTGTCGCATTGGTATTTGTAGGACAGTCCGAATTTTTCGTGTAGGCATCCTGGCTATTTCTCTTGTATGAAAGACAAAGGTAGTCATACTCTGAGGAAACGAAAGGAGGGGGAGGGTATGGCTTAACAATGAAACCTACCGCACCCCTTGCATTAGGCACGAGACTTGCTTATCGAAGCAAGGAGCATAATGGTCAACATCCTCTATACCACGTATGGTAATAGACGGGATAATGAAGAATAGATGTCTTCCTTGTCCATATCTCAGATGAGTGAGTTGTGTGTGCTCTGTCTTTCTTATTGCCAGTCGGTCCTGAGTGAGGTGCTGAGTCTTGTCTGTCACATGTCGCTCTCCCATGGTCAACCTCTTCCATCCTCCGACATTATAACACTTTATTAGCACGACTACACCACTCCTTCCTCCCTGCATTGGCTCTTGAAGATTTCTATGCTTCTGAACGGATGATTGCGCATCTCACCACTGTCATCTAAACAATCTCTCGCAACATGTATAGATAATGCTCAACACCCTTCTCCGCCTTCCGCCATCCAGATCATCTTGCCGGTGTATATCTTGCCTATCGCCTGCCACCAATGCAACCCTTCGTCGTCCGAAGCCCTTTCAGCTACAATTCAATCAACTTACCACTCTATTCTATGCTACAATAATATCAGCTGCGGCCGCCGCGGATGTGCGGTCAAAGACGAGAAGAAGAGCAGAACTAGACACCGCCATCGCGGATGCGCAACGATCATTGCATACAGATGCTGCGAGGGAAGATAGCCAAGATGTATCAAGGACACGTAAGAAGTATCTAGACGAAGAAAGCGAGGTGGGTTTACTTGGTCGAGATGAAGACTACCTGGAAGGAGTGCAGGAAGAACTGCAGGAAGACCATGAGGAAGCCAACTCTGTCCCTCCGGAACATCAGGATGATCCGGCTCTACAAAGGAACCTGCGGAAGAGCATTATTAAGAGCCTTACTCCAGATCCTGACCAGGCGCAACGTAGACATCCACAACTCGCAGAATCGTATCGTGTAAGTCGAACATCGATATACGCTGGTATTGTACGTCGCAGCATCATCGAGCGGAAAACATGGACACCGAAGAAGCTAGCAACAGTAGAGCTTTCAGTGGCTAAGATGACAGTACGCTTCGCACTCGAAACATACAAAGATACACCAGAATCCTCTCCCTTTTGGGATATTGCAGGTCATCTGGATTCTTCGTTCAGGCGTAATTACTTGAAGAGTTTGCAAGATCTGGAGAACAAAGAAGTGCAGCTCAAAGCGTGTGATACTTTCGATTTGAGCAATTTCGAGCACGTTGAGTATCCTCGATATGATGAGGAAAGCATGCTTGACAGTACGGCGACTCTGCGGCTGCATTCAGCACTGTTGTCTGTATTTCGACGACTTCGACAAGGACAACTTCCTATTCAAGAAGCACTCAGTCGCATATCATACAACCTGATGTCCGCTCCATGTGCACCTAGTGTACAAACATACAACATTCTTCTAAGTCGCTTTTCTCGATTGGAAGAAACTGCGCTTGCAGACATCGTCGTAGACTCTTTCCATGAGTCTCACATCAGACCCAATGAGCTGATTATCCCTACGATTATTGCTCATTACAGCAGAAGTGGTAACAAGGATGGCTTCGAAACCTTCTTGGGAGTACTGCAGGGTGAGCGAGGCGGTCTAATGCTCGCCAACCCCCGCACGCCTACAAATGGAGTAGCGGCCCGTGCAAAGCGCATCATTCAGCGAGGCGAAAAGATTATACAACGAATGACACTAGATCCTGGAATCTTCTATTCTATAATAAATACACATCTGCGATTTGACAATGGTCCTGCAGCATTATCCTGGTTGAGTATTATGCGCCGGCAGAACATAGAGCCTGATCTACCTCTGATGGTCTCCTTCCTACGTTTCGAACTACGACAAGTCAAACAGAATATGAACCGGGTCTCCGCAACCTGGCATGAAATACAACGAACTTGGTTAACACCCGAAAAGTTATTGGAATTGGATCACGTGGAGTATAAGTTTGCCCGTAATGCATACTTCAATATGCTACACTTCTACAGAGAAAGGGCACTCAGCTTCGCCTGGCACAACACATACGCAGAAGCACTAAGTCGAGGTTTCACAATGCAGGAAGTGCTAAACGATAAACCCGATCATCGCATTCCAGCAAGAGAAAAAGAGGCTGTGAATCGTATGCGCCTGTGCAGGAAGATTCTGGAACGACGATACGAACTGTTGAAGCAAGACCTGAAGAGTTTCGAAGTACATGTCATGGCTGCAAAGATTATCCTTTCAGGACTGCCAATGAGAGCGGTGTTTGCATTGTTTGAAAAGCACGACGACGCTAATCGCGCGTTATATCGAACATGGAAGATGGCTAGACCTTGGTTGGACACAAAAAGGTATCATGACATCAGCAATGAAGAAAGAATGTCCAGCGACAATGTCCAAGCAGTCCCTGCTGTGTACACAACAGAACATAACACCGTGAGCAATGAAGAAAGCATGTCCAATGACAAGTTTCAAGTTCAAGCAGTCTCTACTGTACCTACTCGACTTGAAGCAATCAAACAACTTGCACGCAAGAACAGCGGACGTGCTGGCTTTGTGTATGCTGCACCATCTCACAGCGCAGATGCTAACAAGAACAACAATAACAATCTTAAGATTAAACTGACTTACGATAGATGGAAATACGATCCTGATACATACGATCAGGAGAAAGAGGAAGCAAAGGCTGGAAAGCAGCAGCATATGTCCAGACCTAGAGTGCTTCCTAATGGTCGGTTTGGCACGAGCATAGCATAGCATAATAGGGACATTTTTATTCCCATTTTGATGAAGCATTGTATGGCGCTTGGTTGGGCATTTGCATTCGCAGATGTGGGCCGGTACAATAAATATAAATATACAGGCCACGTTATGATGTTGTTGTCGATGTAATATAGATTATCAGAGCATTTTATGATTTGTGCTGTAGTAACTCTTCAAACCGGCACGTGACATGATCGACAACAACTTCTCAATCCATCCAACCACGGAAGGGCCCTATTGCGTTATTATTTGTCATGTACTTTGGTCCAAAGCACGAGCACTATAGAACAAGCTCCTGAAAAGCAATCCCTAGCTCAAATACATCTCAAGCAATTGATTGACAGACACACCGAGTTTCAACCAGGGCTCGAAGTTGTGCCCCGTCCCTACAAAGACAGTGAAGCTCTTCAACACGTCCCCGATCCTTATCATGACTATCAACAACCCTATCCTGACCAGGCCTATCTTGTAACGAGCCCTCCACAGCATCGACGCTCAACGATCTGTGGATTACGCAAGGTCATCTTCTATGCTAGGCCGTAACGTATAATGCGAACTTGACGTCGGCCGTGGCCTTCTCGGGACATAATTGTTATTTGAAAAGTGCTAGAGGAGTAGCAGTTACGTCGACCACGTTCGGCGATGTCGCGACCTGTAGACTAGGATGATGCAGTCACCATAATGTCAGTTTTGGGGATACTAAGAGGTGGTAGATAGTTCGGAAGATGTTTATTTACTGAAGTAATATTGGTAATCTCCTCTTTCTTCTGTATTGAGTCCTGCATCCCAATTCGCCTACATCACACTTGGAAACTCTGCTTCGCTACTCACTAACCACACCGGGACGTTCATGCTGGTCTGCTATACATTCAAGCTGCACAAAAGAGTAATACTATTCGTGAACTGTATGCACAAAAGAGCGGCACCTCGAGATATATCCAGAAGTCGTGCTGACTAATCGACTGTAATGGTCCAACCAAAGAAGACCATTCCCAAACGCCTCTCACCCGTTTCTCCTTATGTTTCATCTGGAGACCGTCAACCCGTGTCCGAAAAGAACATCAAGGAGGTCGTAGTACTCGCTTAGGCAACTAGCGACGATGCTAGGCCTTAAGCTTATAGCAAATTCGTCAGGGAAGTCATTCCGCAGCGGTTGCTCTGCCTTGATGTGGCTATTTCGGGTCGCATGTTTGTGTTGTGGGTGGTGAGTGAAGTTTGATTGAGGGTGTGGTCGACTTTTTGCTTCTTTTTTGCTCTGTGTTTGCTGGCTTTTTGGACTGCTACACCCTTGTGCTTACTACGATGGCTTGGTATATATATACTAGGAGCAGTCGCTTGAAAGTATGTAAGTCTTACAAAGTGACTTTTTGAAAGAAGAGCACATTCGAAACAACAAAAGAAAGCAGAAGCAGGTCTTGACAGCTCCAAGCTTAGCTTGAGGGCTGTAAGAGATTGTCGAATTGGAGTCAGGTAGTCGCTTTGCTCATCTTAGCGTGATACAAGACTGTGTTCCGCATCGTATTGATACAGATGAATGCATGCGAGTGCTCGTAAGAATGCCAACTCATGCAATATATGTACACAGGCTCAATGATACATCAAGCACCTCCACTCATCACCACCTCTTTCCAGAGTCAAACTCCTCGCCTCTCCTCTCCTTCTCCACCTGCGCATCAAACTCTCTCTGTGCCCGTTCCCTCTCCCTTCGCCTCTCCTCGTCACTCCCACTAGCAAAGCTGAACGAATCACCCATCGTGCTTCCCCGTCTCTGCTCCGCCTCCACTTCCCTACTCCGTCCCGCCCACGCACTACCACCAGCATTCCGACTCTGCTGCTGAGCATCCTGTCGGTCTTGAGGTCGTGGCGGACCACCACCCCGACGAAGCTGTTCCCAGACATTACCACCTGCATTCTGTGCTTGTTGTTGGGCATCGTTGGCGGTTGGAGAGGCGTCGTCGAAATCGAAGATGCTAGGTTGTGAGGTTACCTTGTCCATTGAGTAGGTTTGTGAGGTGTTTTGTGCGCCGTATGTGCCGGGTGCTGCTTGTTGTCGCTGATCACGGGAGGAGGCCGCCATGTCGGACATGATGCCTGTGTCTGTGTTTGCGCTCGTTGTTTCGCCGCTCGACGTACGTGTGTAGCCGCCGTAGCTTTGGTCTATTGTTCCTTCTTGTTGCTGTTGTTGCATCTGTCGTTGCTCCTGCTGCTGTTGTGCTCCTGTCGTCACACTATCCCGCCCTCTTTGTACTCTTTGCTCCCGACTCATCTTCGTGATGGCATCTACAATATCTTTCATTCTATTATCCATCCTCTGTCCCGTTGCCGCCACTGTCGCCGCATACCCCGCTATAATCGACCTGCCAATCCATCCACCAACAAGTCCATAGCTCACTCCTCTCAAAATATGCCACGCCCGTCTCGCCACCTCGCCTTGCAACGGACCAAGTTTGTCAGGCTTGAATGTTTCCAGATTCGGTGCATAAAACGGGAAGCGAAATGTTCCCCTCGTGTTGTTCCATCTCCACAGACCACCTGCAACACCGATTGGAAAGCCGTAGGAGGCGATTCCTAACCCTTTGGCGGTATGGTAGGCGACTGCGTTTACTTCTTCTGGACGTAGTTCACGACGCACGATTTTGGTAACGGCGGAGAGAGAGGCGTTGATTGTGGCTATACGGCGTTGTTCACTGTAGCCGAAGAGGGGGCCGAGTATGGGGAGACCGGTGGGGAGTTGCGAGGTGTCTAGGCGGTAGGAGTAGGTGGGAAGGTTGTTGGTGGAGGTGTTGTTGCCATTGTTGTAGGTGAGGGTGTCGCCGGTCGAGGAGAAGGCGGAGGAAGGAGAGGCGTCGTCTTCGTAGGTGGTGGGTGATGGGCGGTTGACTTCTTCAAGGACCATTGTGAGTGAAGAAGGATTGGTGTAGAGCGGTGGAAGGATGAGGCTAAGTATGTAAGTATAGCTTCTCAGGCAATACTGATGATCTCATTGACCTCACGTGACTGTACACGACCTTATCGATTGTCCTTATCTTTTTTCGTAATTCGTGTCTGTGTGTCAACAAAACAGTTCCACCACCAACATTGAATAAGATGAGCATACGCAAGCGTAACGAGTTCCTAGATCTACCCAGCGACGAAGAAGATAGTGAAGCTGGCTATGATTCGGAAGACGTAGACAACAGCAGGCTTGCTCGATCAGCAAAGAGAAGGAAGACTGCCGCAATCGAGGTCGGTGATGATGATGAGGATGAGGATGAAGATGAAGATGATGAAGCGCAAGACACAGACGACTTTGATGAGGAGCTTCAAAGTGGCGACGATGACGACGACGACGTCTCAGAGTTAGTGGAAGCAAACGACGACACAAGCAGACCACTTGACAAAGCCCGTCTAAAACCTTCCCCAAAATCTACCTCACAACCAAAACGGCGAGAAGACGCTTTAACCACCACAACATCCCTCTCCACCCTCGCTAAACGCGCCGCAACAGCCCAATCCAAATCCCTCAAGACCGGCGTCTGCTACCTCTCCCGCATCCCACCCTTCCTCAAGCCCTCCGCCCTCCGCACCCTCCTGACCCCCTACGCACCACACGGCATAAACCGCCTCTTCCTCACCCCCGAAGATCCCGTTCTGCACCGCCAACGTGTCAAAGGCGGCGGCAACAAAAAGAAACAATTCACCGACGGCTGGGTGGAATTCCAGAGCAAGCGCGACGCCAAAATCGTCGCTGAAACGCTAAACGCGCATATCATTGGTGGGAAAAAGGGCGGCTGGTATCATGATGATGTGTGGAATATCAAGTATCTGAGGGGTTTCAAGTGGCGCCATTTGACGGAACAGATTAATGCGGAGAATGCGGAGAGGGCTGCGAGGATGAGGGTGGAAATTGCGAGGACGACGAGGGAGAATAAGGCGTTTGTGGCGAATGTGGAGAGGGCGAGGAAGAGCGAGGGGATTAAGGAGACGAGGAGGAAGAGGGGGGAGGAGGCTGTGGTGGGGGCTGTTGACGCTGCAAGAGGGAGAAAGAATGAGGAAGGTGAAGGTGATTTGGCTGTAGGGAAGACGAGGACGAAAGGAAGGGATTTCTCGTTTAGACAGAACGAAGTCAAGGGTAGACTTGCAAAGACTGCTGCTCAAGATCAGCCGGAAGAAGTCAAGAGAGTGTTGAGTAAGATTTTTTAGCAGAACAGAGATACGACCAAAATCGACCTAGTCGGGCGGAATCATCCAATCTCATGGTCAAGCCTGACTCCTCTAACAAATCCAACTCATCTGCGAATCTCATCTGCATCACATGTTCAACGCATATTGACTTCACTCATTCTCATTCACCAACCCGCAGTACACTCAAACAATTAAGGTATCCGTCAACCTCTTCAACAATCCACCTCATTTCCTCTCTCAGGAGCCACGCGCTTACATCGTCCTCGAACAAACCAACTCCAAGCTTTCAAATTCTCGAAAATGCTCGTCACCCTCGTCCAATAGTCCGCGCCTTCATGCCCTAAGAACTACCCGGACTTTCATCTCAGCTAAAACCCCAGCTTCAACTACATCGCCATAGTGCAGGTAGCGCTAAAAAGGAATCAGCTTGATCCATAGAATACTGAGGGAGGTGGGCGCTTTAGCTGGTTGACATGAATATCAACTTCGATTCGGAAAATCCCTCCAGCACACCCCACAATCTTTCCAGCCTTTAAGTTGAGGTTCGTTACTTTGCTTCCACAGCTCTAGTCTTCTCGCTAAGGGTAGTATGTTCGATCCCCTCCATCATTATACTCAAACACACAGATTAGTCACATCAACAAACCCCAGCAAGTAACAGCAACGAACAACTGGCTTCCGACACTGCTACAAACTAATCATCAATTCTTTACTTTTACAAAGTACGATACCAGAAAGCACTTGGACTCTGTATACTGTACTTACAGCGGGACGAAACATTCTGCTTGCGGTATCGATTCCAGCGAAAGACATGGTGGATTGTCCAGTGCTCTAGGCTGTGAGATAAAGTGTATTTCACTTTGCATCTACATTTTACAATCAAAGCGAGATGATACTTTGGATTGTTGGGGAATATCTGGTTAATGACATGGTCACATAGCACGAATGCTATTTTTGAGACTATCGTGGGTGCCCGATAATAGTAGCTACGTGTGAGTGCTATGTATCTCATGTAACGTAGTCGAAAGGAACATGATTACTAATATGACAGTATGCCAGTATGACAAGAGGTCAGTATAATGGACTCAAGCTATTTTAACACTAGTACGCATCGCCTTTGAGACCTTCTGGATAGCATTATCCAGACAATGGCAATGTCAACATCTATCAAGCACTCGACACGACGATATTGAGGTGGACACTGGCAGCTGGTGCAGATGCGCAAGTTCGAGCATAAGGCGTGATTCGTCAGATGGCTGATTTCTCAAATATCGAGAACAACTGCAGCTTCTTCCTCTTTCGTACAAGATATTCCCATGCTATACCGTCACGACAAGCTTCAAGTCTTCAGCACGTTGCAAGCACGAGGTATGACCTCCAGCATTCCATTCTCCCTCCCTCGCACCATCACTACCACTCCAGAGGACACAACACATAAAATATATGAACAAAGAAATTTGGCATGTTTCCACCCCACCATGCCTGCTATTGCTGGCCTGAAATTACGCGTAGAGGCAGACGGAGACGGGATGCCTTGTTATGGTGGTATGTGCTAGGACAGGCGTGTTTGCGATATACCATAGGTAATTTGAAGTATTTCAGGAGTTCGGGTTTCGTCATGGAGCGGAATGATTTGTTTGTTGGGGAACAGGACTGGACTGGGGGGGGGATGTGTTCTAGATGGTGAGGGATATGTGGGATGTTTGTTGATGTCTTGTTTGTGATGACGATGATAAGTCTTTTACCTTCTTTGTCGAAAACACCGGAAAAGAGAAAGAATACAAAAAAGAATCGTTCGTGCAGCAGATCACAAGCAGCAAGATACAGAACCCTCCAACACTTCTTCTCACCATCACAACCGACCCTCCCTCTTTCCTGACCTGCTCAATAACACCTTTACGCCAGCTTCCCCAAAACATAAGGATGTCCCGCACTCAACCCCCCATCGACCGCCCACGCCTGCCCATTAACATAACTCGCCTCCTCGCTCGCCAAAAACCCCACCACCCTCGCCACCTCATCCGCCACCGCGCCCCTCTTCAACGGATTCAGCTGGCCAATCTTACTCTGCGTACCCTTGCTTCTCGCCTTCTCATACATCACGCTCGTCATTCCCGTTTCAATGATGCCGGGGCATACTGCATTGACTCTGATTCCCGTGCCGGATAATTGGTACGCGGTAGTTTGAGCGAGGGAGATAACGGCGGCTTTGCCAGCGGAGTAGGAGGAGTCGCCTGCATTTGAGCGGATGCCGGCGACGGAGGCAGTTGCGATGATGGAGCCGGAAGGGTATGGTTTGGAAGCTGATGTGTGCATCATTGCTTTGGAAGCGTATTTGATCGCCAGAAACACGGAGAGGAGATTCACGCGGACGTTCTTCATGAACTCGTCCGCGCCAACTTCGGCAAAGTGTTTCCCCGTCGCGACGCCCGCGTTGGCAAACATGACGTCTAGCCGTCCATAGCGGGTGATGGCGTCTTCACAGACAGCTTTTACGGCTGCTTCGTCCGTGGCATCGAAGGTGTGCGTGTGGATTGTGGTGGAGGGGTGGAGGTGGTTGAGTTCGCGGGCGTGGGTAGCGAGGTTGGCGGAGGAGATGTCGCAGAGGTAGATTGCGTGCGCGCTGTGGGCGGCGAAGAGGTGGGCTGTTGCGCGGCCGATGCCGAGTGGGGAGGAGGCGCCGGTTATGATGATGACTTTGTGTTTGTAGCGGCTGTTTTTATATTCGATGAGTATAGGTGTGTGGTTGGGAGGAGGTGTGAAGTGATTGAAGATGGAATGTAGCGAACCGAGTCCACGAGGTAGAGGCCTCGAGATCATGGTCACACAAAGGGAAATGTATGTTTCGATTTCATAACATAGTATTTATTTTTATAATAGGCTCGAATCGAGTGTGCTCGAGGTAATTCGTCACATCGTCACCTCACATCACACCATTCTTACAATACAAAGACAGAAAGATAGATGAATTAACATACGGAGCAAGATAATCACCAGCCACCTTAGCTATCTTAGGTATATCCTCAAACATACCCTCAGATTGTGGTGGTTCATTGAGTTCTTTGCTGAGGAGGCCGTCCTTTCGACGTGGTGTTGCTGACATATTTTCTGGAGAATTCAGGTAGACTAGAGCCTCGATAACAGCAAAGACAGGCTTTGAAACAAATGTGATACAAAGATTGTAATAGCAATGAAAGAGGTGGGGATGTATGAGGAAATCTGAAACAAAGCTGAGGTAAAGTGGAGATAGCCTCGGCTTAGATAAGATCAGATCTTCTTGAAACAAGTGTCAATGAGCAGCACAAAGAGGGGTGAAGGGGAAAAAAAGTGACACTGAACAGTATATTATTCAGATTGACTACTACATATCAAGATTCCAGGTCATGTCGTAGCCTGGCATCATGCTGCTCGCTCTCAATCGTGATCAATAAACCATCATGATCGCCGTGCAGTTTGTTGCCTCTTGAAAACCTGCTCTTGACCCATAGAAGAGAAGTCGTTTGGTCATTAGGTTTCTAGGTACAAGAGAAAAGAAGCCGACCACCAGTCAAAAGCCGACCACCAGTCATCATGTCAACAACATAATACCCATCCCAACTCATTCATATCATCATGCCATTGGGATATACCTCTTCTCTAAACCTCAGCACCACGAAAGCCGGCCTGAGTAGGCTGCCGTGAAAGTGAACGAAATCATTGATGCTTGGTGTTTGATAATCTTCTGCACCTTCGAGATATCATCATCATGTGGCTCCTGCAGTGGCGTTGATGCTACACTCATCTTCTCCTTTTTCATCGCCGTCGGCGCACGTTTGTTCGCTTCTCGTCATAAAACCCCTTCTGTTCCTCCGCAACACACTCATGGTACATATCATCTCTCGACAGCTTGTTACTCATCACCTTCGGCATGCCGCAGACGATGAAACTGGTTCGTCTTTGACCTTTCGTGGACTGCTCTCACTGTCAGAGTCCTGACGCTCATCCCCGTCCGAGCTGCCGTCCTCACTTGACTCATCTGCTTCGTCTTCGTCTTCATCCTCGTCAGCTACGGTGTCGTCGTCGCCAACATCATCAGCTGCAGCTTTTGGCTTAGGTGGGGCACGTTTCTGCAATTCCTGACGCACAGTAGGTGCTTCGAAAGACTTCTGAATGATAGTTGTTGGAGGTCGAGTTATATCGATAAGAGTCGTACCGTCTACATCCTCGTCCTCTCCCTCCGCTTCCTCATCGTCGTTGTTGTTTTCTTTCGGATCGTCGTGGAATGCGTGCTGTGCCATGACCAGGTTGCGTTGAGCCCAAGCTTCGGTGCGTCTTGCTACGTCATCTTCGTGGATAACGATGTTGACCTCTTTGTTCTTTCGTGGTGTAGCAATCTTTCCACTAAAACGACGAGCAGCAGGCGTAGCAACCCTCGGAGTGAAGCTTCGATCCGCTTCAATAGCATGTACTACAGGCGGCACATGGACCTCGGCATCCTCGCCGTGCCCATCCAGTTCATCCTGTAGAGATTCGGCAATAGAAGCAGGTGATCTATGTTGTGAGGACGGCAGCTGAGAGTGTTGTGAAATGAACATCTCATCGTTGATGCCACCGTTGTCGAGACCCAGCTGTGGATCATCGGTCATCTCAGCTTCGTTCTGGGCAGCAGTAGAAAAGACGAAACCAGGGAGTTCTTCTAGTCCAGCACCATTGTCGTCTTCAACCTCTTCATCATCATCATCATCATCGGCAGCTTTGTTGTATTGGGTAGCGAGCGTGGCCCAAGCGATCTCGTACTGACTTTTCTGAACTTCAATAGCTTCGATTGGTGTCAGATCAATCACTGTCTTCTCCCATGCGTTCTGATAGTCCTTAGCAATTCGGTCGACATCAGAAAGAGTTGAGCATCTTTGTCCACGAGGTCTTCCTGCACGACTTTTACTGACAGTAGAGCTTGTCCTTCTCCTCTTTCTAACACTGTTGTCACGGAAAGGGATATCGTCTTCATCATAAACTTCAGACTCGACCTCGGAGTCAGAGCCATGAATCTCAATAGGCCTCTTCACAGGGATACCATGTGCTAGCTGACGGTTGCGGTACAGAGTTGGTCGAAGCACTCTATCCATCGGATGGGACTTCTGGTCGTAGTTGAGATGATGGCCATTGTCTCTCTGGGTTGAGACGCGTTGTGAACGACGAACTGGCTGCATGTCATCGTTATCGTCATCATCGTTATCGTAGGAGCGTCTTCTCGGCATGCTGTGGACTGGTGGTTCTGTGTGTGAGGTCCAGAAGACGCGCTGTGATCGTTGAGTATATCTTCTGATGGTCAGAGCTCCGATGAGAAGAGCTAGAAGAGAGATGAAGTGGGATGAAGTGAGCTACACATGAAAAGAGTGAGGAAACTGACGAGGATGGAAGAGTGAAAAGTGATGTGAGAATTGGATAGAACAGAGATAGTGGAGACTTCCAGGCAGCAGTGTGGGGTCCAAGTCACGAGATGAAAAGGAAGGCGCGACTGTGTTTCAGATCCGTATCAGATTCAGCCTCAATGACGTGACTGTTTCATAAACGAAAATCAATTATCCTACCTACCTTGAGTGAGCTTCTATTCCTGTTGGTTTCGTCAAATCATTGCTCGTGAGATATGTCCGCTGTGACGTCCACTTCTATCCTCTGTATGAATGCGATCCTATCGAGATCCATCAGGCTTTCGTGCGCTGCCAAACGGACCATCTGGCACCCTCCTAGCTGCAGCCATCTTCATATTGCGATCAAAGCTCGAATAAGCTAATGGAGAAGCTGAACCCTTGCCTTCAAGCACAATCAATGCTTGCTGAACTCTCGCAAATGCATCCTCCAACTCTTCTGACGCCTTTTTGATTTCATCCCGACATTCACCATCTCTCAGTAGTTGATACGCAGCCTGTGCACAGAGATCTTGCGCCTGGCGTAAATGCTTGTCCGACTCATCACAAGTCTGCATATTATCAATAGCATCATCACCACACATGTTCGCTTCGTTTGTCCTCTTCCTCCGAAGTCGAACTTGTGTCATGACAGTGTCATCGTCGAGGTCGTCGTCTTCTTCTAGATCTGCTTGTCTGGCTTGTTGTGATCCTTTCTTGCAAAACGAATGTTGTCGAGCTTGTGCTCTGGCTTTTCTAATGAGGTTTCGACCACGTCCAATCTCTTCTACTATTTCCACGAGGACTTTCTGTGCTTGGGCGTCGTATTCGACGATGAGATCGTCGGGCATGCGGTATTTGAGGTGTAGTGTGTCGTCAATGGAGTGAATGGAACCTGCTCGTTCTTCCGATCTAAGGTGTCGTAATCTACGGGTTGCACTGAGCGTAGATAGGGCTCCGGAGTTTTCCAGGAAACCAGTATCTGTAGTGGTAGTAGTTCCTCCAGTAGCTGCTGTGCCAGTTGTTGCAAACGATATAGCTTGAAGAGGGGCATCTGTATCTGAAGGTGTAGCTGACTTTTCGGGCTGGCTGGAGCATATACAATCACATTTGGTGGCCGAGAGCTTGTCTAACCATAGTGGAATGCGGTCGACAAGGAACAGTAGGTATTCATACTGAGTAGGCATTGCTTGGAGGCTGTTCAAGAAGACAAGGTGGACTGCCCAGTTAAGGGTTCCCTTTTGAGCAGATAGTTGTGCCCATTGAAGCTAGTGCAGCAATATTGCGCTTGATCACGCAATTCAGTTATGCAGGATCAGGAGTATTAGGATAAGATATAGTCGAATAGTGTGATGGGAGGTGTGACAATGGACGGATTGACTTTGATGAACGAACGAACGAAAGAAGCAGGAGACATTACCAAGATAACGCTGAGGCTTGCCAAGCTTTATCCCAACGTCTATTTCGCTCTCCTGATCGGCCTTACTCCGTCAACCAGCAACATGCTGCGTTTCAGAATTATTTCGTCTTTTGCAATAAAAACTCTGTATTGGCTTGATGCTAGGCAGAAAGACTATGCATACGTGAATTAACTCGCTTCAAATAGTGCCTTTCGGTCATCGGATATCTAATACAATGTCAGAATACGACACCGATGCACAGTCCGATGCTCTTCTAGCAGCCTTCCAAGCTCGCTTCGATCCATCTTTCACTAAAGCTCAAACGCCCACATCCACTGGCGTCCTCAACTCCGCATCATTTATCAACTCAAACGCAATCGACGTCCACATTTCCATGCTAGGTGTCCGTTGTGCCGCTCAATCACTGTATTCTTCACTCCAGAAAACACCTTACGACTTTGCTACATGGCATGCTCATGCTTTGCATCCAAGTATAGCGGAGTTTGGAGAGGAAGGGACGGCGGAGTTTGTGTTTGTCATGGATCTGTTAAACTTTTGCTTTTGGAGTGACGGTAAAATTGGAGCAAACCAGGAACGCAGTAGTCAAGGCGGTACTGATGAGGCAGAACACAAAGCCAATGTGCCTAACGGCTTCGCGATCGACTATCAGGGACAAATGTATACCGGGTATTGGAGCCTTGTTGCTGCTTTGAGGCGAGCCATAGAAGAAGGCGTACCAATTACAGATTCCACATGGCTGGCCAGTGATGACTGCACACTCGAGGCCATCACAGAAGTCTTCAGAAGCGCTGGGAGCGATTCCATGCCTTTACTACGAGAGCGATGGCAGGTGTTGAAGGAAGCAGGGAAAGTACTCGAAGATGTATGTGCATCTCCTGCTTCCAAGTCCGATCCATCTCATCCTTGTCTGATTGGGCTCCACTCATCTTTTTCATACTAACTATGTCTACTCGTTGGTACGAGAATAGTGCTTCGACAGCAGCGTCTTCAATCTAATAGAATCCGCCAACCACTCCGCTGTCAACCTAATCAACACACTCGTCTCCACCTTTCCCTGCTTCAACGACACGCACACCTACGAAGGCGAAACTGTCCGCTTCCACAAACGCGCACAAATCTTCGTCGCAGATCTCTGGGCCTGTTTCGAAGGCAAAGAATTAGGCCGCTTTGACGAAATTGAACAAGTCACAATGTTCGCCGACTACCGTATTCCCCAAATGCTGTATACACTGGGCTGTCTGGAATACTCACCACCCCTAACCAGCCACATCCGCTCCCTCAAGCCAATAGCATCAGGACACAACTGGGAGATTGAGCTTCGCGGCTGTTCAATCTGGACGGTCGAACTACTACGACGCGAGATCGAAACAATCCAGCAACAAAATCAACAGTTCCAGCCGCACGAATCGGAGCAGGAACAGTCAAGTCCAAAGATCAATGCGATACTAATCGACTTCTTCTTATATGATATGGTCAAAGCTATTGAAAAACAGGAGATAAAGGCGAAGAGCTCTACTGCCACGGGGAATGATGTCGGAGAGCCAGTGTTTGGAAAGACAGAAATGCTTCCACATCATCGGACGAGGAGTATTTGGTATTGAAACTATTAACCAATGCTACTCAGCATAGTCGTCGTGAAGCACCAAGGTCAAGATTCCCCAGCCGTCATCATCAACTTGAAACTGCACAATCAGGAGTCTTAGGCAAGTGGACTTGTGGGGAGATTGCCTGCTTAAGCAAGCAAACAACACCGCGTCCACAGATGTGTTTGTGTTTGCGGTTTCTCCTGTTTGTCTCGTCTGTCTGAAAGTGCTTCGTCAACAAATTGAAGGTTGGTTTTCTCCATGCAGCTAGAGCAAACAACAAGTATCTTTTCCCGACATATAAGATGCAGCTAGAGCAAACAACAAGCATCTTTTTCCGACATTTAAGATGCAACGAAAACATTCATCTATTTAATATCAGAATCACGCAGCAGCTGCTCCACGCAACTTCTGGTCGTGGTTATCCTTTCGAACCAGTCACAAAACCAAGATACATTAGCCCCTACGAAAATCGCCTATCATAGCACAGTCAACTCATTCACATCCTTCGTCAGCTTCTGGATCTGTCTCCTCGATTGGCATTCCAGTAAGAAATGAAATGATCTTTAACGAATGGCCGTTTCAACTTCGATACAGTTCAAGGCAGTGCTGAACAGAATGGATACCACTACTGACAAGCCAATCGTCATCGGCATCTACGGCATTCCTCGCTCAGGAAAAACACATCTGCTCAACGAACTCAAGCAACTTCTGGGCGACAACCAATTCCAGTTCATGGATAGTTCCGACGTGCTCGATCGGATCACTCCTGGCGGTCTGCAGACATTCAAATTGCTCGGCGAGGATGCCAAGAAGGAGCTGCGCGAGCTTGCTATTCAAACGATCGCTGATGAAGCTCAGATCAACAAGAAAGCTGCTGTAGTTACTGGTCATCTCATGTTCTGGAATGAAGAAATTGAAGCTGCAGTATCTGTCTGTACTCCTATGGATGTGAAGGTCTACACGCACATTCTCTACCTCGATCTGCATACTGACAGTATTGCTGTGCGTCGTGCCAACGACATCACCAGAGCCAGGCCGGCGTTATCATTGCAACATTTGCGCGAGTGGCAGAAAGCCGACGAACAAGAGCTTCGTGAAATGTGCTGTGAGAACAGCATCCTCTCCAGTGTGCTCGCAATGGATAAGACATCTACATCCGAAGTCGGTGAATTGCTGCTCGATCTCGTCGAACATAATGTGAGTCACAATCTTGCTTCGACGACAGCACATCTTGATCGCATCATGGCAGTCAAAAAGGATGTCAAAACCATGCTGGTATTCGACGCCGACAAGACTTTGGCACCGTTCGATGCTGGCTCAATGTTCTGGAAGAAAGTCTACGCGGCTGTCGGCGTTCAAAAGACCTTATTCGGTGATCCACTAAAGCACCTCTTCGAAACATCTGGCTACACGTACACTGCTTTCCGCCAAGCCACGATGACGTACGAATACGCAGCAACTTACGTTGATTTCGAAGCCATTTGTGCCGCTGTTGCTGCTGAAATTGTATTGTACCCAGAGATCGAGCCAATCTTGTGTACCGCTGGAGGCGCGGGTGGATATGTTGCTGTTGTCGTTGTTACTTGTGGTGTCAAGCGTGTCTGGGAGCTGGTTCTGGAAAGATACGGTCTATCCGAGACTGTTGCTGTGATTGGTGGAGGACGTCTCACCGATGGCTATGTTGTGACACCAGCAGTCAAGGCAGCCATTGTCGCTCGTCTTCAGCAGGAATATCACACTTATGTCTAGGCTTTTGGAGACAGTCCAGTCGATATCGAAATGATGGTCGTCGCAGATCAAGCCATCGTTGTGGTTGGAACTGAGAACAACAGAAGCAAGAGCATGGACGGCAAGCTATTGTCCGCCATCAATGACTATAACCTGAAGCCACGTCAAGCCCTGCTTCCAAGCACCGCTCGACCCCGTCTGACAGAGAAACAACTCCCCATCATCGACCTCACCAACAACACCATCCTCGAAAACATATTCCGCCAACGCGTCTACCACACAACCGACACAAACGCCAACAAGCTACTCCAAACACCCATGCGCGACAGTAACATCTCCGGTCCCGTGCTCCGCCAAGCCCACTACCGCACCGCCAACTATCTAACGCTCTCGATCCTGTCCGAGGTCATCGGCGTGGAGAGTTTCTCTGTCGACCACGTCCAAGGCACCAAAGCAGAGGGCTGGCGCATTCGTGACGAAGGCAAGACGACCATTGTCGCGCTGATGCGTGGAGGTGAGCCCATGGCCTTCGGCATTAGTGACGCAATGCCGTCCGCCATGTTCGTGCATGCCCGCGAGGCAGAAGAGCTGAAGGACCACCACCTCGCTGGACAAAAGACTGTCATCCTGGTTGATTCTGTCATCAATGCCGGCAAATCTGCTTCCGAATTCATCCAACATATCCGCGAGACCTTTGCAGGCATTCGCATTGTTGTGGTGGCTGGTGTGGCGAATGCTCAGTGCGTTCGTAAAGGCGACTTTGCTGAGATGATGCGGAGTGATCTCGATCTTTATCTTGTTACATTGAGGTTTTCTGAGAATAGCTATACCGGAACCAAGGGTGTGGATACTGGAAATCGTTTGTTCAATACTACGCATTTGGCTTGAAGATGTGCGGGAAGATCTGACAGTTGAGGTTGGAAAACTACAGAGTTGAGGTATGCTCCTACGGTGTTCTTGTCCCTGAGGTTCGGTCGAAGCTAACGTACGCTATTAGATTGATAGCTTGCAAGAAAGGTGGTGAAACGCGGTTATTGGAAATGACGTGTCGGAACTATTGAAGAATGAGGATGATCTTTTGGGCGCTGTCTGAAACGAATTGCGGGAAGATCTCGAAAGTAAATGCTGGCAACCGACGGGTGGGAAATGCAGACGTTGTCTCTGATGAGTTGTTGCGATTGGTGTGGACGTTTGCGTGTAGCAAAATCGGAATTGGATGGCATGACCACTCATATTCTATAGATAGCCAGATCCTCGCTCATGACGCATAGAGTCCTGCGGCAAATCGAGAATAGCTTATACTTAGCTCACAGTGACCATTGTCTGCTCCCTTCCCCTGTCATTCATCATGATCCATATTCCAATTCTATCTTGACACGTAAAACTGCTACCAACAGCAAGCCCAAAACCATCAAACAGCAGGCGACGACAGCACATCCGCCTTACGCTTCCTGCCAGCTGTGGCACGATTCGTGCGCGTATCGACGCCGTGTTGACCTCCTTCCTTCTCCGCAAGACGCCGAAACATGTTTGCTTTCCACTTTTCACATTCGGCGCGGCGGGCCGGGCTGAGCCAGTCGATAGCACCGAGGCCGGTTGGACGTATATCGCCTGCGTTGCGTGGTGTGCTTGATTTTGGTCGAGGGGTGCGTTGGGGTGGTGGTGGTGGTGGTGGTTGTAGTGATCTCTGCGCTGGCTCAGCTGCAGGTGGAGGCGGAGGAGGTTGGTGTTTTGTAGTAGGTGTTGAGATCGCAGCAGCTTGTACTTGTACTTGCGCTGTCTTTAGTGAAGGTGTAGCAGCTGGCGCGACGGTCCTCTTGACCACAATTCTATCACCGTTACCGTCACCATGGTCGAGCTCATCTCTCCCATCCACCATTTCCACATCTCCGCTTTCATCCTCACCCTCACCCTCCTCCTCACCAACAGGCACATTCCCAAACCACTCCATTCCCTCCCAGCGTTCCATTTCCTTCTCATCCTCTTCTAATCGCTCACACTCCATCATAACCTCTCTCAACCGTTTACTCGTCACCCTGCCCAACGCAACAAGCTCATGCGATACAGATCTGACATTGACGTTGCCATTGGCTGGATACATTCGTTTGACGACAAGTAACATGACGACAATGATTAAAGCTGGTATTTTGACGGTGTTCTCAGTTTCTGCGGATACACGACTTGATACAGCATCGTCAAGAACTCCTCGTCCTGTTTTTGGTGTTCGTGCTTGGGCTTTCGTGGGGGACGCTATGGTGGAGGATGATGATTTGAGGAGGGTGGCTACACCGACGTAGATGTGTGGGATAGCGGCGGGAATTTCGAGTTTCTTGCAGATATGTCTGATTGTCGTGCTTATCCAGCCTGGAACACCTTCATCGTTTGTTGTAGCACCAGTATTAGCCGCGACTACAGACTGTTTGCCTATAGTGGCGAAGTTCAGTCCGCCCGTCAGTGGTCGTGAAGGCGTTGTTGAGGGATTGCCATTGCCTCCTAGCTTGGTTGGCGTGGAAAGGACGTCACGTGTTCGTTGCTGTTTCGTTGGTGTTGCAGTAGGCGTGGTTGAGTTCACGGAGGCTGAAAGGGTGGTGTCGAGATATTGGTAGAGTTTTTTGTAGATACGCGGGCCGCATGGTGGGCGTGGTGGTGCTTTTTGGAGATTGAGGCGGGTTTTGAGTCTAGGAGGATAGGATCATTAGTCGGTGTCTCTTCCACTCGCGAATATCACACTATCATACGATGTTTGTTTTCAGCATGAACGCTGCGTATTAGTCGGTGTCTCTTGCCATCACGGATATCACACGGCGATTGTTTTCAGCATGAACAGCACTCCAAAGGCACGCGATCTGATAGTCTTCTTTCCAGATATGTAGAGCACGAATATTCTCTAATTCTATTCAGACTACTGCAGTAAACAAATAGGCTCACTCACCTCTCCACAGCAATATCAGCTATCACAGTACTCCTGGCAGCCTCTTCATCCGGCTTCAGAGATGATGCGGCGGACCTGCTCTGTGCCAATAGCGCTGTTGCTAGGCTGATGAGGGGTTTGGGCAGAGTGGACGGTGTGTGTGTTGGTAGGAGAGATGTCAAGGCAGATAACAGAGGGTCGTTGGAGGACATGTTGGTGTAGGGTGATGACACAACTGCGGTTCACTTTTGGTGCAGCGGATGTATGAATATAGAGCTAGTGAAGAGGTCACGGATAGCGTCACGATGAGGTTTAGTGGTTTTGTGTCACAGTAAAGTAATTGGGAGTGATGGTTTCAGACGCGTTTCATCAGAACGTGGTTTAGACGTGGTCAGTCACGTGAATTTCCACCTATGCTATAGACTCTGTACAACAATATCCTTTATCAACTGATCTGAGCTATTCTATTTGACCTGACTCAGCTTCCAGTCCTTGTGCGACCATTTCTCAGTTGCCTTTCTGTTCGCCTGCTTGTGCTGCATTGTCTTCCTCGCCTCGACTCTCCCTTGAACAAGCATATTCCTATATCTATCGCCCAGCAAATTCCCTTCCGGCTTAAGTCGTCTAAGCGAGTTTTGCAACTCATCCGGCAGCACTAGTTCAAGAGGAGCATCGTGTACCTTGTGCTTGCCAAGTCGTCGTCTCCTGAGGACTTCTCCTTCCTCCTCATCCATTGAATCCTCAGATTCCACACTCCCTTGAAACTTTGCCAATGCCTTCTTTCGTTCGGCTTCCTTGCCAGCGAACTCTCGTTGGATTTGTTGAAGTCGTCTGACTTGGTCATCTCTAGCCTGTGTTCTTGCTTGATGCCTTGCCAATCTCTCTGCAACCTTTCTCTTGTTGACCTTGTTCCTTTCTTGTGGTGTCTTACGTTGTGGTCGCTTCTTGCGTAGACTTGCTTCATCCATGTCGCTTTGTATACCTTCCCACTCACTCTCCTCAAATTCTGACAGCAGTATTTCCCGCTGCTCTGCTCGATCTGCCTCTGCAGCTTGTGCAGCAATGCGTGCTTGCTTCTCTTCCTCTGCAACAAGATCTGCCAAGCGCTTCTTCTCTTTCTCGACTTCCTTGCCGCCTTCCTTCTCAAGTAACGCCGCCCAGTCGTCGAATACAGGATTGTAGCTGCGTCCAGCATCAGGTCTGCGGACATTGGGTAGTGGCTTTCCAGATGCTGTGAGAGCTATGGGTGCTTCTTTGAGCGTCTTTGGTTCGCGCAATTGTAATGGAGGCGGGATAAAGTTCTCATGTGCTCCAGGTGTCTTCACTTCCACAACAGCCCAAGGATCATACCCAGGTGTGCCATTTGTGAGAACAACGTCTTTGTGCGCGCCCTCGCCGCCAAAAGCGATAGCCTTCAACCTCTGCAACTCTTTGGTCGATACTCCAGCACCCTTCCTACGTTTCGCCGGGACGATGCCATCTGTGACCGCGATTGCAGAGCGCTTTCGATTGCCGACAGCAGGAACAGCTGATCTCTGTGCGATGATTTCGTCTGCTTTTAGCCCCGGATGTGCTCTTCGGACCTGCTTCTTGATTGCTGCAGACCCAAGGATATCTGTTTGGAAAAGAGCGTCTGAAGGTACATCGGCGAGGACTTTTCCACCAGTGATGATTATTTCTTCGCGGGCGGTATCGAGGCCGGACTGGATTTCGGTGAGGTCGACATTTTTGCGCCAGGCCCGCTTGCCTTTGCGGGAGGTTTGCTTGTGCGTTTGGGGAGCTGCGGTTGTGTCTGCCATGGTGGGGGTTGTGTTGTTGTTGTTGTTGTTGTAAAATGTAAAACACTTTTGAAACTTTTCTTCGAGTCCACCTTCCCCGCATCGACGTTTGGCCCCTTCAATCAGTTCGACTCCACCAAGCCACCGTCTGATGTGAAACAGTCAACAACAACACCACCATCCTCTCGTTATCGCGCAGTCTTCGATAACCTACCGACTGTCGCTCTCGTATCATTCGCAGCTCTTCTTCTTCTGTCTTTTCGCTTGCCCGGAATAAACACTCTGATTTCTCCATCACAATGGCACAATCAACAATTGGGTCGACTTACTCGAATCCCCTAAAGAAGTTCAAGTACGTCTATCTGTCTGTCATGGTGGTCTAGCTTTCCCTAGCTAACGCTATCTAGACTTGTTTTCCTCGGCGAGCAGAGTGGTAAGCCATCTCGGAACCCTGTATCATCTCATTAACATACTGACACCAACCAAGTGGGCAAGACCTCCCTCATCACCCGCTTCATGTACGACTCCTTCGACAACATGTACCAAGCCACAATCGGCATCGACTTTCTCTCCAAAACAATGTACCTCGAAGACCGCACCGTGCGCCTCCAACTCTGGGACACGGCCGGCCAAGAACGTTTTCGCTCGCTGATCCCCTCCTACATCCGCGACTCTTCCGTCGCCGTCGTCGTGTACGACATCTCCAACGCAAAGTCCTTCGCGCAAACCCGGAAATGGGTCGATGATGTGAGAGGGGAGAGAGGGTCAGATGTAATCATTGTGTTGGTGGGGAACAAGACGGATTTGAATGATAAGAGGGAGGTGACGACGGCGCAGGGCGAGGAAGAGGCGAAGAAGAATGGATTGATGTTTATTGAGACGAGTGCGAAGGCGGGACATAATGTGAAGACGTTGTTCAAGAGGATTGCGCAGGCATTGCCGGGGATGGAGGGTGAGGGTGCACAGCAGCAGGCTGCTAGTCAGAGTAAGTGGTGTTGTGAAATGGAGAGAATGAGACGTATGCTTACGGCCTGTTAGTGATTGATGTGAATATCAACCCGAGTCCCTCACAAGATAACAATGGATGTGCTTGTTGAGAACGTCAACACATGGGACGAGCGCGCTGTATAAGGAAAAGAACAATGCTCCTGGCGTATTACTGGAACAAGGGGAGGTGTAAGGCGTTTTTCAAAGGGACAAAGTGTGATGCATCATTATGAACGTGTACTGGGGTATCAGGATAGAAATTGCAATTGGGCTGTGAAGATGTGATGAGATATGTCATGCGGAGACCACACAGAGGAAGGAGAATAGGGACATAACAGACTCTTGTATAGTACTTTCTCCATAGATCTCGACTTTGAGATCTTTGGGCACGACAAATGAAAGCGTGATGACTGATTCTTTGTGAACACAAGGATCGGTAGAGAGTCGAACGGCGTCGTCAAAACACCAAAACGCTCTTCAATATTATATTGGTCGCAGACTACCTAATGAAAGGAAGGGGGTATCTCTAAAAAACGCAAACCTACTCGAACGCCAATGCCCGTTGCCCAATTCATGAAAGCATTTCAGAGCTTCAATCCCAATACTCGTAACATGATGCAACCCCTCCGTCACCAAACTTTATAACTAAAATCGCCTTTCTGCCATCGCCATTTCGAATCACGACGGCCTGTATTTGTGTTCTCATCTGCAGCTTGCTCTTCCTCATCCTGAACACAATTTCTTCGTTGTTGCACATCGACTGGTGCGCTCGAATTTGGTGTACTGTTTGTACTTGGTTCGTTGTTACCTCTGTATATGTTGCGCTCGCCAAAGGTGAGCTTAGTGGCCAGCTGCGGCGGGGTTGGGTGGGCGGCCAGTGTATCTAGGTTTCTTCGGGACGACCGGCGTATCTTGACGTCTGTGTTACGTGAAGAGGTCATCCTCAGCTTCACCAGACTTTATAACTAAAATCACCCTTCTGCCATCGCCATTTCGAATCTCGACGGCCTGCAATATTTCCATCTGTGGCGGCCTGCTCTTCTTGTTCATCTTGACCACTATTTCTTCGTTGTTGTACGTTGACTGGTGCGCTTGGGCTGGGTGTACTATTTGTACTCGGTTCGTTGTATACCTCTGCGTATGTTGCGCTTGCTAAAGGTGAGCTTGGTTGCCCATCGAGACCCAGCTGGGGTATTTGTGTTTGTGTTTGTGTTTGTCTCTGTCGTTCCTGTAACAGTGGTGTATTTTCGTCGTCTACCCGTCCATTACCTCCCACTTCATCACCATCACCACGCAAATCCGTCTCGGTCCACACCCCATCAACACCCTCCTCCCTCTTTCTCCTTCTCTCCCTCCGCTCAAATACAACAGCCATAACCAGCAAACACCCCTGCAACACCCCGGTAACCACATAAACCAACCAAGCCGACCAGCCCTCCTTGCCCAAGCGCACCGCCAAACTGGTCGCTAGTATGAACGCGCCGGGCGTTTGTATCACCATGGTGCCGATGCTGAGACTGCCGATGTGTTTGAGGCGGTAGGTTGTGTAGATTTGAGGCAGGTATTGGATTGAGGCTAGGATTGTGCAGAGGAGACCGAGAGTGTTGGCCCAGGTGCCGAGATGCGAGGGGTAGCGGGCGAGGAAGATGATGGAGATGAGGAAGGTGAGCAGGAAGTGGAGGATGCAGAGGGTGACGACGGTTATGGCTGTGCGAAGGGAGGGTGGTTGCTGGACTGAAGCTGAGTTGGTGGATTGAGTGGTGGTGGTGCCTGGCCGGGGTGTGAATGCAAGGAAGAGGAGGGTACTATGTTGTCGTTTAGACATGGCGCTTTATGTGCACATGATGGCCTTAACGTACATAAGGAAAAAGCAAGCCCACTGCATGCCAATCTGAGCTATACCCAACAACCCAGCCGTACAGGCCATTGGCCCAATGACCTTGCAGCAGTCCATATCTTGCCGACTTGTAGGAAGAACCAAGATATTTGCTATTGCGCATGTTCCGGATGTAGTGCCGAGCAGGATGTAGTATGGCGAGAGGCCTTCTGAGGAACGGCGGAGACAGATCTTGATGTGTTGTGGGAGGTAGGAGATGATCATGCCTACGAGGAGGAGGCTGGAGTCGAGGTTAGTTCCTGTGGATCGATATTGAGGAAGGCTGGATCTGACTTACATGGACAGAACGAGGTTGCCGATGTTGGGGTTTGCGAGCTCTTCGCAGCGGTTCTGGAGCGACATGACGGATAGATGCTCCTATCGCCGCACTGGTAGTGCTGGAGATGATGCAATGGGACAAGGTCTCTCTGGCGTATTATGGTTGTGGTAATAGTCGGTATATGACAAACCTCGCCATTGCCTTGCTTAAGATGTGCGTTAAAGACGTTCTTGCTGGAGGATGCGAGTGTGAGACAAGGCAGAAAGTGAAAATGGAATGCTACAGGATGATGTGGCCTCGGGGTACTCTTTCGCCCAGCCACGACTAATCATTAATTGTGAAACACCTCTTAAACATTAGAATTTAGCCGTGAAAATGCCGTCTATGAACGTCTCACAATCAGAACTGTCATTGAATCGTCTGGGAAGGAGTGGTTTCGTGCGATGACAATAGCCCTTGAGGTTTTATATTGATGTGACTGCTGAAAAAGCGCCCAGAAAGAACGGCAGCCAGCATGGCGTTGACCTCCGTCAGTCCACGTATATTTGTGCAGTGTCCAACTCAATCTGATGATGCTATTAGTGGCCTGCTTTCAGGTTCTTTGACGCCGAAGAGGTGACTTTTCCAGATGCTGAGAGTGAAAGTCTGTTTAGTGTATGTTGACGATCGTTTCAATATGGCCTCTACATACTGATCGATACTTAGCAAGGCAATATCAGCTGCATCTGCTCCGGAGGCGACAGCCTCTTTCTCGGCAGCGATGATGGTACCATACGCGTGCTCAACAAACTCTTCAAGGTCACTCGGACGTTCCAAGCTCATGAAGCTGGCTCCATCACCCATATGAAGCAAGTTGCTGGCACCTCATTACTTGTCACAATTGCCGAGACGCTCACCAGCGAGCCAACACTGAAGGTATGGGCGCTGGACAAACTTGAGAAGAAGACAGGTGTACCACGATGCCAATCGAGTCTCGTGATCCAAAATGGCCGTAAACAGTTTCCAATCTCTGCCTTTGCGGCTCTCGATGACCTCTCGCAGCTTGCAGTAGGTTTCGCGAATGGAGCAGTCACTGTGATTCGAGGCGATCTCATACACGATAGAGGCGCCAAACAACGCACAGTTTTTGAGTCCGACGAACCTATCACAGGTATACAATTCCGCGAGGGCAATGTCACCGCGTTGTACATTGCTACCACGGCGAGAATACTCATCCTGGTCATATCTGGCCGTGGTCAGGGACAGCCTGCGCGAACGCTAGATGACGTTGGATGTGCCGTCAGCTGTATGACTATTGACCCAGCCACTCACGACGTCGTGGTAGCGAGAAATGATGCAATATACTACTACGGCCTTCATGGTAGAGGGTCGGTTCACAATGTCGATGGACAAAAGACGCTCATCACCACATATCACGACTACATTGCTATCGTATATCCCACAGCAACAGCGTCGTTATCGAAGACTACGCTAGGCTCGTACGGTGCAAGTCCAGGCACTAATTTCAACAAGACATCTACATTGACGATATTAAACATGGATTTCCATTTCATCGCCCATACCGAACCACTGCCATCTCTTATCAAGACTTGCTTTGCGGAGTGGGGCAATCTGTTTGCTCTGACTTTGGATGGAAAACTATTCAGGTATCATGAGAAGCCATTGCAGCAAAAATTCGAAATGCTATTCCAGCGAAATCTTTATGTCCTTGCTATTCAACTCGCTCAACGTGTTGGTGTTGATCAAGCACAACAAAACGTAATCTTTAGGAAGTACGGAGATTACCTCTATCAGAAGAAGGATTACGACACTGCTATGCAGCAGTACCTGCGAGCAATCGAAAATACCGAGCCTTCCGTGGTTATCAGAAAGTATCTGGACACTCAACGAATACATAATCTGGTCGACTATCTAGAAGAGCTACATGAGCACAACAAAGCAACATCAGACTACACGATATTGTTACTAAACTGTTATGCTAAGCTCAAGGATGTGGACAAGCTAGAGGCTTTTATCAAAGCTCCAGGCGAGCAACGGTTTGACATGGACACAGCAATATCGATGTGTAGGCAAGGTGGCTATTTTGACCAGGCAGCATATCTTGCTCGAAAGTACTCCGAACACGATCTCGTCGTTTCTATCCTAATTGAAGATTCAAAGAAGTACGCAGAGGCATTGGCCTATGTTTGGCGGTTGCAACCTCAATCAGCTTTTGACAATTTCTCAAAGTATGCTACGGTATTGTTAGAGCACTGTTCAGAGGATACTACACAGATTTTCATCGACTACTATACGGGACGATTTCGTCCAAAGAAAGATGCCGTTGTTGTTACCACGATACCTGCCAACCAAGTGCAAAGTGGTGGGTTTGTGTCTACTGCATCTTCTGCAGTACAGAACCTGGCAGCACTACTACCACTTCCTTACATGAGTATGAGCGATACCAATAGCAACAAAGCGGGCGAGAAAACCGAGACAAGAGTGGTGGAGTCGGTCGATGACACTGAGCCTCCACCCAAATATGATATCCCGAAACCACGAAGCGCTTTCTCTGCCTTTGTCGACCATCCCAAGGAATTTATAGAGTTTCTCGAGGCCTTGGTCAAGACGGATAATCTAGCGAAGGAAGATCGAACCGACATTTATACTACACTATTCGAGATGTACCTGCGAAACGCAAACCAGCAATCTGGTGAAGAGAAGAGGACGTGGGAGACTAAAGCGCAGAAGCTCATCGAAGGCAACGAGGTAAATCAGCAACACTACTCTTTCATTCACCTTACTAACTTCACTCTCCAGATCCCCATCGCAACATCCAACGTCCTCCTCCTCTCCGACCTCTCCCGCTTCACAACCGGCACAACACTCGTCCGCGAGCACCAAAACCTCCACCTCGACATCTTCCGCTCCTACACATCCGCCAAGGACACCACAGGCGCTATTCGTGCACTCAACAAGTACGGCCCGGAAGAACCTCAACTCTACCCAGCAGCATTGGCCTATTTCGTATCGAGTCCTCAGATTCTCGCAGAAGCTGGAGATGAGTTCGATAGAGTCCTCCGACGGATCGACGAAGAAGGTCTCATGGCACCTCTGCAGGTCATTCAGACACTTAGCGGTAATGCAGTAGCGACTATGGGCTTGGTGAAACGATATCTCATGGAAAGCATTGGTCGGGAACGCGAAGAAATCGCAGCCGTGAGTCGTCGTTGTGTTATTAGTCTTGTTTCCACGACAGTATGCTGATGTGAGATCTACAGAATCGCCGTGTCATCTCCACCTACCGCGCTGACACCGCTATCAAACGCGCCGAGCTCGAAGACCTTCAAACTAAACCTGCTTTCTTCACCGCACAACGCTGTAGTGCGTGCGGGTATGCGCTTGACATGCCAATAGTGCACTTTATGTGTAAACACTCCTTTCACCAACGCTGTCTGAACACTTCATCTGCGGATCATAACACTGAGGATGAGACTGTGGATACGGTGGAGTGTCCTATATGTGCTCCCGGCAATGCGACTGTGAGGGCAATTAGGAGGGCGCAGGTTGAGGCAAGAGGGAGACATGAGCTGTTTCAGGAGCAATTGGCGAGAAGTAAAGATGGCTTCAAGACTGTGGCGGAGTGGTTTGGGAGGGGCGTGTTGGGTGGTCCTGGCGTTGAGGGGTAGAAGGAAGCTACTGGTTGATTGAAGCCAAAGCGGAAACAGGATAAAACCCTCTAGACACGATCTTAAGATTGTCGATATGATTAGATTAGTTAGATATACCAATTATAGTACTCAGCTAGCTAGCTAGCACGACTCTTCGGCCTCCCCTCCCTCGCCTCATCAACATCCTCAAACCAGCCCTTCTTCGCCCACAACACCCACCCCCTGGGCAGCACAGTCGCCGCCAGCACGCCAGCACAAATCCCCAACGCCTTAACCGTCAACCCGCCCTGATCATCCCCTTGCTGTCCTAGCGCTCCATTGCCCCCCATAACCATCTGTAAAGCCATGACGGCGATGAGAAATACCTCGCCCGTGGCTAGCGTGATGTATGACGCCCGTCTTTCTTGCGCGTCGGCGGTGGACCGGCAGGCTGTGAGGAGAGGGGCGGAGAGGGCGAAGGTGAGGCCACCGAGCCATTGGACTAGTTGGATGGAAGTTGTTGAGGGTGTTGTTGTGGGCGTGAGGGGGTAGGTTAGTTTTGGGGTGGACATGGCGGAGAGGATTTGACGGCTGAAGAGGATCACTAGAGGACAGGATTATTAGTCTAGGGTGGAATATGATGTGGCTGGTTTGGTGGGACGTACTTATCGTGCCGCCGAAGAAGTTCATGGATGCCTCGGCGATGTAGAATGGTTTTAGGAAGAAGGTGGCATTGCGGATGGAGGTTGGAGTGGTGTTGAGGAGAGGTTGGCGGGCGCTGTTGAGTTCGTGTTGAGACATTGTGAGTTGGAGAAGGAGGAGGAGGAGCAGGTTAATTAATGTAGAGGAAGAGCGTGATCAAATGTAGTGTTAATGAAGGTATCAAAGCTTCGTCGTGTAAGGTGATGTATTGCAATGACAAGACGTCATCTCGAGACAACGGTGTTTCACGTGTGTTTTACATTCCAATCTCTAGGACACTCACGATGTTTATCAGATATTGATGCACCATCTACTCTCACAGCTCGTTATGTTCTACAATATAAATCTAACGAGCAGAAAAACCCATAGAGCAGACGTGGTCCGAGACTGCCCATGAACACGTCCTCCCGCCGTCATCGCTTTGCGCGAGAAAGTGACGAAATAAACAAACCTCCACACTTGAATGTCCGCTACTTCTATGCCTCACCACTACCCATAGATGACCCCCTTTCCCCAGTGCCACCACCAACTACAAGTACTTCGGTTCCATCTAAACTTGCTCCGAGGCCATTTTCGGAATATGACAGCACGCAGCTAGACCAGGCATGGTTTGGATTACGCCAGAAATTGGCAAAGTATCGTGAGGACAGGGATTCGGAGAAGGTGGCGGCAAAGAGAGCACTTGGTGTTCAGGACGAGCGCAAACGTAGTGGCCAATATAGTGGCCAATATAGTGTCCAAGAGTCGAGAACGTGGCCGAGAGATGTCAGTCGTTCGAGGAGTAGACAAGGAAGTGGCCCTATTGTCGGCTCCCCAGGGACATCACTCGGCACAGAACTTTCTGCAGCTAGTGTTGGACGCGCTAGAGCTGCCTCGAAAGCCAGTATTCGACCTTCTTTGACTATGCTTGATCCCAGTCTGAATGATGGTGTGGTTGGGGATGGAGGTTCTGATGGAATTACTGGCATGCCATTCCTTCGAGCTCCAAGTCGCAAGAAGATTCCGTCGGTCTCGGAACAGAGTAGTATGAACTTCGACAAAGAGACCTCGGAGGTATCTGCATCTGTAACACCTCCTAGAACTCCAGCAGAGCCTGAGTTGAAGGTTCCAGTTGGTGTCTCAAGGCTGCATCACGTAGTCATGCCCAAGATGATGATGGAGCCCATCTATTGGGATCCTGTCAATGATATAGCTACCGTTATTCGAGGGACGTGGTTCTACGCAGATAACATGCTTCCTGTAGAAGTTGATATTGCAAACCTGCTCGAGTCTGGCTATCTATCGTTACAAGCTTGGACAAACACGTGGCAAGATCAACTCAATAGCGCGATTGAGGCAGGAGCTGCTGGGGAGGAAAAAATTTTGCATCCATTATGGCATGCAGACATCGAGAGTCGCCCTAGTACCGCAATGAGTACAGCAAAGCCTTCAGACGAGTCCACACCAGAGGAAAAGAGACAGGAAACGTTGAATATGGCTTGCGATATCATTGATGCAACTATCGGCGCAGACTTGGATACAAAAGCAACTGGTAGTCTCAACTTTGGCCGAGATGGCATTTCCAAGCTCTACCTCCGGTCTGGCATTATATATGCAAATGCTAAACAGGCTTACATCTTGCGACCAAATCTGCAGCCTTCGGCTTACTACGCTCGAAGGCCACTAGCTAACTATATTAGAAGAGGTCACAACATTGGTATACCAGTTGTTAGAGGTTTTGTCCAGGAAACCTGGGACAAATTGAATCCCGTCAAGGGAGGAAGAAAAGTTGTTTCAGCACAACAAGGTGTATCGACCTCTCAAGCTGGAAGGCCAGGAGCAGCACGGCTCAAGTCAGATCCAGCACTATCGAAAGCTGAGCGACCACAAGTTACAGATCTTATTCTTGTTATTCATGGTATTGGACAAAAGCTATCTGAAAGATTGGAGAGCTTTCACTTCACTCATGCGATGAATGGCTTTCGTCGCGAGGTCAATGTTGAGCTTGGTAGTGACTCTGTCAAAGCCCATCTGAGCCCAGATGCTGGCGGTATCATGGTACTACCTGTGAATTGGCGCTCCACCCTCAAATTCGAGGAAGGAGGTTACCGTGACGAGAATGAAGATGATATGGAGAATCACTATTCACTTCCAGACATCGTACCTGACACTTTACCATCAGTTCGTGGAATCATCAGCGACGTCATGCTGGATATTCCATACTACCTCTCCCACCACCAGCAAAGCATGATAACAGCAGTCACAAAAGAAGCAAACAAAGTCTATCGATTATGGTGCTTGAACAACCCCGGCTTCGAGCAATACGGTCGTGTCCATCTCATCGCCCACAGTCTCGGAAGTGTCATGGCAATAGACATACTCTCCAAACAGCCTACTACAACAACTCCCACTTCCCTCGCTCTAGCAAAAGAAGCCTCTCACCACGACCACTTCTCCTTCCGCACTCACAATCTCTACCTCTGCGGCTCGCCTGCCGGCTTGTTCCTCATGCTGAAACAAGCCAACATAATCCCTCGCAGAAACGTGAACAAACCGGGCATCGAAAGTATGGACTACACGCCCGGCGTCGCAGCAGACCAAGGCACTTACGGCTGTCTAGCAGTCAACAACATCTACAACATCATCCATCCCTACGACCCCGTCGCTCTCAAACTAAATCCAACAGTCGACACAACCCACGCCGCCGCCCTCAAATCAACCAAAATCCCAAGTACCACAACCTCTTGGTTTGCCTTCTCCAATCCGCTCAGCAAGACGCGCTCACCGTCTTCTTCCAACACTTCCACCTTCGATAAACCTTCCCTCCCGGCCCGACTACCATCGAATGTTGAGCTCGAAACGCACAATTTCACGCGAGAAGAGCTGGCGGAGAAAAGGTTTCAATTGTTGAATGATAATGGAAGTGTTGATTACTTCTTGCGAGCTGGAGGTGGTGCGCTGGAGTTCCAGTATTTGACGATGCTTGGCGCGCATAGTAGTTATTGGTTGAGTAAGGATTTCACGAGGTTCATTGTTGTTGAGACGGGGAGGGTGCAGGGCAGGAATGGGACTTTGGTGGCTTGCAGGGCGGTTAAGAAGAGAGGTGTACATGGACAGGGGTCTGTGGCGTGAAGGTGTTGGATGTGGTGGTGTGAGTATATACTAGATTGTAGACATGCATCAACGACATGACGTAACGTGTTCAGACTAGATATCGAGTTTTATTATCGCTAGACTGTGAAAGCACAGACGTTTTCCTCTCATTCCAGTGTCCTCAGCAAGAAGTCATGATCTCCCTCCAGCTTGAGATGTTGTAATCTTCGCCTGTTCCTCTCGTAGCTGCTCAACAAAAGCGAAACACCACTGCCATCCTCTTCCCGAAATCAAGTTGCCGCTTCAAGCTCACTACCTTTCGTAGCTACACCTGCAGTGGCGATTGATCAGTGGACTAACCGGAAGTCATATGGTAGAGGACAACGCTAAGTGACTGTATCTCCAGGGCTTGTGGTATGCAATAGCGTGTTCCTCTTCTCGTCTCTCAATTGCGACACATCCCATTCATATGCTGTGGAATTCCCATCTCACTCCACTCCACACCACCCGCTCCAGAAGATATATCAGACGCGTCGGTTCAGGTTACAAGAGTTCCTGCATGTATCCTGACTATACACTTCTCTCTCATTTCCCTATGCTAGACCATCTCGATCGCCACTCCCGCATCCTTCTTCCCCTAGCATTAACCCAGCATCCCTTCCATCGCACTGCAGCACTAGCCATACATTGATGTGGGCAAAGCGTCCTGAGCTCGAGCATCACCACGTGCTAATGTGGTTGTAATATCGTGCTCGGCATGGGACATATGACATAGGTAAGAGGGAGAGAAGTGTTCAGTTGAGGTGGAGGTGGAGTTCGATCAAGAAGAGAAGCAGAGAGAACTACAACCTGATCATGACGCAATAAAGCAACTCGCTGATACGGTTTCAGAACTCTTGGCCTTCGGGTGGTCGTGGTAGCTTGTGTGCTTCATGTGGAAGGTATGCCAAAGAGGATGAGGCAGTTGAGTCGAGTTTTGAAAATGGCCACAAGGTATCCTGGACTGCAATTACGGACGTGATGAAGGACGAGAACCATGAAGTGATCTTGTAAATAAGGGTAGTTGGTCGTCTGTCTCGATGTGTTATCAAAGTCATTTTCCTATTCGTCCGAGATCCACATCATCTTCTTCGTTATGCATTCGTGCTTCTACATAGGTCACGAGATAGCTTCGTGGTAATACTCCTTGATCTAATGTGTCTGAGCTCAGCTCAGAGGTGATGCGCACTTAACCTTCCTACAATAAGTGATTGTCGCTTCGCAGTCGTGTCCTGACTTGTTGTCACATATTGCCGACTTCGTCACAGCTGAGTTCACCACTGAAGCTGGGTGTCGTCAAAGTGAGGGCGTTTTGGTCCCGCATAAGTCCGACTCGGTCTGCATAGTTGTGTTGTGATTATGGTCGTACTCATATTAGCGCTTGCTGGTGTGTATAATGCTTGTCATGCTCTGGTCATGAAAGCTGGTCCAGTTGTCCACAGTATTTTTCGGTGACTGTTTTGGGACGAGTCGTCCAGAATATCTCTCTTCTAACCATCGTAGCGTTGAATCCTGCTGCCGATGTTGTATGAGAATGTTTGCGGTGCGGTTTAGATAGCTTCAAACCAGGTATGCCACGTTCGCATCCTCTTCGACTCCTTGGCGAATCTTCCATTCAGCGATAAAACTCGCCCCGCTTGACATTAACACCATACTCCCCAACCGCACACCCCAAATCCTCCATCGTCAACACAGTCCTGCCCTGTCCCTGCCCACCCTGTCCACCCCCTCCATACCCAGGCCTCTGCACACCCAGCTGCACGCCCTTTGCGTCCTTGCCTTTGCTCCCACCAGCTCCACCGACTTCGGGCATAGCGCCAGGCATCCCCGGTATGCCCACACCACCAGGTAGACCGGCCAATGAAGCGGCGTTGGCGGCTGCAGTGTTGGAGGTCGTATGTCCTGTACGGATGCGAGCGTACTGATAGGCGTCGGCGGCAATGTCGGCGATGAATTTTTGAGTTGCGAGCGCGAGGAGACGTGCTAAGGGGAGTGGTGTTTCTGGGGGTGGTGGGAGGCCGGCGAGGGTGAGGTAGTGCGCTGTTACTGCGTCTGGGATCTGGGAGGCGGTTTAGCTCAACGATGCTGAGATAGGGGGATGAATGAGTGTACAATTGGAGCGTAGTCATCCATCTTTCCTAGGAATTCGCGTAGTGTGGCATCTTTCTTGGCTGGGATGCGTGGCTCGACTATCTCGGGGCGAAGATTTTCTTCGGCCTTTGCGTCGACATTTACTGCTGCGTCTGTTACATCTGGAGCGTCCTTAGAGTTGTCCATGGGGGGCAAGGTGGGTTCGATGGGAGCGGTTTCGTTGTCTTCGTCTATGTTGTCGTTGACCTCGAGATTTGTGTCGACGTCAGCTGCTGGTGATGCAGGGGGTGGTGATGTTGGAGGTGCATCAGCGGAGGACATGATGGAGATCGAGATCGGGACTGCGCACAAGGCAGAACAAGAAGTTTAGATCGTGTCGTTGGTTGGTTCAGGTTGTTTGAATTGTGTTTCAGCACGGCCTTCCTACCCTGCTCAAAACGAACATGAAACACGGGTCACGTGAGGTCATCAATCAATCAAAGTGAAAGGGAGTCTGCGTCAGACTTCACAATTCACTCTCATCTCGCTCTCAAATCTACAGACCATCAACCCTCCCAACGACCACCTCGATGGCTTCGTAACAACATCATTCCCCCCTCCCCTCCCGTATCTCGGATCCAAAACTCAGCGTCACTCTTTGTACTGAGGCTCTCATTCATCATCCTACATTGTTCAGAATGATGCGCGATCGCTACACAAAACAGAGCTTGGGCTTACTTCAAACTCGCATCAAAGAGGTACATGGATTGTTCAAGAATCTGCTCCGGCGCAAAACTAATGTGCCATCTACTGTAGTCGCGAGTGTTGATGGTTGGAGCTGGAGGTATCGGATGCGAGTTGCTCAAAAACCTCGTTCTCACAGGCTTTGGCGAAGTTCACATAGTCGATCTCGACACAATCGATCTCAGCAACCTCAACCGCCAGTTCCTCTTCCGTCACGAACATATCAAGAAGTCAAAGGCACTGGTGGCTCGTGAAGCAGCACAAAGATTCAATCCGAATGTCAAGATTATCGCACATCACGCAAACATCAAAGATCCTCAGTTCAACATCGACTGGTTCCGCACGTTCACCTTGGTCTTCAATGCCCTCGACAACTTAGATGCACGCCGCCATGTCAACAAGATGTGCTTAGCTGCTGACATCCCCTTAATCGAGAGCGGTACTACTGGATTCAACGGACAAGTTCAAGTGATCAAGCGTGGGCAAACTGAGTGCTACGATTGTAATGAGAAAGAAACACCCAAGACCTTCCCGGTTTGCACGATCAGAAGTACGCCGAGCCAGCCTATCCACTGCATCGTTTGGGCAAAGAGCTATTTGTTTGCAGAGATCTTCGGCACGAGTGAAGATGACTCTCCGGAGCTGAATTTAGCACAGGACAGCACAGAGAATGCAGGAGAGATAGAGCAATTAAAGAAAGAAGCACAAGCGTTGAAGCAGATACGAGCAAGCATGGGATCAGAGGAGTTTCCACGAAAGGTGTTCGAAAAGGTTTTTACAGAGGACATAAATCGTCTGCGAAGTATGGAGGACATGTGGAAGACAAGGCGGAAACCTGATGCATTAAATTTCGACGAGATATTGCATCATGTAGCGACAGTGGATCCGGACACGGCAGCGCAAGATCAAGTGGTGTGGTCGTTAGCAGAAAACTTCGCAGTCTTCTCGACGAGTCTGAAAAAGCTAAGCTTTCGATTGGACCAATTGCGGTCAGAAGCTGCGGCAAGCTCAAGCTCTGCTGCACCGCCAGTGTTATCATTTGACAAGGACGACAAGGATACGCTCGATTTCGTGGCAGCAACGTCGAATCTACGCTCAATCATCTTTGACATTGAGCGGAAATCAGAATTCGATATCAAGCAGATGGCAGGCAACATCATCCCAGCTATTGCCACTACAAACGCCATGACAGCCGGTCTCTGCGTCCTCCAAGCATTTAAAGTCCTCCGCTCTGACTACGCACACGCACGCATGGTCTTCCTTACTCGCTCCACTGACCGCGTCATCTCAAGCGAACCTCTCTCAGCTCCGAAACCGAATTGTCCCGTTTGTGGCGTTTGTCATGCACGCATCGAGATCGACCTGAACCGTGCTACGTTGGCAGATGTGGTTGAACTACTAAAGCAGCAGCTGGGCTATGAAGAGTTCAGCATCAGCAGCGATGCAGGAGGGCTGTACGATCCAGATTTCGAAGATAACTTGTCCAAACGCTTGAAGGATTTGGGAGTGAATGGCAGTACATTCTTGACCGTCATGGATGAGGGTGATGAAGACACAAGAGTGAATCTCGTTTTGTCGACATCGACGAAAGAGATTGCAGAGGACGAGAAACCTGTTCTCCTGGCTGAAGAGCTAGATATCCCAAGGAAGACAGTGGCCGTCGTAGAGCAGCAGAACGGCACAAATGGTCATGCTCATGGTGATGGAGAGGTGTCGATTCCTGAAGCTGCCGCCGTTGGCACGAAACGCAAGCGAGAGCGAGAGGATTCTGGCGCTGATGCTGATGGCATTGCGGCTAAAGTCAGTAAGAAAGAGAAGGTTGTGGGTGAGAGTGGAGACAGTCAGATGATGAGCGGGAATTCGAAAATCGAGGCACTGGTTCTCGGGGATGAGGATGATGGTGCTATCATTATCGATTGATCGATTGAGTCTTCAACATATCACACGCAATAAAAGGACGAAAGAGGAGGATACCGAAGCGACATGAATGATGCCGCTCCATACAAATGATTTTCTTGAGCACGCAGCGCCGATCGAGAAGGACTCTGCAGCAGATTGTGCAACGGGAGAAACCTGCTACTCGATCACGAACAGACACCAGGGATACAGAAGGAGCAAAAGGCTCGAGGTAAGCTCTTTGACTACGGGACGGAGCACAAGGACTCAACGTTTGAAGATGCACGTCAGCACACCTTCGCCAACACCATTAGTGAAGGATGAGAGTATTACGTAGAGCAGAGCGCACAGATTTCTTGAGACATTCAGAGATCACAGATGGACAATTGGTCTGCACATACGCTTTGATCTGCAGATGAAGCCGCACATATTGCAAATGAATGACCCTCAAATTCAAAACGTACTTTCATCGTCTTGCTCCTTCATCTCCTCCTCTGACTACCAAGTAGTCGTCCTAACCACATCCTCACCACGTCCATCCCTATGCGCATCAACCTCCACCAGTACACTAGCACCTTCAATCTTCTCCTCGACAACAGCCTGACTCTCCCTTTCCGCCGCTCGCCTCTCACTCTCCAACTCACCGATCCCCTTACCCTTATCATCCGCTTGTTTCCCCTTCTTCTTTACCCTGACGTCGCGCGGATCGAAGCCGCCTGAGCCCCATAGAGCCCATTCTGGTGTTGGAGCACAATAGTCTTCTGCGCTGAATGGTTGCCCGGACTCGAGGAGGCGGAAGAAGGCGGTGTAGTCGATTTGTGTGTGCCATTGTTTGGGTTGGGTGGTTGCTAGTGCTGTTGTTGCATCTGAGCCTTCCATTGCTGTTGTGTCTGCTCCTCCAATCGTTGACGTCGTCGTCGTCGCAACAGTCTTATGAAACCGCTTACTAGCCAGCAAAACACAACAACTATGCGCATGCTCCGCCGCAATGCCATACTCCAGCCCTCTCCTCTCGAGCGCCCGATCCAAAGCCTCCACAAACGCACACACCTCCTCGTAGAAAGGCACATTCTGCATCGTCAAGCCCGCACCACTGGCACTACTTGTCCCACAGTACGTGACGCCTTTGACCTCCACAAAACAGGGTAAGGCGCGCTCGACCAAGTCGGCGTATCCTTCGGCTTCATCGTCGATGTTGAATCCTTTGACTAGTGTTAGACGGAAGACGGTGCGTTGCTCGAAGCGCTTTGACCGGATGATGTCCAGACAGCGTGTGAACCTCTCCCAGAAGTCGCGGTGCAGTGGTCTGTCTATACGGCGGAGGGACTCGGCATTGGACGCGTCAATGGAGACATACAGTTGCGTCACCTTCTGTAACGTTTGTAATTGATCGGGATGTTGCGCATTACAAACCAAAAACGTCGAGATGCGCTCGTTATGCAACATCGCCGTGAACTCATTAATATGCGGATAGAAAATCGGCTCGCCAACAAGACTAAGCGCGCAATGCCGGATGCGCATGGCTTCTTCGAAGCGCTCGGCGCGGACGCCGGGCACGCCGCGCATCATTTTGATTTTCTTGTAATGGCCTTCTTTTGCGCCGGCGAAGATTAGGTCGGGTGGGTCGACTTGCCAGCGCCAGGTTGTGCCGACGGGGTTTGTGCCGTGGCGCCAGCAGAAGACGCATTTGTTCGAGCAGGAGAGGGAGGGGGTTGTTTCCATGCAGAGATGGGATTGGATGCCGTAAAAGGAGTATTTGTAGCAGGAGCCTCGCCCACGTAATGCTGATTTTGTCCAGCGGCAGAGTTTGACGCCCGAGTGGCTGCCGATTATGGTGTAGCCTTGTTTTGTGAGGGCGGTGTAGGTGGGAGAGTTGGTGGGGACCATTGCTTTTGGGGCCGGCGTGGGGAGGGACGGCGTGGAGGAAGAGGTATAGGTTGTAAAGTCAATGGGGATGATGGTTTCGGAGGACGGTTTATCGATGAGTGAGCCGAGAGCTTCCATATCTGTCATATCTTCCTTTTGCTTCTTCTTCCTGTCTTCTGTGGAGAGCTCATCTACGTCTTCTTCGTCACTTTCCACAGCGTTTCCACTACCCGGTGCACCTTCACCCAATGCTTTACCACTAGCAAGATCCAGCACCACATCACGAACTCCTTCTTTCCAGTCTTCTAGTCTTTCTTTTGCATCTTTGCTCACGTCACCCATACCAACAGGATATGCACGTCTTTTCGCCGTTAATCTTGCCATCCACCTATCAACCTCTATCGCTTGTGAGCAGAAGCCTTGCTCCTCTGTCGGCCAATTCGTAGTATCTCCAAATCCAAACACAGCATAGCCTAGTATCTGCTGCAAAGGCGCTGTATCAATACGGAAGTCATGATGTGTTTCTCGCAGGTGTTCCAGGAAGTTGTCGAGATATGTATCGATATTGTATGTTGGCACGAGAATAAGGTAGAAATAGCGCGGAGTTGCAGAGTCGGTCTCATCCTTTGGTAGAGAGGTAAAGTATGTGTCGTAGTCGATGTCAGAAAGATCGAGGAGTTTTGCTGGGAGTATGTTCTTGGTTGGAGTTTGTAGAGAAGTGGTCAAAGATGCTACAAGACCAGTGGCTGCTTTCTCCGTCGAGCCAGACAGGGAGGAGAAGAAGACGAGAGGCTGCACTTGTTCAATGATATTTCGTTGTTGCTTGGGGGAGGTTGCCCGACGGCCGACGATTCGTCTTGGTGCTGTCTTGAGCTTTCTCTTCAATGGGTTTATTGAGGTTTGGCTCGGTACCAGGGTTGTTTCTATGGATGTCGGTACCTCTTCCGGTTTTCTCGGCATTGTTGAGGTATTCGAGTCCTGCTTCTTTTCCCCGATTACTGTTTCTTCCAGTGTAATAGTGTGAGAGGAACGGCGGTTGTAGTAAGTCCTCAACTGGATGCCCGCAACCAGTATAAATCCTAAGACGACCAGTGGCAGCCGCAAGCCGTGCCATGCCGAGAGTAAGGCCTCCATTGTGGTGGCTCGGGATTTAATGGTTAATTTGTCGTTGGTGTTTCAAATGTGTTTCAGTTAAGAGAAGTTTTTGGGCCCCGCATTTGGAAGCACGTGATCGCTTAGTAAGCACGATGCATTGGTGTAGCCAACTTGCTCGTTTTCTCGTTCTCAAGCATCTGACCACTGTGTCATTCCTGATGAATGGTGCTGTAGTATATGATCATGCTATTATGATGCCACCATCATACCCGAATGTCTGGTTTCGAAGCTGATAACGGCGTGCGGTCTCGATTTCGTTCTCAGCTTGGTAGGGCTTCGTCAAAGAACTACTAAATGGTGGCAGAACAGACAGTCGAGTAGACAGTCGAGTAAACAGTCGAGCAAACAGTCGAGCAGATCCATGGGCTGTATTACCAGAACAGCACTTCGTAGCAATGGAAAAGCTGAACGGTTCCAAAACCATACCAGATACCTTTGCGCCGACCACGAGCGCTGCTTTGGAGAATTTGTTGAGACCATATGGCAATGATTGGTCAAGTACGATGGACGATCCATTAGTGACGAGCCAAGTTGGGAGTCAGCAGCATAGTTCCACGATATCGTCCTCAATCGATACCCCTCCTACTCAACCTGTAGCCAACGATTTCAAGCCATGGTTACGAAGGCAAGGTTTCAAGTTACTCGAGCAGGTAGTAAGTAGAACCATGTCTGCCTAAAGTAGTCTTAGACTGGGAACGATCTTGCGTGTCACAACCTGGCTGGTCGCAGAACTGACACGCTCCTAGGTTGATCAGATTCTGGAGTTTCTGACAATGCTATCCGAAACGACATTACTCCAAATCACCGACAATACTAGTACTGATCTTGACCAAGTCTATACAGCTCTTTTCAGCGCCCTTTCATCCATTCGCAAAACCTACAAGCTTTCCGAGCCAGATTGGTGGCCGTATCTGCGTCAGCAAGACTTATTCAACAGCGCGAATTCTTCATTCCTCCGTAAACACAACCTAGCTCTCGCTGCGATGGTCCTGTTGCAAAGTACCATCAAGTTGCGCGAGCTCCATGAACACTTTCTCGAAATCTTCGCTCCTACCAGTGAAGAATTGACTCTTTGGCAAGCCGACCTTTACTTCGCATTAAAGCTCGAACTTACACTCGAAAATCTTCCCAATCTTTCAGAAACTCTGTTTTCATTGGCTTTTCCTCAGAATGCACGAGACGTTCTCGGGCATAGACAGAAGCCTGACAACGAGGATCTGAGCAACGCAGAACAACTTCTTGTTGACAGGTGTACCTTTGTCCGCGAGCGCTACGATAGTGGACAGATGAGCCAGCAAGCAGCTGAACTCCTGCGTGGTGGCCAGACGTGGCATCAAGCCATTCAACGGGCTCTACCACACCTTCTCGAACTACTGAAAAAAGCCAAAGACGACCCTAACTGGGGTGCGACAGCTTCACAGAATGACATGGAATGTGCAAACGTAGCTATCGAGGCCTATCCCCGTCCCGACGTAGCAGGAGAGGAAAAGCTCAAGCTACGCACTGCTGCCATTGCTGTTGCCTTGGGTAGTTGGCATGCTACACAACCATCTGCCACCTCTCTACCACCTGTGGAAGCCGTTTCATCTACTCTACCAACATCTGCAAGTAAGAAACGGTCACGTCCCTGGACCTTCGGTGAAGAAGTCGCACTTTTATCCGGCCTCAAAAAAGTAGGTGGACCGCACTGGTCGCAGATTCTGGCACTTTACGGGACTAATGGGACAATATCCGACATACTAAAGGATCGAAACCAGGTACAGCTGAAGGACAAGGCTCGTAATATAAAAGTCTCTTTCCTGAAAAATGGACACGAGGTTCCTGAACACCTCAAGGCTGTCACTGGTAACTTGAGCACGCGCGGGAAAAGTCGGAAGGAGAAAGATGGAATCGCTGCTCAAAGTGAGATAGCTGAACAGGATGGCGACGTGACGATGACTTCTGAAGCATGAGAGAGGCAGCAAAATCTCCATGATCCGTCTTACGTACCTGAAAACATTTCACAACAAAGCACAAATATCCAACCATTCCATTGATGAGGATACAAAGGCAAGCTCTGACCTTGTTCAGCTCGCTACCTAAGCGATATTCTGGCACAACTTTGCGCTCGTATGAGCGGCGCTCCTTCAACTCTTTCACAAACAAACAGGCTCTGCACGCCTCATCATCATCACCATTCTGTATCGCCCCTTTCCGCCTCAATATGTCTGACCTATCTCGTTTCCGTCAGCCTACTATGACATCACGTCGTCATGCTAGGCTGCCGGAAAGAAACACAACTCACGCCAGTAGCAATGAAATGGCCATCCAAATCCTGATATACCAGTTCTATAATTGATGGGATCGGCAGAGAGGATGATCTAGTCGCGAGGAGAGTGACGAAGGAATAGGCGGTCTCGAAAACTGTTCATAGGCTTGAGTCAGGAGGGAAGCAGGCGAAGGCAAGAATTGTTGTTGATGAGGGAGGTGACTTCTCAGTGACCGGAATTGAGTTCTGATATTGATCTATACCATATCACAAGGGACGTATTGAGTGCCGAAGAAGAGGGAATGAAAGAGTGGAAAATTTGGAACTGTCACCAAATCAATCACCTCCTCTAGTCAAGGCAAGACATAAACAGCCATTTCAGACACTTGCATCTCCTTTCCTTCCGAAGCATAAGAACTCACCAAAATCCAAACAAAACACACCACAAGCACTGCCTCGGTAAAGTCCACGAAACAACGAGCAACATGTAAATCCAACGACGTTGCCCACGCATATTGTATTCGCCTCGATCCTTGATCTTCTGATACTTACTGGTACTGCATGGTGCTGTGGAAGGTGAAGTCGTTAGCGAACATTATGAACAGCGAAAGCAAAAACCAGTTGTTAATCGGGAGGGAAATGAGGGCCAAGTCGAGGACAAGAGGAGATAGCAATGTAATTGACTTGACCGCCAAAAGTAGAAAAGACAGTGGTAATAGTTTATACAGATACTAACAACGTGAACAAATACTGCTCCACGACAAAGCAAATGACACGGAAAATTGCCATGTCGTCGTCGTTGTCACTGATCAAATGTCCTTGACCAATCTCGCACCAGCCCAACAATACAAATAATTACGCTGGTACCAATTCACAAAACTCTTCCTTCCCGCAATCCTAGGCACAGTTGCCCAAGATCCGCCTAGGACGATATTGTGTTTTCCGTCAAAGAAGTCCGCTGAGAGAGTGTTAGCATAATCTCCTCTCAATTTGCATGAATCTGCCGGAAATAGAGAAGCAGCAGAAACAGCAGTAACTCACAAGAATAAGCAGGATACAGCGGCATCTCCTCAAATCCTTCATGCCTCCTCAGCGGCGTACTAGTCCACTCCCACAGTCCGCCCATCTCTCCTTGTCCGGCCAACTTACCTCCTTCACCCGTCACAGCAATAGGAGCCCATCTCTGGAATCCAACATTCGCGCCACTCAGGTCGACGAATGTGCTGCGAGGGTCCACCTCCACCTTCTTATCGGTGTTGCTGGATGGAGGTGTCTCAGTGACACCGTCGTTGACGAGGTGACCGTTCACGGCTGGGATCCCACTGTTGAGCGATTGCGCTGCTTTCTGCTTCTTGTTGACTTCGACAAAGTTGTAGATGCTGCGGGTTTCCTCAAAGGTGGGGATGCGACCGCCCATGTAGGCGGCACAGGCTGTCAGTTCATCGTAGGATGCAGCGACTGGCCAGTGCATGGCGAGGGAGAGAGGGATGAAGCCGTAGACGGTGCGAATGGTTTTGTTCTTGAGGTAGGCGGATGTAGTGGTGCCGTTGGTGTGCCCGTTGGTGTACTGTTCGCACCAGGATGCTGGGATCTTATTGTTGTTGGTCTTCTCGAGGTATTCGGCATACTCGCCGTTGGTGATGGGTCGGCCTCGAGCGGCGAAAGAGTGGACGTGGGTATTGCGAGCGGGCTTCTCAATGTCCCAGCCGAAGTGTCTCGAAGGTCCATTCTCGGTTTCTGGATCGTCTAGACCGATCGTGATATCTTGCTCTGGGATAGTAAACCATTCGTTCTCAACGGCTTCAGACTCAGCCAGCTCAGCCTCGACTTCAAAGTTTGGTCGTGCACAATCGGGAGGTGGGAGTGTCTTCTCACTCTGGATGAGCATGTAGAGAAGTGTCTCCAGATGCATAGCTTCGTGCTCATAACCCAGCCATAGCACTCTAGCGACCTTGGCTGTATCTGCCTCTCCAGTCTTGTATAGCCCTAGAATCCTATCTCTTACTCGGCCTTGGAATGTAAGTATCTCGTCCAATGGTGGCCATTCATCAGGAATCTCGCTATGGTCATGGCATTGCTCAGGGTTGTCGACATCAGGATCAATGCCTCGCTCAAATATGTTAGGGAAGTATGTAGGCTCTGTATGCTTCCCGTTCGTGTTATCCGCAATCTTCATGTCGCAAAAGGTCGGAATGTGGCCGAGGTAGAAGATACATGCATTTCTGAGCTTGATCGGCTTCTCCAGAAGTTCCTCATCGGGGAGCATTCGTCGTGTGACAGTGTCCCATAATTTCCAGAGTTCCTTCCAGTCTTCCTGGCTGGGCGCTGGAGTTGGCGCATATATTGCCGGCTCGGGAGAGCACGCGTAGAGATTGCGCTTCTGCAACATGTGGATGGCTAAAGCAGAAGTGTTGATATTAGCGAAAGAATCATCAAAGACTAATTTTGAGACGAGATGGTGCCTGAAGCTTATCTCTCGTGATCATCAGGGCGGTGCCATGCGCTGTATCGTATGCGGGGTAGGCGACGTCATGACTAGTAATGTGCACTCACCATATTCGACTCGTCCATTTGCCCATTTGTGCTTCTCGGTCACTCCAGCACATTGCCAGAGTGTCCTGGCTTCCTCGTTGCTGTACTTGTACGCTTCTTCAATCCGAATCTTCTCGCCTTTGCGGCAGGTCTCGCCTTCGATGATCACGTCCTGAAGCGGGGTAATGAATGCCTCGTGTCGACCCTGTGCGACATTGTAGACTCCGACAATGTCCCATTGATCTAGGATGAAGATTTCTTTGCCCAGAATCTTGTTGGCATTGAGTAAGCCATTTTGGTAGAATCTTAGTGTGATGCCTTCTTTGTCGTTATAAGCATGCCAGACTCTTCTTTCATCTTTGCAGCCGTCCAAGCCAATGAGTAGAGTATCGTTGGGTCCTTTGAGCACTTCTGCAAAGTTGTGCAGAAAGCCTGCAGCGTCTGGTCTGGGGAAGTTGCCAATACTTGAGCCTAGAGACAGGACAGTCTTCGGCGTGGAATTGACGTCGTCCTGCTGCAGCCACACCAGACCGTCGTCATAAGTGCCATATAGACCGTGACATTTAACATGCTGAAAAGTGCCATCCGGTACAGCGGACAGAGTGCGCTCTAGCTCAACGTAGGATAAATCCAGAGCGTAGTAGTCCACATGTTTGCCTGCCTCATCAAGCGCTTTGAGCAGGATGTTGACCTTGCGGAGATTACTTGTCCATTTCATCAGCACTTATGTATCATGGCTTCCCATACACTGTAGTAGACGCTCACCCACTGCCCAACTCGAGAAGGATAGAATTGTCAGGAATACATTTAGCCATTTGCTTGGCATATTGTTGAAGGACTTCAATTTCTGCATTTGTGGGATAGTATTCTTCGAGATAGGTAATCTCCTCGAACAACTTCAAACCAGCCTCATCATAGAGCAGCAGAGTAGTAAGGTGTTTCTCTCCACCGTCTGCAGGATTCAAACCATCGAGGATAGCTTGTTTCAAGGACAAGTCTTGGTGATCAGCACGAATGTCAACGATATCAGTGGGCTTCGTGGCCTCTTTCGAGAGCTGACCAGGGGGAGCGGACATTTTTCGATAGTTAGTGTAGCAGATATTGGGGTTGTGGTAGATGAGTGGAACCAGTACTTGGCTTTTGAAACACGAAGTCATTTGTAATCGTTACATGACAAAACGTGTGGCAGGTGATTCCTCCGTTCCCGCTGTGTGGAACATGAGACGTTTCCTACAAACCACCTTTGTTCGATCTGCATCTTCTTTTCCTGCTTACCTGGTACCTCACCATCGCTCTTTGATTCATTGCTGCCAGAAGCCGAAGCGAAAAATGGATGTGTACTCGTGACGCCATAGTGCCGGGTTGTTGTCCTTTGTCCAGTTGACAGCAAAGCGTTCATGAGAAGATATCATGTCTATGATGACTTCGCCGTCCTCTGTGTTTGTCTACGTCGTCAAGAAAGGTGAAACACATTTATGTACTGATCATGCTTCTTTGTGCTTTCTTTGTCTGAGGTCCCAATATTCGCAAGCATGAGAAAGGACATTCCTTTGATCGTGTAAGACATGCTGTCAGAAACAAAGACATTGTGCTCCACCCAGGTATTTTTTGCAAGTCTGATGAGACAATGTTTCTGGATAGACACGTTGTAATCAGTGTCTTACATTCCGACTCCTATTCTGTATAAAAGTACCATGCAGGCACAACCAACAGCCTCCAATCCTATCCTCCCAGTCTCGGAGAACAGAGGACGAACTCGAGATCGTAGTCCATATCCACGTCTGTACAAGCAAAGAATTCAGGAAGATTCCCGAAACAGAACTGCTGTAAGGTTCACCATGCCTGACCACGTCCCGGACATCGCAGATTCAAACCCAGTTGCCTTCCCTGATTCCAGTTCAGAGTCTAGTATGGAGAACGACATTGCAAGATACAAGATGCACCAAGAAAATGAAAGACTCAAGCAGGAAGTCGATCAGCTACGAGCAAGCCAGGGAAGAAAAACCAAATATCACGAGGCTACCTCTTCCCATCTCAATATGAAAGCCATGGCAGACAGTAAGTTTGTTTCCTCTTCAAGTAGACGCCGAAGTCACTAACATCTACCTTTCTAGCCATTCACCACAATATCTTTGTCACCCGTATCAAAGCACTCCTACTACAAACCCGAATCGCCATTTTGACCTCCAACAACGCTGCTGCTATAGCTGCTATTTCCAGCACTAGCACTCTTCTCGACAACAGTTCTTCTCTCGCGATCCCGGTCCCTCGTGTCTTGCGTGCTCGCTGCACATTCTGGCATGGCATGTTCTTTCACAAGAACAAAGAGTACGCAAATGCACTGGAGTGCTTCAATCTCGCCACTGAGCCACTTCTCACCGTTGAGCTCCCAGCAATTGGGACGCCTTCCACAGCCCAGAAACCGCAACTGCCAGAGGGTGCATTCGAAGCTGGTCGTATAAAGGACATGGGACGCAAGGCTGAGTTGGAAGTTTCGCGCACGCCCGCTACTGCTACAACTGCTGTGGTTACTACACCTGCGACAGCACGAGGACCAATATTAGACTTGCTCAAGGAGGAGCGTGAGCTACCACTCAGTGCGAGGCTTTGGCGACAAACAAGTCATTCAAGCTTGGCGGATGAGCTGAGCTCTCTCGGAGATCGTGATAGCAGTGATGATGAAGAATACGACAGTGGCGATGAGTACAACAGTGCATCATCGAGCTTGCTCCAATCTGTTTCTGAGGAGCACCAGCTTGGGGTCATGTCTTTACCACTTCGATACGCTCGTCCTGGATCTTCAGCTTCCATGACGTCTGTTTCGTCAAACGAGCACAATCTCGCCGAGAGACGACATGTCTCGAAGCCAGCAGATTTGACATTGGCGCAAAGGTGAAGAAGGAAAAAGCTTGTTTTCGGAGATGGGACGACGACGACGCTGAGCTTCCACTAACTTGAGCTGATCGAAAGCGGTGGGATGAGTGTTTTTATTCTTGGGTTTGGATAGATCTTGTAGAGACATCAATAAAAGGCCTTTCATGAATTCACCTTCTAGTATGGGGCACTCACCATGTCCACATGCTGCAGAAAGGATCAAGCGTATAATGTGATGTTTCAGTATCGCGACATGCACGCGCTCAAGTCTTGGCGTGTGTTTCAGATTGCTCGGTCCCGTGCGTCATCAGACTTCACTTGAACCTTCGTGACAAGGTCGAGTTGCTTGTCCAGCCTACACTAGCATCGATTAACCAAGATGCCGGGAAGGTCGGGTAGGTCACCTCCGGCCATATTGTAGTGAAAGTACTAAACTCCGCAGCACAAACCGGCATCCAGCCTCCAGGTACCAACACCATCCGCATCCTCGTCGCAACAGACAACCATGTCGGCTACAACGAGCGTGATGCCATTCGTGGCGACGATAGCTGGCGAGCGTTCGAAGAGGTGATGAACCTTGCTGTCAGTGAAGATGTCGACATGGTACTGCTGGCCGGTGACCTATTCCACGATAACAAGCCAAGTAGGAAAGCAATGTTTCAGGTGATGAAGTCATTGAGAAAGTATTGCTACGGAGCGAAACCATGTGAGCTGGAGATGATCAGTGATCCTACAGAGGCCTTTGCTGGGTGAGTGAAGCACTCGACCCGAAGTAGAGATGCTGCGAGAAGAAGTTGAAGATTGCTGATGTTGTGTCTTGTACAGTCAATTCAATGAAGTCAACTATGAAGACCCGGACATCAATGTTGCTATCCCAGTCTTCTCGATTCACGGCAATCATGACGATCCTTCTGGTGTAAGTTCTTCAAGTCAGCATGAAGATTAGCACACATTCACAGCAAGTCTAGGAAGGGCATTATGCTGCACTCGACATCCTGCAAGTTTCTGGTTTGGTCAACTACTACGGACGCACACCTGAATCTGACAACATCGAGATCAAGCCAGTACTGTTGCAAAAAGGAAACACGAAGCTGGCTCTGTACGGCATGAGCAATGTCCGAGACGAGAGACTATTCAGGACATTCCGTGACGGCAAGGTCAAGTTCTTCCAGCCAACAGCACAGAAGGACAATTGGTTCAACCTCATGAGTGTACACCAGAATCAGTAAGATTGCCACTTTCACGGGTCAGTCTCGAGACTAACAAACAGCTAGCCATGCATACACAGAGACTGGATACCTTCCCGAGAACTTCCTACCCGACTTCATCGACCTTGTCGTGTGGGGCCACGAGCACGAATGTAAGATCGACGCCCGCTACAATCCCGAGATGAACTTCAAGGTCATCCAACCAGGCTCATCAGTCGCAACATCACTCATGCCGGGAGAAGCCGTGGAGAAGCACGTTACCGTACTTGATATTACAGGGAAAGACTTCAAGCAGAAGAACATCAGACTCAAAACTGTACGGCCCTTTGTCATGAAAGAGATCGTGCTGCAGGACGAGAAGGGTATGAGGGCGCTGTCAAAGAAACACAGCAATCGGACAGAGATCACAAATCATCTCCAAGGTGTCGTGGAGGAGCTGATTGAAATTGCGAAGTCTTCTTGGCTGGAGGCACAAGAGCTGGAGGAGCCTGACGAAGACAACGAGATTCCTCTGCCACTCATACGCCTGAGAGTTGAGTACACAGCCCCAGAAGGTGGAAAGTTCGAATTAGAGAATCCCCAAAGGTTTTCTAATCGCTTCATTGGCCGGGTTGCGAATCAGAATGATGTTGTACAATTTCACCGCAAAAAGGCTGCTACAACTCGTGAGTCCAGCTCAAAACAGATCATTGGATTTAGACACTAACTTGAATCAGGCAAAACCAAAGACGACCCGGAAATGCCTGAAGAGTCCATCATGGAACAGCTTTCGATCGATACAGTCAAGGTTGAAAAGCTTGTCAGAGAATTTCTGACAGCACAGAAGCTTTCCTTCCTGCCTCAAGTGCTCTTCGGTGATGCTGTCAGTCAGTATGTTGACAAGGACGATAAGCATGCTATGGAGCAGTTCATTGATAGCAATTTGAAGGACGGCATCAAGCAGTTCGTCAAGGAGGCTGAAGAGGGTGATGATGATATTGAAGCAATGATGGAGAAACGGAAGTCACACCTTGAACAACTATTTGAAGCTGGTCACGTCAAGCGGAGTACCAAGGCGATGAAGCCTAGACCAGATCATTGGGATAGTGATCTGGACGGACACTGGGCTGATAATGCAGCTTCCATTCTTCGATCTGATGGCGAACAAGAAGATGATGAGGACGAAGATGAGGATGGCACGCCAGCACCAAAGACCAAGGCATCGACACGAGGTAGAGGCAAGACTGCTGCAAGTACTCGTGGTGGGAAGAAGGCTGCGCCAAGCAAAGCAGCTGCAGCAAAGAAGACTACCACTACTAGAGGCAAGAAGAAGGCGGTGGAAGAGTCTGAGGAGGAAGAGGAAGAAGAAGAGGAGGATGTGGTAATGCTTGACGACGATGACGATGAGGAAGAAGTTGTTGCTCCTCGACGCAAGACAACCACAAGCAAAACTACTGCTAAAGCACCGGCCAAGGCTGCACCCAAGAAGGCTCCTGCTCGTGCTGCAGCTTCTTCTCGGTCTGCTGCTGCGAAGCAAACGCAGCTCAACTTTGGCTCACAGTCACAGGCGAGTCAAAGACCTGCTCCAAAGGCGACGAGCAAGCCGTTCGAGATTGTAAGTGCTCCAGGTCGACTCGATGTGCTCCTACTGATATGTTGTAGTCTGACGACGAGATCTCTGATGACGACGATGCCTTCGCACCTGCGCCATCAGGTCTGGGCGGCAGACGCCGATGATTAATGGTAAAGGCATGATGTCAATGATACGATAATGTTCATGATGTTAAATGTTTAAAGAAATGCATAGCGAGGATTATATGGATTGGAAAATGGGAAATGGTACTTTGCTCATATGTAGCCAGCAATACCTACTGGAGTAACGATTGCATATTATACCTGGCCCTCGAGTACCAATGGCTCAAGGACTTCAGTGAGGTGTTGCCACTGGTTTGCTTTGAGACGATAGCATCTGATTAAGCGTTGTGGCGGGATTAAGGGGAAGTATTTGTCAAACAACGTGGACTTCCTTCCTCCGAATACAATAGCAGACTCCAGAAGATGGAAAAGAGATGTCATACCTCTGCAAAAGAGGCAGTCGCAGAAACGGCGAAACAGCATGTCGTCCTTCAAAGTTCGACCTCGCTTCTTTTCTCCTTCTTTTCCATCTGTTTCATCAACACCATCATCTCGCCTCTCATTCTCAAGCTTTTCTGTACAACAGAAGGTTGCTATCGCTCGTTCTTTGATTTCGCTTTCTTTCTTTTGGCGCTGGTTCATTTGTGTAAGTCAAACAAACAAACATTGCATCACACACGAAACTCCATCATGGTCATCACATCACAGCAATGCCCAAGCTAAATCACCATCACAGCACAAAGGCTTGCAAATTTGGCTGCAGTCTACGTTTTGGAAGTCGACTAGTCTCATCCGTCATTCGATCACTCTCAGCTTCATCCTTTGTTTCAAGGACCTCTCGATCGTCCCACGTCGCTAGACTCGCTCTCGTGCTCACCATTCACACGAGATAAAACCGCCACCACCATGATTGCAAAGAAATACAAGATGGACGAACTGCTTCAAGTCAAGGAACCATCCGCTATTGCAGCAGAAGTTGTCAAGCGCATTGGCGCTAGTGAAGACGGTACAAGAAGTAAGTTTGAAGATGCTTGTGACTTTGTGATGAATCTGAAACACGACGCGTCGAAACAAACGTTCTGTCGGCCTTGGTCTCCGGGTCAACTCGCTCTCATGACCCCAAATCATCAATCTCGAGACCGTGACGCCAGCGTACACCAATCATCTGCTATCCTTTGCTTCCGCCACCCCGCTACGATCAATAACCCAACGAGCTGCTGCCTTCACCGCCTTTTGCCTCACCAACCAGCCCCCTCCATTTTTCACTTTTGCACCCTGGTCACACTTCCATATTGCTACCACATCCGTCCCATCACCATCTTCTTAGCTTGCTCATCGCTGGCTTTGACCCCCTTGAACATTCACCGTCTTGGAAAAGCAATTTTTGTGCCTCATCTCCTCCTTGTCTGTGAATTTTCACCACCACACACCATGGAACCAGCTTTGCTTCCTCAACACCACGATCGCAATGGACCGCATTCGTCGCAATTCCACTACTTTGATCGCGTCGCTTCCTCCACCAATGAACAAGCTCCACACAAGATGAGTATGCTAATTTCTCCTTTTGTTCTCAATTCAGAACTTGTCTTGCGGGATGTTTCAAATGGGTCCGATCCTGCTTCTCGCCGCTCGAGATTTGGCTCTTCCTCGGTAGTCACAAATCCATACGACGACGTTTCTGGCGAGGACCTCAACTTTGCACGCAAGTCCGCAAACCCCAGCGACACCGTCAGATCTTCTGGACGCTTCAACAAGTACTCCCCAACTCCTTCGATCAAGCGCGGCAAAGCTGCCGAGCTCCTCAAGCAGCATGGTTCTCCTCCTGGTGTTAGAGTTACTGCCGGTGGTCGGATTGTGCCCAACATGGCACCTCCAATTCTCAGTCCTCGCTTTGATCAAAACAATCCTTGGAAGAACGAAAACCCCCATTACAACCGCTACGGCCAACCTGGAGGATACTCTCAGCACATGTCAGCTAATCCCTTCAAAGGACTCAACGGTTATGTGGTCGACATGGGCAATGGTAACTTGTGCCAGGTTGTGGACGGCGAGCTTCGTCCTGTTCAGCCACAACCTGACGGCATGCTTGGTCTATACATGCCCGCTCCCAATCTCCCATTGCAGAACCCGGTCGTCCAGTTTCCCTACCAATTTGGACCACCTCTCGGTTACCAACCATTTGCGCCTGCCACGCCTGGTTATCCCCTAGCAAACGGCAGCGCTCCAAGCTCTGAGAACGCGACCTCGCCAGTGAGCAACGTTCCCACCCCTCGCCAACTCCGCGTCATGGAGCAAGTCCATGCCAAGCTCGAGCAAGAACTCAAGGAGCTCGATCGCAACGAAGTCCTCCAACGTAACAACATCGATGCTCACAAGAAATCGGAGATTGTCAAGCATCGTATCGCACTCACAAATCGCATTGACGAAAGTCGTCGTGGTATCCTTGAGACTCGACGTTTGATGGCTGAAGGAGCTTCAGGTGCGAAACCAGCTTCAACTACAACTAACGGTGCTGGTCCTCAGGCTGGTCCTGGTTTCTCTGGACCTCAGACTTTCTCCAATGGCTCCATGCCCTTCTTCGTCGGCTCACCACCTCTTGCTGCGACTTTTGGCAATGGCTTGGCTTACGAAGTCTTCCCTCAGCCTGGTTATACAACAATGCCATCGTACGAAAATCTGCCTGCTCAATTCCAACCATACCGTCCTCACGACAGCGCCAACAGTTCCTCGGCACTTGAAGAACGTCATGCGAATGTCGACAATGGCAGTGTCAATGGCGACACTCGCGTTTCAACTGCCACATCCAAAGACTACAATGGCTCAATGAACCTTGACGGCAGTGCCAATCAGCCTCGACGATCGCACGCAATTGAGATCAAGAAGCCTACCGAGTCCTCGAAGCATGGCCTCAACCCAGCCAGTCCGAGCTATCAACCTGATGCGGACAGTGGATCTCACTTTATGCCATCTCCTACCATGATTGCTGGCGTGGACAACCTCGTCCAAAGTCCTCGCTCTGATGCTCACGGTTTGGATGGTGCCCATCACCCGAGCGACTCAAGTGCCACGACTGGCGACTTCTTTCCTCACGACACCCAGCAATACTCTTCTCACAAGTTTTCTGAACGCAGCTCGGCTGATTCAGCAGTCAACCTTCAATCCTGGATGACCAAGGACAACTCTTCATACCAGCACATGTCGTCTTCTGCTTCAATTCCAACCAAATATGTCTTCAGCGACAGTCCCGAGTTCAGGAACGAAGAATTGAACGTCAGTGGAAGCTCTTTCAAGGTTCACCTACCAGCTTTGCCTCCACGTCGCGTCAGTCATGACCCAAGCGACCTCGACTTCATTTCGGGATCCAACTTTCAGCCAATCAGTCCTGCTACGAAGAAGCAACAGTCTACTCACCTTCGTGAGTCCATCGGCGCCAACGACCATACTGGCACATTGGATAGCTTGCAAAGTCCAACTGCTCAGCTGCTCAACAAAGTCACTGAGCAGACAGCCAACATGCACATTCACTCTGGACAAGGCATCGCCAGGCCTCATTCTCCAACCAAGAGATCAGAAGCTTACTGGGAAGGCTTCAAGACTGGTCTCCAGCAGGAAGTACTTGGTATCAGTACTGATGAGGAATACCGCCGTGGTTATCGTGACGGCATGAGACAGTCGATGGTGGCGGACCACTCACCTAGCTCAAGGTCTTTGGTGCAGCAATTTCCTAGTCCTCCAGGAATGTATGCCAATGCTTTGAGAGACGACACTGGCACCAGGGTGCCCTCGCTCTCTCGTGAGGCTCACAGCTCCGCACCTTTCAACTCTGTGTCGACTACTCCTCAACGGTCTGAAAAGTCTCCATCAGCTTCGCAGACTTTGGACTCGCCTCAAGCTCAAGCCGACTTCATGTCTCAGCCTAACGTCAACATCAGCGCTACCGGTAGTGCTCGTCGTCAGCTCAAGGTCGATACAACTGTTGTCAATCGCACTTCTGAACCCCCGACTTCGCCGTTGGCAAATCGCAGTGGTGCTGCTGCTCAGAAGACTGTTCACTTTTCCAAAATCAAGCAAGTTCGTACTGGTTCATACGACAGTGATCACTACAGGAAGAAGGCCAAGGCTGCAATTGACAGAGCAGACACACCTGCTCGTCCTCAGTGTATGCCCAAAGCAGGAGCTGCTGGCGAAAACTCCTCTGGAGAGTCGCAACCTGGAAACATCTGTCTTCCTTTGTCGCCGCGGCAGTCTCCCATCAAGACTATGATGGAATTGCTCAACGTTCGCAGCAGCACTGGTAGTCCAGAGAAGAAAGGTTTCTCCCGTCATTTCTCATCGAAGAAAGCTTGAAGATGGTGGTTTGGGTCGCATTGTTTGGTTTGAGATTGGCTTGTTCGGTTCTTGAACGTGCTTCTGTTTACTTTGTTTTCAGTTGAGGAAGAAGCAATGATTATGAAGGGTGGAAAAGCTTGGGAGCATGTTTTATTGCAAGTGGTGTGAGGTCTTAACGAAAGTGGGCTCTCAAAGGACACGCATCGTCTATGTTTTTACAGTTACATTCGCACATAGCAAACTTAGAGAGCATCTTTAACAATTATATTTTGTCTTTCATCAAGGATGAATCTCGCCGAAGCCACTCGGTAAATGTGCTGTTACCCTGCTCCGACATGTGATCCAAAATGCATCTGTCGATCACCAAGTTTCGAATTCTGAAACAACTCTCAAACACCATCTTCATAATTTTAGCCGAAAATGTTTGCAACTCGTGCGCTCTTCGCGCGGTCAGTCTGGAAGGGTCAGTAATAACCAAGCCGACACATTACCACTGAAACTGACACAATCTTTCTTACAGGTCCACACATTGTCCCGTAAGTCCTCCGCCATCCTCACGCCATACACTCTCTCCAACCACCCCTTCAATCGCTGCCACCAAGTCTATCGCAATCCGCACATTGCACTAATTATTTTTCCAGCCTTCCAATCCCCCGTGCCGCAGACGTAGCAGCCGCCGCATCTCAAGGAACCCGCCTCCCACCCATCCGCACACAAGCACGCGCGGCAACGATATTACCGAATTTTGTGGGATTGAGGTTTGCGGTGCATAATGGAAAGAGTTATGTTGAGGTTGAGATTACGGAGGATATGGTGGGGAGGAAGTTGGGCGAGTTTGTGGCGACGAGGAGGAGGTTTGTTTATAAATTGAGTCGGAACAAGTGAGTGGTGGTGAAGAGAGCGGAAAAGAGGGATAGGAGGGGAAAGGGTGATGGGCGGTGGTGGGCGATTGGGGAGTGAGATTGTCGTAGGAGTGGTGGTTTGCAGGATCTCGTGGATTGGAAAGGGTAAGAGGCTGCGTGGCGACCGATACTAGATGGTCGATATGAGGATTCTCTGGTTGGGCGTAATGAAGAGGGTTTGGGCATACATCAGGAGTAATTGAAGGGGTATTGGAGAACAACGAAAAACGTCCACATGTGACGTCTTTGGAACGTCTTCACTTCATAAAAGCGAGGATTTGCTACCATTCTCCATCTATAACAGGCCAAAGAAAGATGGTCTTCGAAAGATACCGCCCGCGAGGAAGCTGGATGCAAGATGTACAAGAAGCAAAAACCAATATTAGCGCTTACTCTCGCTCCGTGCGGTATCCGCACTTTATCTTATGACCGCAAAGTGAACTCCTTATTACCAAACTATCAGCAGCTGCTGTTACAAAAGAGGTACACGGATCAATACCAGAAGCAGAGCAGTGAGAACATTTTGCTTGAATAAGACGAAAGAAGCTACCGCGCTCTTTGCTACAGCAGACTATACTAGCAAAAATAGCAAGCCCGCCCACAAGTCTACTGGAATGCTCTCGGCTGCGGGCTTAGCTATCGACTCCTGCCGGCGCAAGAAGGAAGTAGCAAGAATACAGCTAGAAAGCGAGGAAGAGAGCGATAGGCGCCGCGCCGCAACATTACACTTTCCGGCCTTCAAGCTATCGAGCTTTGGGTTGATAATGGCGAAGGCGGAAATTGATGGCTAATCTTTCAGAAGAAACACAGTCTGTGGGAAGGCATTGGGATTGTTCATTTCACGGCACGCTTGTACATGCTGCCAATGAGGAATTATGCAATGCCCATAAGCCGCCCTTGATGATAATAATGGTTGACTGTTATGAGATTGGAATACTACCTGGTTGATGGCCGTACGTGGTCTAGCTTGTATATAACAGCAGACATTGCTCGAGGAGTGCAAAGAAGTCATTTGAGATGTATTTGCATCAAGAGAAAATATTCAAACACCTACAATCTGACCGCTTGTACCATGAAAGTCGTGCCATTCAGTAGTGAACCAAAGAGCTCGTGGAACCTCTCGCGAAGAAGGGGATTCAGCACCGCACAGGGACAGGAATTCTAATATCCAAAAGACAAGCCACAAATTTGCAGGCTTGAATAGAGTTTCAATAGATCGCTGTATCCTGACAACGCCTCGCTATGCTAGGGGTAATGCCAGATGTGTTGATTTGTCCATGGTACAAGTTAAGACGATGCTGTTTCACACACTGTACAGTGCGTTCTCTCCTGGAAGTCAAATAGATATGTCTATACAAGTCCAGAATAGTATACTTTTCTCACCTAGAAGCACAAAAAAAGTTAGCAAACCATATCAACAGTGAAGAAACGCAACAAGACTTACATCAACAAGTTTCCTCCCTCTCGCTCTCGCAACATCCTCCGGGTCCCTCTGCGCTCTCAATGCATGCCACACCGCTTTACAGATATTCATATGATTCCGACTCTTCCTCATCAACTTGGCTTGACAATCAATAATACCCGCACACCTCATAATCTCAAACACCTTCTCACTCGTCCTGCATCCGAAACCAGGCTGTCTTGCGCTCAACTTGATCTCGACTGCACCAGATTTGCCCGTCACTTCGCCAATGATGGTGCGGTTTTCGTAGCGCTTGATCGGCACCATGTTGCGGATTGCGTTCAACCTTGCTTGTCGTCGCGCTTCATCTGCTTCGACGGATTTGCCCTCGCCGATACCAACTAGACCTCGCTCGTTGCCAGCAACAACTAATTCGTACATACTCTGGATCTTCCCGAGACGAGTCTGATTGACAACGCGATGCGTCACCAGTGTCTTGACGCGGAACTTGCGCATGTCCGCCACAGTCATGCCCATGGTCTTAGCAACACGTTGGTAGGCAACGAGTGCTTCGTCTTCGAGACCAGGTGTAGGTTCTTCTTCATTTGCCTCGGGCTCCCAGCGGACTTGAGGATCGTCGATTTTGGGGATTTCGGGAGCTACGTCTGGACCGTCCTCGATGAGTGCGTCGAGGCGTTCGTCGATGATGTCGGCGGAGAATGGCGTCTGTTTGGGTGGTCGAGTAGAAGTGACTTTTGCAATGGCGCGCTCGCGGATTTGATCGAGTAAGCCTGGATTGCGGAATTGATCTGTTGGTTCGCGCTCCATGTCCTTGAATCGAGCGGTGCGGTCTGCCATGGCAGTCTGATATTCTGGATCTGCTTCCATTGCTCTTTGTACTGCGGCGTCGACGTCTTGATGCCATTCGTAGTCTTGTGGTGCTATTTCATAATCTTTTGGTCCATCGCCGCGGTCTTGCCTCACTGTTTGTGTCTCTGCGGACATGTCGTAGTCGGTCGTGGGAAGCCAGTACCCTTCTCTTTCGGCGGCTTCTCGGGCATCCGCTATTTGTTCCATGATCTCATAATCTTGAGGTACACGAGCATAGTCTGGGTCTGCATTTTCATAATCTTGTCCTTCACCACGTATCTTGCTCAGCTTTTTATCAATGGTGGGTTCAATGCGGGAAAAGTCGTCGAGGTAAGTGTATTCGAAGTGATCACGTCGGAGTTTGGCTTGTACGGCTAGATCGTCTACGGAGATGGCTTTTTCTCCAGCTTCGATGGCGGCCATTTGTGCGGCGTTGTAGCGCTTGGCCAGCTCGGCCTTTTCTTCTGCTGTGTATGGTTTAAAGTCTTTGGCATTGTCTTTGGCTAGTCGTTGCAGCTCTGCTTGGGTGATGGACTTGTGTCGAGGCCCGTGGTGCTTGGGATAGCGCCGGGATGATGTGCTGGAGAATGGGCGTTGTGCTGCTGCCGTCGAGCAGGCTTGGAGGTGTTGACATGCAGGGGAGAGGGACTGCTTCGTCCGCACTGGCAGCGACAAGAGGGCGGAAGGGTTGCAAGCGCGCATGTTGGGAGGAATGTGCTGCTGCTGCTGCCGTGTTTCAGACTTGTTACATTTCCGTCTTCGAAATCTTGTAAGGTCAAAATCATGCCAAGACGCCCAGAATGGCAACACCTGATGTCCATTTCAATATCAAAAACATTTTATTATTTTCGTCTGCTCCCTCGTAACACATTAACTAGATATATGTTGAAGTGCTTGACTAGGACTAGAGTGACTGCACATATCGCGACTCTCAGTCAGACTTCGTGTGCAAGAAGAGCTAACATGGCCACCGAAGCAATCCTCAACACCTCGCATGCAGATGGGTCAGCAGAAAAAGCATTTCTTGGGAAGCCCAAGGAGAAAAGTCATGAACCAAGAGGCAAGAAACGCAAGTTGCAAGGGCCACCTCGTTCGGAAGGATTGCACGATGAAGTATTGTCAGCAGATGTCAGGGCTTTGTTAGCAAAGCTCAATCTATTAAGCACACCACCCACAAGCAAAAAGCCCGAACGATTCGAGGAAGTTGAAGTCACCATAGATGAGGTATCATCAACAGGAGACGGACTGGGACACGTCTCTGGTTATGATCGAGTCTTCTTGGTGCCATTCACAACAGCAGGCGATACTGTCAAAGCCAAGTTCGTTCGTGAAGACAACACCACAAATACCATGGTTACAGACTTCGTCAAGGTCATAACACCTTCTACCGACCGCGATGACGATTTGATAAAGTGTCCCTACTTCTCAAGCTGCTCTGGCTGTCAATTTCAGATGCTGTCATACTCTACCCAGCTAGCCCATAAAAAGACGATTGTAGAAAAGGCGTTTCGAAATTTCTCTGGCCTGCCCGCTTCCGTTCTCCCTGCCGTCGGCGATACGATGGGTTCTCCGTTGCAATATGGATATCGCACTAAGCTCACACCTCACTTCGATGGCCCGCCCGGTGGACGCAGAGCAAGTCGCAAAGGTGACAGGCCAAAGTTTGAGGAAGTCCCACCAATTGGTTTCATGCTCAAAGGCACGAGGAAGACTCTTGATATTGAAGATTGCCCCATTGGTACCGAAGCTGTGCGTATGGGTCTGAGGCGTGAGAAAAAGAGAGTCACAAAAGAAATCGACAAGTACACTAAAGGCGCGACTATCCTGCTTCGAGAAAGTACATACCGTAAACTCAAGGATAATTCTGCCGATATCAAGCTTGGTCTGGACGAGGAACAACAAGTCGTCCACGAGGATCGAGGCGACTACATTCATGCGAAGACGTGCGTCACAGCGAACAATGCTACAACCACTGAATACGTCGATGATTTCGTCTTCGAGAACAATGCGAATTCCTTTTTTCAGAATAACAACTCGATCTTGCCATCCTTCACAGAGTACATTCGCTCTCAAATCTTGTTATCGTCATCAACGGCCAGCAAACCAGCCAAGCTTAAGAACCTCATCGATGCCTATTCCGGCTCCGGACTATTCACAATCACGCTCTCAAACATGTTTGAGCGTTCCGTCGGTATCGATATAGATATGCTAGGTATAAATTACGCCAAGCGTAACGCTCGGCTCAACAATCTCATGCCTCCTGAAGAACCCGAAACTACCTCCACGACACTCAAAGAACCAACAACATCGCCTGACACGACTTCATCCTCTACCACACAGCCGCGTGTAAACTTCATCGCTGCTACAGCATCCGAGCTCTTCTCCTCGGTCTCAGACTGGAACCCCAAAGAGACCTGCTTAATCTGCGACCCACCCCGCAAAGGCTGTGACGAGTCCTTCCTCCGCCAAGTTCTTGCATTCAAACCAGCCAAAATCGTCTATGTAAGTTGCAATGTACATACGCAGGCGAGGGATGTGGGATTCCTGCTGAGAAATGGCGTTGGACCGGGCTTGGGTGAGGGCGTTGGCGGAGTTGCCACACATATGAGGAAGGACGGAGAAGAAATCAATAAGGTGATTGAAGGATGGCAAGGCGCGGAGTACGTGATCGAGACGTTAAGAGGTTGTGACTTCTTCCCACAGACGGGACATGTCGAGGGTGTTTGTGTATTGAGGAGGAAGGACTGAAAGCATGATATGTGAAATCTTCTGAGTAGTACATTGAAGACCTTGTCGGCTCACTGTCATCCCTACCAGTCTAATTAGGAAGGCAATGTGCTAACTCTGCCAGCGGGTATTGAGGTGTGAGTGGTGATAAATGTCACGTGCCGTATATTGTGACACCACCCGTTTCAAAACCATCAGCTCAGCTCAATGCTCCGGCCATAATTTCACACCAACATACCGTGTTGCTCATATGCCGTTACCAGAGTATTCGGTTCAATTCTTGGACGACGATGCACTGATCAGGTTTGTGGGTGACAACTTCACTCAAGAGTTGGAGCACCTGAAACGCGCGACACCTTCAGCTGAATTTGCTGATGCTGATGACACGAGCGACGACAATCGCAGCCCCTCGTACAGACTGTTTCACGCTGAATATGCTGAAGTGAATCGTACACTTGTCAGCCTCCTCTGCTTGAAGTGGATATTGGACGGCAGCTACGAAATATTCCTTGAAGCACAGCCTTTACCGTCAAGACTGAGCCGACAAAGCTTTGATGATCTGACGACACTCTTCAAAGACTGGTTGCCGTCAAATAACGATGTCTACCTGCTCCTTGTAGCAATAGTTGTGGCCGACCTTGGCAAAGATGAGAGTCTTGCTGAAGAAGTACATCATCGTAATGGACTCTTATCAAGCACAAAATTGAATCATGATCAGCTGGTATATGAAGCGGCGAAAGCACGCCTTATACCTTGTCTTGAAGCCTTACAAAATTCGGAACGCCGAGACGTCGTTTGCGGTCTCGACTTTGCAGCCAGGCTCAACATACCACAATTAGCACAAGCCGAAAATGTACCTGGTAGCTTGTCGAGTGTAGCATCTTTCAAATCACAAACGCGAGCAATGCACTTGAAGTTCCTAGAAGTATTTCTTGATGTTGCGGGGGCTGCTGCTCAAATAAACTACAAAGAAAGCTTCACGATGACCGAAGATGTGTATCAGACGTACAGATCCGTAATGAAGGCTTTGACAGCATTCATCGACGTACAAAGTATGACGGAAGTGCAGTCTTACGACATGGTACTGGATTCGAGGGCATCATTAATACATTCAAGAGGCGGAGAGAGACTTTTGATGTCTACGCAAGCTATAGACAGGGCTCTTTTACGACTAGTTTGCATGGGTCGCGTTGCCGATGCACAGCTGGCGAAAACATTTGCTGATGCGTTTCTGAACCTTGGAGATGATAAGCACGACCTTATCGTTCGATTAAATGCACACGGTCTCTCACGAGGAGATTGTACTGTACTGCCATATTATGCTCCAGCCATCTTCGCCAAAGTCCTGAAGCTTGCAAACAAACCAAGTAATCAGCAGGAGAAAGATCAACGTTGGCTTCGACTAGCTCTGTTCCACGTCATGCGCTTACTGAGCCGCGTATGCAAAAGAAAAAGTGAATCTGAGAATGATGAGGCTGCTCTTATCATTGAGCGAGATATGTCATTTGTGCTTGAAGTTATAACAGGTACTAGCTTTGTCCAAAACCCAGCTGTTCTTGACAACGTTCAACTACCGTGGGAGAAGTGAAGCGATCTTCATTTGCCTGAGCGTTGACTCTTTGGCGGCTGACCCTGAACATTTCATGTCAGAGTCTTGGCCTCTGTCCTTCACACTGGCTGTTTCTTGGGATTGACGTGGTACAACATCCTACCCACCGCGTCCCAATCTGGATCACGATTCTTGTTCTCCTCTGCTTCCTCCAACCACTCATCCCATGCTGCACTTTGTGGCAGCGCACCGCTATCTTTCAACCACTTTGTTTCCTGAGTGATCTTGATCACAGACCAGAGACAATTAGTGAATTGTTGTGGTGCTAGCGGCTCCTTCTTCACGATAATGAACAGCTCATCCAATCTCCAACAACGTTCGCGAGAGTACAATGCCACTCCCCAATAGACTCCGTTAAGCGCGATAAAGGTGCCGCCTATCGCCGCTTGCATAATCCAACGAGCGTTGCCGAGCAACACAACTCCAAACTAAGCAAGCAGTGCTCTATTAGTACTGCCTCGATTGCATCACCGCTGTCGCTAAACTTACCATCAAGAAAGCTGTTGCCACACCGGTGGCTATTTTAGCCTGGCTGCCGATGAGGTAGTACTGCGCAATGTCTTCACCTATATATAAGAGTCTTGCCACTTCTTCTTTACACTTGATAATGACGAAGCCGCCGCCTCGAGTCCTAATGGCAATGTGACCCTCTGGCACTTCCTTCGATGAACCGGCAACCCTAGCCATGAGAATAGGCTTCCAGCGCCATGCTGCACATCCTAAACTTGATTGTAATGCTAAGACTGCGATAGCGAGTGCAGCTATCCCATCTCCAAGTGCGCAAGCTGTAGCAAAGAGGCCTAGAGTGATGATACAGGAGGCTACTGCAAGCACATTATGTGGTGACCACGACTTCTGTGCTACTGAGGGCTTGTTCGGCAACTTAGCGTCACGCAAGCTGATCTCACACTCCTGTATTGCGTAGTTGGGGAGCTTGTCGATATCGTGGAGCACGTTTGCGAAGTAGTTTAGCTCATTGACCTGCGAGCCGCCGAGAATGCTCTTGACCACAATTCCAGGTACTGCTGGTAGCTTCCGAGGTCTTTCAGCACGAAGGAAGGCTTGCGGAGCTGGGATCAAGCGTGGCAGTAATGACAATTTTGAGCTGCTAATCACCTGCGCTTGATCTGCAACGATTGCCTCGCCAATGACTGCAAGCAAGCTTACAACATCCAATCGCCAGCCACCAAATGCTTCACCACAGTTCACGAACCAACTATTGCATTGTCCGCTGGTCATTTTGCTTGTTCTTGCGGAAGCTTATCACATTCGGATCGCGACTGGGTACCAGACAATAGTCGATGATGTGCTTCGAGGAAGTGTGATTTGCAGCCGGATTTCGGCGGGGTTGGCCAATAAATAACATTTGGAGCACATCAAAGCACGATCTAAACGTCTATAGTCATCTAATGGCGCTAAGATTGCTAGCGTCAACTTCTGCGAGCCGATCATCAACGTCAGCTTGCGCAATTCGATGGCGTGCAGCGGAGGCTTGCGATGGTTGAACTCAATACTGCCATTTTCCTAATTTGGCTAGACAATGTGCCGCCAATGGCTGCATGTACTTCAGGTGTGATGTAGAAACGATTGTAAAGTCTTTTGCCACCTTTCAGTCCCATCCAGTCCTGTAGATCGTATCACCAACGGTACTTAGACGGGCGTGACAGAGACATTGAGATGAACAATCAAGTGTCATATTGATAAGTGTTTCCAGCTCAGGGATAGATAAGCTTGGAGCTATACGCTTCCGGCTAGCGTATATGCAGGTACTTAGCCACAGTCTCACCCGGTTTCTGGGTCTTCTTCTCTTGGTTGTACTTGAGATTGCTAGTTTTGCAACATATGCCTCGATACCTTGGGGACCGTCTCTGTGAATCATGTCAAGGGCTCGACCTTCACTGGCTCCTAACTGAACGCACTCATGAAGGATGTTTTGTCGGCGTGGTCAAAGATATCTTCGATCGTAGCTGGCGCTGCAGTCTATGCAGTCTACTGACCCAAGGAATTCGTAAGATCTGGCTTCTTGATGGAGAATCGCATCTGTATCCTTTGAATAGAAAGAAGCCGATGGAGACCATATTGCTTGCAACATGCCATCTTCAACCGACTGAAAGATGGAGCTCCCTTATTACGTCTACTGTCTATCAAGATAATTCAACACGTATCGGGGAAAATTACAGTAGCATCATGGAGGCGTGCAAACCTGCCGGGACTCGTGCGCATATGTTATACAATCTCCGGGTGACGACAGATCCGGACCCGTGGGAGTTTGACTTGCTTGCAGCGGACACACCGAAGTATGTGAAGAGTATGCATTGTGACATATCATCCAGATCAAGATCGTATGAACTTCACACTGTCTGGAACCACCCAAAAGCCACTCATCTAAGTGAGTGGCATAAGCTGTACGGTGGTCGTTTGCTAGATATAAATCAGGCCAACCTAGCTCTAGCTCGGGAATGGTTGAGCGGGTGTGAGAGCACACACAGCTCTTCTTGCGCGGAGCCAATGACCTCCGAGAAGATGCTCCTCCCTTTCCGACTTGTGGAGGTCAGAAGTCGTCGCCTTGTCGAGGTGTCTACAGTGTGCCGCTATGTCACTTTGAGCTATGTTTGGGGTGGGGCCAAACCTGATAATAGGTGGCAGCATATGCAAGAGGTCGACATACACGGTAGAATCTATACTGAACTTCCTTCAAAACTTCCAGCAACTATCGAGAATGCAATTGCTGTGACAAAAGAAATTGGAGAGCTCTACCTATGGGTAGACCAGTTATGCATCTTGCAAGATGATACAGTAGACAAGCCAAATCTTATCACTAAAATGGACCGCATATATGCACACTCAGTTGTAACCATTGTGGCAGCCAGTGATAATGCTGATGCAGGACTCGCAGGCTTAGGCACGAGGAAACGAGTCGAAAGACAAATTTATGCTGCTATACAAGGCTTCGTGCTTTGCCAGCGGCTCGCCAACTATTCGTTAGTACTTCAGACGAGCAGGTGGTATACACGGGCATGGACATATCAAGAATACCGTCTGTCGAGGCGATGCTTGGTATTCAGCGACAGTCAAATGTTCTTTCAGTGTAGACAAACAGTCTTTTTCGAAGACACGATAGCGGAACCCTACGTAAGTGTTGACTTGAAACGCATAGATGAACGAGTGAACGCTCGTGCCGTGAGCCAAAGGGAACGTTTGTGGCCTCTGCTAAATGCTTGGCCCGCATACCGGAGTATCGTAGAGGAATATACCAAACGATCATTATCGCACGTGTCAGATACTGTCGATGCCCTCACCGGACTCCTGAACACGATATCGATCGAGCTGCATGGCTTTCATCGTGGTCTTCCATCTT
>Ga0160428_1000188_pt1 | contig 77469 bp, 76 predicted proteins | sample SolpanmetagenomM_FD_108198 | JGI IMG/M metagenome (GOLD analysis project Ga0160428, IMG submission 108198) | Solar panel surface microbial communities from Lawrence Berkeley National Laboratory, California, USA - M | ecosystem: Engineered > Built environment > Solar panel > Unclassified ... | reverse complement strand
TGAATAAGAGCGGTATGACAAATGTCTTGCGGCGCTTTATCCAAGCGGGCTGTCCATCTGTAATCCAATTCGCGTCATCTCCCGCCTCCAGATCTTCAGATCCTTCTTCGCTCGCTTCTTTTAACCTTGTTCAACCGTAAATGTATACATGCAGATCTGTCACTCTGTCACTTTCCTCCCTCTCGTATATAGGAAGATATGCCGAAGTTGTATCTCTCCTCTGCGGACGATCTATAAAGGCGCGTACGTGTGTTGTGTTGATATGCAAGTTCGTATGGACGTGCTGCGATGTTTTCAGGAGGGCAAGGTGGCGAAGCATCACTTTGAAATTTAAATCCCCCAAGAGACAGACCATGCATGAATGATGGAAGATCGCAAAGCAAGATTTCGTAGCGCCGAGGGCGGTGTGCGTAGCAATGGATGGCCTTCTTAGTCTAACATAACCGACTCACATCGTCCCCGTCGATTGTTTTTGACATGTATTGGCTCATAGCCTGGGGGCTAAGGCACATCTAAATCACTCACCCGCGCCTATATTTGGCTTTAGTCTGAAGGCGGCCCTAATTACGCTCACCCAATCCAAAGCCGCGTCATCGCAAAGAATATCCTTGCAGTGATCCCCAGAGATCAGAATTACCGGCCGCTTGTATGCGAGCCTTTACGATCGATCTTTGACTGCTACAATGTTTCATGCTCATGGCAGATACTAGTCAAGCATCAACCCAAGGGAAGCGCATAATATCTCATAAGCTTAATCTGGGATGTTCTTGCTGCATGAGTGTGCAGGATGCACTATGCAGCATCCTTGTCTTCTCCTCCTAGTCTAGCTCGAGCTCGAACTGTTGAAGTGCATACAGTAGTATATCGTACAGCGACGATGAATGTGTGGGAAATGTATGATGAATAGTTTGAAGAAGGACGAAGTGCGTGGATTGCAGTGTTGAATGGTTCTTGCTATGAATCAGCTTGAATCAAGTATTATGTCCATCAATGACATTGATTCCACAAGCGTGAAAACGACTAAAAAGTACGAAAAGGTATATAGCGCGCAAAGAAAGCATACATAATCAAACAAACCACCTGCCCAGACCAACAACAAATACTTGCGTCACCCTAAGAATCCCAAATCGGTCCAAAAGCAGGCACCCCCCTCGTCTCCATCGCATAAACCACCTTCCTCGTCACCATCGGATTCCCAATAACCACCACAGCCTCCGCTCCCATCTCTCTAACCAACTTCCACGCCTCCCTCACCATATCCGGTCGTCTCTTGACGCCATTTTCATCGACACCCAAAGCCCTCGTATCGATAATCTTCGCTCTAGGGTCCGCTGCCATCACCTCATCGACGATGCCTTGTCCATATGTCTTCACTGGACTGGGTGTGGACCAGAGGATGCGGATGTTGAGGGTAGGACGGTTGCGTTGTGGGGAGTGCGCGTAGCCGTTGAAGAGGGAGAGACAAGGCCCTATTCCTGAGCCAGTGGTTACGACGACGCAGGAGTGGAAGAGGGTGGCGACGCGCAGGACGCCGATGGTGGGAGCGCCGCGGAAGTAGATGTGGGATGGGGGGTTGGCTATTATTTTGGACGTCCAGTCGCCGGCTTTGGAGATGAGGATTGAGAAACCTTTCTTGGGGTTTGGGTTGGTGGAAGGAGTGTTGTGGAGGAACGTGGGTGAGATGGGCGAGTCGACACGCTCTTCGACTTTGGGTTCGATAACGCTTCCTGATGGATATAATGCATTGGGGATGGTGGCGAAGGCGTGCGTTTCTCGCAAAGGCGAGTCTGTGATTCGTGCTCCCATGCAGTATGTTGGCATGGTGTGATCAAAGTGTAAACGAATAGCGTGTGGCGAGAGCTGTTCAGCGTGAACGACTCGATATCGGAGCCTGAGCCAGGGATAGATGATGAGACAGGTGAGGATAATTAAACACCATAACGCAGGAGTGTTGACCAGTTGTATGCCAGTATTCGAGGATAATGCTGGTTGTGAAGCATAGTACGCTGTTAGCACCACTTGCGCCCAGAAAAACCCTATTATTGTCCATCCAGCCAGGCGATGTGTGTTTTCGAAAGAGTTGTGGAACCTTTGGCGTAGTATCGGGTGTGCGAAGATTGTGATCAATAGTAGCAGAGCCAGGATGATAAAGGTAAGAACTGCAATCGCAGGCTGGATGTGTGGCCTGATTGCAATATGCCTGGCAACTAGACCAGAAAAGACGATATACCATATGACGGCTGCAGTGCCACAACCACTATGCAGCCCTCCATAGCAATAAATCTTGGCTACTCTTGCTCGCAGCCACATTGGAGCCGATAGTGGTACGCTGACTGACAAGTAAAAGAGCGTGTTAACGAAATGCTCATTTCGAGCTATTATTGCCACAACCAGGTTGATTGCTGCAGCAGTGATGGTTGAAAGATACGTAATGCCTGCGAATCCCTCGATGTCCGGTTTGTTTGGCCTCGTGAGGAGAACTATTAATGCGACCATATTGCCAATAAACACCAGACTGAAAAGTCGTCTATAATAAGAGAAGAAGTTCCAGCGAAGCCATCGAGACGGCGACGTTCCTGCTTTTGCTGGCAAATCCTCTTCGACAGCGATGGCGACACCGTCACCAGACCGTCGTGGTGATGGGTATTTAGAAGACTGTTCAGTGATAGGAGCAAGTCTATCTCTAGTCTCAACATGTAGATGGGCAGGATCCGGAAAGGTAGGACTTGTTGGACTCCAGCCGATGACAGAATCTCGATGTTTTTCATCGATTCTGCTGTCATAGGACTCCGCTGCAGTAGAGGCCAGAGTCAGAAACGATTCCTGTGCTCTAGGTCCGTAAGTCCTTAACGTCGAAGTTGAATATGTGTGCGCAAAAGCCTTCTCCAGGTCGAGCGTATTGTCGTTCATGATGACCTCTAAACGTGAGACAAAGTTGTGGTATGTCGGTTACTTGCTCAATGCGATTGTGGGAGCAGATGAGCAGTACCGAGTGTTTGGAGCACTAGATAGAATCGACCCGCCACGATAAAGCTCGACGTACTGATGGTTGAACGTGGTAGATCTGTTGATATTTGGGGCAGGACTGGTATTGACGCAATGAAAATCTCAATCACCAGATGTTCGAGGATATGCAATGTCTGTTGTGGCGTCACAGGTCGCACAGTCAATGTGCACGAACAGTCGAAAATAGACACCAAAGACAGTGAGAGACGTCACAACAGCAAAGAACAAGTAGAAAACCTTTTTCTCAAATAGCGACTGCGGACTGGATTGTGCTTTAAGTTTCGATCTCAGATGCCACGCTACAGTTCTCGAGAGCTGCAGATAGCAGGCTTGTTGGCCACTCGGACCACCATTAAGGCACATCAAGGGTCAAAGACCAGGGTCACAGCCGAGAGACTTCGAGTCACACGGCATGGCGTCAGTGCTTTTGAATCGCAGTTTTAGCGCGGCAAGAGGCGCATTTCGCGTGTAACCTGTTTGCTAGCGGAAGCGCTGGCTCCTCTATTCTCCACTTACAGACTTTGCGTCTTGTGGCGATCGCTGCTTACACGAGTATGAAGAATGGAAGAAAAAGATCCTTCGCCGCATTCCTCCTTGCGATTGATGCCTAAATCACGATGGGGCAGTCTGCTGCAAGTCACAATCTCGCCGTCTTTCAGGAGGATTTTTAGGCTCGTAAAGCGGACTGAAGATCTTTCGGGGGAAAGCCGCTTTCGTAAGCAGGTGGCGTTGTATACTGCAGGCTGACCGCAAGACTAAAGTCTAAAAGCTGTAGTCTCAAGCTAAGAGGTGGGTGTGAGGAGTAAGTCGCTGGTGGATGGGCAGAGGACGAAGTCGCACACCGTCGTCGGCTGCAATATCCTTATTGAGAACTGTTTTCTACCGATGAGCTGGCTCACCGTCCAAGATCCACAACGGTTGTGGACCCTTGTGGTCAGATTTAGAGTAATCCCGACAGTCCGGTTACAACATCCCCTCATTCTTCTTACTCATGCAGGTAACACCCGTTCGACCATTCTTCTGCCATTGGTCTTTGCGGCTGCGAGATGATCGCAGATTTGCGGATCCGCGTCAAGCGGCTTGGTCGTTGCGTAGCGTAGCACTTTCGCTTCGCCAGAAAAGCTCGCTCCTGTTTCCTTATCTGGCCATTGTTGTGTCATATTCTAGCCGAAGATACGAGGGGATGTGCGTGCCTCGCCATGCTAGAGACTTGAACAGGGAGTGAGACATTAAGACGGGGTGATTGAAAGACCGTGCAGCCATGCTATACAACAACGCTTTGTGGGTGGCCATGAGCACACCGCCTTATATTATCATCGCTTGTGCCCGACCTCCTCGAGATGAAAGCTACACCGCATTCCTCTCGGTTGCCATTACTGCTACTTCGCAATACATTCTCTTTTTCCACTTCTCTGCAAACCTGGTTCAATCACACATCCTTGCTGCAGGATAAGCCGAGACACTACTGCAAGATGCATACAGACGTGCCGAATGTCGATCTGCTGACATGGACCTTTGGAAACCAGGCTGTGCGAGAAGAAGATACTGCAAGTTTGTTACTTCTCTGAAATTGAATACCACTAACACCTTTAAAGTGCTACATTGACTCAAAAGATCCGACCACAAGCCTCACAAAAGGTGCTGCACGCCAATTGATAAGACAATTGATCGCTGGATTCAACCACATCAAGCAGCAACGACAACAATTCGTTGTTTGTCTACACTCTTTCAATGACGTAAGTTCTTTTCCTCTTATCCCTGCTCCTTTTTGCCCTTGCAGTTTTCTCCGTCGCTGGGGTGGAGGTGTTCACACGTTCGGAGGATTTACCCTGGTATGCTGGTAAATCGCAAAACATCCTTGCGATGCTTAGCTTACTCTGTTCGGGCAACCTCACGAACGGGCAATTTCTACTCTCGTATGGTCTGCAAATCTAGATGAGTGTGGCTAATGACGGCGACAGACCTACTATCCAGCATTGTTTCTAGCTGTAATTGGTGCAGGAGGGCAGTTTACTGGCTCTAACCCAGCCTACACAGTCAGAGAACTTGTACACCATCTCCGCATATCGAAAACAGACTTCTTGATCACACAGCCAAAACACCTCGACAATGCAGTCCAGGCAGCGGAAGAAGCTGGAATCTCGCAAGATCGGATCTTTGTGTTTCATGGCCCTAACGAGGCATGCACGCCTAGCTTTCCAAGCTGGACAACCTTGCTGCAATATGGTCAAGCAGATTGGATATCCTTCCACGACAAACATAGATCCGAAACCACGACGGCAGTCCTGGCATCAACATCAGGAACCACTGGTCTGCCGAAGATGGCGGCGCGTAGTCATATGAGCTTCGTTGCAGAACATTATGCCATCACAAGAGAAACTGGAAAACCATATAGAGTGAGTGCAGCTGGTGAAACTTTTACGCACTCGCCATGCTTACTACCTTCAAGGTCATGAGACTCCTCTCCGTCCCAATATTTCACGCCTTTGCAGCACCACTCGCACTAATTTCGGCGATACGTGACGGCGCGCCCACTATCATCCTTCCTCGTTTTGACAAAGCAGAATTCCTACGACTCCTCCCACAATACCAAATCACAGAAACAGCTGTCGTTCCGCCACTATTACTAGCCTTCTTGTCATACACGCCCGAAGAGAAAGCAGCACTAAAGTCATTGAAGCTCGCGTGGTGCGGCGGAGCACCTCTTGACCTAGTCACTCAGAACAAAGCGTGTCAACTATTCGCGCCAGCCGCCAGAATCGTCCAGGTTTGGGGAATGACCGAGTGTGGCTGGATCAGCACGTTTCCCTTTCCAGAGAACGACGCTTCTGGCTCTGTAGGCCGGATCATGCCCGGTTATGAAGTCAAGTAAGTTGCTCTGTCTTCTATCCTCCTCTACTTTACTGACCAACTTCACCAGACTCATTGACGATAATGGCTCTAGAATCAACAATCCAGCACACCGTCCGGGCGAAATCCTTGTAAGAAGTCCTTCTCTAATGCAACACTACCTAAGCAATGTCTCCGCTACACGCGAGACAATCGACTCTGACGGCTGGCTACACACCGGCGACGTCGCAACAATCAAAGACGGCAAGGTCTACGTCGTCGACCGCAAGAAGGAACTCATCAAGGTCCGCGGATGGCAAGTTGCTCCCGCTGAACTTGAAGGCGTACTTCTCACCCATCCCTTGATCGCCGATGCGGCCGTCATTGGTGTGTCGCACTCAGACGCACCTACAGAAATACCGCGTGCGTATGTCGTCAAAAAAACAAATAATTTAGCGACATTGTCGTTGTCGCCAGCAGATGTGAAGACCTTTCTGCTGCTGCATTTGGCAAAGTATAAAGTCGGAGATTGTGAGATTCGTTTCTGCGAGAGTATTCCTAAGAGTATGAGTGGCAAGATTTTGAGAAAGCTGTTGAGGGAGGGTGTTGAGAGGGAGAGTATGGTCGAGGCTAATCCGGCTAGGGCGAGTGAGGTGGACATGGCAGAGGTGGCGGGCATGCAAGAGATGGATACGGTGGCTGTCGATGAGAAGACGAGACTATTGGTGGAAGTGAAGGAGGTGGCGACAGAGGAGAGGGATGTTGGAAGTTCAAGAGGCGAAGAGGGACGTCTTTCTTTGGCTGTTGTGGTATTGTTGATTTGGTTGAGAAGGATTTGGGCAAGACTATTGCAGCTTTTCGCCTAATTTTTTTTCGGGTTCTAGAGCTTCTGGTTTGCAAGCTCTTGGTCCAGTCAATACCTTGCTGGCAAGGCTGTATTGTGTTCTATAGTATTAATAATGATTCTCATGATATCTTTGTATTCTCTTGACGACTGTGCTAGTGCCATTCAGGCCACCATAGATTCCTCTTCTAGACTATTCAATTTTAGTCCGGATTTTCGCTTGCTTGCCTTCTCCTTCTACCTCGACAACCTATATCTCCTGACAGCAATAGACGAAGTAAGACGCGAAATGATCGTTGTCATTCTGTGCTCTCATCTTATGCTCGTTTTGAGACAGCTTCAATCTGTCAGGATGATGAACATCTGTGACAATATCTTATTTAGAAGATACGCCCTTGATCTATAGCTCTTGAAAGTGTGTGAACAGCTTCCGGAGGATAGTGAAAATCTGAAAGCTGTCAAAGGAGGGGGGTACGTGACATTCGTTGGATCCCAGCTGACACGCTGCTGATAGAATATTGCTGTTCAGCTTCGATTGAGGAAATGGAGTGTTACACTATGTGCTCCGTTGGGACAAGCTGCTGAAAGAAGCCTGATTGCCTGATCCTCTTGTTGTGGCGATATTGCAAACTCTTTCGGTAGTCCGAGCACTATCTCATGCATAGGTGTGCGGGTGATTTGTGTGCGCTGAACCACGAGATGCACTCCATGGATAGCATTTCATCTTGTCCACCGCCCGCTCTTGCGCGGTGTGCCGCCAATCTGTAAAACCCAGGCGTGGAGTGCTAGCACCCTCAGATCTTCTCTCCGGTGGGCTCAGATCTTATGCTACAATGGCCTATCCTCGAGACTGTGCAGTAAGGGAATCGTCTTCGCCTTTGGACCGCGGAGGGCTCATGCCGTCCAGTATACCTCTGTACCTCCTCGGCTCAATCGACCTTCTTCCCATCCTTGACAACCACGTACTCATCCCCGACCATCATCTTCATTTCAGAATCGACCATAAAATTATGGTGATCTTTACTCAACGCCGCACCCTCCTTATCATACATAAACCTAGCAAAGCTCATCCAGTCTCCAAACACAAACGTGCAAATCGCGTCATAATCCAACAACTGCGCTTTTCCTTTCATGATGTCTTGCATTATGGTGCGGTCGCGCTCGAGTTGGTAGGTGAGCGTGTAGCTGATGATGTTGTGTTTGAGGAGGACGGGAGCCGCCATTTGGGCGTGCTGCGTGTTGTAGTGGGTTACGAAGTCGGCGTCCGAGAGGCCGGGTTTCTTTTTTATGAGGATGGTGGCTTTTACTACTTTGCGCATGTTTGAGGCGGCAGGATAGGGGTAGCCGGGGGTGAGTGGCATGATGACGATGAGGAAGACGAGGAACTTGGTGGTATGTTGCTAATTGGTTTCGATAATGTAATGACCGCGAATAAATGTCTTGGCGTAAATGATCGACAATCTCAGATGTGTCTCAGCTTCTCCTCCTCCACCTTAATTCTTTACAATATATTCGATCACAAGTCAAATTTAAGTACATACGGCCATAGACTGTGGAGAACAAGGCATCCCGTTCGCTCTGCCCTATTTAAGCCACAGATCGACTGCGTAGTAGTATGGTGGGTGACCACATGCGAATTTCAGTTGCTGTATGTTCAGAATCTTTTTGTCAATTTTTTTTGCCCTAGCCTCGCACTGAAAGAAATATACGTGGAACACAAAGTTTTTGGTACCTCTGTTCATTCTATCCCACTCCGCCATCCTTTTGCGCCACTCGTGCCGTCTGTGCACAAGGGAATAGCTTGCCGAGGAGAACGGCCAGTACCTGTGGAAGCAAACACGCATTTCATGATAAGGAACGGCTTCAAATCTGGTCTGATCCAAGAAAAATGCTTTAACATGATGGACGACGACTCACAGTCTGTTCCGTGATGTGATGGCACTGAGAGCACTGCACACCAGGATTCTCCTTGCACAAATGGACCGATCTCAGCAAACGCGATTTTGCTCAAGCCTTTCGTTTGCAGGGTATTGGGAGCAGAAAGGAATCAAAGAAACCATGATCGTTTGGAACACAAGTGAAGAGCATTGTGGTCAGCAATCTTGCGATTCATTAATGGTTGTAAAAGAATCAATTCTGAAGTGCATAAACTTCCATCGCAAACCTCATAGGCATCGCTGCACCTCTCATTCATCATACGTCCGACTTCTGCCAACTATAGATTGGCCTCCAAGGCTCAGCATCGCCAAAGCGCTCAGCAGTGAAGCCAGCACTACCAGGATGTGAAAATCCTCTTTCCATCTGCCTTTCGTAGCTCACCTGCCTCAACCTGTTGCCTTCTCTTGGGGTGAGGTTCAGATAGATTTCGACTCCAACGACATGGAGGATGATAGCTATCCACCACGCCATACCAAAGCTGATATGAAAGCTCGCTCCGATCTGCTCAGGCTTACCACTGGTGAAGTTTGCAGGAACGATGACTCTATCGTTCATCGACGCTCCTACTCTAGTACAAGCAGGATAGAGTGCGTTGACAGGGTCCGGGGAGTCGTAGATGGAGTAGAGCTGCCCACATGACATTGTGCTGTAGTAGCTGCTCATCTTGCTTGAAATTATGGCAGCGAGGATCATGATCAAGCGCATCGTAATGATGGTGCCGAGGTAGAATATTGCTCGCAACATCCAGGCGCGGTGTTGGTCGATTTGAAGACGTTTAATGTTGTAGTACGCGAGGCAGATACTGACGGTCGTCATGATAGCAAGTACACCCACCGCAGCTTGTGTTTCGAGAGTTCCACCGAACGCCCTTCGAGCAATCATCACAGCACCGACGTTGCTGACTAGAACGAGCAAAATGACAATATATCCGTTGATACGATGGAAGATGAGTGCTTTGTATCGAATGAAGGGGACGAATTGCCAAATCATGAGGAAGCCGGCAGGTAGGATAGTGGCCAGGTGAATGGTAAGACCGATGCGGTAGATGCCACCCTGGAAGTAATACCATTCACCTGGTGCTGATCCACCCTTGTAACTGCTAGGAGCGTCACCACCTATATTGAGGTAGGACAGGCGTGCTAGAGTGAAGCCTAGCATTGCACCCGCGAAGATGAAGACTGACTTTGTTAGAGACGTCTTTAACACCATTTTGAGTGAGACTCACACAATGTGAAGTTGTAACCCTTGCGAAAGCCGAGAGGATGGTAGATGTGCTGAAGACCGCGGACGATCTTATTGGGAGTTTTATCTGGTTGCGAAGCAGAAGTCATCTCCTCCTTCTGAACAATGCTTCGTTGCGAGGAAGCAACCTCGAGTGTGGCGGATGGGTCAGTGGGAAGCATGATAAACTGCTCGATTGGTTGGTAATGAACTACCAGGTAGTCTGAGGAATTGTGGTATGTTGCTGGTGTTGCTGAAGATTATGGTGGGAGTAGGTAAGGTAGGAAATAGACCTCCTCTTATAATGCATTTGCTGAAGCATGCTTGGCCAAGCCGATCTTTGCCGTAAGGGGAGGTTCTTGCGCATGTTAGTATTTTAGACGAAGCTCGATGATCAAGCAATGTGAAAGTGGGTTGTTGTTGCAGCGTGTTAATCGAACTCGCTTGGCACACTTTATGCGCTAAACTAAATCGGGATCACTTTGCGCAGTCTTGGCATCACGACGCCAATACAACTTTGCTTATTCATGCCATGACATGACATCGTGGCTATGCTGAGTTGCTTGGTATGTTGCTGCAATTCACGCCCCGACTTACGTCCGGAGACAGCTAAGCCGGTTATGATGGAGGATCGATTGCTCCGAGCCTATCTCTCGGTAGAGTACAACGAAGTGAGCAGTATCATAGTCTCAGCTCATGCATGAGGATTCAAGCACAGAAATATCCTGCCAGCGCTATTCACTGGGGTGAGACACTGGCAGCGGTTGCGGCTCCGAATAGGAAGGCTTCAGATTGCTCAAGAGCCCAATAGCGTCAGAGCTTGAGGCTGCGAAAGGGTAACATGGTCAACACGGGGAAACCTAGTGGTGGCTGTGAAGCGTGCCGAAAACGTCGCATCAAGGTAAGCTCCTTTCGTCAAGCATTGCACCAGGATACTCATTCACTCATAGTGTGATGAAAGCAAGCCCAGCTGTTCATACTGCTTGAAAAAGCAGATTACATGTGTAGCAAAAGAAGCATTCGACACTGCATGGCGAGACCAAAATGTCGTTGCAAGCGAAGCTGTCCGACGGCGACTTAAAGCCACGGCAAGAACTGATCGCGAATCTACTGCAATGGTCGTAACTAGACGGCCCTGTTCAATTTCCACTGCGTCATTCGAAGACGTCCCAAAAGTGCTCTCACAAGACTACGACACATATGCACTCGACTTCTTCTTCACATCCTATGTCAAACCACGCAGTAATCTGTCTTACGATCGGGGTTTTCTAAACTCTGTGTATCCTGTTTACCAGCAATCAAGTGCATCTTCCCCAATCAGACCAGCCGTAACAGCGGTTGCTCTGGCATTGCTCGAGGCATGGTCCCAGCTCAATCCCAATTCACCTCAATCATTCGCGCGCTCCCATTATCTTCATGGTGTCGCAGCACTCCGGCAGCATCTGCAAGACCGCGAAGAGATTACAGATGATGTGCTCATCGCCACACTCATGCTCGATATGTATGAAGGAGTAACCTCGTTCTGTGCGGCTAGATCTCACACAGGCATGCACTTAAAAGGCACTAAAGCCATTATTGACAGTCGCAAAAGGCTAGTGTACAGCTCCGAGACGTCACAAGGGATTTTGGCACGCGTTCGACATATGCTTGTAGGTCGAGCATTATTACGGCAGGAACCAGTGGCATCGGATATGCTGCATCTAACACCCGGATGCCAACTAGGAGTCACAGTATCACCCGAAGCTGACTTGCATCGCCTTGACTTCGAACTCGCAAATCTACAGGCAGATGCGACAGATCTACTCAGTAATTCCACCACAACCAACAGATCTTTAGTGGCTTTTGAAACTTATAATAAAGCTCAAGCACTGGATGAACAATTCGTAGCATGGTACGCAAGCATACCTCTAGAGTGGTATCCGATCGCTATCAGCGACCCTCGAAGTATTCCAGAAAGTGTACGATTAGCTGGAATGTACCACGACTACTGTAACATCCACAATAGCATCTTCGTTGCAGATATTCTCAATGGCCACTCTTCCTCTCGCATCAAGCTGCAACTACTAATTCTATTCACACTATCCCATCTCGATGATCCCTTGCTCAATGAGCTCGAGTCCCAAACCCAAGCCACAATACAGGATCTTGCCGACTCAATCTGCGCAAGCATCCCATATTTTCTCGGTGACAGGACTAAAGTGTTGAGACTTGACGACAAGAGCGTACAATACCCTCATCTCGGGTTCGATCCAGTGCCATTTGAGCACTTTGACTCAGCTGCGGCGTATGCTGGATTCTTCTTGACGAGACGACTTGTTGAATTACTGCAGCGGCACGTACAATTGCGTGGAGGACAGAAGATGTGGGTAGGCGGACAATTAGGCAGGATAAAAGAGGTGTATCTTGTTTCTCAATAGATCTTGACAGGTATGCTGGAGCAAATATACCCTTACTATGACGATCATGGTAATAGCTGTAGACAGTTGATTTCGACATCATCAGATTCCCACTCCAAACAATGTTAAGGGCCACAGCGTGAAGATCAAATAGGAGATAAAGTGTTGATCCTCAGCCTACCTAAGTGTAGCTGCTGAATCTTAGCACCCACTTCATTACCCTTGCTACAGAGACGAGTGGCGACGGCCGTTGGCAAGGGACACATAATAGCACAGCCTACACAGACACCGCATACGTCTGTAATAGCCACTGCATTTCTAACAAGACCCACCACTGCCCGTACCATTCGACATAGGCTCTATCGGTGCGATTCCGGCACATCATCTGGAAGGAAGTATCTTCTGCCTCACCATTGCGCAAACGGACAACCTGATCTAGCCTTCAAGCTCTCCATTCTTTGCTTCTGCTTCTCCATCTCCTCCGCGCCTTTCCCTCGAAGTGCCTCTGGTCCAACTTCACTGATCACATAGCCTTCAGGCATATAGTTATGCTCAGCTGAATGTCTTGTGAACTTTCTAAGCCACGTGAAAGGATGCCACATCGAGTAGGTCTTTTCCTGGATATACCATGGATGTGCTCGATAGCGAAGGGAATGGTAACGGCCTGTTTTGGGATCGGGATGCTCAGGTATCCACCGCTTGCGTAGGAAGTATGGGCGAGGGAGCATGAGATATAGTATGATGTGTTTGCGAATGTGCACGAAGACTGAGAGAGTCACTTTGTAGAACCTGCTTGGCTCCGGTATCCTAGTGTGGTTCTGAGTAGTGAATACAAGTTTTGAACAAGTCAGTACTCACATCATGGCCTTTCGCAATTGTGGCTCAATCATAGCCGATGCAAATCCCCGACCAACTCCATGCAAGAAGCTGGGTAATCGAAAGAGTGCCAGCTCGAAAGTGGCAACCGCAAGTGTGTGGTTCGACTTCGCAGGCACCATCTCCCTAGCTTGATATGCCACACTCCACCGCTCCATATCCTCCAGCCAAGCTAAGCCATCCTGCCATCCATATTCATTGCCCCCCAATACAGAGAAGGATATCTCCATTGCCTCGCCTATATATTTCCAATACGTACCTAGTGCGCATCGTTCAAGGTCAGTCAGTGTGCGCCATTCGTCCCGATCTGTCCATCGTATAGGCTCAAGCGCGAAAAGACTGAGCGTGTACAACATGTCATCGTTGGCGATCTTTCCAGCACATCGGTGCCGATTATGCAGGTAATTCATGCGTGCAATGGCATCGCGAACGCGCTGCGACGATGGTGGATTGAACACCATATTCGTGAGAATAACGCCCGTGTCTGCAGCTCGTTTGGAAGTGTTCTTGAGGGAACCGCTGCCTGCAAGCTGACCAGTAGAGACGAGAAGTGCGGACACACGAGGGATGCCGTAAGTCTGAGAACCATCAGCTGACTATGAAGATAGGTAGAATAAAAACAGTTAATTTACTTTAAAGAGAGCAAAGAATACGGAAATCGAGAACGTGCTTGGAAACTCAGTAGAAGAGAGAGTTACTATGATCGACCAGGCATCGTCTAGAGTCATGGATGTATAGGACTTGCGAGAGGTGTACTTTTTATTGGAAATGTTTTGAATCTTGGTGCTTGTTCGATAGCGGAGGAGTCGAACGAGGAGGAGGTAAGTGATGGAAATGCAAACTACCCATGAGGCCGTGTTGCCTGGCACGTCGTGCGAGTGTACGTTAACGAGACTGCTGCTGGTGGTATTCATATTGTTGTGTCCACTTTGTGATGTGGTCGGTTTGCCCATCAACTCATGGTGGCTAAATACCAGTGTCAACAGTATGACCGATGAGACAATAGTATCGATGACTGTAGTAATGGGCAAACGACAAAAGAGCGAAGAGGAAGCTATGACCGGACTGTCCACTGATATCACAAATACTGTCAGAAACAACAGTGGGATGATCGTAAAGAGTGTAGTTGAGAGAAGTCAAAGTCGAAGTCTATGCCGAGAATCGCCAAGAACCCCCCCCCTTCCTTCTTCCTCTTCTCCTGCCCAACCTGCCCAATGAGTCCCTCATTGACCAATTTCTCCATCACGAAATCTACATACCCCCTCACGCGCCGGAAAACAACCTCGGATATGTACTCGAATCCCCCACACGACGACGACGCCCGCTTTAAAGCATGCTGGCGCCACGGAACATGCTTCGATTGCCTCCACGACCTGAAACCTCACTGTGGTTGGTGTGCTAGTGTATGTCTATCCTGCCCTGATCTCTTGTCACTTCCCATAATACTACGAGGGATATCCCAATCGTGCTGACGGTCTGCACACGAAGTCGGGAACGTGTCTGCCGTTACCTAAAGAAGCCTTATTCCCTCTTCTAACGCCAATATTCGACACCTATGCAATTTGTCCCATCTACGATGACCGCTGGGACTTGCGTACGAGAACGTTGGGATGTCATGTCAATACTCTGACGGTTGTGACGTGTATGCTTACAGTGGTATCTACGCTGCTCGCATTGCTACTGATAGGGGGAGTGTGGAAGGGCATTACGTTGTGTTTTGCGCCTTATAGAGGCGTGAGCGGAGGCTGGGAGCTTGTGCTGAGAGAAAGCGGATCGAGAGAGATTGGGAGGATGGTGGGAAGGCCGTGGCAGAGGCAAAGTAGGTTGAGTAGGAGCATACAGGAATTGTGGAGAAGGTGCTTCGCAAAGGAGGATGGAGATGTGGAAGAGAGGAGGCGACTATTGAATGTCTCGTAGCATGAATTGTATTTTCATTGGCATCTTGGCCTCCTTGATCGAATGCTGCTTGCCTTCCTTAAGTTGCACTCTCGCCCAAGAAGAACTCCTGATGAATACCGTATAGCCATACACGAAATAATAGCAAAACGCACGCCCAGAACGCCATTCCTGGTATGCCCAAACTCTCATCAAAGGTGTGTCTTCTTTCCGCTCAACCTCTTGTCGATGGGCAATACTGCCATTCAATCGGTGGTCTATTCCCAACAGTGTTGTTAGTTTTTGATTTCCAACGCTAACTCAAGCATCTCCGTCACACTTACCTCGAATACACCTCTACGCCATCCTTCATACTCCTCGTAGCCAGCACAGCGGGCACGAATGGGATAGTCAAAGCCGCAGTGAGATATACAGCAGCAACAGCCGTTCTTGCTCGACACTTGGGTGGGATGTATGGGATATTGCTGGCTCGCATTGACAGATGGCGCACGAGATGGGAGGTGAGGGGCATTGTTGATGGTGTGATGTGGGGCCGGCTGAGCTGGCTGATCGACGGTGTGGTGTTCGGATGTCGATACTGTAGAATAATGTGCTTAGAGCCGAAGTTGTGATGGGCGTGGAGGGGTGTTGTGAGGATGCCAAAGATGATATCGCTGAAGTGACTGCTACGAGAATGTGTTACGTTAGTATGTTGTTGTTGTTACTGTCGGAACTAGATCCGTGTTGGTCATCAAGTGACTCACTGGGACGCGCTTAATATTTCTTGATGCCACGCTAAGCTGAAGTGCTGGTCTTGCTTAGCTAGACTGTTGCGTATCAAGTGTAAAGCACGGTGTGTCGATGAAGAAGATGAGAGTAGTAAGGTAAGGTGTATAGGTAAATACCGAGTTACAAAGGCGTGCTTATGGATGTGGGACGGAAATCTGTCGCAACAATCACCTCATCGGCAAATGGTAAGCAAATGCGGCAATCTCCCGCTTGTAGCAAACAAGTGAAGAACATCTACTCTTGTTGTATACTCTTCGCTCGCTTTTAGAATCATGTAAAAAGAGGAGATATCAGGAAGGAAGAAGAAGCGATACAGCAGTGCTTCGAATCAGGTGTTCAAAGGCAAAATATTGTGTCGAGATAAACAAGTGGACGACCACACCGTTATACCTGGCAGCACACGCATGCCTCACTATACTTTATAGCAATTCTCACAGATGGTCGAGGAGACATTGCAGGTCGCTCTAACCATCCCTTCTGCATTCACATATTTGTCTTCGCACTTCGCACTTCCTCTATCATCCGTGCGAGGGTTGAATAGGCCTTGGTTAAATGACACACCGATAGAGCAGCTCTTACACACGGAGGTTCTTCACGAGTGAATTGGGAAAAGTGTTTTGATTCCTACGAGCGAAAATGAAACACAATCTATTGACATTTGCGTTGTGGTGGTGGCAGCGGCACTATATTCACTGGAGGCCACACACGTCGCTTTATGCTTGCGGCATTCTCGGCACATTGCGGCATCATGCTCGTGGATAAAAATGAGCTAAGGAGACAGATCCGAGCCTTTCTTTCACAAATCGCTGATATATCAGTGCGAAAATGTTCAATAATCAATGACGTTTTCGATCACCGCACCTAAACAACGTGAAATCAACAACATACGTCAAGTCAACCGGCACATCCATTAAAGTCTCAAAGTCTCGCACCTTTCGCCCTTGCAGCATGCGGTTGAATCTGCTTGATCTGCAATTTGAAAAGACCATGTGCGCGCTATCGACATTTTATGATCCTTATGATCCGCTATAGTGGACTCGTGATGCAGAATGATGCCACCACCTGAATGCCAAAATGCCACGGCCTCGGTCGAAGGCGGATGTTGCTGGCAGTGATCATGATGGCGAAGGATGAAAGAAAGTATAAGAGGAAAAAGTGGTGCTGTTTGTATTTGCTCGATATCATCTTGTGACTGCCTTTCTTGATTCTGGGAACGTATTTGGCATATTAAAATATAGTGAATTATTCTCGGGATGAAGGCGACCATGATGCTACCACAATTCCTTCTAGCTCTGTGCTATATTGTTTCCTTTTCATACGCTGCGCCTGTACCAACGAGTTCCAATAATACTGCAGTTTTCCGTGTTGGTAATACTGGAGGAAACGCATCTTCCATGCACCAGTATGGTCTTATGTTCGGTGTGTATTTAAGATCTTAAGAAAAATGTAGAAGGTATGCTAATTCGTGCAGAGGACATCAACCATTCAGGTGATGGAGGGCTGTATGCGGAACTTATAATGAACCGTGCTTTTCAAGCGATAAACTACTCGTCTGCCACTCTCAAACCGTGGCACTCTCCCAGCTTCTCGACACTGACACTACAAAATACATCATCGCTTTCTTCTGCTCTGCCTATCTCTCTGAACGTCGCGACAGACAGCAGTATAAATGGCACTGTCAGCATAGCTAATCCAGGATACTATGGCATTGACGTGCGACCACAAGATTACCAAGGGTCATTCTATGTGCGAGGATCCTACAAAGGAGACTTTACAGTCAGTCTGGTATCATACTTGACTCGGGATGCAGATGCTACTGCAAGTACTTTTGCAACGACTACAGTTACAGCAAACTCGACTACAGATCAATGGACGCAATACAATTATACTCTATCACCAACCGCGGTAGCACCCACCACGAACAACTCACTACAAATCGAATTCGATGGTGCCGCCGCAACAGATGGCTCTCTAAACTTTAATCTAATCAGTCTATTCCCGCCAACTTACAGTAATTCTACCAATGGCATGCGAGTGGACCTAATGGAAGCCTGGGCTGGTCTAAAGCCATCCTTCTTCCGAGCGCCAGGTGGTAATAATGTTGAAGGGCTCGGTCCTGCAGAATACTCACCTCGCTGGAAGTGGAACGAGACCATTGGTCCTCTGACAGAGCGACCGGGTCATTTGAACGCCTGGGGCTATGTCCTGACTGATGGTATGGGTCTGAACGAATACTTCCAGCTCGCGGCAGACTTGAATATGACCATGGTTCTCGACGTCTTTGCGGGTCACTACCTCGATGGCAGCAGTATCTCCAATGACTCGCTTGCGCCATACATCCAAGAGACACTCAACGAAATCGAATATCTGACAGCTGATTCTGCGAACTCGACACTCGGCAAACTACGTGCGTCCCACGGCTATCCGGACCCATGGCCTCTCAAATATGTTGAAATAGGCAACGAAGACAATCTCTCCAATGGCAGTGAATCATACATTTCCTACCGCTACGAAGCCTACCACAAAGCGCTTTCGGCCGCTTATCCCAACATAACCCTCATAGCCTCAACACAATACGTCCCTGTGCCTGACGGCGAGATCTCCGATTATCACATTTACGACACTCCTGACGGTCTCGTCGATCTCTACAACTACTTTGACCATAATAGCACGAATACTAGTACCTTGATAGGGGAACTCGCAGCGGTCGACTACAACTCTCCCGCCGGCGCCAACGTCGATGCGCCTACCATTCCAAATCCATTCTGGCAAGGCTCGGTCGCCGAAGCAGTGTTCCTGATCGGTGCTGAACGAAATAGCGAGCACGTCTTTGGTGCAGCATATGCTCCCTCGCTCGCAAACCGGAATAGCGAACAATGGCGCACGAATCTTATCTACTTTGATGCGAACAATGATAATGATGTGCTGAGTACGAGTTATCATATGATCTCGCTTTTCTCCAACACGCGCATGACGACGACGAGACCGGCAACGACGAGCGTGCAGAGTGGGCCGCTTTACTGGGTCGCTGGTGAGAATGAGGGCACAAGCGCAAGGATTGCAAAGTTTGCAGTCTACAACTCAACGAGCGCGCCGGGGCAGCCAACGCCATATGAGTATGGGATCGTTCCTGTTCATATGTCGTTTGATGGTTTAGCGCAGGGCGCTAGAGCCAACTTGACGGTCTTGACGGCACCGAGCTGGAATGCGTTCAATGAAGTTGGAGAGCCGAATGTGGTACAGAGTATGGTGACGACGCTTACAGCAGATTTGGGAGGAGTATTCAGCTTTGAGCTGCCGGATTTGAGCGTTGCGCTTTTGGAGACACTCATGGGCAATGCCACCGTCAGAGGACAGCAGCGTCCGCAACAACAGCAACAGCAGCAGCAGCAGCAGCAGAGGAAGCTCGTTATGGAGTCGGAGGATGGTGTGCTCTTTGCGACGTAATGGGATGTGGAGGTTGTGAGATTGAGATGGTCGAGAATAGAATATAATGTAAATATCAAGTGTTATATAATATAAAGTAATGTATAATGAATAGCATGACTCTCAAACAAGCCTCGGAGAAGAAGAAGAGGAAGCATCGACGAAGGGCAAAGGTGAACGAAAACCGGGTTGATATCACTTGCATTATGTGCGGCTTTGTGCGACGTCTGTCGTCACTATAAGTAGCACCACAGCTAGTCTGGACGTTATCCTGCCATATCTGAGTATCGGGTAGTCTCTACCGGCCATTCGTAGAGATCAATTTCTCGACAGAATCTGTAAGTAACTGATCTTAAGTGTATCTAACTCATTTGTGGCAAGACAAATATACAACTTCACCAGGTCCCCAAATCCGCACGTCTGCTTCCGTCTCTGTCCAGCTCAATCTCACACAGCTGCACACAAAACATTGACGCCGACAAGTGAGGACAAACAAATGAGGTATCAAGACATGACACGAAATAAATAGAACGTGTCGCTACCTTTGACTTGTTCTCGATATACTGTGCTCTTAGAGATAGGATATTAATGTTTGCATCTCAAAATCAGATGGAGACTAGGTAGAGCAAGTTACACTGCGAAGTATATTTCTGAGTCTTGATTCCCGTTCTAGGCAAACTTGAGGCCATCGCAGCGCACGCAGATTCTGGCAGAATGAACAACCATCAACACCAGATGATTACCTTAGTGAAAGCCATACGGAAAGAGGTTGTTGTCACATCAGATATTCGGACATGTAATACAAATCTATCGTCAATCTAGCCCAGCTGAGTTGAGCTGAGCTAGCCTACAAAACTGTTACTAAAATACATAACCTTTCCTTTTATTTCCTTTCCCAGTTCATAATAGTCATTTAGAAGTATCCTACTCTCCGAATCGTCCTCCTTCCCAGCAATTGTTCCAATCGTTTCACGTAGACCCACCCTCGACCCAAACCTATCCCTCCATTTCTATCTCAACCTCCATTCCTATCTCGCCCATTCCATCCAAACCACCCATACATCCAAACCTTTACCCACTCATCCACACCCATCCTCCTACGCCCTCGTCGTCGTCACAAACCTACTCACTTTCTTCCTTGTCACTGAGGTCACCGAGGTCGAAGTCGACACGGAACTACTCAACACCAACCTCGCCCCCCACACCTCCGCATTATACGTACCATGATTAACCTCCCGTTTCAGCCAACACTCATCACAGCCCGGTTTATAGCTGACGTCGATGCATGTTGGTGTGCTAACACAGGTCTGGATGCATTTTTCGAGGCTGCCGGTGTGTAGGGCGCCGGTGGTGTTGATGTCGCAGAACATACTAAACAGGCATTCAGTGTTAGTGGGATTGGGAGTTTTGATGATGAAACGGTTTCCCCACCCCTTGCTGGGGGTGAGGAGGGGGTAATAGTAACAGGAGAGGTGATGTGAGGTGCGGAGGTGTAGTGAGATGAGGTGAGGTAAGGTGGGGTGAGATGCGACGCCTTTTCCTTTCAGGTAAGGTTTACATACCTATCATTGAAACAAGCAATCTGGAAAGTATGCTGCTGGACAGTATAGAACGCCGCATCATTAGACGGACAAGACAGAGCTTGAGCTGTTGGAAATGCATGTGCAGAGGCTGATGTGATTGTATGTGTGTGTGATGCCATTGCCATGATTGGCGATGTCTGGTGGTATTGGATTTGTGTGCGTGCTGCGCTGTGCTGCGTGCGAGTTGAAGTTGACGTGCTGAGATGGGTGGTATGGTAGTAGGGTGGTATGGTGTGGACGTGTACCCTCCCTAACCGACTCTGATTGATGTGATGTGAACTTGGTTTGGCTTGGACTTGGGTATTGTGATATTACCACACGTCGCACGATCGAAGGTGGCTGTAGTATTACCACACTATCGATGCAGAGGTGATGGGAGGGATGGGAGGGGATGGATAAGGAGGGACGGCGTAACAACGAAGAAGGGCAGGGGAGGTGTATGTTTTGTTTTAAGAATTCTGCTATATCTTACTGTAATACGATTCAACAATCAGAAGAGAAAGAAAGAAAAAGCATCAATGAAAAAGGAGCGAAAAGCAGACGGTCTAAATAGGACAAACACACTTCAACTTCTTTCTTGGCATCGAGACATGCATGCTCTTCTTCGTAGCAACGCGGCTGGGTAGCTTGTTATATCGTCGTCGTCGAGACAATCAACCGCTTCGCTTGACTTCTACAGTACGCAGGTAGACAGGTGGGCGAGACGAACGTATGAGGTCGACAGGGCTAGACTAGCAAGCTCGTGGTCAAGTTGTCAGCAGGTAAATCGGAGAATTATTGTTGCTCGGGGACCACTCTTTTGCCGACACGAGCATGGCTGACGGCGCTTGCAATAATCGCCATGGATTCTTTCTTCACTGCACATGGATAACACAAAGCCTGTGTCCAATACGAGGGAAGCGAGGGTCAGACGAATTGAACTTTCTACCAATTTCACGACCGAACACTGACGTTTGACATACTCACCAATTATTGATTACACGGCGGAGCTCTTCGGTTTTCTATTTTCACCGATAATACGTAACTCCTTCTTCCTCTGGCATCTTGAACATATTTCCTTTCTTTGGATTAAGTAAAAAGTGTTTTCCTGAGATATAGTCCTTTTGTATGCCCAGAACGCCTTGCAGATTATTAGAACCTTGCGCTCACTCCCGTTAGCTCCAGCACTCTTTCTGGCCATGGAGAAGTGCGCCCTGGCAGTTTGGATGGAGGTATGCTGCTAGTTGATTGGCCGTCGATGTCGTGATATTGTTCTTTCTTTCTGGATTTTTGCGGGTCATCCTTTCTCTTTCCTTCTCTTGGCTAGAATTCGATGCTTTTCTCTTTCTTCTCTTGACTATATTCGTCGTCGAGATTTGCAGAACGTGCAATCTTTTAATTTTATGCAGGCGATTGTCCTCTTCCTCCAGACGCGTGCTCAGTTCCCCAAATCGCAACATATCCTCTCGACGGGGTAGAAGAAGCGGTAGCGGTAGCAGGATCAGCAGCTTCAAACGAAAATACCTCGTATCAGCAAGCGCCCATGAAATAGCTCAAGCTAGTTCGGTCAGTCATACTCCCCGGAGTAGCCGCCACACTACTATATGGTGTCCCCACTACACTCTCTGCTCCTTCAGTCTGAGCATCCTCCTCATCGTCCACCCCCATCCAGGTTTGACCATTTGCTCGTTCTTCGACTAGAAAGGTTTCGGCGGCGTATTCTTCCATGCCGCGGTTGCCTTCCCAGAGCCGGATTGCTTCGTGAGGATAGTACATTGTTGGGCCGTAGTAGGGAGCACGTTGTCGCCCGAGGACTTCTTCAAGCGCGAGCAGGTGCTCGTGGTAGCCTTTGGGGACTGGGACGTGGAATATTATTGGGCCGTGGATGTAGCGGACTTGTCGATTGAGTGCGCGAGAGAATGACGCGCAGACTTGTAGTGGTGTCAGGACTTCGAAGGTGAGTGGTATGCTATAGATTTTATGTTAGTCGTGAATAATAGGAAGAAGCTATCGCAAGATGTTGTTTCTGTCGCTCTTTTACCGTGTATGATCACTCGAGTTACAAAACGTATCGTCACGACATCATCAAGAAATCATTCATGCACTAACCGATGATGTCTCCAAACCTCTGGGCCTTCCTTGAAGATCTGCAATAACGCCGGACCAACATCATGCTCTGCATCCAGCCATGGTAGAGGATCGTCCGGATGAAAAGGCGCTTGCCATACAAAACTCCCATCCTTTTGAAGCTCCATTCGAAACAGAGGATAAGGCAAAGTCGTGAAATTGTTGTTATAGATCCCACCATACACAAAAGTCGAAGGCATATCCAATGTACGAATATACTTTTCCAAGTCGGCCTTGACTTTCCACAACGGTAGTGCTTTCCATCCTTTGTTAAATGTAGAATGATCCGGCATGCTGCTGTAGACATAATGTTTCACTCCTGCTTGGTGTGCTGCATCTGCCAGCGACATTCCAATCTGAGTCTCATCTCCCCAATGCGTTGTATTCACAAATGCAAGATCTGCACCTTTAAACAAGCGCGATACGAGAGATGGGTCGTCCAACTCGCCTGTCATTAGAGTGACACCAGGTAATTCAGCAAGTTCCAATCCGACAAGACCTCGCGCATCTTGTCGTCGCATTTGTGCTCGTACGCGCCATCCTACTGCAGATGCGACTCGCACAAAACTGGCGGCTTGACGGCCTGTGCTGTTGACAGTAACGACGAGTTTTGGTGTGTTTGTTTTGGAAATCATGGGAGCATGTATGACTGAGTTTGGGAAACCTTCGACTTCTCTCATTGATCGCGATATCGAATTGGCCACCAGTCGATATTAAGATGAAGAGAAGGCAGTCAGAGGTGATAATGTATTGTTGGATGCTGTAGCAGGCAGGTGCAATCACTTTCTCAGAGATAGATTGCCCCCACAAGAGCCGCAATCGGTGATGTGACAATCTCTCCTCAATGTGATGAAGACGAAAAGTGAGGGCGGATAAGACAGAAAGATGTTTTATAGGGTCAAATCAAATGATGGTGATCCCAAGACCGAGGATTGCACTCGTAAGGCCAAGGCCTGAACAGATTGTTGCCGACGAATTAGGCGTCCAAGCGTGATCAGATGGTGTGTGGAGGTTGTGTAACAAAGTAGGTTAGGTGCAACGACCTGCCAAATTGGGCGGGCGGCGGCACAGAGAAAATGACCTTTGTATTGACGATGCGGTCAGGTGGACAGGGTCGAAGTAACAGTTATCACAGTGTACAGCTGTGTCGCAGCTGTAAGGAGGCTGGTCCCGCCAAGACAGTAGACGCGGCCGTGGATTGTTATCTGCTTAAGCGTTGTGTGGGTGCAAGAGGCGACACCAAATGTGTCTGAAATGTCGTGATTACTGTGTTATTTGAACGAAAGAAGGCAAAGAGACAGAATAGGATGACAGGCAAACGAAGAGAGGAATTCGAGGATTGAATTTGAATTTGTGGCTTGCTGGCGACATACGGAAGACAGATGCACGGGGTCCACAGTCTTGGCGCTACAAGATCTCTCTTTCTCTTGATGTCACCTTCCAGCTCTGTGTTTGCAGGCCTGGACTCCTGTTCCTTCGTCATACTTACACTCGGCATCATGTGGATGTCCACTTTGATGAGCTGGCCCTGTTGTATGACCCTGCTGCCTGAAACCCTCCTCCTCCTCCATCGGCATCACTACATAGTTCATCACGGCCCACGTTCTCGACGGAGGCTAGTCCGCATGCAAGCCAGCGCGATAAGCCTTTGTCTTCTAAGTGGTTCATTCTCCTTCTCCTTGTTGCTCTTGACTCTGCTCATAACCGAGACGGTCAATCTATCTGCTACTTATATCTTGCTGTCTCTCCTCTTCTTCACAGCACATTTACGCCTCGAAAGAAAGTCACTCTTGCAAACACGGTTGTATTACGAGAGAAGTACAAACGTAGACTCGCTCAGCCTTTGTCCAGGACCCGCTTTTCACAGCACCGCTGCAAGCCACCTCCGCACACAAATGTCACCTCTGCTTTTAACCATAAATGCTCAGTCAACGAATCAGAGACTTGCAGCTCTCTTTCCTCCATCTCACTCTATTTCACACTATTACACCAACCTCTTCTCCACACGAAAGAGTATATGATATATACGTCTTACTATAGGCGCTGAGATGTCATCAACAATGTCCCAAGCATCAAAAGCATCATCAAAGACATCATCTATTCATAAAGTCAGATGACTTGACTTACTTCCACAGTGGAGATTCCATTAGATGAAAGAGCCGGAGTCGGAAGAGCAAGCAGACAGAGGCTAGACTCGAACAGGCATTTCTAACCTTCTCGCCTCGGCCTGCTACATTGGGCCTAAACTGACCCACTAGTAGCAGGACTGATTGACGAAACACGTTTTGGCAGACCGCACTTTCGGAGAAGAGCGGACTGGCGACATCCGAACAATCTGGAAAACAATCGAACCAAAGATACCAAGAGGCCAGTCGCAAGGAAGATTACCGCGATGCTATTTCGTGGTGCTCTTCCAGAAAAGAGAGTCTGCTCCAATGAAACTATTCTCCAACCTCACGGTAATACTACTACTTCGATATCAACTTGCAAGAAGTTCTAGGACAACTTCTTTATATACCTCTAGTCTTGTGAGACAAAGTACTAGGGATTATCGGTACGGTAACGACTACAACAGTTTGCAAAAGTCCCACGACAGAATCTTTATTCGTCTGATGAGTCCAGAGTGCTGAAAGACTGCCACACCGTGAATCCCTGCACTCACACAACAACCTCAATAACCACATTCAAACAAAGATTCATGGCGCGCAATTAGTGCCTACTGTAAGAATAAAAGCCTATTAGATTGCCACAACATCTTCTTCACACACAGTATTCCAAACCCAAATCTTTGATCTCCTCAAGAATAGAAGTTGGGAATTTCACAATCAAGAAACTCTACAGAATAGTTGGAGACTACCCCAGCTCCTTTCTAGTTCTGGGCTTAGTTGTGAGTTTGTAACGAAGTGAGTTGGATTTGTACGACATGAACAAACGCTACGACGATTACATGTGTAACACTTCTACAATAAAAGAGTCATATGCTCTTTTTTACTCTATGGTCTAGATTCGTGGGGTCTGATGCATTTGTTGTACAGATACTATCGTCTCCATGGCATCAGATGAAGCAGGTGCGTAGTGCTGTCCTGCAGTGTTTTAGAGCTCGGTGGAGAACCAGTGGTTATTGCCGTAATCCATCTTATGACCAGCATGCACTACACTTCGCATCTTTATGATCGATGTCCGTAAGGATTCACGGATGCGCCTCATAAAGCTGATCCGATGGCCGCCTGCATGCTCTGCCTGATCCTTATAGTTTCACGATAAGGTATACTCGCGTCTGTCAAGTCCATAGCCCACTCCACGTCTTCACTCTAGCTTCAAAAGCTGTTCTCCTCATGACAAGCCAAGCGGCCTCAATATCCGTGTCCTGACTACTTGATTCGCAACTTCTCCTCCTCTTTGTAGTGCGACCGCTCCAACGATAGCAAACAATGCATCTCTCAATATACCATCCAATCCCGAACCAGGCAGATCATGTGACTATGTTCTAATCAGCAAAATGTCTCTCTGCACGGCACTCCTTCCCCAACATACCATTATCGGTTGCCATCTCAACACCTCACCCACCCTATACTTCTCCGCCAACTGTGCCATCCTCCTCTTATCCGTAATCGCCTTCTTCGCCTCCAACGTCACATTCCCTACACTCTCCGTCTGCGGATGCACAAACGGTGCTCGTCCAAACACATCCACTTGCCCCAGTAATTTCTTCTGCTTACCACTCGGCGCCTCCAACAGTGCCAGACTCGTCTGTAATTCCACTATCCTACGCCCCAACACCGATAATCGCTCGTTGAACCCTCGTCTCCCCTGATCAAAGGATTTGTGTGTAATGGCGAGCCACTTGACATCTTCTGGCAGCACGGAAGCCCCGTCCTCGCCTAGGATGCGTGTGTAAAAGGAGTTGAGGACGTTGGGGTCGGAATTGCAGATGAAGGTGTCTTGGTCGAGTTTTGGGCGGATGCGATGGGGGGCGCGCATTGCTTCGGGGGTGCGTGACCATCGAGGAGGAGCGGTAGCGTTGTCGGGAGATGTTTGAGCGGCACCATTGCGGAGGGGAAGTTGTTGTGATGAGGTCGTGGAAGAGGCATGCCGTTGTTGGAGGAGAGCGTTTCTGCACTGCCGACAGACTGTACTGGCTATTGGGCGGAGGGGAGTCGTTGGTGGCATTGTGGTGAAGTAGTGATAGTGATTGTGGTCTGGTCTGAGGATGCTTGACTTCACTTTAGAGGTGCTCTGCTGGCCATGGATGACTTTGAAAATAAAAGTGGCTCTGTCCCTAACCCCTGCGCCGATCTAATGTTTCAGGTTTCCTCATGTCAACAATTCCAATCGCGCGTTTCCAATATGACACATTCAACTTCCCCCTCTACATCTCTCACCGACGCACTTGCTAGCAGTCTTCCCGCCGCTCTAAAACTGCGCTATTATCACATCTCTAGCCCACCAACACCATGTGATCCCATCTATGCTGCTCCTCCTGGCCACAAACCAGAGAGGACCTATTCAGAATCTCATTCCCTTCTCGTAACGACCACGACCACGACAGCGCAAGACGGCAAGCAAGATGAAGTGGCCATCTATGCCATCGAGATAGTGCTCTACACAACGGCACATCTTAGCACTCTATTCGTCTCAAAGGCTGACTCAACTGGATATGCCTCATTGCTTCAAACAGAGAGCGGAGCTGGCTCGATGATCAAAATAATCACGTCTGGCTTCATCCGATGGCTTGTCGAGCATAGGCATCGGCCGGAGAGGAGACTGGTATTATCACTCTTTGCGCGCGCACAGAATCAGTACCTCTTTCCGGGCAGTGTGGACAATGACAAAAAGCATGTTTTGGACGACAGGCAGTTGGTCAAGTGGTGGTGCAAAACACTAGATCCAATCGTGCGAGCGTGTGAACCCGATACGACCGCTTCGTCACCAGGCGCCATAGATACAACGTCGCTATATACCAAAGCGCATCTCATAGTGCCCGGTCACGATACCCACGAAACATCTGCTTTCCTACCTCCATCCTCTCGACTCGATCCAGCCAACGCAAAACGCTGGACCAATTCCCATCCTCTAGAAACCATCACTCAACATCCTACAGCACCACCACGTTGCCTCATCCCTCACTTCCCAGACGACCCAAAAGCACGCTTTCTATCAGAGCTCGACGAAGAGATACCAGATGCAGTACTCAGCCAATCGAGTCAGAGCTTTAGTCAAAACAGTAGTGCCACACTCACCAGTCCAAAGAAGAGAGGAACAGGGATGTGGAAGTCGGTCAAGACGTTGGACCAGTTTTGGGAGATGATGGCATACAGGCAAGAGTGCTGTAGTGGGAGATTGGTTGGATTTATTTGGGTTGTCTTTACTCCAGGGAACCTGCTTGTGAATGCAACTAAAGATCTTCATGACAACCCAGTAGCCTCGCCTACACCAAGAAAAAATATCGTCAACGCAGACATACCTGATTTCAGTCTCCGTACCACAAAACGCAAGTCTCCCACGCCAGGCACCGCGCCTCCCACAAAGAAGCGAAAGCTCAAACACACACATATCCTTACAGGCTTAATCCGCCCTCGCGCCCCTCACAGCAAATCGCCAACCACTCTCTCCTCCTCCTCCTTCACCTCCACAACCTCTTTCTCACAAACAACACAACCAGAAACATCGCCATACTACCACGCCCCCCACACCACTCGCGGCACAATCGTCCTACCACTGAAGGAGTACGACCGCGTGCATGAAATACTGCTCCGGCAGGACTTTTCGTCGTTGGCGGATAGTTGCAAGAGTACGAAGACGTGGATTCAACAGACGGGCATTGTGGCGGGGATGGGAGGGAGGGCGTGGGGTGTTGATGTTGTTGGTCGGGGGACTACTGCGAGTATGACGAAGAGCTTGGGAAGTGATGATAATGCAGGGCTGAATGTGAATGTGTTGAGCGTGAAGAGCCGGGATGGACCTGGTGTGGGTGTGCCTACTGGAAACCAAGCACAAACATTACCGGCTATGCTCGTCCGTAAGAAGCCGAAACCAGACGAGACAGTCGTTACACAGCAGCCAGAAGTCAATGTGCTTCATACAGGACTAGTGCGTAAGAAGGCTAAGGCGTAGCGTGTAGTAGCGCGGCACGGCATTCTTCTCTCTTTCCTCACAAGAACGTCAGACAGAAGACGCAAGACGAGGCCGAGGGGAATCCATTTCTTCTTTTTGGAAACGAGAAGTGAAAATTCGGGGTAATTGGTGGACATCATGGCATTGGGCAAAAAGATATTGGATATAACGTAATACCCCCCTTCCAGACAAAATAGCCACTCTCATGCCTGGTTCTTGCAGTTTGTTCAAACACTCTTTGCAAGTATTAAATTTCTGTTTGACCTTTCCAGAGTTGTGTTGCAGACCTGACCTGGGAAGGGACCACGAGCCTAGTGCTCTTTTCCTGTCAACCTTTGAAAGCATGATAGCGACTGATTTCCCTTACTATATATACTTCCACCCATAATCACCAAAACATCATCGTATCCTGCTAATCTACCTGCAACAATTTTGGAACTCTATCTTGACCAGAACGCTGTCATTCTGGAGACCAGTACAGTACCTAAGACCTTCCCGGAGAGGAAAAAGAGGAGAGGAGAAGATATAAAAGGCGAGGATATAGGAGGTAAAGATAAAGAGGAGACGAGTAGAGAGGAGACTAGTAGAGAGGAGATAAGTCGAGAGCATATAATATAAACGTTGTATAAGAGATGGGAAGAGAAGACGTAGAGGTTGATGTAAAAGTTGATATAGAGATAATGAGAGAAAAGCCTAACAGGAAATAAGGTTGTTAGGAGAGGAGAGAAAAGAAGGAGTGGTGATGATGTGGAGAATGCATAATGAAGGTTGACAGGACAGAAGAGGATATGGAAGGGGAAGACGTGAGGCTTTAAGCGGGAAGACATAAGGAGTCAAGATATAAGAAGTGAAGATATAAGACGTGAGGTATGAGAGGTAAAGACATAAGAGATGAAGACAAATAAACTCAGAGACATTGAACGTGAAGACACGAGACATGAAGATATAAGAAGTAAAGACGTGAGAGGTGAAGATGTGAGAGGTGAAGACATATACTGACGCCAATATACGTCCTGCATTAGACAGGAGATCAACCTTCTCTATGCATCATTCTCCCATCTCTTGTTTCCATCAAAGCCAGCTTTCGATTCCTCGTTCTCCTTGTGTTGGGATAAACTTGATGTTACTCTATTCTTTTGCCATAGACATGTAGATTTGTACATAAGTCAAAGACTTTTTCTCCTTCTTTGTTTTCCTTTCTTTTCTTCTTCGTAGAGGAGTGAGCCCAGGACGAGGAAGTCAAGTGTCATTGCGGGGAGGAAATGAGAAGGAGGAAATGAGAGGCAATGTTTCAATATATCTCCGATATAACATTATTTTCATGATGACTGCTGTTTTGCAAGTCTGTTCGTTTCCAGTTTCCGCCTTACATGTACTCTTCCACATGTATTGCTCTTTCATTCATCTTCACGGAAATTCGTTCTTCTTTCACAATATTGTGAACGCTCGCTTTCGGTAGTGCCATGCCCGCATCGTCGTTGGCGTCTGGAACCGCTTTCCCGTGTGGTTCACCATAGTCCGGTGATGCCAATGATGGTGGAGATCGATGGTTTCGGACATCCGTCTCTCGTTCCAGGCCAATCCAGATCTTGCCTTTCCTTCCTATTCTCTCCTCTCATACTTGCATCTCAATTTCAACCAACAACAAAATCTCCCCTCGTCTGCTGCAAAGTCCACTCATCAACTCCATAAAACACATCAAATTCCTTTCCTCCACTCACTCCAGCCAACATCGTCCCACCACTCCCAGCAGTACTACTACCACCACTCGCTCTTCTGTCTGGGAATCCTGCTTCCACATCTTCTAAATTCATTGCATTCTCCATCCTCCACGCGCCTCTAGTGATGTTCCTACACCGAGTGATCCTGGCTTGAATCTCGGCTTCTGCATGCTTGGCTGGTGCAGACCAGCGCGATCTCTCCGCGGTCATCGTATGTGCGGATTGGAGGAGGTGAATGACGGCGGGCAGGTGACGCTCTGCTGCGCCGGCGCAGGAGAGGACGTCCGTGGCTAGGATTGCGGCGTGGGAGAGGAGTGGCAGTGTGAGTGGGTTTTCGCGTGGTATTGTGGTTGAGTGGAGTTCGGATGGTTGTGGTTGATGTTGTTGATGTTGGCTATGTGAAGACGAAGCGCCGAAATCAGGGAATGACGGCGATCGCACGACTGCGTTGAATAGGTCGAGCAGAGCGAAAGCGTGGGCGGTGGCTTGTTGTATGTTTCGTCTTACTACTTCTGGAGGCAATAGCGCATGTCTCACGAATCTGTGTAGATGTATTGCCGCAGTGTGATAAATTGTGTGGATTGCCAGATATGCCGGTAGATCTCCTCTTTGCACATGCAGCATAGTGTTTTCCTGATGTTGTCTGAAATAAGGTGGCAATGCACCTTCCCATTCTCCTAATCGCCTGATTGTTGCAGCATAGAAATTGCCGTATTCATTGTGATATGTGGTTAGTGAGCGACGGTGCAGTGATTGTCGGGTGTGAGAAAGGACGTCGCCCAGTATAGAAGTGATTAGGATTGTATGAGCTGCCGTACCGAGTTCTTCAGGTCGAGGTGGTGTAAAAGCTACTATGCCACCATCGAAGAGAGGTCCTGAAGTTGGTAGAGGTGTAGTTTGGTAGAATGTATTTGCAGAGGGCAGGCGGACAAAGGTATCTCCAGAAAGGAGTGAGAATGCTGCCGGAGAGCCAGAAGTCAGGCAGAGACGCTAATGTGTGGTGAGTCAAGAATTGATCCTTGTGCTGGTAATGGTCGGGTAAAACTTACCTCAGCTAAGAAACCAAGCCAGAAAGCTCGTCTCATTGCTTCAATGCGCTCTTCTATCGGTAGTCCTAGACTGCTGAAGGTGTCTTGTGATGATGTCGTCAATAACTCTGCACCTCCTTCTACATTCAGATGTAATTTCTTCAGATCTGCAAGGCCAGCAGACAGATAATGCTGGGATAGATCTGTTTCCTCAATGGCAAAGTAGTAGAGCGCCAGGTTCAATCTAGCCAGGATGACGGACAGGTTAGTATGTGTGAAGCAACATTCCCGATCAACGGCAACAGCCCAACTGGCAAGTTGGGTTCCCAACGTTCTCAATGGCTTGTCCTGACTGAACAGTGAGCCTAGTGCCAGCGTCGTGCAAATAAAGAGTCGTTCTTTCGTCGACACTTTGTCTCCAGTCTTTGCATATCTCAATAAATGTTCCTGAGGCAAGATTGTGCTTGAACCACAAAGCGATGAGGAGAAGAATAACGTCATCAACCTTGACGCGCTTGCTGAATCTGTGCGAAATGGATCGTACTTCATATCGAGTTCGCCCTCATTGCTTCGTCCTCTTGGCGAGGTTGTCCCTTTGTTTCTTGCTTGCCTGTGTAGACTTTCCCTTTCTGACGACTCCGTCTTAGTCGGTCGAGGCGGCGTGTTTGATCTCTTCCTTTTGGCGGGTCGTGGATTGTCATCTCTGGAGTCTGTGAGTGGGTGGAATATTGGTCGTGAGTGAAGCGAGTATGGTGGTGTTGGAGGTCCATCCAGATGCCTTGACTCTTGCGCCGATGCTTCGTTATGTGTTGCATTAACATCTCGATCGTCAGACCTTGAAGAAGAACGCAAAGTCAGTACAGCTTACTGAACTCCGAGTGCTTGACAACAAGATTGATCTCAACTCACCATTTACATTCCTCGCCTTGTCGAGCACATCTCACACATCGAGTCTCTCCAGGTTCACACCTCACCTTCTTCTCTCTGCAATTGTTACAAGCCTTGGCCAGACGCTTGCGTGGTCGGCCAGCTCTAGTCAATCCCCATTCAGGATTTACGGGCTCTCCACCAACAGACATCTCACAGATAGAGCCATCGTCGTAAACGTAACAATGTCCCCTATCTGGAATAAATTCTGTTCGTAGAACTCTGCGCACTGTTGTTATGTTAGACAAAGCAATAGACAGATAGTGTAATCAAGATCTCGATGACTACCACCAACATACCTTGACCTGTAATGACTGCTTCTCTACGTTCTCGCTCAGCTTCAGCACCAGGAGATCGGTGAATGAAATGTGAGTGGACAGCTGGGGGAGGTGAAGCGCGGCGCGGTATCCTCAAGTCGGGTGAGAGAGCAACTTCCTCGTGCCGAGCGAAAGTACGAGGTGAAGTCGTGTAGGAAATAGGTGAGAGCGCGACAAGCGATTGGGGCCGAGGAGGATACGGGCGAGGAGGACCAACAGCAACATGGTCGAACCGTTGCACTGGATGAGATTCAGAGATGGCTGGTAGTTGATTGATTACTGCTGCTGGCTGTGTCGGAGGACCCATTGGCGCTGGCAATGGCCATGAGTGACGCGCTGATCCGATAGAGGTGGCAGTAGATGTAGGAGTGGTTAATGCTGCGGAATGTAGTGGTTGGGATGGCTCTAGTGGTGGTAGATGTATCAACGAGCGTACACTAGGAAGTCGTTCATCATGTCTGCCCTGCCAAGGAAGCTCGTGACCTCCATGGGGAAGAGCTGGTCTTGACAAGATGTCAACAGGCATGTTTGCTGGTGTAAACAAAGGTGCTTGATGCTGTCTCGGTGACTCTGAAACTCTTCCTTGAGAGCCTCGATGAGATCGCGGAGTTTGGTTTGAGCTATTGTTTGATTCCTGTGTGTCTCGCGTGGCTACGTCGGGCTGTAGTCTACGCGATGAATCGTTTGTGGTGGGTTGTTGGTTAGACATGTTCTTTCTGAAATCATCCGTCTCTGTATTATCAATATGGCGAGCATAACTTTGTTGGCTATGCTCTATCCGATGTTATTGCAATAGCTGTCGTGCCATCCACTTGTAGATACTTTCTTCTTGCGTCAAAGTGATCTGGACTGTTTCGTGAAGCAAGAGTTTGTAGAGCTAGTCTCAACGGTGATTTGGCGGAAGACAGTTGACAAAGTAAAGATAATTTGGCGAGAAGGGACTTTTTCAGCATATACAGCCTCGAACAGACTGTGAGTAAGAGGCAGCCGCAAGTATAAACAAGTCAGAAATGACGAAAGAGGATAGCTGAAGCGAAGATGATGATGATGAAACAAGCGAAACGTTGAATGCCTGCAGGAAACCACGACGTGAGAACCACAGAACAACACGCGCCTCTATCTGAGCCTAAACAAGGTGGCAAGACAAATTAGTAGGAGTTAAATAAAACGACAAACGTTGGCAAGCGAGGATCCGAGCGAAAAGTCAGTGAGAGAGCGGCGAGGCGAGGGACCAACATAAAAGCACCCAAAGCTGTGGCCAGTTGTTGGCCAACTCCAACGGTTAATAGCCTGGTTTTTGAATTGGCGTAGGTATGGGCGCGCAAGCGGTAATAGCGGCTTGTGGTCAAAAGTGAACCGGTAAGGTGAAATTTCCAGAGATGTGACTTAGTATGCATGGTTGATACATGGCTTGGGATCTACCCTCTTCCCGATGTGTTGGTGGACGGTGCCGTTGTGCTATCCCAAAAAGTGCGGAGCAAGGTAAGACGGATAGAGGAGGAGGCGCGCTAGGGTGGGACTGTGAGTGTGCATGGGTGGGTACGACAAAGAACATGAGTATCATACTTGGCAGCGTGGCTTGCATGCGACGGGCCCTGGCTAGAGCGTGGCATGAAATGCTGTAAACAATAGCCGAACCACATGGCCTCCATTTCAGCGCTAACGTCGGTTTCTGTCAGTTGAGTTGCGTCTTCGTTGCTGTGTTGACTTACAGCTGTTATCTGTGGGAGATACAGGGTCGCAAGCCTCTCTCACGAAACATGAACGGGAAGGTGAAGCCACAAGGTCGTCACATCACACTGGCGATAAGGTAATGAAGTCGCAGACGCCCGGCATCGCAGTCTTCGTTCATGCGCCAATGGCGTTTCCGCAACGGTTCGAGTTTTCTGGGAATGATGATATGATGCAGAATTGCCGTTATGTGAGCTCGCTTGAAATTCATGCCAACTGGCTTCGGCGAGTTGAGGCTGACTGTGGTGGACATGTATTGGATTAACGTCTCACGGAGTCACAGCCAGAGTAAGTGTAAAACTGACACGTCGTACAAAAATAACACCCATAGGCCGTTTAGGCAGTCGCCGTGAGGCATTCCTTCCACATCCGTCAGGGCACACAGCAGACCCTTTCTCTTCTTGGGCGTTAAGCTTCAGATGGTGCTGCATACCGAGCAATGCACAACAATGATACTATGCATCGCCTTTACGTTTAGAGAGATCAACACGCCATTAAACAACGAGCGAGATATGCCACGAGGAACTTCATCTTGTTGGCATGACTTTGACGGCATTTGTGCAACGTGGTCGCCGCGTGCGAAGCGACGAGCATGGCTAACAATGACGAGGGTGATCATCTCTCGGCTACAGTTTGTGCTGACGATCTTTGGAAGAGGTGTGGGATAGCTCCATCGTTGCATACGCTATGTGGCTAACAGCTCGATCGTGGCTGAGGCGGTTTTCTTCCGCCGCAATGAATCCCCAAACACTAGCTTCGGCATACACATCTCGCCGGTGTGTGGCTGCACGGATTGTTCACCGCATAATTCATCGACCCCCAAAAGCAAACCTAGAAAGTTAATTGAGAACATCTCCTTGTGCGGCGGTCAACGCATTAAGACCACTGTCTAGACCAAATGTGAAACACTTCTATTATTGAACGGTGAGATATCGTTTCAGGTTGGATTCGCTAATCAAGCATGATAGAGCAAAGAACGAGATTCGGCTTTTTTCTAAAGTCCCGCAATATAGTCATGCCGTCTTTGCCCTGATCCTTGTCGATATCAAATTAAGACGAGTCGTAAAGCATATCTTCCAGGAATAAGACACAATAGGTCTTCCGCTCGTCCGAGACTGATAGTCGAGAGAAGAGGAGTAGGCACAAACTCATTGGTAACGTCATCCTTGCAGCCCTTGGTATCAAGATCAGCGACCAGCCGCAGCTCGTGGCTTTTGACGATCACCACAAGACCTACTGGTTTTCTCGCGTGCAATCAGACCGTGGACTCCATGCGCGCGAGTCAGACCTCCCTCACTGTGTGTTACAGACGACAGTCTCACACCTTCATGCACCAGATCACCACTAGCAGGATCATAGTGCCCGAGTCCAATTGCATGATTACGCTACGAGTGTACTAAGCTCAGCCTCGAGGAAAATCAATACTTTTGTCCCATCAAATTGGATTTCTGGCCCCACACTCATGGTCAAGCCCCTGCTGCCGGCAATGCGTCCAACTGCCACAAAATACCGCTTACCGCATGATCCTTCACCTACCGACACCGTCTTGGTGGTATACTCGGCGCCTGCGCCATCTTAAACTCTTTGTTCAGTACTCAGAAACTCGCAGCGTCGTGTAAAAGCTACTCACCCACAAAACCCTAAAATCAGTGCATTATCACGGAATTGTTTCAACGCACAGCTCATGCAAGCACATCGTCCCGGTCGCCTACACGAGCTCTTTTGGAACGTCTGCCATAGAGTAGGCAAGTCAAGCGAAATGCCGTTTCAATGATTCTGCCACGGTGGAGTAATAACGCCGTTACGCAGCGAGCCGACAACGACCATCCCACTAGTTAAGAACTGTTTCCTCTTTGCCACCACACTACCTCCCACCCTGTATGTTTCATAATCTTGTCGAGCTCAACACTCACCACTCACAACACCAGCATCGTACGTGACTCGGCGCTCGAACACGACGACTTCTCGACTTGAGTTGTTGGCGCCAAGCTTGGTCGAGTCTGGTCGATCAGCTACTATATCTGGTTTGATAGTTGAGCAAATCCTGACCGCGCTCTCCCAAAATGGTAAGTGTGTAAACAATACTGGTTACTTGTCTATCAAAGACGAATTTCTACCGAGAAATCAATGTCCGCCAAAGATCTCATTTCCATTGGATAATTCCGACCACGATATTCAGCAATGCTCATTCGTTTCACAGACCTCATCATTCTCGTCTTGAAACGGCTTATAGCATACACTGCCATTCATGTACTCGGGTTATTGTCATACTCTGTCCTAATCCTGGCGTAGTGGCCTTCGCTTGAGCGATTTTGCGACCTAGCCAATGGCACTTCCGAGCCACGTTCTACCCTGACTAGATCTATTGGCGAGACTAATTTCAACAGCAGCTCACCTTGATCTACAGAACGATCTATTGGCCCTAATTTCGTGCCAAAAATCCCTGAATCATAGCTTCGGAGCCAATATAGTATATGCAACGCTATCGACGACCGCTGCCGAAATTAGTCGATATATCCCGCTGGTGGCCTATGCAAGGCTTAGCAAGGTGCCACCTCTCACCGAAAGTCCAATGAAGGGTAGTTGATGTGGCGACGACGAACGTGCACCTCGCTAAGTGCTCGAGATTACGCAGAGCATCACAGAAGAGTCTGTACTCTCATATTTTCATGCAGAAGCAAGCGATGGAGTTGCGATTCAGCTGTGCTTAGGCTTGACCTAGCCTTCTTCGTTGACATCCACACACCATCGACATACTAATTATATTGCCAGCCTCATCCCCTGTCTTCCTACCAGCTCAATCTCTATACCTGTAGGCGCTGTATCTTCTTCCACCAGCACCTATCCATGTGCCAGAATTTAACACGGTCTCACTTCCGTCAAGCACTCAACTAACTGCTCTGCGAACAGCCGAGATTTCTCGTTGCTTCGTCAAAGGTACCTCCATGAACACGTTATAACTCGACGCCACCAGAACCAGTGCTACCTCCTCAATTTATTTCAAGATGGTAAACAACAGCATCAGAAAGCGTAATATACACCTGACAGGTCTTTAACCATTTGGCAAAGCGCCGTGAGCCAGGATGATATGTATGTTTGGCTCCAGATGGCACTCTTACAACGATGTTTTTGCCGCAGGCCGTGAGATCGTGTGCCACGGCCAGTATGAGCTGTGTCCTTTACGGGATAAGCACTCCAACTCTCAGCCTCGTATGTGTATTGATGAGAACAACGCTGTTTGAGGATGTATTATGCAAGGCCGCCATGAGTACAAGGCGTCGAGACAATGACCCCCTCTTCTATAAGTATCACTAGCCTGTTCACAATCCCTTGCTCTTCTTCCCCAAGTCTTGTTCACCAGTCCTGGCTGTCAGCCTCTCACACTCAATTCTTCCCCTATTTTCTCTTCTCAAACATAAAAACTAATCCCAGTACATTCACCAGTCTATCGTCCAAGGCCGATTGATGCCACGCTCACCACTAATATCACGTCTATCCTCACTGATGAGCCCAGTGGCCACCTCACCCACGTCGACGGTCCCCTGCCCAAGTAGCCCTAAAGCAGATTCCCACCCCAATGTACTGAGAACAAACCTTTCTTTCTCTCTCACAGTCGTTCGCGTTTCCACACCGCTTAGTCAGAAATCACAAACCCATACGCAGCCTTAGCCCCAAGCCGACAGAAAGACCCATGTTAAAGGCTGGGCTTGACAGCCAAGGATGATTTTCAGACAGCCTGCAAGCGCTATGATCATCTTCCAGCAAGCTCCAACCTCCACACTCCAAGACGCCGCTAATATCACGCTTCACACTATGACGCGCTCAACACGGTTTTTCGATGGGTATTTAAAGGACATGCTGAAAGGACATGCTGCTCGCATAGGTAAAAGCAGCAGCATTATTCGCATTGCCATCATCCAGATCAAACCCCTCAATCAAGGAAAGGATAACAATACATGTACAGGACACGACAATAAGCCGTCAAGTACAGTAGTCGCTGAAGAAGAAAGCATCATAAAAGTAGATAGAACAGCAAGAGAGCTCAATACAATATACAAAAAGGGCCAAAAAACAAACAAACAAGCACACTTCGGAACAACACCTCTTTCTCCTCCCTCACTCTTCAGCATGCTCATCTCAGGTTAAGACCATACCACACTCATTCCTCAGTCCTCTTCCGTCCCGCCCTAACACTCCTCCTCCCCTTCTCCGCCCCAACACCCATCCCCTCCTTTGGCGGCCTTCCCCTAGCCTTCTTCACCGGCTTAGCGACTTCCGTCATATCCTCAAGCACACTCTCCTCGACCTCGACATCTGGACTCGAAGACGGAACAGGAGCTTTCGTGGGTCTACCCCTCGGTTTCTTGATCGCTGCAGGTGCAGGTACAGCCTCAACTTCTGTTGTTTCGAGGATTGATTCCTCTACTTCTGCTATAGGTGGCGGGTTTGATTTGGCAGTGGCAGGACGACCTCGGCGCTTGATCGGTTGGGGCGTTGCTTCTTCGTCTTCGTTTCCAGCTTCAGTCTCGTCGTTGTGCTCAGTTGACGATGCACCGACTTGACGTGCAGGACGCGAGCGATCTGGTAGCGTCATTGAGATAGACGGTGGCGGCAATTCCGTAGCATCTTCTTCGACTTCGAGCTCGCTGTCTTCGATAGTGCTTTTCTTTTGTCTAGCAGCAGCTTTCGCAGTCTTCTTCCGAGGGCTCGCCACAGGGGTTGGAGCTATGATAGTGCCTTCCTCCGTCTCAGTGACGTCGGCCTCTGACACGACACGAGACTCATCGCCGATATCTTCGGTCACAGATGGTGCAACGGACATAGCGCGACTTTCAGATCTGCGCTGCGTCGTGTTCACAATCTTGGACAATGTATTCTGAACCTTTGTGAGTGCGTTTCGCGAGACGGTGTCAGCTGCTACTTTGTCATCGACCGCTTCGGTGACTAGACGCAGTACTTCTTCGAGTTTAGTGCCAGGAGTTGAGGAAGAGAAGTTGAGTTTGGAGATGACGGAAACGTAAAGTTTGCGTTCTTCTTCTGCACATTGGTGTATTAGTCACATACCATGGCCGTGTTGTTTATTGCAAGCACTTACTGGAACAAACGCCAAGCACCTTCTCCAGCAGCTCCAATGCCCACTCCACATGCACTTCTCCCTCATCATCTTCAGTGTTCTTGGCACCCAATCCACCAAGAGCGGCAGCAAGTTTCCTCCCGTCCGTCCAATCGACAAGATGCGCTACCACGACATTCAAGCCAACCATCTCACCCATCGCATCTTCTTCGCCTTCGACATCCAACTCTTCCTTGACATCAACATACCAGGAAAGCACAGCAGTAGCAATACTGCCCATTCTCTGCATATTCTCCTTGCGCGAGTGGCAATAGACCGGAAGGAAATAGCTCAAAGCTTGACGAAGGGCTGGATTGCCTGCTGTTTCCGGGTCAAAGTATGCAATGGTAAGGAGGCGGAGGAGTTCGTTGTTATTAAGGATGCTGCTGGTGCCGGAGGCAGATATGGAAGGGGAGGACAACATTAGTTTGCATAGAGCTGTACACGCTGTTGATTGGAGTGGTGCTGTGGATGATTTTAGAGCTCTGGAGAAGAGCTTGTAGATTGGCTTGTGAAAGGGATGTTCTTGTTCGTCATCTTCTGCTGATACAGGTGTGGTAAGCATAGAAGGATGAGCGCTGAGAACGTCTCCGACAATCTGAATTGCAATGTTTTGTAATTCTTCATGACCTTTAGTGAAGCAGTGGAGGAACAAGGTAAGGTTTTCTTCTGCGAGGTTCTATTGACAATTAGTGTTTCAAATTGGGTTCCATAAATTTGTAGACTTACTTTGTCAAGCAGACAACACAATCCCAAACACAGGAGACCCTTCTCACGAATCGGAGCTTCTTGACTGCGAACTGCTGGAATGACCAGATTATTCAACATGGTGACGAGATGCACATTCTGCTCAAGGCTGCAGTCAACATTCTGCAACATACATTGAGCAATGTGCAGACATTTCAAGTTGACCATCATCTCACGAACAGCCTTTTCTTCCTCTTCTTCCTCTGACATCTGTTTCTTCGGTCCACGAGGTGTGCTTTCGCCGCTAATTTCCGATCTAGCAGAATGGAAACTGTCTTCTTCACCTGCTTGTGAAGGATCATCACCCATGATCGTATCATGTACTTCTGCAATAGCTTCAAGGACGATTCCACAAAATTCACGCTCAGAAGCTGCGTTGTTGCCACAAGTCATGCGCAGGACTTCTGTGACCAGTCTTGTGGATTCTTCGGGCAGTTCAGCGATAGCAAGTGCTTCCCTCATTAGCGAGAACATTGTTCTTCTGCCAACCTCGTCCGAGTAGTCCAAGGTCAGCGCGATATGTAGTAGCTGCTCAACGACGAATTCTTGCTGTTCATCCTCTTCTGCGTCATCTTGCAGTGCGTTGGTGCGCACGCTTTCAACCAGTAGATTGACATTCTGTTGAACCAAGAATGCGAAGCGCGTCACTTCAGGCATCTTCTCCCTAAGGCTATCTGAAGATCCGTCTTCGTGGCAAAAGTCGTTGAATGTCCGCGCAACAAAAGCGCCTTCTGCTGAAAGATCACGCCAGTAATCCTCTCCAAATTCAATATAGTTGCAGTAATCAGGTCTCCCATGCCAAAACTCTTTCATAGCATCGAGTGCGATACCACCGTCATTGCCAGCATTTACAACATCAATTCGCTCAAGCAGTTCCAGCAAGCCCGAAAGACTTGGCTCTGCTACTTGTCCTGTCGGAAGCTCGATCGCATCACCATTCTCATCACGAGGCTGAGCACAATTTTCGATCCAGCGCTCCCGAAAGAGACGAGCAGTAGTTTTTCTAACATTGGCGTCCCGATCGCGCAATCCCCATCTCAATAGCTTCTCCCGATGGGTCAAAGACAAATGTCGGAAGTCTGCTAGTGCAGGTAAGAGACGTGAGTAGAGAGCTCTTCTGATAGCTGCATCAGAGTCGCGAGCACGCTCAAGCAAGTAAGGCAGCGTCGTTGGTGTGAATGGCAGATTGAGGAGTAAAGAGCGGCGAACATCTGCACTTGGATCGTTTTGAAGGATATCCAACAGCTTAGCCAGAACATTACCAGATACATTCTCGTCATCGCTGTCGTCGTCATCTTCATTCATATTTGTTTCTCCAGCCAGTCTTCCTAGACCATAGACAGCTTGTACACGGACTGTACTTTCTTTGTCACGCAACCTTCGCAAGAGACCCATTCGAATAGGCTGAAAGAGTTCGTCGTCAATTGAATCGAGTGTGTTGATCAAGTGGGCGATGATCTGTGTGCTGCGAAAACGAACAATCTTGTCTTTGGCTGGTAGAAATGGAAGCAGGAAGCTGATTATGCGAGTGGTCAGGCGACTGCTTGGTGTCTCAGGTAGACCTTGTCCTTGCATGACATCGTCGTCTTGTGCGAAAATGGCGTTGTCTATATTGCTCATTTAGCACATTCTCTTCCCAGCATAAGACGATATTTTACAAACGTACCAGCATCTGTAGCATGTTTCAAGAACAGTCCCACAAACCTCACAAGCCTATCTCCAGCCGTCTCACTCTTCTTGATTGGCAATATCCGCAAAACACATCGCGTGACTTCTGCACTGAATTCTTCCTCGTCAAAGTCCTCTTGTGAAGCCTGCTTCTTCGACTTCGTGGGCTCGTAGCAGCACACTTCTTGAATCTTCCTCAAGCTAACGACCAACTTTCGGGTGCCATTTGTTGTACGATAGGACTCGGTGAAGGTGGTGCAGATGGCCTCACGCAATGAGGTTGCTGGACCTTCATCCGGTATGTTTGTTGTGGGTGATGTTGTGCGGCTAGCGCGACTTTTGCTTGTTTGTGCTGGTGCCCGCGCAGCACTTGCTGTAATGCGACCAGGCATATTGGAATGGCGTGGACCTTGCTGTCGATGTCGCAGACTTGAAGGTGTTTACAAGTAAACAAAGGGTTAAGTCCGGCGCATATGTCCGTGCCAAGATGAGTAATCACAAGAAGAGTTTCCAATGACGATCTTCTTTTTCAACCTGAAACAGACTTGTAACAACAACAACATCCGTTCGACAATGTCAACAATAATGGCTTCACGCACCGCCACTCAAGCATGGCGAACAGGCGTCAGACAATTCAGTATGACCGCCCGCCGACGAGCAAACGCATGGGGCAACGAAGGCCGAGAAACAGTGGCGGAAATGGAAAAGGACAAGCAATGGGCATTGGGCATCTCAAATGCACAAGGCATTGCTCCTGCAGGTTTCATTTCAGGTATGTATCACTGACACCTCTCTCCTCTCTACTCTTAGAGCCCCTCTACGTCCTAAAGTCTCGTTGTCTCGACTTCCCTCCCCCCAATTCCCACGCTGACAACACTTCTTTCTCCCACAGCAATCGGCAAAACCCCCCTGATCCGCCTAAAACATCTCTCCGAAGCAACCGGCTGCGAAATCCTCGGTAAAGCCGAATTCCAAAACCCTGGCGGTTCCGTCAAAGACCGCGCAGCACTATACTGCGTTCTCGACGCCGAAGAGCGCGGCTTGCTCAAGCCCGGCGGGACCGTCGTCGAAGGCACAGCAGGCAACACCGGCATCGGGCTCGCCCACGTCTGTCGCTCCAAGGGCTACAAACTGGTGATTTACATGCCCAACACGCAATCGCAAGGCAAAGTCGACCTGCTACGATTGCTCGGCGCAGAAGTATACCCGGTGCCAGCGGTGGCGTTTGAGAATCCAGAAAACTACAACCACCAGGCGAAGCGGCATGCGGAGAGGTTGGAGAACGCGGTCTGGACGAATCAATTCGATAATGTAGCGAACCGACGGGCGCATTTGGAGACGACTGGGCCGGAGATTTGGGCGCAAACGCAGGGCAAGATTGATGCGTTTACTTGTGCTACGGGGACTGGAGGGACGTTTGCGGGAACAACGCGTTATCTAAAGACGAAGAGTGATGGGCGGGTCAAGTGCTTCTTGGCTGATCCGCCGGGGAGTGTGTTACACAGTTACATTGTCAGCGGCGGCCAATTGAAAGAACGCTCGGGAAGTTCAATCACAGAAGGTATCGGTCAAGGCCGCGTGACAGATAACCTAGCCCCAGACTTGGCGCTTGCAGACGGTGCGCTACACATCGCAGATGAAAAGAGCATCGAGATGGTATACAGACTTCTAGACGAGGAAGGGCTGTATCTTGGAGCAAGTTCGTGCTTAAACGTGGTAGCGGCGAAGGAAGTCGCCGAACAGCTGGGAAAAGGACATACGGTTGTGACGATTCTGTGTGATGGAGCGTATAGGTATGCGGATCGGTTGTTTTCGAAGAAGTGGCTGGAAAACAAGGGCTTGATGAGCGCGCTGCCGGAGCATTTGAGAAAGTATGCTGTGCTGCCTTAGAGCATTGTACATGAAGATGAAACAATCAAAATGACAATCATACGAAATCAACCTGTCTCTATTTTTTTAACCACAGATCACACTTTTACAGTATGGACACCGTGTCAGTGGACTTCTTATCTCATGACATTCATGACAGAGAAGACAGCAGAAACAGGCAACTCACATCGAAGACTCGGACCAAGTGATCGTGATAACAGAACAGCCGCTGCATACAAGTTAAGACAAGACAAAGCTTCCATCTTCATGATATACCTCTTCGCTAATAGATAGCCACACGACTTGTAAAAATTATATGGGTGTGTAGAGACTCGAGCAAGCATAAAGCACAGTGTGGTCGAAGAAAGGAGAGCGCAATAAAAGCACCAGAGAAACACTTGATGTGGATATTGTATAGCAGTACAACATCAATCATTTCGAAACGCATCATCAAAATTGAATATCCCACCATCGTGAAGAAGACCTGCTCTTCTCCTGCCCCATTTATTCTCGTTCAACATCTCAAGAACCGCTCATTCTATCTTGTTCCTATGCAGTACAGTATATGTGTCGGCAGGAAAAGACTTTTTTCTTTCTATCGCGAGAAATGGACTAAGAAATGGGTTCTGTAATTATGGTATGGGTACTGGACGCACTATTAAGACTACGACTACGGTGTTTTGATGATCGCAGACTTGACGTCTATCGTCAAATGGCCTTGTGTCTTTCGCGTTACAGTCTTTTGTGTGGAAGCTGCCTTTACTCAGCTCTCCATCTATCATCTATCGTCAGACTCAACAACGACAAACTCACAGCATTGCTATCGTTGTTTCATCGCTGGTTTCCGCACACCGTCCTCATTCATCCCAGTACCTATCGTTGAAGCAGAGGAGGGCTAGGAAGAAGCAGAGGATAGGGTACAGTCTAAATGGTGAATCTCATACTGCTAGGAATAATTTAGGATATAGCGGGAGGGTGGAAAACGAGACTTGGCTCTATCTGCACAATTATAGAGTCTGATATCCTACGAAGAATCTTACTCTTGCCTCGATCCTCTAGAATAGCGCAGCATTAAGCATTCACTGCCACCTCCCTCCAGCTTGTAGAATTCCAAGCATTCGCATACCAATCCCCAAGCACATCCATCACACCCTTCACACTCACCAAAACATTCTTCATCCCACCCCATCCCATTCACATTTACAACTTCGCCTCCGTAGCAAACCCCTCCACCAACGCCGTAATAAGCTGATTCGCAATGGCCGTCCGTGGCGGCAATCTCAAATTCCCCTCTTTATAATCTGGTGCCGGCGGTCCCCCCAACGCGCTCGTCCCGTTCATGAGTGCTTCCCGCACTTCGTCAAAGGAGAACCATTTTGCGTCGTCGAGCTCGGGGTCGTTTCCTAGATCGATTTTCTCGCCGGTTTCGAGGGCTTGCCCGATTGCGCCGATCATGAGGTTGGCGGGGAAGGGCCATACCTGTAAGTGTGAGAAGGGATGTGGTTATTAGATTGGTTTGGTTGACTAACCTGTGTCGAATGAATAACCACTCGCCCCAACTTAACGCCCGACTCCTCCCACACCTCCCTCCTCGTCGCTTCCTCAATACTCTCCGCCGGCTCCACAAACCCAGCAAGCGTACTATACCAATACTGCGGCCATCGCTTCTGCCGTCCCAGCATAATTCGTTTACAATCAGCGCTCAGCACCGCCACAATAATAGTGGCGTCTGTGCGGGGAAAGGCAATGTTATGGACGCCTTTGCGCGTGATGCACGGTTCGCGATCTTTGCTGGGTGCGGAGGCGGTTGTAGAACCGACTGCGCCCATTGATTTTACACGGGCGAGGTCGGTCGGGGGACAGATGCGTTTGCCGCCGGCGTTGATGGAGAGGGTGGGTTGTCCGCAGTTTGCGCAGAAAGGGTTGCGTGCGTTCCAATCGAGGAGGGCGCGGGCTTGGGCGTATATTGCAGCTATAGTTGAATGTGTCAGTGCACGGACATGCCAGCTGCTTGGTCAAGATTACACAACCATCTTGAGCAGGAAAACTCAATATCATATTCCGACTTCCCTCCAAAAACTCCAGCTTTTTATCGTCCGTCACCTCCTTGATCAACTTCTCGCACTCCTCCTTGATACTCCCCTTCGGCGTGACATCGACAGCAAACATCGGCGCGCCCTTATACACCTCTTTCCACACAAAGCCCTCGCCCTCCTGTTCCTTGTTGACCCGCTCATCCAGCCCCAAGAAAATCAATTGCGGAGTCGTCACAGCACTGTCATATTGCTCGGTAATCTCCTGTTCCGTCTTTTCGAAGGGATTGGGCCCTGTCAGAGACTTGACGACGGATAATGGGCCATAGTAGAGGCGGTCTTGAGAATGGGCTAGAGGTGCAAGTGCGTTGAAGAGGACGAAACGGGTGGAGGGATGTGTCCAGGCACGGGAGAGGAAGGTGGAGTCGGCGCGGAGGAAGGAGACGCGGTTGAGTGGTGAACCTGGTGGATGGGGAGTGTGTTAGTAGGATTGAATAGAGGGGCAATTGGTTAGCATATGCAGTAGTTTCAATATACCTGAAAAGTAGTTGGCAACTTCCTTTCCGAATTTGCGGCTTAACATGCTGTCGACGTCGGCGTGAGCGGGTAGCGGGAGTTCTGGTTGACTTGATGCCATGTTTGTTGTGCTGAGAGAGGTGTATAGGCAGGATGATGTTTTGACCAATGGCATCTGCACGTCGTTGGAGTGCCAAGAGTCGACCTCCGACTCGGTATTCCGAGGTTTCGGCGAATGTCTAATACTGATGGAAATGATGGGCCATACATAATAAGGTCAGTTGGTGCCAGGACTGAGATCATAAAGGGACACGAAGAATTTAGATACGATGTGTAGGCTTCGTCATCAACTGTCGTAGTCTTAGAATTGGGTTAAAGGAATGTTCAGACCTTGATCGAGCGTTATAAGATGACAAAAGCTACATTTTCTTCCGAAGATTCAAAGAGCCAGTCTTCTCCAAGCTCAAGTATGACGGTTGCATTGTGGAGGATGCGACTGGTAATCTACACAAAGACACTTCGTCAAACGCTGGTCAGTACTCCACGCACCCATCTTGTTGACCTTCACTCATGGTTGCTAGCAGCTTGCCTTTGATTTTCCGTTGACGACCATAGAGTAAACAGCTTGCGCTCATCCTAAGGCTTCTTCACAACACATAGCGGAAATGCTTGTTGTCCGAGTCGTCCAAATCCTTGAAAGCCATTTCGTCTCTTCCTTCATCCTGCAGATCCATGCGCTCCCTTCTTGCGTTCTCCCTCTTGAGGTAGAAATACCAGACAACGCACGTGATGATCAAAATGCAATAGCAAATGATAAGTCCCAACCATAACTCGGGGTAATGTCTACTCTTAGTCTGGGTCTTGATCAGATTTGGTCCAACGATGTTCCCTAAGTGTTAAATTTTAGTTTGGTTCGTGATCATAGTTTGTGCAACGATGTTCCTTACCAACACAGTATGCCACGAAGATATTGCTGGCCATCAAGCCTTTCTTTGTTTGCCCAGCTACATTAGACATTCCGGCGACGATAATGAGACCGACGACCGGGCCGAAGAAGCCAATGAGAGTATATCCGACAACAGGAACAGCAGCGCGATGAGACCAGGTAGATCTCCATATCATGGCACACCCAGCGATAACAGGCAAAGTACAGAGGACTAGCTGGATTATGATGAGACCTGTGCGTTTGGAAGAAATGTAGCCAGTGAGCAGGATGAATATTAGTACGATGCCGCCCAAGGGGAATTGCCAAAGTATGCTATCGAGAACGCTCCACCCAAAGGTTGACACGATCAATGGTCCGAAGCCAGAAACTATAGATATTAGCTATGGAGGGATGAGAGTATCGTATTGGCTAGACATACCAGCACCATTGACTGTGTAACTGTGGGGGAATGTGTCAGCGATACTTCTTGAGAAAGCAGGTGCCGTTCATACGACGCATGAAACTCACGCTGTGGCCATCATGATAAATATGAGCGGAAACTTTGGGTCAAGAAAAGCGTTCTTGACATGTTGCAGCTTGATCTTATGATTCCTGACACCTGTTTGCGAACTTCTCAAACGTTCCACTGCCACGATTTTCTCTTCCTTGGTCAGAAACCAAGCATCCATCGGAGAATCAGGGATGGTGAAGCAGAATAGACCGTAAAGAACAGTCAGAGCTCCGGCAAACTAGATTTGGTTTGTCAGTATAGGCACCAATTTATATCGATACATGGTCAATTACAATATAGATATATTGCCATTTCTTCAGGTCTCCACTCTTGATTTGAGCAAAGCCATAGCTCAATGCTCCACCAACAATAGTAAAAACGCCTGTCGAGCTGAACCACCACGATTGACGAAATGCTTGTTCTTGTTGAGTATAGTAACTACTGATAATAGTCATGAAGGTAGTAGGGATGACACTCTCCACAAAGCCGAGGCAGAAGCGCTGGGCGTAGAGACCTTGGTGTGTGGTAACAGCAGCAGTGCACATGGCTATAGCGCCCTGAGATATTGTAAGCCACCCTGTATATACAGGACTTCTGAGGGTGTGCGGAGCCTACCCATGAAATTACGAGAAATGGAAGTACTCTTCCAATCCTGAAACGTTGTACCAGAAGTGTCATAGGATACAGACCTGCAAGCATACCAAAATAGAACAAAGCAGTAGCCCATGACAGTCGCTGCGTGCTGGTTGTGGGTGGTTTCGTGGTTGCATTGACAACAACAGATAGATGCAAATCTGCAGTCATTCCAAAAAGAGACGCACTCCCCAAAATAGCTTTATCGTAATAGACTAAGCCATATCCTATAATAAAGGTCGGCATAAAGAACATATCAATCTTCCTGCGCACTCGGCGTTCTACGACGGGATCGATGTCTTGACCTTGCTGAGAGACCCATGCAGCAGCATCGTCCATGTCCGTACTGGACGAGCCTCGCTGCTCGAGGATTTCTAGCTTTGTTTGTTTCTCCATGGCAAGGAAGGCAATGCAAATAACACTTGTAAACGAAATGGAAGAGTAGTAGGAAGAATGAGAAGTAGATGTGGTTATTTTATATGTAGCAGACAAAGAGTTTCATGGTGGATAGGATATGCGTTGTTGTGGTGCTGGGCAAGAGTGTCTATAAGCTCAGCCGCTCTGTTATCTCGAGCACACCAGCTTTCTTGTGACACACCAGGCACAATAAGGCGATTTTTACGATATTCCTTGGGTGAGGAGTGCCCATTGAGTTGGTTGACGAGAGTGCTCAAAAGGCTTCCCGTTTAACCCCAAAGATACTGCATTCGGACACACAAGCTGTACTTCTAGAGTCTGGTACAAGGTGTGAAGATGACTGTAAGACAACCATCTCCAACTGGATGAATTGTACTCTCACTCGCAGCTTCAAGCTCCAATCCGTATAGTACAGTGTATGGTAGATGGTTGTCTTCGGTAGTGGTCTTCATCCTCATCCGGTTTGACTTCGAACCCCTGACATGTCCATGACTCGACGAACTCAGGCACCACCCCCGCACGATAGCGTCACTCGTTTACGAACGAAGACCGCCACTGTACACCACAATCAACAACAACATCACAATTAGACTATTGTGAAGCTGACTGCCTAGCCGCATTGCTTGTACTTCGGATATCCTTATTTCTTCTTTTTAAACTTGACAGGCACGTCTATCACGACGATAGCACATCATGGGTATGCGCCTAGCAAGCTCGAGGACCCATCGCATGCTAACAAACGCTAGGTGTTCCCAAGTTCTTCAGATGGATGAGCGAGCGCTATCCTGCAATCAGTCAGCTGATAGCAGAATCCCGCATTCCAGAATTTGATGCGCTCTACGTTAGTTCAAAAAAGAGAAGACGGACAATAGACTTGCTGACCAAGACCAGCTTGACATGAACGGTATCATTCACAACTGCACACACAAGGACAATGACTCTCCGACGTTCAGGATGACAGAAGATCAAATGTTCATTGCGATTTTCAACTATATCGAGCATCTCTTCGGCAAGATTAAGCCACAGAAGCTATTCTATATGGCAATTGATGGTGTCGCCCCACGAGCGAAGATGAACCAGCAAAGAGCGCGACGTTTCAGGACAGCGCTGGACGCCGAGCTGGCTCGGGAGAAGGCGCTGAAAGAAGGACTGGAAATGCCAAAAGAACAAGCATTTGACAGCAATTGTATCACACCAGGCACAGAATTCATGGCACGATTAACGCAGCAGCTGAAATACTTCATCAGTAAGAAGGTGACAGAAGATGCTGATTGGCAGGGTGTGGAAGTGGTTCTATCTGGACACGAAGTACCCGGAGAAGGAGAACACAAGATTATGGAGTATATTCGAAAAGCGAAATCACAGCCAGGCTATGATCCTAATATTCGACATTGTTTGTATGGGTTGGATGCTGACCTAATCATGTTGGGCCTGTTAAGTCACGATCCACACTTTTGTTTACTCAGAGAAGAGGTCACATTTGGACGACAAAATCAGAAGAAGAGCAAGGAGCTGGAACACCAGAACTTCTATCTCATGCATCTCTGCATTGTACGAGAATACTTGGAGCTGGAATTTCAGCAGCTGGCAGAGCCTGGCGCTTTGTCTTTCCCATATGATATGGAACGAGTGATTGACGATTTCATTCTAATGGCTTTCTTTGTTGGCAACGATTTCCTACCTAATCTACCGCATCTACATATCAACGAGGGTGCGCTTTCACTCATGTTTGACACGTACAAGACCTGTTTGCCAAAAATGGAGGGCTATATCAACGAACAGGGCTACATCAATCTACCGAGACTTGGAGTATTGTTGGATGAGCTATCGAATGTCGAGTACCGCTTCTTTGAAGCAGAGAACTCGGATGCTAGCTGGTTGAGAAGCAAGCAGGCCCAAGATGAGGGCCAGATTGTACACGACAACAAGAAAGGAAAACTTACGATGTCTTCTCAACAACAGCAGCTGTTCAAGGGGATCAAAAAATGGGTCAATGCTCCTGGTCTTTCGGCAGTCAAACCACCATACAACTTGCCTTCAACATTACCCGCACGAGATCGAGAGTTTGTCAAGACTTTGGCAGAAAGTCTTCACCTGCAATGGAAAACAGTTGAAGATGATCAAGGTCAGCGACATATGCAACTTGCATTTCATCCTCAGTTAGACAGCGATGAAGATGACGAGGAGGATGACGAGGAGGCGACTAATGCGCTATTCCGTGTCATGAAGCGCTACGATACTGCCAAGGTAGTGGACGTTTCGCCCGATCAAGCGCGTGAATCGATGGAAGCAAAGTACCAGCAGAAATTCTATGACTGGAAAGACAAGACTTATCGTTCGAAATTGGATTGGGGTCTTGATAACGAGGAAGAAATGCGCAAGCTCACTGAGAATTACGTCCAAGGACTCCAGTGGGTCCTGTTCTATTACTACAGGGGAGTGGCATCTTGGCCTTGGTTCTTCCAATATCACTACTCGCCCATGATCTCTGATGTCAAGAAGGGTTTGGGTGCGAACATGAATTTCCAGCTCGGCCAGCCATTCCACCCGTATCAACAACTTATGGGTGTATTGCCGGATCGCAGCAAGTCGATAGTACCTGTGGCATATCATGATCTCATGACCAATCCCGATTCTCCGATCATCGATTTCTATCCTCGAGACTTTGTCCTAGACATGAATGGAAAGAAGCAAGAGTGGGAAGCAGTCGTCAAGATTCCATTCATTGACGAGTCACGACTATTGCCTGCAATGGCTACAAAAGATCACCTTCTCAGTGAAGACGAGCGAAAGAGGAACGAATTTGGTGTTAGTATCAAGTTCACCTACGACGCCGACCTCAACTTTACGTATCCATCGTCGTATCCTGGTGTATTCCAAGACATCCCGAACTGCAAGTGTGTACAGAATATTTTCGATTTGCCGACCATGGAAGGTCTTGACGTCTACGTTGGTCTCATTGATGGTGTTAAGGTTGGCAAAGCATCTCTGGCAGGTTTCCCCAGTCTGAAAGTCTTACCTTTTGCTGGTGCACTTGCATACCATGGTGTTTCTGTTTTCCAGCAAGACAGTCGCAATCAGAGTATGGTTGTCACACTTCTTGGCTCGGAAGAAGAGACGAGAGTTGAAAAGTCCAAGACCAGGCTTGGACAGGTTGTACATGTTGGATATCCTTTCCTGCAGGAAGCGAAGATTATGAAGGTCTCTGATGAGTTGTTTGAGTACACTCTTCAAGCAGATGGTCAGATTGAACAACGCCAGCACAATCAGATGGAGATCAACGAATGGCAGAAGAAGTCGAATCGCATCGAAAACGTCTACAGCAAGAGACTGGGAATGGTCATCGGATCTGTTGAGTCCTTGGTGCACGTTCAAATGCTCACTGGCCTGACGAAGACTGATCAAGGTGCTACTATCAAGGAGTACGGCAACATCCCAGGCATAGAAACGGATTATGCGGCACAAGCTATCGTTGAGAGTGTCATCAGTGAAGACCAACGTTTTCTTGAGAAGGCTGCACTGCCGCTAGAGGAGGAATTTCCGATCGGCGCAAGATGTTTCTTCCTTGGTGAAGGTGCATATGCTCGTCCTCTTATGGTTGATGGTTACACAGAAGGCAAGCTCGACGTTTGGATCAACAATGCAAAGGCTCGTGATGAGAATTGGGGACGCCAAATCAAAGCGCAAGCTGAGCGTTCCACGCCGTATACACCATCATTCGCTGTTGCCAGGATGCTTAATATGAACCCCCTGGCTCTAAGCAAGATCACCTCCGCCTTCTCTGTTCAGTCATCTGGATTACGCCTCAACCTTGGTCTGAACCTCAAGTTCGAGGCTAAGAAGCTCAAGGTGCTTGGTTATTCGAGAAAGGCGGCCACAGGGTGGGAGTTCAGCCAGAAGGCTATCAACCTGATTGTGCAATATATGACGAATTTCCCAGAATTCATTGCAGCAATTCAGCGAAATCCTCAGGGCGATCAGTTCGAGGACACCGATTTCTACCCGGAGGAGGTTGCGAAGCAGAAGATGAAAGAGATTGGGCAGTGGCTCAAATCTGTGGAAACCAAGGGCTTCGAGCGTGTGCCCCTTGATGCCGACCAGATGGACTCTGATACTGTGAAGATGATTGAAGAAACTGCCGATCAGATTCAGGCTGCTATTGGACTTGTTAAGAATCAGAAGATGAAGGCGGTACCACGACATGCAGTGTTGAAGCCTGCAGACGCTCAGCATCGTCTTCGCGCACAGAAGTTCATCATTGGTGATCGCGTTGTGTATGTTCAGGATACTGGTAAAGTACCCCTTGGCCTTACAGGTACGGTTATTGGCATGACGAGGACTGCGAGAAGCCTGCTCCTTGATATTGTCATGGACGCGACCTTTATCAGTGGATCCAGCCTGGGCGACCGTTGCTCTGCTTTCCGTGGTGCCACTGTCGATATGTCTTCGGTGCTTAACCTCACTGATCGTCAAGTCATTGCCGATACACATGGTTCTGCTGCACGACGAACCGCTCCAACAGCTCAACAATACTATGTCAATGGCGCGAACAATGCCGGAGCAGGAGGATATGGTGTGCCTACAGGTCCTGGCAATCAAGGACAGCTATTCGAGGCGAAACCTCCTTCCTCGCTGTCAGCTGGATCATATGCTGCTGCTTCGAGAGGAGGATCTCGTGGTGGTCGTGGTGGCCAGGGTCTGGGTTACAACGGTGTGCAGAACGGACATCAACAGAACCTGGCTATTCGAGGTGGACCACCTAATGGCATGTCTGGCACAGGTCATGCAAATGGTATCTCACCGCGTGGCGGGTTGGTACATACATCATCACCTATGAACGGTGTTCGTGGTGGACAACCTTTCCGCGGCAGGGGACAGTCGAATGGAGGTATGAACGGCGGACTTAACAGGAAGGGTTTCAACGTCGTTGACAACAGCGATCCTATGGCTGGCGTGAATCCGAACAACCCCAACTTCAGGCCGCAGAACTACTCTAGTGTGCCACCTCCAGCCAATCTGAACAACGATTCAAGAGGTGGCTACAGAGGGAGAGGAGGGGTAGCTAGAGGAGCACCGAGAGGGAGGGGAAGAGGGGCGCCTAGTGCTGTATAGATAGTCGCCTGACGAGTGTCACTTCGCCCGAAGTCAAGCAATGCAATTGTTTTAAATGCGATAGTCCAGACCCTTCTTTTCTGCCTGAAACCTTATTTGCCTTGGCAGAGTTCTCTGCGGGACCCACATCGACGCATCAGATCTAAAGTACGACATCGAACAACAACTGACACCTTTTCCTATCGTGATATCTTGCCTTGCTACGACTGGAAAGAAAGCGGCCTTGACGACTATGACAAACATATAACACCAACTGAGAGGTCGCCACCTCCAAGCGAACCACGGACTGGTCAACCTGAAACTCCCGCCGCAGCCTCCTCTCACGACGACAACCACTTCCGAAACACGCCGCTTCCTCATCCGCCAACATGTTTGGGCCGTGGATAGAGGTCTACATATGGCTCAAGACTCTGAAGCCTACTTTCAAGTTTCGCTGGCCGAACCCAAATTACATCACTTTACATTGTATGCTCACGATAAGACATGGAGAGCACGTTGGAGCAGCTACTGATTGTCCCAATAGATGCCTATCTAATTTCTCTCACCCTCCTCGGCTCAATCATCCTATACCCCAGCAAGAACATGGCTTATATCGACGCTCTGTTTTTCTCGGCCGGCTCTGCGACCCAGAGTGGCCTCAACACGTAAAGCCAACTACCTTTCATCATATTTCCTGTCGACACTAACGCTGTTGCTAGTATCAACGTCAATGATCTTTTCTTATATCAGCAAATCGCCCTCTACCTCATCTGCATGATAGCGAATCCCATCTTCATAAACACTTTCGTCGTCTTTGTCCGGCTATACTGGTTTGAGAAGCGCTTCCAGAGCGTTGTCATGGAGTCTCAGCGGATTCGAAGAACAAGAACGAAAGGGAGTATTCATAATATGCGACCAGGCAAAGACGATGGAGACTTGAGTGTTCAGGAAGCGGGACTCGGGCGTAGGAAGATACAAGTGATCAGCCCAGGGAGAGCAGTCATCGACGATGCACTACACAAAACGCCAGGAGAGGGGAAGGTTGACTTGAGTGGAAACCCAATCAAGGGACAGGACTCGGGCAGAGGTGAAGAGTACGAAGAAAATGAAGGATCTTCTGGCAACACGGCAAGGTCATCATCGGAAGCTGTGGATGAAGCTCCAGAGCTCCCTTTTCGTCGGGACATTACATTTGCGGATGAAGTACACCATCCACGACATGCGCGAACTTTCTCAAGTGAAGATCCTGTACAGCCACAGATTAGTAAGGAGAGGAATATCGCATTCTTGGAGAACCAGCGTAATCCCAAAGACAAGGGCGTTCTGTACATTCCCGGACCAAGAGATTTCGACAGAGGCCTCACACCACAACAACTGGCTGACGAGGCAAACAACAGCCCCATCACACCACGGACGACGGGACGAGCCCGCTTTCTCGGACATCGTCGTGGAAGTGACGCTGCTGCCTCAGATGCGTCCGAGCCTACACGGTTTGGCAGATCACTGACGTTCGATACCGCAATTTCATCTGCGAAGCAGACTCTTGGCAGACTGCAAGGAAACAGAACAGACGCAAAGACAGATGGGGCGGAGGATGAGGAAGATCCCATGAAAACACAAGGACTAAGGAGAAGAGGTCGACGGAATTCCTTTGCAAGCTTTGTCGCCACCAGGGACGAAGTGAATGGTCCACTGCCATATTTGAGTTACCAACCGACAATTGGACGAAATTCCACATTCGTCAACTTGACAGAAGAGCAAAGAGAAGAGCTTGGCGGCATCGAGTATCGATCTCTCAAGACTTTGGCGGTCATCTTGTGCAGTAAGTTCTTTTTAAGTGGATATCTCTCGTTGGAATTGACGTCTGATTTTGTTTTGCAGCTTACTTCATTGGCTTTCATCTGCTCGGTCTCGTCGTACTCACGCCTTGGTATGTGTACAGTAGAACTTGGGGTCCAATAGCAGAGGTGGATGGATTTAATAGATCCTGGTGGTATGTCTTTTGTCGTTCTTTTGAACTGTAGCTCTCTGTGACTAATCCTTCTGTAGGGGAATTTTCACATCCGCTTCAGCGTTCAACGATCTGGGCTTTACTCTCACTCCCGATAGCATGTTGTCATTCCAGTATGCTGTCTTACCTATGTTACTCATGACTTTCCTCATCATCATTGGCAATACTGGCTTTCCTTGTATGCTCCGGTTCGTTATCTGGATGGTATCGATATGTGTTCCCAAGGGCAGTGCTGTATATGAAGAACTGCGCTTCTTGCTTGATCATCCTCGGAGATGCTTCACACTACTGTTTCCGGCGAAAGCTACCTGGTGGCTCTTCTGGGTTCTTGTGACCCTTAATGGTATCGACTTGATCTTCTTCATCATACTTGATGTAAGTTTGATCCTCCCTTCTGATCCGAAAACAGCTCTTTTCTAGTTTCATTCATGTCATGGATATCCCGACTCTTACTGATATTCTTCTTCCCACAGCTTCACGACACCATAATCACCTCCCTCCCCGGCGGCATCCGCGTCCTCGACGGCCTCTTCCAAGCCGCCTCCACCCGCACCGCCGGCTTCGCAGTCGTAAACCTCGCCCTCCTTCACCCCGCAATCCAAGTCTCCTACCTCGTCATGATGTACATTTCCGTCCTCCCCATCGCCATATCCGTGCGCCGCACCAACGTTTACGAAGAGAAATCCCTCGGAGTCTACGCCGGCGAACAAGAAGACGAGGACGACCCCGCCGACCAAAGCTACGTCGCTGCCCACTTACGTCGCCAACTCAGTTTCGATCTCTGGTATGTCTTCCTCGGTCTGTTTATCGTCGCGATCGTCGAAGGAAGCCGCCTGCAGAGTGGCGATAGCGCGTTTACGCTGTTTTCGATTCTGTTTGAAATCGTGTCGGCGTATGGAACTGTGGGCTTGAGTTTGGGGTATCCGACCAATGATGCCAGTTTGAGCGCGGAGTTTCATGTGCTGAGTAAGTTGATTGTGGTTGCTATGATGATTAGAGGACGGCATAGAGGGCTGCCGTATAGTCTGGACAAAGCCATCTTGCTACCCAGTGAGGGATTGCAGAAGAAAGAGGAAGAGGAAGCGAGTAAACGGCTTGCGAGACGAGCTAGTTTGGCTCCGAGCTTTCAAAACAATGGAGCTACGAGGGTTAGCACGAATGGGTCTGCGAAGCCTAGGACGTCGGATCTGGAGAAGGCACCGGATGATGATGATGGAGAACCGATGCGCACGCTACCACCAATAGATAGGCAGCCAACGAACACGAATGAAAGGGGCGATGTTAGTGATTGGCGGACTAAGACGAAGAAGGAGAAGCTCCAAGGCGGGCTGGGCAAGTTGTGGAATCAGTTGTTCGAGGCTGGTCCGAATGTTAAGAAGAAGATGTATGATTATGGGGCGGTGTAGTTTGGGATTTTTTGGCGGAAAGGACAGGATAGGGAAGGGAAGGGAAGGGAAGGAATTCTTTTTTTTCTTGTGAATAGTATGAAATGCATGCTTTTCTCTTCTGATGCATCTAATATGCCTCTCGATCGTTATATTGTGATATTACGAGGAGGCTTATTTTGTGTCGTGCTAGAAGAGGGAGGGCTAGAGGCGATGTGTCAACTTGCGTACTTTGAGCATGCTTTCTTGGGCTCCAGTTTGGATTCGTTATGAAGGATATTTGGGATACGAATGGTTGACACATTACATTCTTGTCGGCTGATGTGCAACCGAGCATAGCCCTTTTCCAATGGTGGACTAGTGGTGTTGTCGTGGTTGCATGTTGGAGAAGAGGACGAAGAGGAGAGGTTTCATTCACGGAGACAGAGAGTGTACAAGTTCACAGGTTCTCAAAACTCTGAGCTCTGGGCATCATAGTGCTCGGTCGCTTGAGCTAAGCTAAGCTTCTGCTAGGAATGATGGATGGATGGATGGATGGATGTTGGGATTTTTTTATTTTTTTCACGATTTTGGTCTCATTTGTGTATATACTTCATTGATCTGATCTCAGCATCGCTTTTCTTAAAGGAACATGTATGTATGGATGGCCTTCGAGAGTAGAAGCATGAAAGCACATTCTGTACAAAAGAGAATGAAAAAGACTGTCAATGTTATATTCATTGTATTGATAAGAGTGTGACATATAAGGGTCACACGGATGCTCGCTGCTTATATGAAATGGAGTCATGGTGCTTGGTGCGTCTGCAACTTGCCAGAAGAGATGATCATTGTTCTGGGGGATGTATACCAGGTATTTTTCACGATTATTTTGACTGACTGATCAAAGTACCAGTGTAGCATCGCCTTTCTCAAAGAACATGTATGGCATCAAGAATAAGTATCAGAGCACAGCAGCTCGCTTGACAAGTCGACACGAAAGAAGAAAGAAAGTAAATGATATATTGTCAGCCGGTTCCTGCCCGGACGCCATAAATTTTAAGCAAGAAAGCAACGTGACTTCGTCAAAGCATGTACATAATACCTCATTACCACCATTTGAATACTTGAAGAGAACTCTCCAGATCTAGTTGTCGTTATTCCACCAGTATCGGGTGGATGTGGATGTGGCGATGGCGGCGGTGGCAGTAGCATTAGCAATGACGGGCACTTGTGTAATAAGAGCTGTGGTCGTTGCAACTGGAGGAGGCTGAGCGTGCCAGTGGCCCCAAGGTCCTCGCTGACCAGCAGCAACAGGGATTCTACCTGGGTTTGGGTAGCCGCTTGGTGTTGGGTGTGACCACCATCTTGTGGATGCGGGTGTTGAAGTGGTTGTTACGTCAGGAATTACTTGTTGTGTGTATACGGCAACGTAGTTGACTATGAGGTTGGTTAGTATGACTTGAATGTTGAGAAGCTAGCTTGATTATTACTCACCCAGCCAGTAAGCATCTGCGAAAGCAGCAGGGTTCGACGCAACGTAGTCGGTGCAAGTAGGTGCCAAGGCAGAACATGTTGGGAACTGATTCCAGACGTTTCCAGCCCAGTCACCGCAGAAAGTGGTGTCGAAAACAATTTCGTGGTTGACGAAGTGAGTGTCAATGTCGCAGCTGCCTTGGAAGTTGGACATTGGGGCGCCCCATGTTGAAGGGTCGGGCGTTCCGGCAGTGATATCTGCTGGAATTGCAGAGCGAGGGAAGAACCAGATGCGAATGAATTCAGAAGTCCATTGTGTGGCGTAGACACCTCCCATTCCAGCGTTAAAACCATCACCATAGCTGTTGGTGCGGTTGTCCAAGACACTGCAACCATCTATGGAATGATTAGCTTTCGAGATGGGGAAGTTAGCTTAGGAGTAGTACATACTGCCATCGACCACAGCACAGTCATTGGTGAGGAGAGTACCAGTCTCACCTGCACCATCGATCATGCAGTTGGGAGCGGTGTGAAGAGTGGCTTGGTTCTGGGTATCGGTATTGACACCTTCGATGATGTCGATTTCACCACCAGCAGGCCAGTCTTCTGTCTGAGACAGTGTCCAGAATGCAGGCCTGTGCTTCTGTTAGCATATTTATTGGCTACACACATATTATACGACATACCATGTTCCACAGATGCTACCAGGCATGTGAAGGAAGTCACCAATGATCAAGCTTTCATTGTAATATTTCTCTGTAGAGATCCTGACGCTTTGACGTCCAGGCGAAGTGGTAGCATTGAGAGTGCTGGTGTAGTCAACACCAATGTAGGCAGCTCCGCCAACAGAACTGATGAGACCATTGCTTTGGGCCACAGATTGATTGACATAGTTGACGAAACCATTGGTAGGATCAGGCCCAGTGAAGAAGTCCCATCCATTGAAGAAATCAAGTCCTGAATAGCGATCTTCGAGAACGTAGCGAGTGGCGGGCATCACAGTGGCATTCTGGTAGGTGGCATTCTGGCCAGAGACAAGAGGTAAGAGAGCGAGAAGGAGTGTGAACATCTCGAATATTGTATGAAAGAGTGTTTGGTAGTAAAGAGAGTGTGGTTTGGAAATGGTGTCTCAAAGGTTGAAGAAGAGAGGCATCGATGAAGGCTTTATAAGAACAGTCACACTCGGTTGAGTGTGTAGGAAGAAAGAACTTCTCAGCACGCTCTTGCTTGTTTCAACTGGTCAACCCCGCTTGCCGTTTGTGCATGCATGAAGGTAGACAAGACAAGACGTTTCAGGATGGCGCAAGAGCGCCACCGCCTCTTGTTTCAAGATGAAAGCCGAGATACTTTCAGCTTGGAAGATCATTGCAGCTGGGGCACATTGCCTTGACACGGTCATAAGCCATTGGTTGGAGATGATGCACAAGGGCTAGCGGCCAAGACGACGTTCATCAGCTTGCAATTTACATGAACAAACGCCATTGGAAACGGAATAACGTGACTGTGTAACACTTCAAGAGACGTGATGTTTCAGAAACTCTAGATGTCAGCGGGATTTACCTTGATTATGCGGGTGTGAGGTTTGCCGGAGGCGTTCCTCCTTCACGTCTCCTCATTGGCCAATGGCAACTTAGCCCTAGCACAAACCCCACTTCCTACACTATCGAGTGGGACGATATATGCACAACATATCGATCAATATCTGTAACTTTTCACGATAGCGCCATGGTATGCAGAATCGATACACATAGTGCATGATTGGTCTCCGGTGACATGGGATCTCCTTGTTCAAATCTCACACGGTGCTGCGCACTGCCGAGTGCCCGTTGACCGAAGCACTACTACTTCTAGTGGCATCGGCAAATGTCAGAGCATGCTTGAAGGCTGCAATTATCAGGTGTGCGTCCTCCAGACCTACACTGACTTCAGCTGTCTTTCGTTGAGACCGCCATAAGCCACTTTTGCTAGATCCCGCGCATAAAGAGCCATAGTGTACGGCATGAGTTATCATCCTGTTAGCTTTTCGATATATTGAACAAGCCTGCAAAGCTTACCAATGTGATGTGACCGGCTAAGTGAGGACCAATAGTGACACATTTGCCAATCTCTTCGTGAAATGCGATATGTGCTTCCATAGTATCAAACTCGAACGTCATCAAGCAGCCATAACCGGGCGTAAGCTCATCATTTGCAGGACGCATTCGAGCAGCGTAGTGTTTGTGCCTAGGCAAGAAAGGTGGATACCACACTTTCGAGACTGTACTACTCGAAGATTCGGCACAGCTCTGGAGATATGAGGCCAAAGCGTAACCATTCCTATTGAGGACAGTAGTGCGAGCAAAGTAGTCGCGGCTATTTGCTTCTAAGACAAGAGCATCATCCACATACAAGTCGTTGAAATATTCCGTTGTATAGAGAGCTTTGAAAGCCTGGTAGTGCTTTGAGCAAGGATTGAGTACTACACTGCCTCCCATACAATCAGAATATCCACTAAAGGACTTTGTGAGTGAAGACCACAAGATGTCTGCCCTATCTTCACCGAGAACATCAACATTGGAAAAGCTGCTTATCGTGTCGTCGACTACGAGGAGAGTGTCGTACCGGCTGGCGATTTCCCGAAGTCGCACAAGATCGGGTGTAAGAAGCAGTGGATTGCTGGGAAATTCGCAGAATAACGCTTGGACTGGTCGTCCTTGTTGAGTCTCGGTTCGAACAAACTCTTCAACCTCATCATACTCATCTCCTAGCTCGAAGAATTTGTATGGCTTCTCATAGTACTCTGCCAGGACGTGACTCGTGGAGTGAAAAGAATAGCCTAGCAAGACTGCAGTACCCGTCCTCCACTTTGGCAACCACTGTGACATGGCCCAGATTGTAGCCATGCCCCTCTGGCAGAGATAGACGTCGTCTTTCGCTACGGGTGTGCGAGGTGCACCCACAATCTGCCGTTCTAGTAAGGAGACTACCCGTTCTCGAATTTGATCAAATACTGGGTTTTCTTGTTCTGATTCCGTGACTGGACTACTAAGTGCCACCTCCTCCATCGTGTCAACGTACGCCAGGTTGGCCAAGGCCTGTCTAGCTGACATGATCGGACCGCAATCCAACCAGAAAGGCATCATCGCGCCTCTGAAACTCGGTCCAGCAGCCACCAAAACAGCATAGATCCTTTCCTTCAATTGATAGCACTTCACAAGAACTTCCTCTGGAGCGTATGCATGCTCTTTGACCCAGCTTGATGTAGCAAATGCTTTGCAAGCTTCCGCTGCCTGACGGCTAGAAAATAGTAGGCAAAGATAATCAGCCAAGCCTGACTTAGCCATAATTGCATTGCTTAGCTGTGGGAGACGCTTATTAGGCGAGCAAGGCTGAATATTTTGTTAACCAACCTCGACGAGTTTTGCCGCTGGCATGAACCGAGGATACATGTTCTTGAATTTGTCCTTGAGCTTTCCATTTCGCGCACCGAAATCTAGCAGATTCTGCCAGCCGGCATATGCGTAAGGACAGAATGATCTTCTGAATGTGCAATAGCAGGTGCTGGAGCACAACCAAATTCAGTCGCCAGCTCGACTAGAGCCATTGCTGTGAGAGGTATTGCGGGTAAGGGGGAAGAGGATCGAGATATCAAGGGCCAAACGTTTCGAGGAATATGTAGTCTTTGCAATGCGGGTGGGAACCTCTTTATACACTTCGCAGAGCAGACGTCAGATTATGGTAGCGATTCAGCACTAAGAATACGCCTAGAGCACATTCGGCAGGTGATCCAGAGTGAGCTGAGGTGAGGTTGCTCTCCTCAGCCTTTCACAACGGCGTCAACCGAACTGCATTTTCCGGCACATTGTATTTTGGCCCTTCCTGTCCTTACTGCTCGCAGAGTGGTTATAGCTCATATCGGAAGCAGGCTGTAGGTATTTGACGGTGATCAGGCATGGTGTATGTATGCGCTCACCAAGAAGTGTAGCAAATAGGGGCAGATGTCACGTGACTTAAAGCTCGTTATGTGACCGAAAGTTGGTTCGACTGCCAGTAACATCATCTCGAGTCTCAACTTGACCAACAAGCTATTCTTCTCCTTTCTTATCAGCTCTACCTCATATCATATTCTAGAGCATCTAGCCCAGCCCTCGGAAGGCCTTACCTCCAAATAGCCCCATCTTGCCTTCGTGTATTGGTCTGAAACCTCATCGTAGGCTTTCCAAGCTCGTGCTGAACGTGTTTCCCTGTGCAGCCAGCGAGGGCTTTCCTTCTCGAACCTCCAGCCCTTGAGTTGATATCCATAGCAGAGAAAGATCATCTACCGGTACCTACTCTCGTCTCTCGTGTGACTGTTCTTTTCAACATACTGTGTGTCCGTTAAACAATTGTGATAACTCTAGTTCAACATGTCTATCCTACGCTGCGGCAGTCCCGGTACAACAACGACAATATCCTCACCAGGCCAAGCCATTCTTCTCTCACCATGCTCAACATACACCGGCTCCATAGCAGTCGCAACCTCTTTCCCAGGTCAACTCGGCATCTTCGGCGTCAAAACAATCACAGAATCACTCATAGCGTCCAACGCACCGACACTGACATCCCTCATATCAAAAGACCTCGAAACAATCGGCACAGCATTCATCGCGAATTCATTGACAGCGATTGCGAATATCAGCTTACCAGCTTTGAAAAGCGTGCCAGTGTTGAGGCTGGAAAATGTAGGACCAGTGCTTTCTGGAGTTGACTTATCCGCGTATGATGGACCTGGAAACGTGACGATTTCGCAGACCTGGATTGAGATGCTGAATGCTTCTTCGTTTGCTCCGACGATACTGGATAGCCTCACGATATTTCAAAATAGGGAACTGGAGACTATTGATTTGTCGTCATTGTCTTCCGCTACCAACATCACCATTGCACAAAACAGTGCGAATCCAGCTATCAACTTGACAAAGCTCAAATCGTCCACAAGTGGAATCTACCTCAATCAATTATCTGCTCTCGATCTAAACAGCCTCAAGAATGTCAGTAATGGAGGCCTGACTATCAGTACAAGCACGCTGGAAACAATAGATCTTCCTCTTCTCAGCTCAACGTCAAACCTGTCAATCGTCCAAAATTCAGCATTAACGACGATAAATCTCCCACTCTTACGCGAAATCTCAGGCTCCAATCAACGGTCGCAATCTTCTTCTAATCAAACGCAATCACAATCCGCCGTCCTGACAATAGCCAACAACACACTCCTAACAGGCGACATAAGCCTACCAAACCTAACCACAATATCAGGCTCAATATCAATAAACGGCACATTCAGCAACCTATCTCTACCCCAACTCTCCTCATTCACGTTGCCAATACTACTACAAAGCACACAAAACATCTCCACAACATGCGACAATCTTGCCTTTTCTACCTTCCCAACCGACACCAACACAAGCTCATCACCATCCAACATCACCTGCATCTACCCCAACCACTCTCCATCCCCACACTCCACCGCATACCAACTCACGACCGCGATAATCGCCGCCGTCTCCTCTGCGGGAATCATGCTGCTTATCAGTCTAATCGCATGCATATTCCTCTGCTTCCAACGACGCCAGAAGCGACGAAGAGTGAAAGAGCTCGAAATGCGGCGATGGAAGTCGAGGTCGTGGCGGACGCTGGAGGAGGAGAGGAGGATGATGAAAGCTTGGCCTATGTATAAGGGTGATAATGGGAGTAGTGTTGGTGGGTTTTGATTGAGATGAAAGAAAAGATGCTTGGATACTGGTGTTGGAAGCAGGGGCATGTCGTGGCCGCCAGCTACAGCGCTGCCAGAACTAAGTGGTAGAAAGATATGATGTAGTACGACCGAGGATTCCAGTTGTTGATTGAGACAGAGACGGAAAGTCCTGTAAGAAGCTATGCGGTGAGATATGGGCATGTCGTGTTCCTGCCGCCAATATCAACTGGAGAAAACACATGATGGATGGAGTACGACTGCAAGAATTCTGAACTATAAACACTGTTGACTCAAACAGAGAAAGAAAGGTCCGGCGCCTCGACTGTATATACTCATACCTAGTATACTGTCATCCTGGATCAGCGCTAAGTCAAAATCATACGCTACTAGGCCTTCATCCACAACAATCCTCTCTCAGTCCGTACCTAGTGTACTGTAGTCGTACCGTAAAGAGACGAAAACAATGAACGAAAGAGGCGGAAACTACGGTTATGAATTGTCCACAGGCATGGATAACGGTATTGCTTACGGTTGAGCAAGTACGCGTTGGTCGTCTACTGTCTAAGTGGACTGTAGTGGTAATGGCAGCGTGAACATGTGTCAAACTGATAGTAGCGATTTGAGCTCCTTCGTCTCAACGATACTATACTAAGAGGAACCACGGTCATCCTTAAGACGAACTCTGTTGCATTCGGCAAATATGTACGATGACTACACGATTCTATACAACCAAACTCCACATCCTATGAATGCCAACACCAATAACCATGAAAAACATGAAACCCATGCCTACCTACCTACACACCGACCCACCGCCCACCGCCCAGCTACCTCAAACATCCCTAACCACCATCTACGTCTCCGTTGGCGTCAAACTCGTAATGGTTCCTCTCCTCGATTCCTCCGCACTCGCCTCACCACTGCCTTCATTCCTCCTCGCCACCCTCTTCAACATCTCGCTCATCTCCGCACTCCTCGTCTTACTCCTCCTCCCCAACTCGAACGCATTCTGATGCTGTCTAACATCCGTGCTCTCAAACAACCTCGGCGGATCCGTCTTCAACCGCGGATCCGCGCCTGCCAGCAGTAGCAACTGTGCAGCTTCAACGTCCCCTTTGCTGCAGGCACTTTGCAGTGGAGTCCATCCTTGCTTATCCCTACCATCAACGCTCGCGCCTTTCTTGAGTAGTAAATCAACCAGTCCGATTGTATTTGCTGGCGCGTTCAAAGCTTGTTGTAGCAGCGTGTTATCCTGATGATGTCTGCTCAAATGGTGGATGTCTGCTCCTGAAGCGAGTAGCATTGCTGCTACTTCGAGTGAACCGCCTTCTATCGCTGCATCCAGCGGCCTCATATCAAACGCCGCCGTCTTCTCTATATTCGCACCCGCATCCAACAGTAACTCAACCATAGTTTTATGTCCTTTGTTCGCGGCCCACCACAGCGCGGTTTTCTGGTGGTAATCCGTCGCATCTACTTTGGCGCCGTGCTCGAGCAACGTCTCTGCCATTTCGAGGTTATTCCGTAGTGCGGCGGCGTGCAAGGGCGTGTATTTATTGTATTCGTCTGTGCTTAATTCGTCGATGTGTGCGCCGGCATTCAGTAGGGCTAGAACGATGCTAATGTCGCCTTGCACCACGGCCATATAGAGAACCGTCTCTTCATACCCGGCGGTGTATCGACTTCGACCGCGTTTAGCGTGGATATCGACGTTGCGGCCTTGTGCAAGAAGCTCATTGACGGATTCAGCGTCACCGCGTTGTGCGGCGCGGTGCAAAAGTGTCAAGCCGCGATCGCCGACTTCTTCGTGGCGACGGCGGGTGAAGCGTTCTTTGAGGATGGAGCGGAGGGAGGTTTTTGCACGGGACGCAGCTGTGGGAGCAATGGAGCCATTTGTCCGTGTGGGAGCGAGAGAGCCTTCGCCAAAGCCGTTGTTGTAGCGGAAGGTCGAGATTGTTGGGGCGAGTGTTGAGGAGAGCGAGTCCCGTCGGGATGGGGAGGAGGGAGGGGAGTAGTGTGCTTGCGCGTGCTCGGGGATAGCTGCCCAGTTTGATTGGATTGCTGTTGTCATAATTGCGGTAGATGGTGGGTATATGGCCGGTGGGAGGATTGAGGTGGTAGATGTAGATGGGCGTGTGAGGCACAGTACAGTAAGGCGCAATACAGACACAACCTCGACAGCAGCCTCGCTGGCAGAGATGGAGAAGTGGGACTGACTGTGGATAAATACGATCTGAAGTATGTGGAGAACCCTGGGGTTTAAGTTTAGCACTTTGCCTAGATCGTATAGATCGTCCGGAGGGAGATCGACCGGGCGGGTGATGCTTAAGTGTAATCTCGTAAACTCACCAGTTAGCCTGGTATTGGTGATGATGGAGACGACCGTTCGGGACAGCAGCTTAAGATGACGATATCTAGTGATAAAGCTAACAATTATTGGCTGAACATGTGGTGAAGATAGAGAGAAGCGTGACAATCCCGATGCCGAATGGCTCGAGACACCGTCGGCAATATCAGTCATTCACACGCACTTCAATACTTCAGGTACTGTACCTGCGCAGACAAAATACAGAATCAGAATCTGGCTACATGATCAATGAAAGATGAGACAATACATCAACCATGCCCTTCCATACCCTCCAAGCAGTATTCCCAACTTCCAAGCACCTCCACCCCAAGCCCTGACGAGGGAGCTATCGTGCCAGCCTGTCACTCTCTTCCACATCTCGTTGCCTAAATCTGCCAAACCACATCCTCTCTCTTCAATCCTCCAAAAACCCGGACCAATTCCTTCTTGCAAATACGCGCAGCTTCCTTATCAGCGAACAGCGTCCTCTTCCCCGTCGACGACGTCGTCTTATTCGTAGTCATCCAATGTTCTGCAGCAGACAATGTGCGCTCACATACACAGCGGCAGAGTATGCCTTTCTCCTTTTCAGAGTGTGTCTGATCGCTGATGGTCCCGAGAGTAGAGATGCAGAGACGGTAGATGAGGAAAGGATTGAGGAGGGCTGTACCTTGTGTTGGGGTGCTGTAGGTAGACGAGGTGGTGCCTGGCTCGTTGGTAGGTGATGTGCTGAACTCAGCTTGAAGTATTTGTTGGATAGTTGTGATGTATGCTGAGTAGCTATTTGAGGCTGACAGTTCTGATCGAAGGCGGATCGCGTTGCGCTTGACGGTGCTCTTAGAGAACATGTCAGTGGGTCGCTCGCTAGAATGCTTGAAGACGTTCATGATGCGTTGAGAACTCACCGGCGTAGCACCAACACCCTCTCTCTCTACGACAACTCTCTCTATAACATCGAGATCAAGGAAGTCTTTATTGTTCGTCAATGAAGCAAACAATGAGATCTTACCCGGTGCAAAGGCTCTGGCTGGTTTGTCTCCGCCTTTACTCGGATCAGCTGTAATACACATATCCCAATTACGATTACCAGCGGCCGAGTGACGGTTGTGGCCTACAAACTTAAGATGACCACCAGTCCAGCGCTTGTATGCAGTATAAGGCTTGGCTGCCTTCCTACATCCCATGAAGACCTCACTCTCGAACGAGTTGCAAAGATCTTCAAGCACAGGCAGCTCTTCGGCTGTAAGAAAGCCTGTCTGCACCAAGGCATTGTAGGTGTGAAAGATGAGGCCGACGTAGTACCCATGGTGCCAAGCCTTGAACCCGTAACGTGATGCTAGGACGATGTTCTCAATGATGTGCTCCCCAGAGATCCAAGGTGATTGTATTAGCAACTCAAACCTTGGAGTAGCGAGGAATACTTCCAGCTTACGATACAGGGCATTAAGCTGCTGCACAACTGAGACCGAACTGATCTTCAGGCAGCAACAAGGAGCGTCATCCCGATTCATCATGAGTTTGATTTCGTTTTTGAGCGTACTTGCAACCTTGAGCGAGGCAAGACGTGGATTAGATACAGCAGACTTCCAGCCTGTTGACCTTGTCTTGACCCCGTCAAGGTATGCTTTGTATGATTCAATGAGAAGGTGAAGGCCAAAGGTTAGATGACACGCGATGCCAGAATCTTTCTCATCCCCACGCAAGAATGTGTCCAGGTCGGAAAGAATTTGGAGACAGATGTAACGGCCTGGTTTTTGACAGTCCTTCATCTGCTGTAGACGTAAGATCATGGTACGGAGCATCGTGTTTAAGCAAGCAGCGCCAGCAAGGGGTTTAGCGAGCTCGTCGCCGTCAAGTCCGAACCATTGGTTAGCGTCCTGGAACGCGTACTTGCCATTGTCCGGACAACTGCAGCATTGGACGCCTCGATTACGAAAGTCGTTCTTGAACGCGGCTAGGGTTTGGAAATTAGTGTCAAGACTAATGAGCAACTCATTTGGTGCAGTATTAATTTCGGTATGAGGCGGGCAATCGGGCTGCTGTTCGTGATCCTGTAGTCGTTCTTTCAAGTCATGAGGAGTGTGAATATCATATTGTGACAGATTCCCGCTAATTTTGCGTGCAACGTGGTAAGCAAGTCTGGTTGTAGTTGCAGTCACTGGCAGAGATATAACTCCTTCGCCAGCTTTGGTATGTGAGTCTTTTACCAAGTTGGAGAGTTGTGAGAGTTCCTGGAGGTATACATGCAAGCACATCATCCGCTCCAAACTATCATCCTTGATTGAGAGTTGGTCTCGATCTTCAATGCCTTCCTCGTGCGCAGCATCTGTGCCCCAGCTCCTGTCAGTCCATTTCATCTCCTGACCCAAGACAGTAACCTCATTTGTGTCATGGATATTCAGACAGGAGAAGACATTGGTGAATTGCTGAAATGCTGGCTCGTGTCGCTCGCAAGTTCCAGACTCGCAGCACGTCATTGGTGTCTTGGATACTCTTCTTCCAACGTTTCTCAGATCTTTGTAGATTCCACGTAATACAGCATTGAAAACCAGATGTCCGTTGGTAGTCTCCCCATCTGCGTCGTTAGCCACCTGTTGATACCAGCACGTCATGCAATCACGAGCTTCCAAAGTATTGTGAAAAGAGTAAAGAACTTCCTCGGGCACTGTGATTGAATGAGCAACAACATAGTCTGCTAAAGCTCGAATGTCGTCCAAGGTCAGCGGTTGATGTCCACACCCAGCAATAAGCGATGTCCTGACTGCGATGGGAGATGGAGGAGGTTGTGGAGAGCATGGTAGGAATGCTGGTGTGGCTGCCAATCTAAGCCATTTGACAATCTTGGCCGTGCCTTTTTTGTATGCAGCGTATGCGTATGTGAGGTCCGCAGGAAGCTTTGTAGAAGGATGAGTAGAAGATATGAGCATGATTGCGGTGTTGTGCTTGCAATGTTGTCTGTGTAAAGTGTAGGGGAGGAAGTCATAACAACGGAGAAGAGAGACAGGTTGTGAGATAAGTGAGGGGGAAGAGGAGTGTGTGGTAGGCATGGGTGATCTTCGCGTCTCATTGGCTCGAGTTAGTACTTTTGTTCGTCACTTGAGTACATTGATGGCCGCCGTCACATGTCAAAAATCACATTTCAGAAGCTCGAAAGGCTCAAAAAGCATGAACAACTTGCGAAAATGACATATAGCTCGCAGAATTGCACAGATTGCTCATATTACTCCCTTAACCTTTTCCATTAATGGCAGCACTGTGCTCGTCACGTCCACTGGAGGATTGGGTGCTGAATCACATTACCTACCATGCCATTGGCTTTCTGCTTGCCATAACAGACGAGCCAATTAGCCACCAAGACTTTTCGAGACGCATCCCGTTTGGTCATTGTTATCTGTGATGTATACTTAGATAAGTCTGTCTCTGATAATTGCCGAAAATGGCTAAGAAGCGAAGAGAGCGTAACCATGCTAGCTATGTAGCAGCCAGTAATCGCTTGTCGTAAGCGGCGATCCGAGAGTACGAGGCTAGTCTTCCTAATGGCATACGACAGCGACAGTGCTGCTGCTAGACGTGAAGGAGCATCGAAGGAGAGTTCGGGAAGTCTTAGGACAAGCGTGAAAAGATGTGAAGCTGGGATCATGATGAGGGTGAAATCGACACTCCTGGTTTTGGTACCGCCGCAGGCAGCACTAGTCCTAGTAGGAGAAAACGATAGGTCCCGTAAGCTTCTTAGAATTCGAATAAACACCACACTGAATCATACTTATATTGCGCCGAAAGACTTTTGATCATCTGACTTCATATAGAGAAATCCGCCCGCCCGTCACATGTTAGCCCCTTTATCTCAATGGTTTCCTCCGGAGGTTTCCGACGACCTTGTTCTTTTTTCTGAAACATCTTATGTTGTTTCACCTCTTAGACAACAACCACAAGATGTCGTCGAATGATACATATCAAACGCCACTGTATGACTTCCTGCTCTTACCCTATACTTGTCTTGCTGGCTAACTTGTTTTACCAGCAATTCTCGCTATGCGAGTAAGGAAATGAAGGAGCTCTTCTCGCCTAGAAGAAGATTCTCAACATGGCGTCAGCTTTGGTGAGTTTTAGGGCCTTCTTATTGCATTTCCAGAATATGTTCCAGAGAACCACCAACTCTCTTTTTCTCGTGTTATGTGGAAGCAACAGTAGAGTGATATTCACAAAAATAATACTAAATCACACCACAGGATCTGGTTAGCTGAGAGCGAAAAAGAGCTCGGCCTCGACATCAGTGACGATGCCATCACTCAAATGAAAGCCGCTCAGGTAATCCAGGACGATGAATTTGCCATAGTAGCCGAGGAAGAGAAGAAAAGACGGCACGATGTAATGGCTCACGTGCACGGTTTCGGTCTGAAAGCTCCTGCAGCAGCAGGCATCATCCACTGGGGTGCCACAAGTTGCTACGTGACTGACAACGCCGACCTGATGTTCTTGCGTGACGGACTGCAGATTGTGCTACCAAAGCTTGCTCGTGTGATTGCAAAACTCAAGGACTTTGCTGTCGAGTACAAGGCTTTGCCCTGTTTAGGCTGGACTCATCTGCAAGCCGCACAACTGGTAACTGTTGGCAAGCGAGTACGCAGACACTGAAAAACCATCCCATAATCATCTGAAGATTGACATAATTGTCCAGGCCTGCCTCTGGATCCAAGACCTCCTAATGGATCTTCAAAACCTCGAACACGCCCTGAAGTCCCTCCGCTTCCGCGGCGTCAAAGGCACCACCGGCACACAAGCCTCCTTCCTGCAAGTATTCTCGCACTTCCCCGACGCGCACTCCAAAGTCGAAGATCTCGACGAAATCGTCACCAAAAAGGCTTCTTTCCCGTCTGCCTACATCATCACATCGCAGACGTACTCGCGCAAAATAGACCTTGATGTCCTCAACGCTCTCGGCTCACTTGGTGCTACTTCCGAACGTATTGGGCTGGATATTCGTCATTGGGCGCACTTGAAGGAAGTCGAGGAGCCCTTTGAAAGCTCGCAAATCGGAAGCTCGGCAATGAGCTACAAGCGCAACCCGATGCGCTCCGAAAGGCTGTGTTCGCTTGGCCGCTACTTGCAGAACCAGCCGAAAAATGCAGGAGATGTGTACAGCGCGCAAATTTTCGAGCGTACGTTGGACGACTCGGCGAACAGACGTTTGTGCATTCCCGAGAGCTATCTGTGCGCAGACGCTTGTTTGATCCTACTGGAAAACATCGTGGACGGATTAGTCGTATACCCCAAGGTGATCCAGCGCAAGATTGACGAGGAATTGCCATTCATGGCGACCGAGAACATCATCATGGCATTGGTGGCCAAGGGAGTTTCGAGACAAGACGCACACGAGGAGATTAGAGTGCTGAGTCACGAGGCGGCGAGGAATGTCAAGGTGGAAGGGGGTGTCAATGATTTGATTGACAGGATCAAGAGGACGAAATTCTTCGAGCCCATTGTCGCTGATCTGGATAAGCTGTTGGATGCAAAGACATTCATTGGTAGATGTCCTGAGCAGGTCGATCGCTTTGTCAGGGAGGAAATAGAGCCGGCACTCAAACCCTATGCTTCAAGCATGAGTGGCGTTGGTGGTGAGGTCAATGTCTGAGGTCGACATACCTAGATGGCGTATGGTCAAGAAATGGAAGTCAGGCAAAGCAGCGAATGATTGTTCCTCGTACTGTGGTCCTCGGTCTCGTTCTAGGTAACCATCCGATGGCCCTTGCTACACTACCTAGCAATCAATCACTTCCAGTCAGCTTGTATGTCTCTGCGCACCAAAACTCGCTTCGGAGCAGCTCGGCCGAGACCTTTTCCGTCTTCGCACTTACCCCGCTCGAAGTGAGACGTAAGACTAACAATGATTATCTTTTCTGGCAAATTGCTTTTGCGCATAAAGCACCATGATGCCATTCTGCAACCTTTCCGTGTGACTGTTTCTTTGTACCCCAAAACCGAGTATAAACGCGGGATAGACACGGATTACCCAGACGCCCCACAAGTTCAACTAAATTTGTATCAGGCCCTCTTCTAAACTAAGCCAAACCTAAATAGGCAGCATTTCACTTCGGAAAGCCTTTACTTCTCCGCACTTAGAGTCACACGACTTCACTGAATGGAGCCTGGTTACTGCACAGTAATATAATACAATTGCTAAGTCACACAAGACAAGGATGTTAGTGTGGGGGCTCACCGAGCGGAACTTCACCGTCGACCAGGTAATCGATAATTGACCACAAAGTATAAAGACTTTGCTATTCCCAAAAGCGTTTGAGAGGAGAGGCGAAAGCTTGCTCTCTTCATATCGAAGCAACAATGGCATCCCTTCAACTCCCCGTCGAAGGCGACAAGACCACCGCAACGCGACGCCGTGACATGCAACGCAGCACCGGCAAAAGCCGCTTCGCAAGCATCTGGGCAAACAAGAAAGTCGTCTTCATCGCCGCCGCCGCCTCGTACGCTGCTCCCCATCCCAACTCCCATCCTTAAAACCTTCACTAACCGCTCACCCCCTCCAGCTTCGGCGGCTTCGAGTACGGCTACCAACAAGGCGTCCTCGGCGAAGCGCTCATCATGTACCGCTTCAGCCATAACTTCCCCGACGTCACGTCTTCTCCAAGTGCAACTGGCTGGTTGACGTCGATTTTGCAAATCGGAGGCATAATCGGCTCTTTGTCAGCGGGCGTGTTTGGTGAAGTGTTTAGTCGCAAGTATACCATGTTCAGTGGCTGTCTGTGGGTGATTTTGGGCAGTTTTCTGTATATTGGAGCGACTGCTGGCCACTCGAAACTGTTGTATGTGGGCAGGTTTTTCACGGGGTTGGGTGTTGGTACTTTCTCGGGTGTTGGGTGAGTTTTGTGTCTTTCTTGCTGTCTTGATTGATGGAGTGTTTTTGTTGCTGATGACACTGATAAGGCCGCTGTATAATGCTGAACTTGCCGCGCCTGAGATGCGTGGATTATTGGTCTCTTTCTACCAGTTTGCGACTATTCTAGGTATCATGTTCAGTTTCTGGATCGGATACGCTTCAAACTACGCTGGAGGAACGGGAGAAACACAGTCCAATATCGCTTGGCGTCTTCCATCTATCATTCAGGTATGGCGAAGACATCACCTACCTATACATGAACATTGACTAACGCAGACAAAGGGTATACCGGCGGTTATCTTAGCCTTCGCCATCTTTGCGTTGCCATTCTCACCACGCTGGCTTGTCAAGCAAGGTCGTAATGGCGAAGCCTTGGCAACCCTGTCATATCTACGCAACCTCCCCACCGACCACGAACTCGTTCAAATCGAGTACCTAGAGATTCGAGCGGAAGCCCTGGCAGAAGAGCGGGCTTTCGCAAGGGCGTACCCCAAGCTCGCGAGCAAAGAGAACCATAATATCTGGCTTGAACAGATTGCGCAGTATGCCAATTGTTTTCGCACAATGGACAATTTCAAGCGCATTCTGATTGCTTGGGGAATCATGTTCTTTCAACAGTGAGTTTCAATTCAACCTGATGGTTGGCTCCTTGTGGGTGAGCGTAACGACGTACTGACGAATACACGCAGATGGAGTGGCATTGACGCAATTTTGTACTATATCGGCGATGTTTTCCAGGATCTGGGACTCACGGGCGGTACTACGGCGCTTCTTGCGACTGGCGTGACCGGTGTCGTCTTCTTTGTCAGCACTTTGCCAGCTATGGTAAGTATCTATCGTCAGAACTTTCGAGGTGGTTAGATTAATTCAATATCCTCACAGGCCATCATCGACTCTGTCGGAAGGAAACCATTGCTCATTTTCGGTTCAACTGTGATGTTTATCAGGTATGTCTTACTGTTGCTTCTAATGCATGGTCGAAACTGACGTTCAAAGCATGGTAATTGTTGGGATATTGGTCGCACTGTTCCATACAGACTGGCCATCACACAGAGCTGCCGGATGGATCTGCGTTGGTATGATTTCCCAAACACTTCACACTTCAAGCCAAGCAAAACACACCAACTAAAAATCCACTAGCGCTCATCTGGACCTACGTCGCCGGCTTCGGCGCAACATGGGGTCCAGTATCATGGACGCTCATCAGCGAGATCTTCCCCCTCTCCATCCGCGCCAAAGGTGCCTCCGTCGGCGCCTTCTCAAACTGGATCAACAACTTCGCCATTGCGTTTTTCGTGCCCACCATGTTTAAGAAAGTTATCTGGCTTCCCTACATCTTCTTTGCAGGCTTCTTACTTGTTGGCTTGATCTGGGTTTGGGTGTACATTCCGGAGACTAAAGGCAAGACACTTGAGGAAATGGACAGAGTGTTTGACAGCCATACCGGAGAAGACGATGCTATGCTGCTTGCGGAAGCTCAGCGTGATGTAGGATTGACTGCATACCTTGATGGCACAGTAGGATCGGAGGTCATGAGCTATAATAAAGGTACGGATACCAATATCAGCATGGTTGAGCATTCGTGGTCACAACCTAGATATGTATCGTAGACTTAAAGAAGACTGTTCATGAGGCGAGACCGATAGGGAAAGGAGGAGATGCTGTGGACGAATATGACTAGGATGGATAGGAACTTCGGAGAACCTTGTCGCTTACACCTGCCCAAAGCAACTAGCTTTAATTTTCTTGCCATCTCCATATTTTATCCACACGCGCGTCCTCAGGAAAAACAAGCATTGGAAGCCAACCAAGACTCCTTCCACTCCGTGGTCGGTCGCGGTCTCGCTATTAAACAATACCGAAAGACACCTTCGTATTGCCTGGTGATCACTTGGCTAATGAAAATGAGCGGGGAATATGGAGAAGACAAGTCCTCATGACCAATTGGAGGTTATGGAATGCGCTCCTATGCATCTTATGTGGAGGATATGACGAGATGAACGAGGAGAATTCCTTGGTGCGAGATGAGATGAGATTGAGATGCGATCTGAGGCCAACGAGCTGATATTGAGGTTTTGTTTCATATGGAGCTTTTGATTGATGTGAATTGTGTTTCGCTGGTTTGAGTTGCCAGAGTAAGTCTCGCAAGTGGGAGCAAAACAGCACAAAGCGTGACAACATCTGTGCACGGGACTTTATGCATATTACATTTTGTGATTACCAAATTGTAAAAAGGCACGTTTTTCTATGCATATTTCCATCGCCGTGGTTGCTGTCGATCACTCGCGATTTCGCATGAATTGAAGATGGTCATTCGTTACTTCCTCATGTTGAGGGTAAACACCTTGCAGCTTTATAAGTCCTCTACTCCTCTCTGCTGCATCATTTTCTTGCTCTGATCATCACAAACTCACTCACTTTCTTCAACTTTGAGCACTTTTCTTACGTGTTCCGAGCACTTTACCAAGCTTTACCACTACTCTATACTCAACATGAAGTCCTTCCTTGCTCTTACTGGTGTTGCAGCTCTTGCTGCCGCTCAGTCTACCCAGGTTCAGCAAATCACTGCCCCTGCTCCTGTCCTCCTAACCACAACTCAGTCTGGTGTTTTGCCAGTCATTCCCACAGGTTAGTGTCGCTCCGCCAGCTTCTTTTACAAGTCTCAGCATTTGACAATCTCCACAGCCACACCTGGAGCTGCCTTCACTGGTGTTGAGACCAATGAGGGCGCCATCATCTATGACGGTCCTGCCAATACCAACAGCAGCTACACTGGTCTGCTTGGAAACGCTGCTGTTCAGCAAAACACACCTGGACTCTCTTTCCGTGCTACGCTTCCCACACTCAACTTCGACCCTCTCACCCACATCTCCGGCAGCATTACCATTACCGTGCCTTCAAATGGCACTGGTGTCATCGTCACTGCAAACTTCACTGGCATCCCAGATGAGGCCACCTATGGTCCTTTTGTTTACCATATCCATACTCTTCCTGTTCCAGCTGACGGCAACTGCACTGCCACTCTTGGACATCTCGACCCTACCGGCAAGTCTCTCAAATGATAATGTGAGTGGTGATCATCCACTAACCATGATACAGACCGTGGCGAGTACTACCCTTGTGCCCCTACTTCTCCTCAGACTTGTCAAGCTGGTGATTTGAGTGGCAAGCACGGCAACATCACTGCCGCCACCTTCCAGACAAGCTACACTGACCTCTTCCTTTCAACAAATCCTGCTTCACCTTACTACTTCGGCAACAAGGCTATTGTCATTCACGCTCGTAATGCCACTCGCTTGACCTGCGCAAACTTCGTCCAGCTTGCCAACAGCACCTCAATTACATCCGTCTCCGCCATGCCCACTACTGCCACAGCAACTATCCCAGGTGTCGCTACACTTGTTACAACTCTCAGCCAAACC